>Ga0194048_10002048_pt1 | contig 10035 bp, 12 predicted proteins | sample JunL225m_MetaG_FD_161685 | JGI IMG/M metagenome (GOLD analysis project Ga0194048, IMG submission 161685) | Anoxic zone freshwater microbial communities from boreal shield lake in IISD Experimental Lakes Area, Ontario, Canada - Jun2016-L222-5m | ecosystem: Environmental > Aquatic > Freshwater >... | reverse complement strand
CGACGTCGGTATCGGCGATCCCTCTGCGCAGGCCCACAAGGTGATGGACAACATCGAACTGCTCCTTGCTGAGGCCGGTTCTGAGTTGGCGCAGATCGTCAAGTGCGTGATCTACCTGACGGACATCCGGCATCGTGAGCCCGTCTATCGCGTGCTGGGCGAGCGCATGCCCGGTGTCTTCCCGGTCTTCACGGGTCTTGTGGTGGTTGCGCTCGCGCGTCCGGCCTGGCTCGTCGAGGTCGATATCACCGCCGTGATCCCCGACGGGAGCGACGCGTGACGCTGTCCATCGTCGCGGCGGATCCCGTGACAGGTGAGGTCGGCGTTGCGATCGCGTCATCGAGTCCGGCTGTAGCGGCGCGCTGCGCCCACGTGCGCGCTGGCGTGGGGGCAGTCGCCACGCAGAACGTCACCGACCCACGGCTCGGCCCGGCGCTGCTGGATCGGCTCGCCGCCGGCGTCGCACCGGACGAGGCGCTGCGGGCGCTCGTCGCGGAGCAGCCGCCCGGGCTGATCGCCTTCCGGCAGCTGACGGTCGTCACGCCCGACGGGCGCACGGCGATTTTCTCCGGCGACCACGCGCTCGGCGTGGTGGGGGAGCACCAGGGCGTAGCCGTGGTCTCGGCGGGCAACCTGCTGGCCGCGCCGGATGTGCCGATGATCGCCGCGGCCGCGTGCGAGATCGCGCAGGGGCCGCTCGCCGCGCGGCTGCTGGCGGGCCTGAACGCCGGCATCGCAGCGGGTGGCGAGGCGGGGCCCGTGCATTCCGCCGGGCTGCTGGTCGCGCGCGACGTGGCCTGGGCCGTCACCGACCTGCGCGTGGATTGGGCCGATGAGGACCCGGTCGGCGAGCTGAACGACCTGTGGGCCCGCTGGGAGCCGGAGCTCGAGGGCTACGTGACGCGTGCGCTGCAGCCGGGCGCAGCGCCATCGTTCGGCGTGCCCGGCGACGAGTAGCCCCGGCTGCGAGGCGCGGGCGGGTGCTACCACCGGTGATGTGTCGTACGTCGATCGAGGGTCGACGCGGGAGACTACACTACGATACCGGAACTTCACCTTAGGAGGCCTTCCCCTATGAGCAGACGTCTGCTCCTTCTCATCTCGGCGCTCGGCGCCCTACTCGCCCTGCCGGCGTTCGCCGGAGCCGCGATGGTCTACCAGTCGTCGGGGGCCATCACGACCCAGTGGGATGTCACGACCGACGAGAACGACGCCTATACCTCTGACGTCACGTCGGACGGCAACCTCCCGATCTACATGGCCGATGATGACGGCGGCAATCGGATCAAGCTGCCTGTGACCGGGCAGTTCCCAGCGGTTTCCCCGAACGGCGCGATGGTGGCGTATCAGAAGGTCACCAACTCGAAGACCGGCACTGCGCAGCTGCACTTTCTGAACGTGGCCACCGGTGTCGATCTCAATACTCGCGCCGCCTGTGGTGGAGCAGTCTGGGCGCCGAACTCGTCGGCCGTGGCCTGCTCGACGACCGGGGCGCCCGGGACGTTCAATGGCTTCGGGCTCAGCACCATCACGACGGCCGGTGTCGTCTCCGTCCTTGTGCCGTCGGTCGGCATGGTGGTCAACGGGTACAGCTGGTCGCCGGACAGCACCAAGGTTGTCTGGGGCCAGTCGCCCTTCCCCAACGACAACACGACGTCGCGGCTGCGCTGGCTGCCGGCCGATGGCTCGGGCGCCGTGGGCAAGCTCGGTAAGGGCGCCGAGCCCATCTGGGGACCGACGAAGATCGCCTTCGTCCGTTACACCGATGCGGCCAGTGCCGGCATGCAGGTCAGGCGCACGCAGATCTGGACGCTCGATCCGACGGTCGGCGCATCGTCGAGCAAGGCACTGACGGCGTACCGGGCCACAGGGCTGAAGACCGGCCCGTTGCCGCTGCTCTGGACGCCTGACGGCACGAGGATCCTCGGTCAGCTCGACGGCGAGGACTACAGCCAGCCGATCTACATCACGATGAACGGCAAGATCCACAAGTTCGGTCCGAGCAACGCCGGCGTGTACGGCGTCTCGGCGGATGGCACACAGGCCCTCGTCGTGGCGAATCTGATGGGCGGCGGCAAGCAGCCCGTCTACGCCTCGCCGCTCGGCAAGCTGGCGAGCTCGCTCCTGGTCAAGGACGCCTGGGAGCCCTCGGTGACCGCCAACTGGCAGCCGTAGTCGTTTCGCGCGGGGAGTCGGCTGCGGGCCGACTCCCCGCTGCGGCACGTTCGCCATGTGCAGGTGGGCCGGGTGGCATACGCTGAGGGCACCCACCGCTCGAGGAGCAGCCATGTACAGCCGCCGTTTCGCCGTCGTCACCACCAGCGCCGTTGCAGCGCTATTCGTGCTCGCATCGTCTGCGGGTGCCACGATCGCGTACCAGTCGTCAAGCAATTCGCGGCTGATGATCGCGAGCGACAATGCGACGGGGGCCATCCGGCTCGGTGCGACAGGTAGCGCTCCGTTGATTTCACCAGACGGCACGCGCATCGCGTACCTCAGCGGTACGATCGAGCGGCCTCAGCTACGCATCCGCGCGATTGCCACGGGAGTTGAGGTGGTGGCTGCAGTGGTGCCTGGCACGTCGGTCGGGTTCGGCTCTGTCTGGGCACCTGATTCTGCGCACGTGGCCGTGCCGACCGAATCTGCCACGTCGAAGGGCTACATCACCGGCGCCGGACTGGATATCGTCGACGCGGTGACGGGCGCGGTGACCGTCGTTTTGGCTCCCAAGGGGCATGACATTGGTGGCTTCTCGTGGGCTCCGACTGCCGACCGACTCGCCTATGCCAGCCAGCGCTACGGCGCTACTTTCGGCAGCCACACGCTACGCATCGTCGGCCTCGATGGTGCAGTGATCTCCTCACTTGGAGCAGGAGCGAGCCCACTGTGGGGTCCGACACGGATTGTCTTCCAGCGTTACACCTCGGTGCGCTGGCATGGCATGAGACTCCAACACGCACAACTTTGGACCGTGGATCCGAGCGGGGCAGCCGTGCCTGCACAGCTGACGCACTATGCGAGCGTCGGCATGATCTACGGACCATTCGCGACAGTCTGGTCGCCAGACGGGACGATGCTCTATGGCGGTATCGGCGGCGAAGACGTTTCGATGCCTGGTCGGATCAATGCCACGACCGGTCGCTATACGCGGCTCCGCGACGCGACGGGTAAGGCGCTGTATGACGCCGGACCAGTGGCTATCTCGGCCGATGGCAAGACATTGCTACTCGACACTGGCGAGATCAGCGGCACGCCCGCCTACCGCACGATGCCGGCAGGTAATGGTGCGCTGCATGTCTTCCTCAAACACGCCTACAGCCTCACTGTCCAGCCATCGTGGCAGCCGTAGGTCGTCGCGCAGGTGACACCGCGAGTGTGCGTCCCTTTTCTGGGTGGTGACGATACCGAGCTTGGATGCACAGCCCGGCTACGCTTGCGGCTGAGACGAGGAGACGGCAATGGCAGACGATGGCAGTAGCGAGCAGTTGGAGACGCTCTACTGGTGGGGCGTTGCGACGTTCTTCCGCAGTCCGCATAACGAAGACCCGGCTGGGTGCGACATCGGTGTGCTCGGTATCCCTCACTCCTCGGGCAATGGCTCGACGGAGCGCGACCAGCACCTCGGGCCGCGCGCCGTCCGCAACGTCTCTGCCCACAATCGGCGACCACATCGCGACTACGGCCTGCATCCATTTGAAGCCTTCCGTGTCCACGACCTCGGCGATGTTGCGCTTCCGGAGGCCATGGACAATGAGGCCTGCGTCGATCGCATCGCGGCCGCCACGCGTCGAATCGCGGATGCGCAGACCCGATTGGTTTCGATCGGCGGCGACCATGCGATCACGGGCGCCGTCCTGTTGGGCCTGGCTGGACCTGGCTCCAAACTGACCAACGATGCTCCGGTTGCGTTGATCCATTTTGACGCCCACGTCGATTCGTACTCCCAGATCCCGCACTGGCTCGGCGCCAAGCGTTCCGCAGCCCATTGGGCGGCGTACCTCGTCGAGGCTGGCTGTATTGATCCTCACCGCAGCACCCAGATCGGCATGCGTGGTCAGCCGCGCACCGAGACCTGGCTGGATACGAGTCGCCAGCTCGGCTACGACGTGGTGACCATGCAGGAGTGTCGCCAGCGTGGTCTCGCAGAGGTGATCGCGACGGCCCGCGAGCGAGCGGGGGAGGGCCCTGTCTACATCACCTTCGATCTGGACTGCCTCGACCCGTCGATTGCACCCGCCGTCTCGAATATCGAAATTGGAGAAGGGGGTTTCTCGATCGACGAGGCCAACCAGCTGCTGCGCGGCTTGCGTGGCCTCGACATCGTCGGTGCCGACGTCGTCTGTCTGATGCCAACAAAAGACCTACCGAACAACCAGACAGCGATGGTGGCAGGGCACGTTGCCTTTGAGCAGGTCTCGTTGATCGCTGATCGGCTCAGTTCCGCCAATAGCTAGGACGCGGGTGTCCGTGTCACCCGTCCGCACTAGCGCGCGGAGAGCTCGGGGCGCACGTACTGTCCGTGCGTGAGTCCGACGGCGCCAAGACACAGCTCGGCCGTCGCCGGGTTTGTGGCGAGCGGAATGTTATGGACATCGCAGACCTTCATCAGGGCCTGAATGTCCGGATCGTGCGGGTGGGCGGTCAGCGGGTCACGGAGGAAGACGACGAGGTCGAGCTGCTCCTCAGCGGCGAGGGCGCCAATCTGGAGGTCGCCGCCCAGTGGACCGGACATCAGGCAGTGGACGTTGAGGTCGAACTGCTCGTTGAGCATGCTGCCTGTGGTGGCTGTGGCGACCAGGCGGCTGGCGCGCAGCACGCTCTGATGGCGTTCGACGAGCTCGAGCATTGCTGTCTTGGCACCGTCGTGGGCGACGAGTGCGATGCGTTGCGGGGTTCGTGTGTTCATGCCCTCAACGTACCCCCTCTTGGAGGGTGATCCTCGGGGTGTCTCCGGATCGAAACCAGATCCGTACCGATCAGCCCGCACGGGATGAGCCGCGTCCGACGGCGCAGGGCTCGTCGGACGCGGCTCGCCGTATTACTTAATGGCGATGCGATCCCACGTCGACCAATCGGTACCGTCCGAGAATCGGATGTAGACGTAGCGGACATCACTCGGCTGGTTCTTGATCGAAAGACTGTTCGAGAACGTCAGCGTTTTCGACGACTTACGGATTCGGACCTGAAGCTGAGCGGCATCGCCGTTCATCGTGAGCTTGATCCGCGAGCCAATGCGCGTCGCCTGTGTCGTGATTTCGTCAAGCGTCACACCGTCTGTCGGCGACGGATCGGCTGGGGCAGTGCTTGGGGGTGGCGTTGGGGCTGCTGGCGGCTCCGTCACTGGAACGGCAGGCGGTGCGATCACAAATGGAGCACGACGACCGGGCACCGTGATCTCAACGCAGTCGGCGGTCAGGCCATTGAGCTGAGGCGAGCCAAACGTCCAGCCCATCTCCGTCGCACCCGTATCGAGTTGGGAGACCTGCTGAAGGCTGCCATCGACACCATCACGCTCGAGGGTTGCGACCCGCTCGTAGTGATTGGGATCAACACCGGTCGTCGTGGTTGTCGTCCAGTAGCCGTCGCGCCAGAAATGACGGCCTTCGCTGTTGTACCACTGGGCGGGAACCCAGGCCCGCGAGGTGCGCGTCGAGGTGATGTCGCGCGAGGCGATCGTGACGTCGATCGCGCCGGTGTTGCACGAACCATCGGGGAGTCCAGTGCCAAATGAGACGTAGACATTGTCGCGTCCAGGCATTTGGAAATAGCTGAGGTCGACAGCGAGTGTCTTGGCACGGTTGTCGTAGGCGGCCGAGAACTCATTGATGTCGTTGGGGTTGAAGCCACCAGAAAAACTGGGCGTCGTGGTGCGCTCAAACTCGCCCGAGATCGACCAATCGCCCGGGTAGGCCTGGGCGGCTGGCGCGACTGCCAAGGCAGCCAAGCTGATGACGCCAATCACAGCGTTACGAGCACGGAACGTGAAGCGGGACATGCGGTCCTCCTGAAGACGGGTGTCAGGCGTGTGCCCGACGCCTATGACGACGCAGACGACCTCGAAATCTGACGCCGGCCCTTGTGCGCTGACGTGTGACTCGTGTATCGTCCTCAGCGATGGGACGCTACCGCACCGGTATAAAGATGGCTGGCGCGAGCTGGCGCGTGGTTCGCAAAGAAAAGAGCCTATTGGCCTTTCCCGTCTTGGCGGCTGCGTTTGGTATCGGGTACACGATTTTGGTCGTCGTGCCGCTGAGCGTGCTCGGCTTCGTGGTCCTGGATCAATACGCGATTTTCGGCTGGGTGTTACTCGCAATCTCCTTGTTCGGTATGAATGTCGGTGCGACCTTCTTTGGAGTCGCAGCGGCCTCGAATGCCGCGAGCGTGCTCAACGGCGAGGATCCGAAACTCGGTGACGGCATTCGGGTTGCGCGCTCGCGCCTGAAGGTGATTATCCAGTGGGGTATCGTCTCGGCCACCGTAGGGCTCATCTTGCAGGCAATCAGCGATCGTGCTGGTGGTCTCGGTGGAATGTTGCTTCAGGTCATTGGTGGCATGGCGTGGAGTATTGCCACGTTCTTTGTCTTGCCAATTCTCGCGCTCGAGGGATTGGGGCCATTCGACACCATTAAGAGGTCGTTGAGCGTCATCCGCGCGAAGTGGGGCGAGTCGCTTATTGGTGGAGCGGTCGTGAACCTTGTCCCGGGTCTGATTGGTCTGGCGGGTATCGGTGTGGCTCTGTTGGGTGTCTTCGTAGGGCGTGACGGCATCTGGGCGCTCGGCGTGCCGATGATCGTGATCGGCGCGGTGGTGCTGGTCGCGGCGCTCACCGTCGGACAGGTCATGCAAGCCGTCTTCTCTGTCGTCGTCTTCCGCTACGCGACCGAAGGCGTCACGCCTGAGGGCTTCCCCGATCTCGACTCCGTCTTCCGATCGAAGAAGAAGCGCCTCTAAGACGCCTCGCCGGCGGCGTTTCTGAGCCGGCTCTCAGGATTCAGGATCCTCTCAGGTTCGCATTGCATGCTCCGTGTGCCGGTCGAGTGATTGGCACAACCTCACCTAAGGAGCACATCATGAATCTGAATCGCCGTAACATCGTCGCCCTCGTTGGTGTCACAGCCAGCCTGGCCCTTCCCGTCGCCGCCTTCGCGCAGTCGAGCACGGCCCCATCCACAACTACGCCGACCCAGTCGACGCAGACTCGCGCCGGGCATCCCCGGATTGACTTTGCCGCCATCGCCAAGGAACTCAACCGGACCACCGATCAGGTGCACACGGCCTTTCGTAACAACCGCCCACCGATGACGGGCACGCGTCCGACTCAGGCGCAGATGGATGCCGCAATTACGGCCGCGGCCGCGGAGCTTGGTGTCAACGCAACAACGTTGAAGGACCTCGTCGGCGAGTACGGCGGCGGTGCGGGTGCCGGTGGTCCGCAGGCAGGCATGCGCGGACCGAAGGCTGCAGCGATCGCCCAGCAGCTCGGACTCTCGACGGCAACCGTCCAGAGTGCAATCTCGGCTGCACACGCAACCAACCCTCGTCCGGAGGGACGACCAACCGCCGCACAGCGCTCCGCGTTCGAGGGTGCTGTCGCCAGCAACCTTGGCGTCTCGAAAGATGCAGTCTCGGCTGCCTTCGCGGCGGTCAAGGCTGCCCACGACGCTGGTCAGGCTTCGTAGCTCAACCCCGCGGGACGGGCGCCCCGACAATTGCGTCCACACCACAATCCTCCTAGGAACGAAAACGGCCCCCCGGGAAACCGGGGGGCCGCTCTGTCATGCGCTGGAGAGGACTTGAACCTCCACGCCCTTGCGGGCACAAGGCCCTCAACCTTGCGCGTCTACCAATTCCGCCACCAGCGCGTGCCCGCGGATCGTAAACGAAGCGGGTGGGTCGCCGCGCTAGGACATCGAATTTAGCCCAGTTTGCAATCCGACTTGCGAACACGTGTTCGATGTGCCATAGTTCGATTCGAACACCCGTTCGATTGGAGTCCACGCATGGCACTCACGAAGCGTCAACAACAAGTCCTCGACGTCGTCGAGCAGTACATGGAAGAAAATGGCTACCCGCCGACCGTGCGCGAAATTGGCGACGCAGTCGGACTGGCGTCGCCCTCGACGGTGCACGCGCACCTCAAGGCGCTTGAATTGAGTGGCGATCTTCGACGCGACGCGACGAAGCCACGCGCGATTGATCTTGGCGAGCGGCGTGCAGCCCGCATCGCGCAGCACGCCGAGGCGGCCGAACGTGCGGGCGTACGGATGCTGCCGATGCTGGGCAGCATTGCCGCTGGTTCGCCGATCTTGGCCGAGGAAAACATCGAAGAGCACATTGCGGTGCCCGAGCAGATTACGAGCAGTGGCGACAATTTTCTGCTCAAGGTTCGCGGCGAGTCGATGATCAACGCGGGCATTCTCGATGGCGATACCGTGGTCGTACGGCGGCAAGAGGATTGTGCCGATGGCGAGATTGTTGCCTGCCTCGTCGATGGCGAAGAGGCGACTGTCAAGCGCTTGCGTCGCATCGATGGTCGTGTACGTCTGGATCCAGAAAATGATCAACTTGAGCCATTCTTCCCCGACGATGTCCGCGTGATGGGCCTTGTTGTGGGCGTCTTTAGGAGGATGTAAGCAATGCTTCTACTCGATATGCACTCCGTAGCACCAGTCACCACGACCTTGGACGAGCTCCTCGCCTCGTGGGCATCACACGATCACGCAACGACCGAAGGTACCTGTGTCGTCTGTGAAGGCGAGACCTTCCGGGTCGAGTTGCGAGGTGGCCTGCGCGCCTGGGCCTGCCGCGAATGTGGTTCTGTGCTCGAAGACGAGCCTGCTGTGCTGACGGTCTAGCACCGTCCGTTGCAGCGGTGGCGACGAGGCGAGGGATGACATCTGCCGATCGATTCGGCAGTATTCCCCCAACGTGCTCTCCACCGACACTCTTCTACTGACGCGCGCACAGCGCGATCTCTACGCCGAGCTCGATGGTGACACCGTCGACGATCTCGAGCGCTTTGTCACCGTACTCGTGGCACGCGTCGTGATTCTCGTGCGGCACCGCTGCGTGCGGGGCAAAGACCGCGACCTCACGCTCGAGTACGCCGAGAGCCTCTATGGCCGGATTGTGGAGGCCCCCCGCGGGGATCAGACACGAGCAGCAATTTGGAGCCTGGTCGAGTGGCTGACACGCTGGCCTTGGGGGCCCGGCGCGTACGGCGCGATCGATCGGCTGGTCGTGGCAGGCGCGATCGTCGACGAGCTCGCGCGCGACTCGGCGCCGTGATTACCTTCGTGCTGTCGGGGCTGGTGGGCTATGCCTGCGGGTGTATTCCCTTCGCCAACCTCGTCGCACGGCGCCATGGTGTGGAGGACCTGCGGAGTGTTGGTGACCGCAACCCCGGCTATTGGAATGCGCGCCAGCGCCTTGGGATTCGCTCGGCGCTGCCGGTCCTCGTGCTCGATGGGGCGAAAGGTGTGGCCGGTGCCGCCGCTGGCCTGATGATCGCGGGCCTCTGGGGTGGTGTGATTGGCTGGACGGCTGCGATTGTTGGGCACATGTTTCCGGTCACGATGCGCTTCCGAGGTGGCCGTGGAATCCTCTGTTTTGCGGGCGGTGCGATTGTGATCGTCCCGCTGGCCTGCGCCGTCGCCATCGTGGCCTTGCTGATCGTGCGCTGGCGTTGGGACTTTGCGCGTGGCATCCAGGCAGCGATGATCACAGCGCCGTTTGCCACGTGGGTCATTTACGGCGCCGGTATCGAATTGTTCGCGATAGTCGCACTCTTGGTACTGATCGGCGCTCGCTCGGGGCTGGCTGATCTGGCGCTCAAACGCGCAGGGATCGATAAGCATCAGCCCGATTGATCGTACGAACGCCCACGCCAGGTGCGATTTGGGCGCACGACCGAGACGATCAGACGCAGCACGGCGGCGCCATCGGCTAGCGGTGCAAGCCAATAGGTCCAGCCTGGGCTCTCGTAGTTTGGGCGCAGGACGATTTGGAACATCACTCGAACCGCGAGCAGCACCA
>Ga0194048_10002047_pt1 | contig 10038 bp, 10 predicted proteins | sample JunL225m_MetaG_FD_161685 | JGI IMG/M metagenome (GOLD analysis project Ga0194048, IMG submission 161685) | Anoxic zone freshwater microbial communities from boreal shield lake in IISD Experimental Lakes Area, Ontario, Canada - Jun2016-L222-5m | ecosystem: Environmental > Aquatic > Freshwater >... | reverse complement strand
TGCGGATGTAATCTCGCAAACCAATCACCAAGGCCGACCACATCTCAGCTTCATTACTAAGTCGTGGCGCTACTACAGCCTTTGTTGGATTTGACGCTTTCGCTAAATCTTCGGAAATAATTACATCTGGATTTGAGGATAGTTCCTGACATTCAATTTCAACAATTATTAGCTGGTCCTCAAATTGTGGAGCTCTGGCAATAAGTGCGCCATCGCGGTCTACAACAATTGTGTCGCCATCAAAAACCAAATCATCTTGTCCACCAGTCATATTCACGTATGCGAGTGGGGCTTTAATTTCTTCGGCTCGCTTTTGAACAAGTGCCAAACGCACGTCATCTTTGTTTCGCTCAAATGGTGACCCGTTGGGTACAACAACTAATCCTGGAGTACGAGCTGCAATGTTTTGCATGGAGTGCCAAATATCTTCGCAAATAGCAATCGCTACATCCACGCCATGGATTCGAACAATCAGATCCGAGGTACCAGGTGTGAAATTTCTAAACTCATCGAAGACGCCATAGTTAGGAAGGTGGCGCTTTACATAGCGGGCTTTGATTTTTCCTTCATGAATTACCGCAACGGCATTTTGGGGGCCTTTATCTAAATAACCAACCACAGCCACAATGTCACCGGAAATCTGTTCTGCAAGTTTTTCAACGGCTGCAATACTGGCCGCTTGAAATGAAGGGCGCAACGCTAAGTCTTCGACGGGGTAGCCAGTAACGATCATTTCTGGAAATACGATCAAGTGCGCACCAGCTGTTTTTGCCACTTGCAGAGATTGAGAAACCAGCGCGGAGTTACCCGCAAGATCGCCCACTGTTGGGTTGATCTGCGCCAGCGCTACAGACAACTTCATTTTTCAAGTGTAACGGGGGTACCCTTGTGCCTGTACCCGGGGACTGCATTGAGCAGCTTCGAGGAGAGGAAATATTCATGGAAGCCTTATATGGCGGCGCGCTGCATCGACGCGTCACAATTCAAGATCTTGCTGCGGCAAAAGTACGTGGTGAAAAATGGCCAATGCTCACCTCCTACGAGCAGATGACTGCCTCCATATTTGATGAGGCCGGCATACCAGTACTTCTGGTCGGAGACAGTGCCGGAAATAATTTCTTAGGTGAAATTAATACAATCCCAGTCACCGTGGACGAGCTAATTCCATTGACCCGCGCAGTTGTTAGAGCATCTACGCGCGCATTAGTTATTGCCGACCTTCCATTTGGTTCCTATGAATCCTCCCCCGAACAAGCCCTGGCCACTTCGACGAGATTTTTTAAAGAAGCTGGTGCAATGGGTGTAAAAATTGAAGGTCCCCACATCGCAACAGTCGAGAAATTGGTCGCAAGTGGAATTCCAGTAATGGGACATGTCGGTTTAACGCCTCAGGCAGTTCATTTGTTGGGCGGCTACAAAGTTCAAGGGCGCACTGATGGTGATGCGATTCTGGAAGCGGCTTTAGCACTTGAAAAGGCTGGGGTTTTTGCAATTGTTTTAGAACTCGTACCCGCCGAGTTAGCTAAAAAAATAACGTCAGCGCTAAAGATTCCAACGATTGGAATTGGAGCCGGGGTTGATTGTGATGCTCAAGTATTAGTGTGGACTGACATGATGGGTATAACTAAGAATCCGCCAAAGTTGGCCAAGGCCTATCGAAATATGCGGGCAGAAATGTTGGCTGCAACCAGTGAATTTGCTGCAGAAGTTGCCGCTTCTACATTTCCTGCGCAAGAGCACACTTTCAACTAATCTGCCGTAGTGGCCAAGTACGCAATAGACCTATCTCCCCTCAAAAAATCGAGGGATTTTCGCAATTTATGGGCTGCCGGCCTGATTTCCTACTTTGGTTCCATGATTACTTACGTTGCCGTCCCATTTCAAATAAAAGAGCTCACGCACTCGTACGTGGCGGTAGCAATCAGCGGACTCATTGAAATTGTCCCCCTTGTAATTTTTGGCCTCTACGGCGGAGTTTTGGCCGATGCCATTGATCGCAAGAAACTCATATGGATCACCGAAGCTTTGTCGCTTTTATTTACCGGCATTTTGCTAGTTAATGCCCTACTCGATTCACCGAGCATTATTTTAATTTACGTTGTCTCTGGATTATTTGCCGCAACTAGTGGGCTTCGACAGCCCGCCATGCAGGCCGCACTTCCACGACTTGTTGATGATGAAGATATGACAGCAGCTGCTGCATTGATGAGTCTTCGCTGGCAAGTGGGAGTGATTATCGGCCCGACAATTGGTGGAATTATTATTTCCACATTTTCTATTGCAATCGGTTACGCCGCCGACATCGCAACTTTTGTTATCTCACTTATTTTATTAGCCTTAATGCGAAATATCCCACCGTCAAAAGAGGCTGAAAAGCCATCTCTAGCAGGCTTATTTGAAGGCATTAAATATGCTTTTGGAAGAAAAGATTTATTAGGAACTTATTTAATAGATTTAGCGGCGATGTTTTTTGCTATGCCTACAGCATTGATTCCTTTCTGGGCAGATCAACTCGGAGCACCATGGGCACTTGGATTGCTCTATGCCGCAGGGACTGTTGGTTCTGTGGCGGTAACTTTGACGAGTGGATGGGCGAGCAACGTTCGCTTCTATGGACGCGCGATCATGTGGGCAGCTATTGGTTGGGGAGCAGCCATTGCTCTAGCTGGTGCAACAAATTACCTGCCCCTGGTTCTTTTCTTTTTGGCAGTTGCTGGGGCATCGGACATGATCAGCGCCCTGTTTCGATCCTCAATGTGGAATCAAACAATCCCCGATAATTTTCGTGGACGTCTTGCAGGTATCGAACTACTCTCATATTCACTTGGACCACTTGCCGGTCAAATGCGTGCAGCTTCCATGGCTGCGGCATTTTCATTAACTTTTTCGGTAACTGCTGGCGGAATTATTTGCATAATTTCAGTGGCCCTACTGGCCAGTTTTTTACCAAAATTTAGAAAATTTGACATCAAAACCGATGAATTTGCCCTCAAAAAGAGCGCTGAAAGCGAAAAATAGGCGTAAACCCTCAATCAGGGCAAGAGATTTAATAAATTTCCACTTTTTCGGGAAATATTTATTATTTTTTAAATAAATCCAAATATTTTTATTGAAATTTTCCCTTAATACATAAAAAATAAATAAAAAGAATTTGCGACACGCACTTAAATATTTGTCACAAAATGTTGGCATTTTTAGCAAAATGATGTCACGCTTATCCACGAAAAGGTTTGGGTGACGGATCCGAACCATTCCGATAGGAGAAGTACGTGGCCGCAGCAAAGAAAGCAGCACCAAAGAAGCGCAAGAAGGCAGCAGCTCCAGCAGCTGCACCAAAGAAGCGCAAGAAGGCTGCTGCAGTAGCAGCACCAAAGAAGCGCAAGAAGGCAGCAGCAAAGAAGGCTGCTCCAAAGAAGCGCAAGAAGGCAGCAGCAAAGAAGGCTGCTCCAAAGAAGCGCAAGAAGGCAGCAGCTAAGAAGGCTGCTCCAAAGAAGCGCAAGAAGGCAGCAGCTAAGAAGGCTGCTCCAAAGAAGCGCAAGAAGGCAGCTTCAAAGAAGGCAGCTCCAGCAGCTGCTCCAAAGAAGCGTCGCCGTGCCAAGAAGGCAGCTAAGTAATTAGCAATTAAAAAAACCCGCCACTTTATGTGGCGGGTTTTTTTTATGCAATTTTATAATTTACTCTTCAATAACTTCGGCGCGAAGTGAATCTTCAATACGCGCAAAAATCTGTGCCAATACTTCCTGATCAGATTTAGATAAATGATCGACAAAACGGTTGCGCACACTTTCAACATGATCCGGGGCTGCGGCAACTATTGCCTTCCAACCCTTGGCAGTCATTACGGCAAAGTAGCCACGTTTATCTGATGGGCAGGCTTCACGTTTTACCCAACCAGCTTTCTCCATAACCTTCATACGGTGAGATAGTCGCGAGCGCGACAATAAGGCGATTTCAGCCAATTCGCTCATTCGCATTTTTCGTTCTGGGGCATCACTGAGTTGAGCCAAGATTTCATAATCTGCCATTGATAAATCATGATCATCTAAATCACTATCGAGAGCTTCTAGCAAGCGGCGACTGGCAATAATGTAACCCCGCCAAGCCTTCATTTCGCCAGCATTGAGCCAGCGAGGTGCGGTAGCGTTTTGGCCTGACATGTTGGAGAGTCTACGCTAACGGTTGAAGATTCAACTACTTTATTTAAGGGGGACGCTTTGAGTTTCTCTTTTGAAATTAAAAAGGCTGAAGAAAATTCCTTAGCCCGAGTTGGCACAATCTCAACTCCGCATGGCCAAATCCAAACTCCAGCTTTCATCCCAGTTGGAACTAAGGCGACCGTTAAATCTGTTTTGCCTGAAACTATGGCCGACCTTGGTGCTCAGGCCCTGCTTTCAAATGCCTATCACTTGTACTTGCAACCAGGCTCTGATGTTCTAGATGAGGCTGGCGGCCTAGGGCAGTTCATGAATTGGCCTGGGCCGACATTTACTGACTCTGGTGGATTTCAAGTTTTATCACTTGGAGTTGGCTTCAAAAAAGTATTAGCAATGGATGCCCAAACTTTTCGGCGAGATGATGTAATTGCTGGAAACAAAGAGCGCCTTGCCCATGTTGATGATGAAGGTGTTACTTTCAAATCACACCTAGATGGTTCCATGCATCGCTTCACTCCCGAGATTTCAATGCAGGTACAGCATCAAATTGGTGCCGACATAATGTTTGCCTTTGATGAATGCACGACGTTGCACAACACACGTCCTTATCAAGAACTAGCAATGGATCGCACACTGGCCTGGGCCGTGCGCTGTCTTGACGAACACAAGCGATTAACGGATGAGCGAATTAGCAAGCCCTACCAAGCCCTTTTCGGGGTAATCCAAGGGGCGCAATATGAAGACCTCCGCCGCAAAGCTGCCGGTGATTTGGGAGGCCTTGAATCTTCGGGGCAAAAATTTGATGGCTTTGGAATCGGTGGGGCGCTAGATAAAGAATCTTTGGGCACCATAGTCTCGTGGGTCAATCAAGAGTTGCCCGAAAACAAACCAAAACATTTATTGGGGATAGGTGCCCCGGAAGATCTATTCGTAGGCGTTGAAAACGGAATTGATACTTTTGATTGCGTCTTAGCATCACGAATTGCACGCACAAGTGCGGTGTACACAATGGAAGGGCGTTTTAACCTATCTAACAGCCGTTTTAAGCGCGATTTCACGGCCATAGACGATGAATGTGACTGTTACACGTGTACGCACTACACACGGGCTTATATGCACCATGTATTCCGAGGTAAAGAAATGATTGCGGCAACGTTGGCGACAATTCATAACGAGCGATTTATTGTTCGCTTGGTGGATCAAATGCGTCAAGCTTTATTAGATGGAAACTTTGCCGAAATGAAGGCTGATTTTATGGGCCGCTACAAACACAAAAGCGGGCAGTCGAGGGATTAATTCTCCGGAGTTTTATCGGCCAATTTTCCAACCGCAGTCCAACCACCTGGAACCATTTCAAGGGCTTCATCTGGACCCCAACCATCGTCGAAATAAGGATGAAGCCGCACAGGATTTTGCAATACATCATCCAAAAGTTGCCATGACTGCAGAACTGAATCGATACGAGTAAATCTGAAATGATCGCCGAGAATTGCAGCATCTAATAAGCGCTCATAGGCCTCTTTTCGTTCGCCTAATGCCGAAGCAAATTCAACGGTTAGATCAACCGTATTTGTAATAAGCGCTGCACCTGGGGCCTTGGCTTGGAGTGTTAGATCCACACCGTCATTGCGACCCATCCTAAATCGCACGACGTTTGGCTCTGGTTTTGGTTCGCCTTTTTCAGAAAAAAGTTGGCGAGGTGGCTGTTTGAATTCAACAATTGCTTCCATCGTAGTTTCGGCCATTTTCTTACCAGTACGAATGTATATGGGAACTCCAGCCCAGCGCCAGTTATCGATAAATAAGCGCACCGCTACAAAAGTTTCAGTTTGTGAATGTTCAGCTACACCTTCTTCATCAAGATAACCAACATACTGTCCACGGACAACATTTTCCGCTGTCACATCACGCATCGCAGATAGAACTTTAATTTTCTCATTTTGCAAAGCTGCCGCACCCATATCGATTGGCGGCTCCATGGTTAACATCGTTAAGACTTGTAAGAGGTGATTTTGTAACACATCTCGAGTCGCACCGATTGCATCATAAAACTTTCCACGGCCTTCGATTCCAAATTCCTCAGTCATTGTAATTTGAATATTTGAAATATAGTTACGGTTCCAAACAGGTTCAAATAAAGTATTCGCAAATCGGAAAACTAATAAATCTTCGACCGATTCCTTTCCTAAGTAGTGATCGATACGGTATATCTGATCTTCGGGCAAAAGTTTTTTAAGCGATTCATCAAGTGCTACAGCTGAAGCCAAATCTCGACCAAATGGTTTTTCAACAACAACTCGGGCACTAGTAGTCAAGCCAACTGAGTTCAGCCCCTTAGTTACATCGGCAAACATGCCAGGAGCGATGGCTAAATAGACTACCGGCAATTCATATCCATTTAGAGCAACTTTGAGTTTTTCAAAAGTTTCTTGATCTTTATAGTCACCAACAACTAATTGCATTTCCTTGAGTAGACCTTCAAGAACACTCTCATCCATATGGGTTGCACTGGCAGTTTTTTTGTCTCGAATTGATTTCTCGACTTGATTTTTAAATTCCTCTTGACTCCATTGGGAGGAGGCCACCGCAAAAACCGGTATTTCTAATTCACCAGCTTCCTGCATCTCATAGAGAGCTGGAAATAACTTCTTCTTGGCTAAATCCCCGGTGGCCCCGAAGAGCACCAGTACATCAGCACGTTTCAATTATTTCCCTTAGGTTTTTCATTATGGCCGCCAAATTTATAGCGCATTGCACTTAAAACACGATTGCCAAAATCATCATTATTTCGTGAAGCAAATCGTGAATAGAGGGATGCGCTGAGAACATGGGCAGGAATTCCCGCTTCAATTGCCGCTTGTACAGTCCAACGGCCTTCCCCGCTATCACTTACCTCTGTTGAGTATTCACTCAATTCTTTACTTTCTTGGAAAGCCTGCGCAGTTAAATCTAGAAGCCACGATGCAACAACACTTCCACGGCGCCATACTTCGGTAATTTCTGGAATATCTAAATCGTATGCCGGAGTCATTTCATCTGCCGCATCAAAAATTGCTAGACCTTCTGCGAATGCGGCCATCATCCCGTATTCAATTCCGTTGTGAACCATTTTTACGAAGTGACCCGCACCTGCAGGACCGCAATGCAAAAAGCCGTATTCACTTGATGAGGCTTCGCCAAGTCGCCCTGGTGTTCGCTCTGCCGCTGAGACTCCTGGCGCTAGTGCCTTAAACAAGGGCGATAGGGAATCAACAACTTTCTTCTCGCCTCCAATCATCAAGCTATAGCCACGCTCTAATCCATAAATGCCGCCGCTTGTTCCAACGTCGACAAAATTAATCCCTTTTTCCAATAACTTCTTTGAATTAACAACATCGTTTTTATAATACGAGTTTCCGCCATCGATGATCGTGTCTCCTGCAGATAAATGTGCGGAGAGCGCTTCAATCGTTGAATCGCTAACATGGGCCGGAACCATAACCCAGATTGTTCGTGGAGCTGGAATTGCGGCAACCAATGCGGCTAAATCTGCGGCAGGTGCAAAACCTTCGCTGGCAAGGGTGGTGATTGCTTCAGGGTTAGCATCATGTACTACGGAGTTGATTCCCGATTTTCCAAGACGTCGCACAATGTTGGCGCCCATGCGCCCCAGGCCAACCATTCCAAAATTCAATGTGCTCTCCATGGGGCAAGTCTACTCTGAGAAAAATGCCTCTGTATCAACGATTAAACGTGTCAATTGGGTGGCCATTACATTGCCAGCAGGTAAAGAAAGATTACCTTCTAGAATCTGAGTAACGGCTGAAGCTTTCGCTGCACCAGTCGCAATAATCCAAACTTGATCAGATGAGTTGATGTAATTCATTGAAAATGAGACCCGCTGTGGTGGCGGCTTTGGAGAATCAACAATTGGAATCGCATGGGCAGTCAGTGATTGGTCCCAATGATCTGGAAATAAGGATGCAACGTGTCCATCGGGGCCAAGACCCAAAACACAGATATCCATCGTGATCCCTCGAAGTTCCGCTTCATACGATACCGCTGCTTCTACGACATTTAAACCATAATCAGTTGATTCAACTTCATGAACTCTCACTGATGAGTTTTTCAATCCATCACGAACTGGTTTTGAATTCCTAAGAGGACTATCGGCAGTATCAAAGCGCTCATCACTAAACCAAATGTGTAGGCCGGAAAAATCTGCAGAATTTAAATTTAATTTATCTACAAATGCTTCGGCAAATTGCCCGCCTAAAGTTCCTCCCGTGAGCGCAACATTGCACATTCCCTTATCGAGTAAATGCAACGAGATTGCCTCCATGAGTTCGGTTGTGGCAGCACTAACCAGTGCATCTCCATCTTCATACATTGTTAAATCTAAATCATCATTCACGGTGCAACTTCCTTTGTTTCGCCAATCTGCAGTATGAATCCTATTGAAAATAATGCGATTATTGTTGCCAAGGTGCCTCCAATATAAAGTGGTAATCGGAGACCGCCCTTTGCGATGGCTCCACCAAGAAGTGACCCAAACGGCATAAGGCCCCAAACAATTGTGCGGCGAGTTCCATGAATTCGGCCGAATATGTTTGATGGAATCAAATTTTGATAGGTAGACATCAATAAAATATTCCAAATAGATATAGTAAAAGCACCGAAGGTACTGAAGCCCACGAACCAATAAATACTAGGGGAAAAACCTTCTAACAAAACTACCAATGAGCTTATAAGGATGCAGACCGTCATTGTCTTGCTTCGACCGAAAATCGAGGAAAATTTTGGAGCAAGTAGCCCACCGGCAATCGCACCCACGCCTTGAATAGTTAAGGCAATTCCAAAAAATGAGGTTCTGAGTTTTAACTCCTCGAGCATAAAAAGCACTGTTGTTGAAGTTGCTAATGAATAGCACAAGCCAATGCTTGCGGTTGTTATCACCAGTCTTAATAAAGTTTTTTCCATAAATAGATAGCGAATACCAAATTTCATCTCTGCAATAAAATTTGCATTTTGCTCCTTACTTACATCGATCCTTATCTGCTGCAAGAATTTAACGGGGATCGATATTGCTAATCCTGCAGCAATCAAAAAGCCGAGGCTATTAACAATAAATGGCAGATAGATTGCGGTAGCGTACAAAAAACCACTTATTGGCGTACCAATGAAACCTTGAACCACTGTTTCAGAGGTCTGCAGTCTGGAATTACCTTTTTCGAATTGAGAATTATCCAAAATCTGTGGAATTAATGACTGAGCTGTTGTGTCTGCGGCAACCTCACATATACCAATTATAAAAGTTGCAAGAAACAGCCAAAGAATTGTGATTCTGTGTGTCGAAATAGCTAATGCAAGCAATGCTGCAACAAGAAAACGAACTGCGTTAGCACCAGCCAACAGATATCGCCGATCAATGCGATCAACAAGCGTTCCTATGGGAATTGCAAAGAGCAACCAAGGCAACATTACAAGCGCACTAAGAGCCGAAATCAAAACAGGGTTCTTGGTCAGCGTTACGGCAAGAAGTGGGGCTGCTGCAACGAGGACACCGTCAGCCAGATTAGTAATCAAGCTAGCGCCCCATATTCGATTAAATGCCGGCCCTAGAGAGTTCATGCGCGTTAGCCTAGTTAATGTGTCCACTATTTTGTATCTATCATTGGTGGTATTTGTATTTAACATTGCGCCTGCATTTGCTCCACCTACTTGGAGCGTCTTAGTTTTATTCTCACTCAATACGGATTTGAACCCTGTGTTAATCGTTGTCGTTGGAGCTTTGAGTGCGGGTTTAGGTCGCTACCTTTTAGCAAAATGTACTGGCCTACTTCGAAATCGTATTAAAGGCAGAGCCTTAATTAATCTACATAGTGCTCAAAAAGTTTTAGAAGAA
>Ga0194048_10002046_pt1 | contig 10040 bp, 8 predicted proteins | sample JunL225m_MetaG_FD_161685 | JGI IMG/M metagenome (GOLD analysis project Ga0194048, IMG submission 161685) | Anoxic zone freshwater microbial communities from boreal shield lake in IISD Experimental Lakes Area, Ontario, Canada - Jun2016-L222-5m | ecosystem: Environmental > Aquatic > Freshwater >... | reverse complement strand
TGTTTTAACAACCTTCTTTGTTCCGGTAATGATTTTTTTATCCGGAAAATATGAAATTTCACCACGTCGAAGTTTTTGGTATATGGCTGGAATAGCAATAATTCTTGCTCCAAAAGGAATCCCGATTAAAATTACTCCTTACTGGCCTGAAGCTACATACTCACCGTCATTCAACTCTGTCTTAAGTCCACTAATGCAATTGGGACTTATCGTCTCTATCGTTACTTCTCATATATGTTCCAAATTAAAGATGTCTCCTACTGCATGAGTCTGTGTAAAATTCATTGATATGGAAAAATTGACAATTATTTTACCTGTGTATAACGGTATGCCATGGCTGCCTGCTGCTGTAGAAAGTGTTTTATCTCAAAGCGTCCAAGACTTCAAGTTGATTGTTTCTAATGATTGTTCTACTGACGGTACGAAGGAATATTTAGATTCACTCACCGATCCAAGAATTGAAGTTTTTGATCATCCCAAGAATCTTGGTGCCACAGATAACTGGAATTTTGGGCTAGGAAAGGTCCAATCTCAGTATTGTTTATTGCTGTGTGCCGATGACGTTCTCCATGAGGGCGCACTTCAGGATTTGTTAACAGCCGCTCTTAACGCGAATCCAACAGTTGGCTTAATTTCTGGTCGACGACGAGTAGTTGGACCTGATGGGTCCGTAATAATCAAGAAGATTGGAATCGGCCCCTTGCTCGGTTTTTGCACTGGAAGTGAAGCCATACGCACCATTGTAAAATCCGGTCGAAACCTTGTTGGAGAACCAAGTTCAACACTTTTTGACGCAAATCTTGCAAGAAAAGTTGGAGGATTTCGAAATAACTTTAAATTTTGTCCCGATCTTGATCTTTGGGTCAGGATGCTCTCTGTGTCTGATTTTGTGGGCTTGAACAGAGTGATATGTGATTTTCGTCTTTCTTCTTCAAGTGGCTCGTACAAAATGGCCAAAATTCAACAAGAACAAAGCACACTTTTTTTTAAATCATTAAAAAAAAGTTACCCATTTATTTCACGCCGAGATGCTTTGTTGGGGCTTGCAAAGGTTCGGGTTGCGAGTTGGATTCGACGAGTGTTATACCGTCGTATCTCCTGAAATCAATCAATCATGAATTATTGATGGAATTGTCTCATCAATTTTTGAGGTCTTAATAAACAGTTCTGCTGTTTCCAAAGCTTCCTTGATAGTAGCGTCCATGTCTAAATATCTGTAGGTTCCGAGACGCCCAACAAAAGTTATCTTGTTCTGTTTTTTGGCGAGGTCAAGATAATCCAGAAGAACCGTTCCATCGTTTACTAATCGGACAGGGTAATAGCGAATATCGTCCTTGCTCCAAGCGCGACTTGTTTCAAAAGTTACGACCGATTGATCATGGCTCTCCCAAGGACTTAGGTGTTTGTGCTCCGTTACGCGGGTATAAGGAACTTCCAGATCTACATAATTCAATTGTGCACAACCCTGGAAATCGCCATTTATAGTTTTAGTCTCAAAATCGAGAGTCCTATAATTTAAGGACCCAAGTTTAGTATCGAAGTACTCATCGATTGGTCCAGACCAAAAAGTCCAGTCATACGAGCTTAATCCTGATGCCGATATTGATGTATTCAGAAATACATCAATATTTGAGTGATCAAGAATATTACTGACTAGATCGGTATAGCCATTGGTAGGCAAGCCCTGATATCTATGTTCAAAGTAATTATCGTTGAAATTAAACCTCATCGGAAGCCTCTTTAGGATAGATGCGGGAAGATTTTTCGCAGACATTCCCCATTGCTTCTCCGTGTACCCTCGAAAAAAAGCCTCATACAATTCTTCTCCCATCATTGAATGAGCTTGTTCCTCGAATGATTTCGGTTCAATAATACTTTTTATGCGTTTCCCTTCAATCAATCTTTGTGCTTCTGAGGGGGACAGTTGTTTACCAAAATACTGACTTAGGGTGTGTAAATTCACCGGAAGTGAAAAAATCTTTCCTTTGTGAGATGCCTTTACACGATGTACATAAGGTTCAAAAAGAGCAAACCTTGTTACAAAATCCCAAACCTCACTATGTGGAGTATGAAAAATATGTGGTCCATAATTGTGAACCATGATTCCGGTACTAGTGTCTCGTCTGGTGAAGCAGTTACCAGCAACGTGATCTCGTTCTTCAATAACATCGACTAGAAATCCAGCCTCTGCTAGTTTTCTAGCAATAACCGAACCAGAAAATCCCGCTCCAACAATAGCAATTTTGACGTTCTTCACTTATTGGTCCTCTGCTTGCGACCATGAGATTTGTTGTTCAAGCCCTTCCATAAAAGATGTCTTATGGACCCAACCAGTTGCCTTGAAAATTGCTTCTACATCAGCACCAGTCCTCATTGGATCTCCCGCTTCGCGGGGGATCGAAACGGTCTTCACTTCGGTTCTTTCTATCTCACTGACAAGTCGGATAACTTCAGCCATGGATACCGGGTTACCACCCCCAACATTAAACACGCTTCCAGGATCAAGCCCATTTCTCAAAGCCGCCGAACTCAGAATATTTGCCTGTGCCACATCTGACACGAAACTAAAATCTCTCGATTGAGAGCCATCTCCCAAAAGTGGGAAAACCTGATTGGTTAATCCCGCCTTGATTATCTTCCCTATCGCCATATCGGGGCGTTGTCGTGGGCCAAAGACAGTAAAGTACCTCAATGCGACTGTCGGAACTTCAAACTGTTTCCCATACAAAGTGCAAAGATGTTCGCTCGCCAACTTGGTCACACCATACGGGCTAATGGGCTGGGGCGAATCGCTTTCACGGGTCGGAAAATGTTCGGCTGTTCCATAAATGGATGAACTAGACGCAGCTACGAATGACCTCAGACCCGCCATTCCCTTGGAATGCTCCAATAATCGCTGAGTTGCCCATACATTCCAGTTGACGTATTCCAGAAATTCTGGCCCCCAAGACGATCGAACTCCAGGCTGACCAGCCTGGTGAAAGATATCCGTGACACCCGACAGCACATCGCTTAAATCATCCACAGCTAAATCAATGCGGTGAAGCGTAAATCGGGGATTTGCTAGAGCTTTTCTGAGATTAAGTTCTTTTCGTTGGGATGAATAGTACGGAGTAAAGCTGTCAACTCCAACAACTTCAATATTCATATTCAAGAGTTGATCCACCAGAGTACTGCCAATGAACCCAGCTGCGCCTGTTACAAGAGCTTTCATCACTATTCTCTCTTTCTAATCTGAGATGAAATAGGGACTGTCTGAAAGTCTTCTGAGATATCGGAAACTACTGGGCTTCTTTTGCCAGTTCTAACTAGCGGTATCTCTTCGACATATTCAACATCAATTTGTGTATCGCCCGTATATTTCTCTAATGACCGAATCACTTTCAACATTTCTTGTGATGAGTGGCCCGCACTCTTCACAATTTTTAGAGTAAAACTCCCCTTCACGGATTGTTTGATTTGAAATAGCTTTATCGTGTTTTCGTAATCTTTAAAAAAATGGGCGAAGAAAGTTCCAGGAAGCCAAGTTCCATCTGCACAATGAACAATAGCCTGAGTTCTTCCTTCAATGTCTCCAATTCGGGAGTGGGATAAACCGCATTCACATTCAACTGAATTATCGAGTGCTACAGCAAGATCCCCGATTCTATATCTAATCATTGGAGTAGCCCTATTGAAGAGATCGGTGATAACTACCTCTCCAACCTCACCTGGAATCGCTTTTCGGCCATCTACTAAAATTTCAACTATGTAACATTCATCCACCACGTGATGTCCGCCATGTGCTGTACATTCATAAGCAATTCCAGAAAATTCACGACTTCCATATTTATCAAAAACTTGTGTACCAAAACCTTCTTCGATTATCTCTCGAGTTTTGATTGGTAAGGCCTGTGCAGAAGACATAATCGCAACAGGAGAAAAATTCGCTTCGCCACCAGACTTTATGTAAGTGGCTAAGAAGTTTAGAGACTCTGCATAACCATCTATAAGTACTGGCTTATGCTTTCTAATTTTTTCAATAAATAGCTCAATATTTTTGGGGCTGATTTCAAATGCCGGAATAAACATCCTCTTCATAAACCAAGCGTCAATTCGTTCGCGCGTTGCTTGAGTAAACGACATTCCAATCGTTTGATGCCAAAGTCGAGCTTGTTTATCTCCAAATTTCCAACCGGTCCACTCAAGACTACGAATTGTTGATGCGAATCTAATCTCAAGTTGTTCTCTATTTGCGTATATTGTGAACGGTCTTCCTGTTGAACCGCTGGTATTTATGCGAAGCATGTGCTTGGGATTGATTACTCGGGAGATCAGACCTGAATCTAGATTTTCACTAACGTCGTTCTTGGTTAGAAGGGGAAGTTCAGTTAATTTCTCAACGCTAATTATTGTTGTTGGATCTATTCCTAAGGAATCAAAACGCGCCTTGTAAAAATTAGTCGTGTTATATGCGTGCATTATTATTTCATTAAGCCGCAGTTCCTGATTCGCAAGTAATTCACTCTTACTTGAGGACTCGGAACTTTTAAGTTCTTTATAAAAACGTCGCGTACTTCTACCCCGAATCATCCAAGCATGTAGAGGCATTAAAATAAAATAAGCTTCAAACCGTACGCGCCTTAAACCTCTATACATTCAGAGCCTTCCTCTGAATTCTGGAACCAAATTCTTTACGAGCAATCAAAATATCCTTAAGCACTGACAAGATAGTTTGCATAGATTTACCAGAGAGAAATGAAACACCTGATCTTCGATCTTCAAAAGGTGTATCTATTTCTACCACTTTTAAGTTTTTAGAGTTTGCAGAAACTCCAATAAACGTCTGAAAATGTTTGTAATTGCCTTCATGCACAACCACTGATTCGATAGTTGATTTGCTCCCAATCAAAAATCCGGATTTATTATCCTTTGAGTGCATTCCGAAGAAATAATTGAGAATGTGATTAAGGGCCTTCGACATTATTACTCGATTCTTTGATTGGTTTCGGAGGGGAACTCGAACACCACGACAAATATCCATCCCACTTGCCATCAATGATTTGTATAGTTCGAAAACAAATTCGGGCGGATTTTGCAGATCCGAATCTATGAGACATACATAAGTGCCCATAGCTTTTCTGATTCCTGAGATCCAACTCATAGGTATCCCTGAATTTTCAGTGTGAGTAATGATCTTGGCATTCAAAGGAAAGGCATTGGATATTTTCTCAAGTTCAATCTGAGTACCATCCGTCGAACCGTCGTTTACAAAAACGACTTCAACATCGAAATTATTGTCCTTCGCAGCAAGTAAAAATCTGTTGAAAAGTTCTGCGACGTTTTTCTCTTCATTAAAACAAGGAGCTACTAAACTTATGATTGGAGAATATTCACTCATAATTTCTGTAACCAGTCATAAACCTTTGCTAGCCCTGATATCGGGGAAACTTTGGTTTGCCAATCAAATTTACTTTTCATAGCATCAGTGCTGCCTACTCGCACGCTCCCCTGAGTCCAGTCCGAAGTTTGAGTTATAGGAAGCAAATTGGACTTTGCGATATTCAACATGTAGCCAGTCAAGTCCTTTATTGAGATTCCTGTACCGCTCGATACATTGACTATTTCTCTATCACGCTCATCTGTAGCTAGCGTTATTAGCGCTTCAATACAGTCTTCAATATAGACATAGTCTAAAGATTGTTCTCCGTCTCCATTGATTGTAGGTGGGGAATTGGCAATTATTTTTTCAAAGTTTCCTAGTACGACGGACTTGTACCCGCCCTCCGCGTGTTGATTTGGTCCATATATGAAGAAAAGTCTGGCAACATTCCAACTCAGTCCGATTTCGCGATCTGTGGAACGTAAAATACCTTCTCCCATCAATTTTGATGCACCATATAATGTCACAGGCAATGGAACTTGTTCTTCGTTCATTATTGTGGGCCCCATGGATCCGTACGCGTATAACGAAGAAGTGAAAACTGTCCTACCAACATTATTAAGTGCAGCTGCTCTAAACAACCTTTCTGTAGCAAGAACATTTGTTTGAAAGAGTTTTTCTGGGGTTGATTTTGACGAGTTGTATTTTTCTGCCGCAAGATGAAACAGGATGTCAACTCCCTTAAGGAGTTCATTTAGTTCGTTCTGAGAAAAATCGCTGAGATCCCTCTCTATCCGTAAGACTTTTTCTGGGGTTCTTGACCAATCTCCGGATCGTAGATTGTCAATTCCAGTTACGGAACATTCGTGCTCAATTAACAATTTGCGACAAAGATGCCCACCTATGAAACCAGCAGCTCCAGTTACGACAATTTTTTTGTTCATGAATTTTCCATTGATTTGAGGTCTACTAACTTGTTCAGATTCTTAATTAGGTCAAACTATTTAGGCGGATGGGTCTCAACTTTGTTGAGACTAGATTCTTTTAACTCGTCTCATAAAAGTTAATCTAAACTGGACTAGCATAAGATGATGATGGCTAATAAGCTCAACGAGCCTGGCCTAGTTGAGGTTCTTCTTGCAACTAGGAACGAGAGCGGAACTATAGATTTAGTTCTTCAGGAGTTGTCAGAGAGTTTTTCAATTTTGGAAAGATTTGGGTGGAGTTTTCGTCTTATTGTTGTCAACGATGGCGATGACGAATCTTTTACCGACCGATGTTTAGAACTTTTTGAACGGTATTCGCTTCACTCATACGTGGTTGATGGACCACGGGGTGGTCTAGGAGCCGCACTAATTTTGGGTTTCAATATCGCCCTATTGAATCCTCATATGCAATATGTGGTAAACCTTGACGCTGATGGACAACACGACGCCCGCCAACTAACTGATCTTATTAGGGGACACGTCACTACTGGCTCCGACATCACAATCGGTTCACGTTGGACCCGTGGAGGACGTTGCTACGGCCTAACCTACTCACGAAGAGTTTTGTCGCGTGTCAGTGGTTTTTGTTTACATTTGGTGGGAGTTCCACGAGATGTCAAAGATTCGACAACTAGTTTTCGCGTATATAGCCGAATTGCCGTAGCAAAATTGCAGAGGGACTTAGTCGGCTTCAATGGTTTTTCATTTTTTGGAGCATCAATTGCAATTGCTGCCGCGCAAGGTCTGAAAGTTTCAGAAATCCCAATTCATTTTCGACCACGGCTGTCAGGGGTTTCCAATTTGCGATTTAGACAAATTCTTAAGGCTGTACGTGACTTACCATCAATTCGATCCACGCGACACATGATCAAGGCACGAGAAAATGGATTCCTCGGAGCAAGTCACGGGCAAGATGGGGTGGAAAACTACAACGCTCGACGTGAACTTGAACTGTTGTCCAATACTCCCACATCAACACGGCTCATTCTTAATCAATTTGATTACCTACTGGGTGCGAACATCCTGGAGATTGGCGCTGGGCTTGGCCAAATTTCTACGATGTTGGTTAAAGATGGACGCTCCATCACATCACTTGAACCCGACCCGAAGCTTTGCCAACAATTAACAGCTTCTACGCAAACACTAGGAGTGCGCTCGTTTCCATCAACTTTGGAACAGGCACTTACGTCAAACCAAATTTCCCAAGATGAAAAGTTTGACTCGATAGTAATTGTGAATGTTCTTGAACATATTGAAGATGACATCCGAGAACTACAAATCGCAAAGACTGTTCTGAATCCCGATGGAAAAATAATTATTTTTGTGCCCGCGATGCCATCTTTGTACGGCTCTATGGATGCAGTATCAGGACACTTTCGCCGTTACCGGCGCTCTGAACTTGAAGCGGTGATCAGAGCTGCGGGCTTACAGACAAAATCAATTCATTATTTCGACCCCATAGGAGTTTTGCCGTACTGGCTTTCTTATCGGGTTCTGAATAGGCAAACATTAGGCGCATCATCAGTAGCGCTGTATGACAAAATTATCATCCCGACATCAATATTTCTTTCACGGCTGATTAGATCTCGTGGTCTTGGAAAGAATCTAATTATGGTTGCTGGACCTGAGTCTGTCACCAATGAATAAAACAACTAAAACTAAAAGACAACAGATTCGACAAGAATTAACTCTTACAATTTCCGTCTGTTTCATCGTCGGGATCACTCTGTGTTTTGTAGTTTCCTCGTACTTGAATAAGGGCCTATTCGAACATTTCGTCAGCTACTTGGGATCCGATGGGCCATCTGGATATGCAAATTCTGTTGTACCAAAAAGATTAGGAGTGCATCTTTTTGGTGATTTTCTGCTTCCAAGATGGCAAAGCAACTTACGAAGCCCTTGGTTCATTACAGATACAGCCAATGGTCCCATTAACAACTATCTCCCATTTACGATGGCGGTCTTCTGGCTGTTTTCAACAATTGCATATTGGAAGTCCTTAATTCTTTTTATAGTTATTGGGACAAGTGGCTTGTTAGCTTCCATTTGGTTTTCTCTTTCAGATGAAGATTCCATAACGCGCGCGCAATTAATTCTGAGTTCAGTAATACTCACATCACCATTTATTTCGTTAATGGATAGAGGGAACATTCAGATCTTGTTGACAGCACTAATCGGTGTGGCAATTGTTCTCTTCATAAACGACCGAAAATCTTGGGGTGCTGTTGTGCTTGGGCTCGCAATTGCCCTAAAGGGTTACCCCATCGTCTTTCTAGTTGTGTGGCTACGAGAGCGCAGATGGAAAGACTGCATCATTTCGCTCTCAACTTCCGCTTTCGTAACTGTCCTCCCGCTGCTTTTCTACGATGGCGGAATTCTACGTAACTTGTCGAGAATATTTCGCAATGTTCGGCTCAATGAGAAGATGTACGCGTACGAATCATTGGCGTACAACAACTCTCTCAAAGGATCGCTTCTCTCAGTACAAAATCTTCACATGAGTGGTATCAGTTCTATAGCGCGGGTCGGATTCGAACATATAAATTCACTAAGCCTACTGATTGCCGGATTGTTTGGATTACTGATGTTGAACAAGCGAGCCTCGCTGTTTGATGTTTCGCTTATGGGAGCCGCACTGGCTACGACTCTTGTTGATTTTGTAGGCGCATATGCACTAGGTCTCTACTTCTTGGCTGTAATGACTCTCAGTCATGGCGGTGAACACTATGTAACGTGGAAGAGAAGATGTCTTTTCTTGTTAATCGGCATACAAATGATGCCGAAAGGAGTTCCAGTCAAATTCTGGTCTGAGACTTTGACGGGTCCCACTACCACGTACGCGTCACTCCTCGGAGGGACAGTAGGGATATTGATTCTCCTGATTTGCGCTACCGATATCTTGCAAAGAAGAAGTAACGAGTCAGAGAATACTGAGAACCTATTTCTGTAAAAGCTTGGCTAAATAGCCGCCATAGTTTGGATTCTTTATCTTTGCTGATATTTCCAACAAAGTTTCGTCAGAAATCCAACCGTTGTGCCAAGCAATTTCCTCAGGGCAACAAACTTTTATTCCTTGACGTTCTTCAATAATTCGCACGTAGCTTGCTGCATCATGAAGTGACTCAAACGTTCCAGAATCTAACCAAGCTGTGCCTTCGGGTAGAACACGCACCGATAACACACCGCGAGACATGTATTCATTATTCACTGAGGTGATCTCTAGTTCTCCACGAGCGCTAGGAACCACTGCTTTTGCAATTTCAACCACGTCTTTGTCGTAAAAATAAAGTCCGGGAACTGCGTAATTTGACTTAGGTTCTGAAGGTTTTTCTTCGATCGAAATTGCTTGACCTGACGGCGAGAATTCTACGACGCCATATGCCGATGGATCAGATACTCGGTAAGCAAATATGAGTGCTCCATCAATTTCTTTTGCTGCCAACAATTCAGCACCAAGCCCTGTCCCATGAAAAATATTGTCGCCAAGCACTAAAGCACACGAGCCGCCATCTATAAACGATTCTCCGATGATGAACGCCTGAGCTAGGCCCTCGGGCTTTGGCTGAACTGCATAAGTAATCGCAACTCCCAATTGAGCACCATCGCCAAGCAACCTTTGAAAGGCCGCGGAATCTTCGGGCGTTGTTATGACCAGAATCTCTCGTATCCCAGCACTCATCAATGTTGACAAC
>Ga0194048_10002045_pt1 | contig 10040 bp, 9 predicted proteins | sample JunL225m_MetaG_FD_161685 | JGI IMG/M metagenome (GOLD analysis project Ga0194048, IMG submission 161685) | Anoxic zone freshwater microbial communities from boreal shield lake in IISD Experimental Lakes Area, Ontario, Canada - Jun2016-L222-5m | ecosystem: Environmental > Aquatic > Freshwater >... | reverse complement strand
GCCTCAACACTGCTGCTGGGGACCCCAGTCTTCCCCGAAATGCTGATCGAAGTTGAGGCCGTCGCCTCACTCGCCGGGCCGCGCCAACGGCTGAGCTAGCCACCGCCCGCAGTTACGGCCTCCGCCGCTCAGGCGATTCAGCCCTCTTCGGGCGCCTCGCCGTTGCGCCAGTAGTGACTCACAGCGATCGCGGTAGTACAGGCGATCACGCCAACTGTGTTGGCGATCATCATCGCGATGTTGCCGAGCGCGATTCCGTAGGCGAGCCAAGCTGCTCCGCCAATCCAGAGCAGCGCAAGAAAAGGCATGCTGATATCGGCCGAGCTGCGCCGCTGGTGGGCTCGGAAGGCCTGCAGGAGAGGGCTGGCGCCCATCAAGATTCCGAGGATGCCAGCGAGTACGGAGAGCGAAGCTGTGATGTCCATACGGCGGAGGCTACTGGCCGCTGCGAGCTTCGATCAGATCGAGCCAAGAGCCGATCAATCGGTGCGCCTGCCCGCCCAGCTCTTCGTGCCGGGCGACTGCGTCGACAAGGAACGCCTTGCCACCCTCTTCACCCAGCGTCGCAGTTAGCGCCGCGCTGTACTCCGGCACTCCCGCCCACTGCTCCGCCATCTCCGGCGTGACTTCAAGATGGAACTGGATTCCATAGGCAGCGTCGCCGAAGCGGAAGGCCTGGTTCGGCGCCGCCGGCGAGCTCGCGAGCAGCACCCCACCGTCTGGAATGTCGAAGGTGTCGCCGTGCCACTGCAGCGTCACGAGCGGATCGGCGAGCGCGCCGGTGACGGGATCCGCGAGCCCCTCGGCCGTTCGCTGGACTTTAAGCAGCCCAACCTCTGATTGTTCGAGCGGATAAACACGCGCGCCTAACGCACTAGCGAGCATCTGCACGCCAAGGCATGCGCCGAAGAAGGGCTTGCCTGCGCGCACTGCTTCGGCGAGCCAGCGCTTCTCTTCGACAAGCCACGGATGCTCAGCCTCGTCGTTCACGCTCATCGGGCCGCCCATAGCGACGATCCCATCGAACTCACGCCAGTCGGGCAAGGCGTCACCGATATCGATCTCGGCGATCGTTCGCTCCACTCCGCGCCGATCAAACTCGGCGTTGAACGCGCCGGGCCCTTCGCAGAACAGGTGCTGGACGACTACGAGCCGCATCGCGCAGCTACTCGGTGTTGCCGTTGAGTCCGGGAATCCACTTCGTGCCGGCGAGCGGCACGCGCGCCATTGCCGCGGCCTCAATCGTCAGCGCGACGAGATCTTCCGGCTCGAGGTTGCGTACATCAGACTTGCCGCAGGCGCGCGCGAGGGTTTGCGTCTCGAGCACCATGGCCCGTAGGTAGTTAGCAAGGCGCCGGCCACCGAGCTCGGCGTTGAAGCGCTTGCCGAGCTCCTCGTCCTGAGTCGAGATTCCGGCTGGGTCGCGGCCTTCGTGCCAGTCGTCGTAGTAACCAGCGCCGCTGCCGAGCTTTTCGTACTCCTCTTGATGTTCGGGAGCGTTGTCACCGAGCGCGATCATCGCCGCGACACCAATCGAAACAGCATCAGCGCCAAGCGCCAACGCCTTCGCCACGTCGGCCCCGGTACGAATCCCGCCGGAGACCACGAGCTGAACCTTGCGGTGCATTCCGAGGTCCTTGAGCGAATCAACGGCCTCAGGGATCGCGGAGAGGATCGGAATGCCGACGTGTTCGATGAAAACGTCCTGCGTCGCAGCAGTGCCGCCCTCCATGCCGTCGAGCACGACAACGTCGGCGCCCGACTTGACGGCAAGCGCGACATCGAAGTAAGGCCTTGACGCTGCGATCTTGACGTAGATCGGAATCCGCCAGTCGGTGATCTCGCGAAGCTCACCGATCTTGATCTCAAGGTCGTCAGGGCCGGTCCAGTCTGGATGGCGACAGGAGCTGCGTTGATCGATCCCCTTCGGCAGATCACGCATCTCAGCAACGCGGTCGGAGATCTTCTGGCCGAGCAACATTCCGCCACCGCCAGGCTTGGCGCCTTGGCCGATAACCACCTCGATCGCATCGGCGCGGCGGAGGTCGTCGGGGTTCATTCCGTAGCGCGAGGGGAGCAGCTGGTAGACGAGCTTCTCCGAGTGCCCGCGCTCCTCTTCTGTCATTCCGCCGTCACCGGTCGTTGTGCTGGTGCCAACGGCGGTTGCGCCACGGCCAAGAGCTTCCTTCGCCTGCGCAGAGAGAGCGCCGAAGCTCATCCCGGCGATCGTGATCGGAATCTCGAGCTCGATCGGATTCTTGGCATAACGGTTGCCGAGCGTCACGGCCGTGTTGCAGCGCTCGCGGTAGCCCTCGAGCGGGTAGCGCGAAACACTGGCACCAAGCAGCAGCAGGTCATCGAAGTGCGGCACCTTGCGCTTCGCGCCAAAGCCGCGGATGTCGTAGATCCCCTCGCGCGCTTTGCGCTGGATCTCATGGATCACGTTGCGATCGAAAAGCGCCGATTCGCGCATTCCTGCGCCTAGCGTTGGCTCGTTAGTCATTAGTAAGCGTCCGCGTTGTCGATGCTGAAGTTGTAGAGCTTGCGCGCCGAACCGTAGCGCTTGAAGTCGCCGGGGTTGGCATCGACGCCGGCCTCGGCGAGCAAGCCGGTCAGCTCGGCCGTATGGAACTCCTTGAAGTCCTTCTCGATGCAGTCCGCGCCCAACTCAGCGACCGAACCACGCACGTAGATGTGCGTCTCGTAGATCGAATCGCCGAGCGCCTCGCCGGCGTCGCCGCAGACAACAAGCGCGCCCTTCTGGGCCATGAAGGCGCTGAGGTGACCAACGTTGCCCTCAACGACGATGTTGACGCCCTTCATCGAAATGCCACAGCGAGCCGCTGCGTTTCCACGCACGACGAGCAAGCCGCCTCGGCCCGTTGCGGCCGCCGACTGGCTCGTGTCGCCGTCCACGATTACCGTCCCCGACATGATGTTCTCGGCGAGGCCGACCCCGGCGCTGCCGTGGATGCGGACGTTCGCCTCTTTGTTCATCCCGACGCAGTAGTAGCCAACGTGGCCGTCGATGTCGATCTCTAGTGGCGCGTTGATGCCGGCCCCGATCGCGTGCAGCCCGTTCGGGTGCGTGATGCGCCAGTTCTGCGGGCCACCGTCGGCCGCGTCGTGGAGTCGCTGGTTGAGCTCACGGATTGTTATTTCAATTAGGTCGACGACTTCGACTGTCTGCTCGGCAGTTCCCATCAGACTTTCTCCTTCTCCCAGATGTAAACCTGGCCTGGATCTGGCTCCCATACGCGCGCTTCCTCAGCGCCTGGCAGCACGGCGATCGCGCGGTACTCGGAGGCCATCGCTACCCAGTCCTCACTCTCACTCATCACAGCTGGCTTGCAGGCGATTGGATCGCGCAGCACGGCGAAGCCATCGGCCGTGCCAACGGCAAAGGTGAAGAATCCGTCGAGATCATCGAGCGCCGACTCAAGCGCCTCGGTCAACGAGGCCCCCTCGCGCATCTTCCAAGTCAGGTAGGCAGCGGCGACCTCGGAGTCGTTGTCGGTCTGGATCGTGATCCCCTCGCGGCGCAGCTCTTCGCGCAGACGGTTGTGGTTGCAGAGCGAACCGTTGTGCACGAGGCAGAGGTCGAGCCCAGTCGAAAACGGATGCGAATGCTCGGTTGTGACAATGCTTTCCGTCGCCATCCGAGTGTGACCGAGCGCGTGCGTAGCGCTCAGCTCGCGGAGCCCGAAGCGATCGACGAATTCCCGAGGATCGCCCTTCTCTTTGTAAATCTCAATCGTCTGCCCGGCGCTCATCACGCGCAGTTCGGGGTGGTTGTCAATCACCCAGCGCCCGGCATCGTCGGCGTCAGTCTGTACGACGATCACGGCGTGACTGGCGCGGATCTCTGGCGCGTTGCTGCCGCCGAATGCGCCCGATAGCTCGCCGGCGACGAGATCCCAGTCATAACCTTCATCGGGCGAGAAGAGCGTCACCTTGCTCGATCCCGTCGGCGCCGGGTTGCGGTAGAAGGCAACGCCAGCGCTATCCGGCCCGCGATCCGCCATCTGAATCAGCATGTCGGAGAGGTGATCGCCGAGCCGCTCTTCGAACGACGAAGACTTACTGAATAGTCCAGCGATTCCACACATCGAAAACCTTCTCGCTATCGAGTTGAACGAATTGGCCTAGAACAACTGAAGGTAGCGATCCAGCTCGTACTTTGAGATCTGCTCGTGGAAGGTCGTCCACTCGATCCGCTTACGCTCGATGAAGTAATCGATGTAATCGCGGCCTTCGTGCGCGCCAAAAGCCTTTCGCATTACATCGTTCTGCTCAAGCTCGCGCGTTGCGTCGAGCAGGTTGGCGGGGAGCGTCTTGATCCCCATCTTCGCGCGCTCGCCTGCACTCGTCTTGAACATGTTCTCGCTCGTTGGGTCGCCCGGATCGAGGCCGCGCTCGATCCCGTCGAGTCCGGCAGCCAAGACGGCTGTGGCAGCCAGGTACGGGTTGCAAGCGCCGTCGACGGTGCGGTCCTCTATCCGCCCCTCGTCAGGGATTCGCAGCATCATTGACCGGTTGTTGTAACCGTAGGTGACGTAGGCCGGTGCCCAGGTCGAGCCGCTGGTCGGCTCACCGACGACTAGCCGCTTGTAGGAGTTAACGGTAGGCGCGGTGATTCCGATGTAGGCCGTTGCGTTGGCAGTCAGCCCGCCCAGGAAGTTGTAACCGAGCTCGGACAGGCCGAGGCCGCGCGGGTCGTCCGCTGGGTCGCGATGGAAGACGTTCTCGTCGCCCTTCCAAAGACTCATGTGGAAGTGGCAGCCGTTGCCAGTTAGATGACCGAACGGCTTCGGCATGAAGGTCGCGATCAGGCCGCGCTCCTGCGCCATCGCTTCGACCATGTAGCGATAAAAGACTGCGCGGTCGCAGGTCGTCAGAGCGTCGGCGTACTCCCAGTTCTGCTCAAACTGACCATTCGCGTCCTCGTGGTCGGTCGCGTAGTTGTCCCAGCCGAGCGCCGTGATGTTGTTGGCAACTTCAGTCACGAACGGGAGGTTGCGCGTCAGCGCACGCATGTCGTAGCAAGGCTGTTCGAGATCGTCGAGCGGATCGGCCAGTTCGATCCCACCGTCTGCCGAGCGGCGCAGCAGGAAGTACTCCAGTTCGGCACCGATCCGCAGCTCGTAGCCGAGCTCCGCGGCGCGAGCGATCTGGTTCTGAAGAATCGTGCGCGGGCAGAACGGCCAAGGCTCACCTTCGACCGTCACGTTGCAAGCGAAGCGGCCAATGTTCGGTAGCCACGGCAACCTTGTGAATGTTGATACGTCAGGCATCGCGATCATGTCCGGGCTGTCAGGTGTCTGACCGATGTCACCGGCCGCGAAGCCAGCAAAGCCGGCGCCATCGGTGAAGAGGTCGTCGAGGTGGTGAGCCGGCACGAGCTTTGCGCTCGGCTTTCCGTGCATGTCTACAAACTGGGCGAAGAGGAACTCAATCCCCTCATCGCTGACGATCTTGCGGACGTCATCTTCATTGAGCGGGGCCTTGGCTGCCATTTAGTTGCCTCTCTTCTCGCTTGATTCGTTCTCGGTTGGCTCTTCAACGATAAGTTTCACGGAGATCTTCGCGCGGCGTTCAACGCGGTATGGCTCTTGCGACCACATCATGTCTCGCACGAACAGTCCTCGCTTCGGGTCGGCCCCCATCACGATCATGTCGCAGCCAAGCCGCGTCGCCTCGGTGACGATTCGCTTCGCCCCTTGACGAGTGCCAACGACGCCCGCGCTCGCGGCAACACCACGCTTCTGCAGCGCCTTCATCGCCTTGTTGATGATGTCGCGCTGCTCCTGCCACTCGTGCTGGTTGGGCATCAGGCCCGGATTCGGGAAGCCAAAGCTGGTGCCCCATACGCGCGCAATCGAGAAGACATGCACCGGCGCGTTGTTGCGCAGCGCAATCCTCGCGGCTTCATCCACCGCGCGGGCCGAGATCGGCCTCCCTTCGCTTGCCAGCAGTAGCTTCGTGACGGCTGGAACGTCGAGCGACTCAGCATCCTGCTGTTCGGCGTCTTCCATCCTTGGCTCACGAAGCTCCGCTGGCGCTGCAGTAGCGCCGGCCACGCTATTTCTCCATTACCCGGCCGGGATCTTGCGGGCCAGGCTCCTCTGGGTGATGAACCTTGTCCTGGATCCTCGTGCGGTAGAGGTAGAACGGGATGTAGGCCAGCAGCGTCGCCCAACCGAGCCAGAAGTAGGTCTCCGTTCCACCGATCTGCGAGAACTTGTACCCGCCGTAGGACCAGATGATCAAGAGGATCGCCGCGATCACGAGAGCGATGTACTTGAAGATGCCCGGCAGACTGAACGGGCGCCTTGCGTCGGGCTTGTGCTTTTTTAGCATGTAGTAGGCAACCAGCGACATTATGATCGCAGCCGTGTAGCCGACATTCGAGAATGTGTAGATCTCGACCGCGCCACCGAGCAGGATCACCAGCAGCGAGGCGCCGACGTTGAAAATCATTGCCCGCGATGGCACACCGTTCCTGTTGATGTGCTGGAAGAAGCGAGGGAACTGGCCATCGACCGACATCTGGTGCAGCGACCTTGCGCAACCCATGATGGCGTTCAGTGCTGAGAGCAGCAGAGCGACGATCAACATGATCGCGATCAGCCAGTTGAGCAGCTCGCCGCCAGCGTCGAAGATCTTGCCGGCGAAGGTCACGAACATCGTGTTCGGATCGACAAGGTCCGGATTCGACAGAGCTCCTGCACCGAGCACCGCGATGAATCCGATCGGGATCAGCGTGTAAATGAAGAGGCCATAGCCACCCTCAAGGTTCATCGCGATCTTGGCGTCGCGCTCAGGGTCGTGGCATTCTCCGATGTAACAAGCGGCGGCTTCCATCGCCAGCACGTTCCAAGTGAGCAGAAAGGCGTAGGCGATGTAGAGCGGCAACCAGCCGGTGCCGTCTATGCCCGTAAAGAACCCTGTGCCATCGAGATGCGTGAAGCCACTGAGGTTGCCGAGATCGGCCGAGCCGCTGAAGATCCAAGCAACCGCCAAGAAGGTCAGTGGGATCATCGAGAGCAGGCCGAGCACTGTCGCGAAACCTGCGCCAATTCGGATCCCCATCGTCGCCGGGATCAGGAACAGGAGGATGCCGACCGCGGCGATGCCGAGCGTCCAGTAGGCGATGAAAGTGTTGATCGGCGTGAAACCTGATTCGAGGTTGAGGTTGAATCGGTCGGCCAAGTAGAACGACGCGAGGATCATGTTCAGCGGTGCTACTGGGAACCAGCCGAGCCAGTAGGCCCATGCGGTGCCACCGTTGAGGTGCTTGGCGAGCGTCGAGTAGCGATCCTTGAAGGCTGGGTAGACGAACGAAGGAAGCCCGCCTGTGCGCTCCGGCATCATCGCCGCCATCTCGGCAAGCATCAGGCAGAGCAGGTAACCCATGAAGGTGATCACAACTATCAGCGGGATAGATGCCGCGCCGAGCGAGGTGACCATGATCGGCGCGATGCCGGTGACGAGGATTACCCCCGCCAGTCCGATTACAAAGGCACCCCACCAGTTGGTGCCCTTTGTCAGCCCACCGGCTTCGTAATCAATTTCTTGATCGGCTGTTGTCGATCCGGCTCCACTATCTGCGTTCATCTCGCCCTCCCAGGCTGACTGCTTAAGTAATGACCCGCACTTCGCAACTTTCGCCACTATTGCCACTTTGCGGGTTCGGTGTCAATAGCCCTTGCATTCTTTAGACCTATTTGTCTAGTATCCAGAACGAAGGAATTCAGCAACCGATTGCGAGTGGAATGTCGTTCCTGTTGAACTGCCCCATCTGCGGTACCCGCGAAGTCACAGACTTTGGCTTCGGTGGCGAAATTGTTGTGCGGCCCCAGGACCGCCCGGGTGAGCGCGAATTGAACGCTTACAACTACTTCCGCGCTAACACGGATGGCGTTCAGCGCGAATGGTGGTGGCACCGCGCCGGTTGCCGTACCTGGTTCCAAGCCGAACGCAATACCTCCACGAACGAGGTCCTCTGGACCGCCGTCCCTGAAATCACCGACGCCACTCAGGCGCCGGTCTCACCTGTTGCCCAGGCCCGTGCGGCCGGCGGCGAGGAGCTGCGCTAGATGAGCCGTCTCGATCCCCAACCAGCAGAGCGGATCGACCGCTCGAAGAAGGTCAAGTTCAAGTTCGACGGCAAACCGGTCGAAGGCTTCCAGGGCGACACGATCGCCTCGGCGCTTTACGCCCAAGGCCAGCGGATCTTCTCGCGCTCGTTCAAGTACCACCGTCCGCGCGGCATTGTCAGCGCTTCGAGCTGGACGGCGAACACGCTGGTTCAAGACGGTGAGTGGCCGGGAGTTCGCGCGACAACTGAGCGCGCCAAAGAGGGGATGGAGATCAAGCACCAGAACGCTTGGCCGTCACTGAACTTCGACGTGATGCGCGCCTCTGACATCTTCGGCGGGCCGTTCATGCCGGCTGGCTTCTATTACAAGACCTTCATCTGGCCTCGCAGCGCATGGCCGCTTTACGAGAAGATTCTGCGCAATGCCGCCGGCCTTGGCGTGATGAAGAAGACCCAAGCCCACCGCGAGTGGCGCACCGATTACCGTCGCCGTCACTGCGACGTGCTCGTAATTGGTGGTGGAGTCGCCGGCCTCAGCGCCGCCATTGCTGCGGCCCGCGAAGGCGCCGACGTGGTGCTAGTCAATGAGGACGTCGAGCCCGGCGGTCAGCTGCTCTGGCAGGGCAAGCATGATCGAGCGCGCGAGCTAACCGCCGAAGCTGAAGCGGCAGGCGTCGAAATCTTGAGCAATGCGCCAGCGCTCGGATACTTCGACGGCATGGTTCCCGTCTGGCAAGGCAGCACGCTGCACCAGATCCGCGCTCAACGCCACGTAGCGGCAACCGGCTCGATCGAGCAGCCGCTCGTCTTCCCGAACAACGACCTTCCAGGCGTGATGCTGACGACCGGAGCCCTCAAGTTGGCCGCTCTCTACGCCCTCAAGCCAGGCGATAACGCGGTGATCGCGACGACCGGTGAGCGTGGCCTCGAAGCTGCCCTTGCACTCCATGCTGTCGGCGTGAACGTCGTCGCAGTTGCCGACCTGATGCCGAACCGATCAAACGAGCTTACGGCCGCGGTCGAAGCAGCCGGAATCCAGCTAATGCGCGGAATGACCGTCGTAGAGGCGCGCGGCAACAAGCACCTCAAGGGCTGCACGCTCGCGCAGATCGACGAGAAGGGAATAGCTAAGCCCGGCACGGAAGAGAGCTTTGATTGCGACCTGCTCGCAGTCTCGGGTGGCACCGTTCCGGCATCATCGTTGATGCTTCAGGCCGGCGCGAAGGCAAAGTTCAACTCTGAGGCCAACTGCTTCCTGCCCGAGGATCCACCGCCTGGCATTCACCCCGCTGGTGCAGTCGCTGGCAAGGAAGAGCTCGAGGCCGCGGCGCTGAGTGGCACCTTGGCAGGAGCGCGCGCCGCGCAGGAGTGCGAGTTCGGCGATGGTTCAGCCGCAAACGCAGCGGCCACGGCGCTCGAAGCGCTCCCTCCCCGCTCCCCTGCTGCTCCTTCGCCGGCTTACCAGAGGACGGCGAACTCGAAGGGCAAAGCTTTCCTTGACCTCGACGAGGACGTAACGACGAAAGACATGAAATACGCGATCGAAGAGGGCTACGACTCGATCGAGCTGAGCAAGCGCTACACAACGGTCACGATGGGCCCGTCACAAGGTCGCATCTCGCAACTGCCGAGCATTCGCTCGGTCGCCGAGCAGACCGGCCTCAGCATTGATGAGACAGGGATTACTACCGCCCGCCCGCCGTGGTCAACGGTGCCGCTTGGTGCTTGGGCCGGCCGTCCGTTCACGCCCGCTAAGCGCTCAGCAATCCATGCCCGCCAGCGCGAGCTGAATTCGCACGTCAAGTGGGCTGGCGATTGGCGCCGCGCTTACGACTACGGCGACGTTAAGGCCGAGGCAGCAGCAGTACACAACGCCGTCGGAATGATTGACGTTTCGACGCTCGGCAAGATGATCGTGAGCGGGCCAGACGCCGGCAAG
>Ga0194048_10002044_pt1 | contig 10044 bp, 11 predicted proteins | sample JunL225m_MetaG_FD_161685 | JGI IMG/M metagenome (GOLD analysis project Ga0194048, IMG submission 161685) | Anoxic zone freshwater microbial communities from boreal shield lake in IISD Experimental Lakes Area, Ontario, Canada - Jun2016-L222-5m | ecosystem: Environmental > Aquatic > Freshwater >... | reverse complement strand
TATGTATTTTTCGATATTTTTCTGGGTAAGCTCCAGTGAGGCTTTGTATTTGTCCAGCAGTGCTTCATCAACCGGTTTGCCCATGGAGTTGATTTGCAGTTCGATATTTTCCTTCTGGATCACATACAGGCTTTCGCGAATGCTTTTGGCCTGGAAGAAATTCCATTGATCAGAGGCCTGTTCCTGGCTGATCACGCTTTTGGTGGAATAGCCGCCGCCCTTGAAAGTTGACAAGGTTGCACACACCGCAAATATGACTGTGGTCAGTGCCAGATAGTCCATCCAGGGTTCTTTGCCTTCTTGGGCCATACAAGTTCTCCTCAAGCATCAATCACGCAATCCGCTATTAAATTTCTACTCTACCTTGAAACGCAATTGGCCGGAGCGTTCTTGACGCAGACGTGATGGGTCTGCCCGGATCGCACTGCGTAATTGGGCCGAACTCACCGGCTGGCGATAATAGACACCTACGGCGTTGGCATAGGCCGGCAAGGTCAAACAGAAATTGGCAGCCCACTGTTTGCGTACACTCTTGTCGCTGACAAAGGCGGTTTCACGCAATTGCTTGCGGGACAAGGTGTTAATCACGAGGGCGCCGTGGTCATTCACCAGGCGTCCGAGCGCATTGCACCAGGTACGATCGGCGGCGAATGAGCGATCCGGGGCACCGTCACCGCCAAACAGGTCTTCAATCACCAGGTCAAACGGCGGGTCCTGGTAGTGTTCAACATAGATGCGGGCATCGCCTTCCACCAGTTTGAGGTCGCGACCTTTGAGGCCAAAGAAGCGCTTGGCCAGTTGCAGGTGCACCGGGTTCAATTCCACACCGGTGATGTGGACGCCCGGGCACCAGTGGCGCAACAGGTGAATGGCCGCACCACCCCCGACGCCCAGCAGCAGTACCCGTTTAACCTGGGGCAAGGCCAAGGCCGGCAATGCCAGCAAGTCCCACACGCCGCGGGTCAGTTTGTGTTCGGGATGATACTGGGTGTGCATAACGCGATTGGTGTACAAGCGCAAGCTGCGACCGGCATTACGGATTTCGTAGCGCACACCATCGATCTTTCGGGAAAAAACTACTGCCATAACCTTGCTCCGCCAAAGCCGGTGAGTGTAGTCGATGCCAAACTGCCGTACAGCAAATGGATGACATGACCCGCCAGACCAGAGCAGTTGTGTTGTCAGTCCTGGCCAGGCTTTGCCTTGCATCCCACTGCGGGCCTTACCAAGCAAAAAATGTTCAAAACAAGCGTAGCGGGAGGGAAGCGGAATCGCCGTGTTGTTGCCGCCTAGGTTCAGAACATTTCTCAGTGGGTACTTATAAGGGGCATGCTGTAACTTTGTGCTTTATAACTTGCAAGCCATCCAATAGCATCCAGCTTTGCCCTTCAAGGAGACGCCAGTGAAGAATCGTATTATATCCGGGTTGATTGCAGTCGTTGTATTTGCTTCGGTAGTGCAGGCGCAGCCCCCTGCACGTCCAGTACCGCCTGCACCGCTGCCACTCTTGTTCAAGGAAACCTGGAAGGACACGCCCGCGGTGCCGTTGACGGCAGCGGTGGTGACCAATGCCGACCTCGAGCTCAATGTCTATGGCAAGACGCCGGAAGTGAACAACGAAGGTGGTACGCCGCATGTATGGACTGGCCTGTGCATTCCGGCTTGCGCAGTGACGCTGAAACTCAAGAGCAGCTTCGCTGACCTGAGCGGCAAGGCTCACATCAAGTGGTTTGCCAAGACCTCTGGCTTCCACGCGATCCGTCCGGTGGTGAAACTGGCCGACGGCAGATTGCTGGTAGGCGATTTTGCTGATGCTTACACCTATGAATACCGCACCACTGAGTTCTACCTGGCCGAACTGCGCTGGATGGTGCTGGATGCCGGGACTGTGGCAACCAAAGGCTTGTTGCTGCCGGCGGTTGATTTAAGCAAAGTCGACGAGATTGGTTTTGTCGATCTCACCTCCGGCAGTGGTCACGGGCTGGGCGGCTTTTCGGATATCGGCTGGATTGAGGTTTACGGCAAGCCGCTAAGCAGGAACTGATACCGGCGCCATGCTTGCCGCACTGCACACAACAGCGGCGGCCCCATCATAATCGCCCTGGTTGAGCAGCCGCAGCAAGGTTGAAGTGCTGAAGTTGCTTACTCCTGCATTGAAGATGAAATCGGTGAGGGCATCTATCTCCCCCTGGGCCAGCAGCCATGCGGTTGCCTGTGTTTCCGTGCAGGTTGCGCCGGCCGACACAGCTCCGGTATGGCCGTAGCCGATGAAGCGGAGCTGAACGAGTGATTACAGCAGTTTCCAGCCGGCATGGCCGAGGCGACGCAGGGTTTCGATGTTTTTGGTAAATATCTTTGCCGCATCCGGGAAGGCCTGCACGGCCTGCGTCACACTGGCTTCACGCAATACATGCAGCATGGGGAAGGGTGAGCGATTGGTATAGTTGTCGATATCATCCGGTTGCGTTCCGGCAAATTGATAGCGCGGATGAAAGCTGGCAATCTGGAATTGCTGCACCAGCTCCAGTGCCGCCAGCACTGCATCGGCTTCCGCCAGAAAATCGTTGTAGTCGAGAAAATCGTCAAATACCCGGGGATGGATCAGCAGTGTGGTCTCTATTTCCGCTGCAGGTGTTTGCGCCAGCAATTCCAGTTCGCGCTGCAAATCAGCCCGCAACTCCCCGGCACTGGTGGCAGCACTCACCACGTAACGGATTTGCTTTTTTACATGCACCGCTTTCGCAAATGGACACAGATTAAGGCCGATGACAGCCCGCTCCAGCCATTGCACGGTGGCAGCAACAATTTGTGTATCTGCTAACAACGACTCAGGCGACTTCATTGAATGGACGCCGCCAGCAGCGCCTGCATGGTGTGTGAGTTTTTTTCTTCGCGAATGGTGCGCCACAGCGTTTCAGCTTCCGGGTGCTGCTGGCGTAGATAGTTTACCCATTGCTTGACGCGTCCCACACAATCCCTGGGCGGCAGCACCTGGCTGATTTCATGCCAGAAACTGTTGAGCATGGCAGTGATGGTGGACCAAGGCATGACTGTCGACTGATTGGCGCGGATCTGGTTGGCAAGCGTTGGCAGCTTGATGGCGCCTCGCCCCAGCATCACATCCACGGTGCCGGCAGCAGCAACACAACGGTGATAGTCGTCAATCGAACAGATATCTCCGTTGGCGATCAGCGGAATCCTGATATGAGCCCGAATCCTGCCCAGCTCATGCCAGTGGGCCGGCGGAGCATAGCCCTGCAACCGGGTGCGAGCATGCACAGTAAGCTCGTCGGCGCCGGCGGCTTCGATGGCAGCAGCGTTAGCAAGCATGAGTCCGGTGTCATCAAAGCCCAGTCGCATCTTGGCTGATACCACCACGGTTTTGGGCAAGGCGGCGCGTACCGCGCTGACCACGCGATACAAGGTGTCAGGCTCTTTCAGCAATATCGCGCCCCCCATGCTGCGGTTTACCGTCTTGCTGGGACAGCCGAAATTGATGTCAATGCCGTAAGACCCCAGGGCAACGGCACGTTGTGCGTTGATCGCCATCGACTCCAGGTGGTTGCCCAGCAGCTGCACGCGCACCGGAGTACCCGCTGCGGTGCGGCCGCCCTGCATCAGCTCAGGACACAGCGTATGAAACACATGGTCAGGATAGGGGCGATCTACCACCCGTAAAAATTCCGAGACCACCCAGTCGAATCCCCCCTGCACAGTGAGCAGGCGGCGAAGATGAACGTCGGCGAGCCCCTCCATTGGGGCAAGAACTATCCGCATGGCATCGTGGTATCGAAAAGGAGGTTGCTGATTATAGGCTAATGCGATGCGGAAACAGTGCCGGTATCCAGTCCTGCATGAATACGAGGGTCCGGTTTTATTATTTGCGGGTCTTGGCGCTATAACCCAGCAGCCGCATGCAGGATTGCCATTCGGTTTGTGCCGCAATGGAGCTTTTTGCACCATCAGGCGTATTCGGTTGCAGACGTGCAGTCTGATTGGTGCTCATGGCCTTGTTCTGGCAGTTTTGACTATCCGCCTGCAGCTGCGCCTCACTAGTGTCGGCACGACTCCACTGCATGGACTGACAGCCGGCAACGGCAGCCAACAACATGCCCATCGGTAAATATACTTTCATCAACTTCAACATCGTTATCCTCGTGGAAATTCGGGGGCGGAGCACAATCCACCCTCGTCATGAATATCGGGTTGAACCCGGTTGTTTCCATACCAAAATGTAAGTCTGACCCTAATTTATTTGTTGGAGCTGGTCATGAAAGCAGGCGGGCCAGGAACTCCGAGTGCAAGTGCCAGCCCAACAGCCCTGCCAGTCCCATCAACACGCCAAACGCAGTGGGTACCATGGCGATCCAGTACAACCAGTTCTTGTGGGTCAACGCAGTGAGTGCCAGCAGCGAAATGGCCAGCGCCACCAGCGTGTCGGACAGATCAAACTGGTCGTCGCGGTAGTTCAGCGCGTCATAGTTTTGCTGGTCCTGTGCGGCTTGCCGGCCCAACTCTTCCTTCTTCTGGTTTTGGTCGGCGGCCAACCGTTCATAGGTAGCCACAGCCTGCTGGAATTGCGCATGTTTGTCAGCCGGTAACAGTGACTCTGTCAGCGTCAGCTCAGCGAGAGTTGCGCGCGCAACCTCCTCGCGAATGTTACGCGCCTGGAAGTAGGACCAGTGGTCAAGTTTATCGGCTTGCGCCTGCTGCATGGCCTGCACGATGTTGTCGTCCTTGACCTTGCAAATGCCAAGGAAAGTGGCCAGCAGCGCAACCGTGATCGCCACACGCGTACTCAAACGACTGGCAGCAGCGCGCTCACTGGTTTCGCTCTCAAGGGCGGAGTTGACAGACTCCATGGGGTCAAATTCCAAAGTGCAGATCCTGGTAGGTAGCGATGTCGCCAATGTTAGTCTGAACCAGACCCAGCCGCACCTGATTGCAGTTGTAGGTTGCCGTCATTTCCAACCATATTTTTGCCGGGAGTGGAAACCCTCCTCCTCAGCAGATGCTGATCTCAACAACACGGCTAACTATGACGTTGCCTGGGCCAAGGTCGCTGCCAACATCAGGATCGGCAGATAAATGGGGGGTGCGACCCTGTAGAGCCGGATAAATAAGCGCTGTCTTCAATAATTTTGGGCTGACTTAAACAGGCTGTGGCTTTATGCTCCCTGCATCCGTGAGCTTGATGAAGCAGAATACAAGCAACGCACCACACAACGGTCGCCCGGGCGGCCATCGCCTGGAGGGGAACATGAAAATCGGCCTGCTGCTGTCTGTTGCGCTTGCCTGTCTGTTGCCGGCTGCATTGCCGGTATCTGCACAAACTGAGGCCTATGCTCCCGCAGCCTTGACTGCGTTGCCCACCACAGCGTGGCGCACCAACGGCGGCAATCTCTTCAACCAGCGCTATTCACCGCTGCAGCAGATCAATCGCGGCAATGTTGCCACGCTCAAGGCCGAGTGGAGCATCCACATCAATTCCGGTGCTGCCGCCCGAAATTCCGGCGAAGCGCAGCCACTGGTAGACAACGGCGTGGCCTATCTGGTGTCGGGTGACGACGATGTGTTTGCCATCGAGCTTGCCAGCGGCAAAATGTTGTGGACCTACCAGGCCAGGCTCGATCCCGGCATCACCACCATCTGTTGCAGCTGGACCAGCCGCGGCGTCGGCCTGAGTGCCGACACGGTGTTTGTCGGTCAGCTCGACGGCAAACTGGTGGCGCTCGATCGCACCAGTGGCAAGCCGCGCTGGTCGATACAAGCCGAGCAGTGGCAGCAGGGCTATACCATCACGGCTGCACCCCTGTATTACGACGGCCTCGTCATCATCGGCTTTGCCGGTGGCGAGATGGGCATACGCGGTCGCATCAAGGCGTTCAGTGCCCGCGATGGAGCCTTGAAGTGGACGTTCTACACGATTCCCGGTCCCGGAGAATTGGGCCACGACAGCTGGACTGCCACCAACGAGCTGTGGCAACACGGTGGCGCTGCAGTCTGGCAAACGCCAGCAGTCGATCCCGCGCTGGGCTTGCTGTATTTCTCCACCGGCAACGCCGGCCCCGATGAAAACGGCCACGTGCGGCCGGGCAACAACCTGTTCACGTCGTCGATCATTGCGCTGGACGTGAAGACCGGCAAGTACAAGTGGCACTTCCAGGAAGTGCATCACGACCTGTGGGACTACGACGCTTCCAATCCGGTCATCCTGTTTGACATCCAGAAAGATGGCGTGCTGCGCAAAGGCATTGCGCAGGCCGGCAAAACCGGTTTCGTTTACATTCTGGATAGAGTCACCGGCACACCCCTGATCGGCATCGACGAAAAAGCGGTGATGCAGGAGCCGCGTCAGGCTACTGCTGCCACCCAGCCGTTTCCGGTGGGCGATGCCTTCGTACCGCACGCAATCGCCATTGCGCCGGAAGGCCACAAGCTGGTGAATCAAGGTCGCATCTTTACGCCGTTCTGGACCGAGCCCGTGGTTATCACGCCCGGCATTGGTGGCGGTGCCAACTGGCCACCCAGCGCCGTCGACCCTACCAAGGGCGTGATGTACATCTGTGGCCAGGATAAACCGTTCGTCTATAAGGCTGACGACATCAGTGAGGAGCGGCCCAAGCCTGGCGGCTTGTACACGGGTGGGGGCTATCTGGGCTTTCCGTTGCAGACCATGGGCATCTTCGCCGCGATGGATCTGCGCACCAACAAGCTGGTGTGGCAGAAACACTGGAAAGATACCTGCAACAGCGGCGTGGCAGTGACAGCGGGCGGGCTGGTGTTTGTGGGCCGCAATGATGGCCGCCTGGTGGCGCTCAACAGTGACGACGGCGAAATCCTGTGGCAGTTCCAGACCGGTGCCGGCATGACCGCACCGGTCACTGTGTTTGAAAGCAAAGGCAAACAATATGTGCTGGCCTATTCCGGCGGCAGTGGCCACGAACCAAGCCCGCGTGGCGACGGCCTGTGGTTGTTCTCGCTGGCCGGCAAGCTGGGAGAGGCGCTGCCACCCGGTGCCAATGCCGCACCCGGTAAAGCCGCCGCGACCGGCGCGGCCAATCTGGTCGATGGCAAGGCTGGTTATGTCAGCATCTGCACCTCCTGTCACGGCGACGATGGCCGCGGCGGCCATGGCGGAGGCATTTCACTGGAGAAAGCCAAAGCAGCGGATTTTGTACTGGCCATTCTCAATCAGGGCCGCAACAAGATGCCGGCACTGGCGGCGAGTCTGACCCCGGAGCAATTGCGTGACATTACCGCGTATGTGACGCAGCAGCTGGCGAAGTAGGCAAGTACGACAGGAGCGGATTCATGCGCACAAGCAAATTGGTCTCAGCCAGCATCCATGGCGCATGGGTGTTTGTGATCGGGATCGCAGCTGCGACTATCGCGCTGGCCGCTACACCGGCGGCATTGACCAATGGAGCCAAATACGTCTCGCTGGGCAGCTCGTTTGCAGCCGGCCCCGGCATTCCTGCGCAACAACCAAGCTGTGGACGCTCGGACCATAATTATCCCCACCTCGTCGCTGCTGCGCTGGGACTCAAGCTTGTTGATGTGAGTTGCAGCGGTGCCACCACCGCCAACATTCTCGATACACCGCAAGGAGATGCCGCACCACAGATGGCGGCGCTCACCCGTGACACCATGCTCGTCACTGTCACGATCGGCGGCAATGACATCAGTTATAGCGCATCCACGATCAAGTGCGGTGGGGCCGCAGTGGCAGATCACTGCGCTGGCACACTGGACCAGGCCAGGATCGCCGAAGCGGTCAGCCGGCTCCCGGCCAGACTGGATGCCATGCTTGCAGCCATCCGGGCCAAGGCGCCACAGGCGATCATTGTGCTGGTGCCTTATCCGCGGGTCGTCCCGCTGCAAGATCAACGCTGCATGGAGCTGGGGCTTGTTGCAGACGATGCCAACTATTTTGCTGCGCTGGGACAGCAGCTGGAGAATGCCCTGGTGAATGCTGCCAGCAGCCAGCCTGTGCTGGTTGCCGATCCCTATGTGCGCAGTGCCGGGCACGGCCCCTGTGCGGATGCGGCCAATCGCTGGGTCAATGGCGCCAAACCCGCCGGCTCAGGTGCATCGTTTCATCCCACCGCCAACGGACACAGTGAAATGGCGCGGCTGGTGCTGGCTGCACTGGGCGTAGCCAACTGAGCCGTAGCAGTTGAATGCACCGCATGAGCATCACAGTCTGGCCGCTTGCACTTTGCCTGCTGGCAGTTTCCGGTTCGCTGTCGGTCCACCATTCAACCCTGGTATTTGATACCACTACTCCCATCTGGGTAAAAGGCACGGTGGTAACAATCCACACCGTTTCAAGGTGACTCTGACTCCTGCTTGTGCGGCAAGGCTGGATCGTCATGCACTTCGAAGGCCTGCACATCAATTACTGTGCCGGTGGCGGTGAAGTCGTCACCCATTGAGTGCTGGTTGCGCATGTCGCCGCGTTTGAACTGCTGCGAAGCTTGCCGGAATCGTATAAAGGTGGTGAGCAGCTCGGGTTTGCGGCCAGTGACTACTGCCTTGATGAATACAAACACCAGACCCAGCAACGCGAAGCACATTAACACCAGCGCAAATATGGCGGCCATCGCAAACAGCACCAGCCTTAACAGCGTCTGGGCAATGAGGGCGATGCTATTGATTAAAAATTGCATAAGCGTTGTGTGAGGTCATGAATTGTTGCAGGGGAATTGCGTGAGGTCCCGATGTGTCAGTGTAGCGGAAAACTGCGGAACATCCTGCTTTATACCGTTGCTGCAATTGCTTTGATCAATTCCGGCCCGTCATTGCGGGCATTGTTGACGCGCGTGCTGACGCGATGCCCGGCAAAGCCGGTGCAGGCAGCTGCGATCATCGCATCGACCTCCGCCGCTGGTGTGGCGGCGGCCAGCCAGTGTTCATAGTCGCGCGCTTGCAGCACCACCGGCATGCGATGGTGAATGCCGGCAATCAACGGTGCTGCTTGCTTCGACAGCAATGCACACGACAGCACCGGCTCGCCCTCTGGCGGCTGCCACACGGCCCACAGTGCGGCGAATGCGATGAGGTCGCTGTCGATGGACTGAATGTAGTAGGGCTGGTGCACCTCGCGACCACGCTCGTTGCGCACCTGCTCGTGTTCGTTCCATTCGTACCAGCCCTGCGCCGGCATCAGGCAGCGTTGTGTGCGCAGACTCTGGCGCCAGGTGGGCTTGCTGCGCGCTTCTTCGGAGCGGGCATTGAAGGTGAGCGACGGTGGCGATGGCAGTTTCCACCACGGTGGAATCAGGCCCCAGCGCGCGCTACACAATTCCAGCGCGCCATCGTCGGCACGCCGCACGATCGGCACCGGCCGCGTGGGCGCGACGTTGTACAACGGCGTCGAGCTGCCGCGATCCAGCTTGCGGTCGAAGTGCCAAATACGATCCATGGCACGGGGAGGAGGGGGGACGTAACGGCCGCACATGGGAGTAGTGGTAGTGGTCAGCAGAGTTCAGATCATACCCGGGAAATGGGGACGGGCCAGCATTTTGCGGCGTGGATGCGACGAGCCGGCGACGAGCCCGATTATTCAGGCCTGCGAATAACCCACCACCAGCAGCAAGAGTGCGCACACACCCATGGCGGCATGCAGAATGACGACAAACAGCGGCGGTGGCGTACGGTATTCACGTTTGCTGATGCGCAGCGCCAGCAACACAGCTCCGCCCAGCAGTGCCAGCACCAACAGCAAGGCCGCCAGGTTGTACAACTTGTGCGTAGCGGTGTGGACTATCTGCCACATCAGCACCACCAGCCCCAGCACGGCGCAGCCGGCATGGGTGGCCGCCAGCAATAGCGAGCCGCGCCGGTAATGCAGGCCCAGCACCACGAGTGCGATCCCCAGTGCTGCTGCCAGCATAAACCACAAAATTGCTACGAGGATCATCGGGGTGCCTGCGGGTAGAGCCATTTCACAGCGGCAAGTTGCCATTGCATGAAGTACTAATCAACGCAAACTTGCCAAATGGCTTGTACGGTTGTCGCCTTGCCAGCCAGAGTCTATGC
>Ga0194048_10002043_pt1 | contig 10046 bp, 20 predicted proteins | sample JunL225m_MetaG_FD_161685 | JGI IMG/M metagenome (GOLD analysis project Ga0194048, IMG submission 161685) | Anoxic zone freshwater microbial communities from boreal shield lake in IISD Experimental Lakes Area, Ontario, Canada - Jun2016-L222-5m | ecosystem: Environmental > Aquatic > Freshwater >... | reverse complement strand
CATTTTCCGTTAGTTTGAACTTTTTTTCTTGTAAAGTTTCACCATATAAAGCCCTGAAATTACCACACACATGGCAAGAGCAGGCCTTCATGTTGTCCACATGTTTAAGGGACCAATCATTGATAAGGGGGTCTCTCTTATCGTCGGGGTGGGGTGTACCAGATCGGAATGAGAACAATAAGGTTTTAGCAATCTTCTTGGTCTTGGCCAATTTGGTAGACCTAGCTCTTCTCCTTTCGCCTCTAGCCATATTCTTACTGGGAAAATCATCCATTATGATACTCCTCTATTTTGTTCTTCAGTATGCCTTTCATCCTCACTTTATCATACAACATAAAAGGTTTCAGTTTATCAGCTTGTAGCTTGATTTTAGGGTATAAGAAATCAGACTGGAGCTTGATATCATATTTACTGAAAAATCCTATGAAGTCATTAAGTATAATCAAAGTTTCTAATGAGATATCCTTTTGAAGATATAACATAATGATCTTTGGTAGTTGATCAGTAACTTTAAATAGTTCTTCAGGAGAGCCGACACTTGAGAATGCTTTTTGAATTTCATTCTCAAAGAGATAACTGATAGATTGTTGTCTCTTGACAAAACTTCTATAGATATCGTCGGCTTCATCCTGAAGTAGATCACCAACCCAACTTTTATCGGAGTTGACAAGGTTAGCAATGATAAATTCCGTTATCTCAGTATCATCATATTTTCTACACAGTTTTTGAAACTGGTATTTGTCACGCCGAGATAAAAAACTCTCTTTACTAACTCTTGTCTTTCCCTGATATTTAAAGAAATCATAGTTGGGTTGAGTGAAATGATTCTTAAGTGCTATGAATAAGCAATAAGTATCATATGCCGATAAGCGCATGACTATAATGGCAGTTTGAATGTATTAGATTTAGGTAGGAAGTTTAGTTCTTCTGCTTCTAATTTAATCTTAGATCGGATCGATCCTGATAGAAGTTTGGCTGCGATTTCAATCTCATAATCAAATTTTTCACAATAATAAACTATGGCATCCATATAAGATAAATTCTTCTCTTTGACAAGGGTCTCTATCTTGATAGAAAATGTAGATATTTCAATTTTATTGGACATTATATATGAAAGAGAGGGGCTATTAACCCCCCTCCATCTCCATATTAGTATATGTTTAATGATTGAGCCGCAAGTGTGACACTAACGCCAACTTGCCCCTGAACACTAATTGGATTGAGAGCAACTGAATTAGCTCCACCACCAACGAGTGCATTAACACCTACGCCGAAACCAAGTGCAGCTTCAGCATTGGCGCCCACATATGAGCCAACAAGATTCTTTGGCGTAATATTAGAAGGTGCAATAACGACCCAAACAATAGTCTTTGCACCAGTATAGCCAACGTCAATACCGATCTTGCCGATATTTGCACCATACTTAGTAATCTTTCCTGAAGCATCAGTAAAGGTACATTGGGCATTCTTACTTGAGCCTAGAACCAATCCCCAACCGCCCTGAACAGAACAAGAAAGTACTCCTACTTGTAGGGTTGACTTGGGGGCAGGAAGAACAGCGCCATAAACACTGGTCGTAATAGTTCCTGCAATTAATAGTGTAGTTAGTAATAGTTGCTTAATCTTCATCTTATTCTCCGTCTTTCAAATAAAACTTAATGGTTATAAACTCAGCTAACTCTTTTGTCAACTTCAATACCTCCAATCGTACATCAAATTATCGACCAAATACCTTATTATAAAGCTTCTCTACCCATGCTGGCTGTGGAATAACATTCCACCCTAGAATGAGCCCAACAACTAAACCGATTGCGACCTGTATAGCTAGTGTTTGCATTTTGGTTCTCCTTAAATAAATTGATAAACTTCTTCATTCTCAAACATACAGAAACTAATTCTTTTGACATGATCATATATAATATTAACTAATTCCCCCGTCTCGGCATATTTAGCTGGCATCTGTAGAGAATTGGATAAAGTTTGTTCACAAAAAGATTCTCTATTATTCCAGATAGCCGATTGATTGTTATCTAATAAGAAAGTTGTCATAATATTACCAGTTAGAAGAAAGCGGTAGTTTTATTCTGTTTCCAAGTTAAAACTACCAAAAACTCAGTTTACGCCGCTAGGGCGTAACGAGGAGCAAAGTTATCGTTTGCATTTGCATTTTTGATCTATAAGGCGATCAGCCCGCTATCTCCATCCGTCTTTCAGTGCCAAGCGACCCTAATTCACCCCCATCAGAAGCACACCTGATCCCTCAACTTACAAGGAGTCTCTTTCGAGCAGGTCCCGGTGTGCTTGTGGTGGAGGTGGCGGGAATTGCACCCGCGTATTGTACACCTATCTCCAAACTTCATCGATAACATTATATTTATAACACATATACTCCTCATTGTCAACTACTTTTTTCTATAAGGAACGATTTTGTCGTTAACAATCTTTATAATCTTATCTTCCAATAGAAAATTAACTGCGGTTTCTATTCCATGAACCATACCAGCTTTTCTATTCCACCATGCACATATACCATACATTATGACTGATAGTAATATCATCCATGGATCTAGATACATCTAATTTTCCTTTTTGTAAGCTAAGATTTTTTCAAGAAGAGGCTCAATATAAGCAACTCTATTTTTACAAAATACCTGAGGAGTATTTGAATCATCAGTTGAGATTATAATAACAACTTGCTCAATCGGATTGCCGACTAGTTCTTCATACATCAGTGAATATGCAGTTCCTTGCAGAAAATAGTCAAGAATATAATCTTCCTTCTTAGTCCTTAGAGATGTCTTGAAATCTATAACGGACAGAACTCCATCATATTCCGCAATAACATCAGTTCTTCCTGCTATTCCGAGACTTTCTGAATATAACGATGACTCAATATAGTGTATATTATCTATTAAGTCAAGAGTTGATTTTGCATCTAGAAAAGCTTGCTTCATATCTGGCATGATACCCTGCAATAGAGTTCTATCATTTCTCAAATATTTTTCTAGCATATTATGAAACTTGGTGCCACGAACGGATGCACGACCGGAGATGGCATTGGCTACATCAACACCGACCCGGTTGCGCCATTCCGTAATAGATTGCTTTTTGAAATGACCCAAGACAGTTGTGACAGACGGAAGATAGACGCCATTTGGTGAGATGTAGAACCTCTTCCCGTTTTTTTCTTCAACGGGAAGAGGCTTGAGTTCTGATAGATTTTGGAGATAATGAAATGTTTTCACTTCTTTCACCGTATATCTTTATTTTTCACATCCTGTATAGATAGCTAGGCGGTTTAGCCACTTCAAAAAGGACACTTTCCGGGCTTGGAGAAGTGGTAATACCATCGACTATAATACCCTGTTCCTTAAGAATGCTAAGGAACTCTTTTTCCTTATTCACATAGTATGACCAATTACCGAAGAAACCCTCAGGTGGATTGGTCTCCTTGGATTTCTGCTCCGTGATATAATTCTTAAGCTTCTCTAGAAACTCTTTTTCACTGATATTCATTGGATCCTCACGTGGTAAATCGAGCGGGTGACTTCTTCTTACCGGGTCTAAGTTCTGTTTGGAATGGTGATTCCGGGTTATTGAATTTTAGCTTTGAACCTACCTTCTGGGATTTGTCCATTCCTGGAAATCCTTTGTCATTAGTACCTATTAGTCTAGCAGTTTTCCCATCATGATGCAAGATGGAATCTTGACCAAAATACTTACCTAATTTCCTTCCCAGTGCTACTACACCTGCACCAGCTTCTCTTCCTGGCGCCTTGGCGTGGATGATATGAGAGGTCTCTTTACCACCTTCATATCGACCCTCCGACTTGCGGACACCATATCCAGCCTTCCTAGCTATGGAGACCAGCTCCTTATTGCGACCATGGACTTCCTTCTTGGAGAGACCCGGGCGCTCAGTGGAGACGGCCACAAAATGGCGACCCTCTCCTTCATGAGCCTTCATCCTAGCTAGTGGGTTACCCTCTATAAGTTCCTTGACCTTACCACGAATAGAGATAGTATCACTATTCTCGCTGGTTGTCAAGTTTTCTTTTAAGTATTCCGTAAATCTTTTCATAGACCTAACCTTTCTTTGGCCATTATATAGTCCCGAACTAACCCCGACCTAATTATATCTTGTGTTTCAAATTCAATATGCACAAAACTATTTATTTCTTTTGTTATTTGCATGAGTTGAGTTATACCTTCTTTTTCATACCTACGAACTAAATCTGTCTGTCTGAAGTCTCCACATATTATTATTTTACTATTATTACCCAGTCGCGTCATGACTGTGTTGGTTTCATGAGATTCTAGATTTTGTGCCTCATCTAATATAACTATGGAATTATTCATAGTTACGCCTCTTAGAAAAGATGTAGATGTGAATTGTACTATATTTTTCAATTTTAATATGTTATAACCGTCACCTTTGCCAAATAAATCATCACAAATTTCTCGATAAGGGTCTTCGTATATCTCTATCTTTTCTCTCATGGAACCCGGAAGGAATCCAATATCACGCGAAGGAACTACCGACCTAATTATAATAATTCTATCATAAACCGAGTTATTGGATAATATCTCTTCCAATGAAAGATATACCGCACAAAATGTTTTTCCTGTTCCTGCTGCTCCATGAAGCATGAGATTCGACCCCTGCTTATATGCATCAAAGGTCTTTTGCTGGTTTACAGTTAGGGGAAATACCTTTCTGAGTTCAAAATGCTGATCTTTATGCTCTTTTTGCTCGGCTCGACCGTTTCTAGTTCTTTTAGCCATATCGCAATGTGCTCCTTTAAACGCAAAAGAGACACGCAGCCAGCGCATCCCTTTTTTACTTCTAATAGTAGTCAGTGAGGTTCTTATATAATGTCATTCAGAGATATTTATATTTCTTTAGCTATTTGCCAACGCCTTTCAATAGAAGATTTATCAACACCAGGCAATTCTTTTATCTTACCTAAGATGCCCTTTTGAAAGTCAGCAGGAGGCTTAGTTACTCCGATACCGATCGGATCTACCAAATTCATTACAACTAGAACCTGAATAATATCAGGCCTCTTTGCAAGATACTCATCGAGTTCTGCCATTCTCATTTCTTCGACAAATTGCTCACCAGTCTTTATATTTTCGAATGTATAAAATGACATTTCAATTTCCTATCCAGGTTGGGCGATCTCTTTTTGACCAGGTATGTAGATGCGTTTTTCCGTTCTTATAATAATTTCTATAATTAATCACGGGATCATCTGAAACTATATATTCTTCTGCCATAGCACAAGGCATTTTGGTTGCACTCCAGTCTTTCAACCCAAAAGGCGGAGATTGCAACATATGCCCCATTCCATAACATTTATGGGTTTTTCCATATCGAAAAGTATATTCAGTGGCAAGAGCGAAAAAATGCTCCACTAACCAGTTGTAATTCTCAACCGAAGTTCGCGCCCAGATTGCAGAGGGATGATTCATATGGGTAGCAGAATATAGCACGGATTCCCTTGCATCATAGAGCTTCCACCGCTTCACCTTGCGTAGACCAGAAGAGTCTATGTACTCTACCCCATCAAGCACTCGATGAGCGGTGGAGAGCAATTGGGCAGATTCTAACACCATTTTGACAATGTGTTTATCCACCATCCACTGTGCGGCTTGGATTGGGTCGTTGGATATGTAAAAGATATTGATTTTAGCCTCCTATTGATTTAAACGTCAATGATGAGAGGTTGATACCCCTTATGGTGGGCCTCATGGGGATATCCCCGAGGATGGCAGATCACCCTAGTCTGACCAACCATATAATCCATGGCATCATGGGTATGACCGTGGATCCAAAGCTTAGGAGGCTTCTCCATTGCTTCGATCCTATCACGAAAATCATTGACAAAGCAAACATTGATCGGATGCCCGACATACCGCTCATGGACGGACAGCTTGGTAGGAGCATGGTGTGTCATGATAATGTCAGCACCACTATTGAAGACAAACTCCTTTTGGGTTTCATGGGCCGCAATATAAGCCTCATGGCTCATATAATTGGTAAGTCTATGGTCATTCAGGTTATTGCGATAGAATAACCAATCCATAGGATTTTTGAGATCCGTCCATAGGGTAGCACAGGCTACCTCTAGGTTTCCCAGTTTGACCATAAACATCGAATCTTCTATCTGAAAATTATCATGATAGAAATCATGGTTCCCTCGGATACCAGTGAGGTAACCTTTATGTTTCTCATAGAAATCCCATCGATGCTGCTTATATGAAGATATATCACCAGCACAAAGATAATGCACATCAGGCTCAGGATTGAAATCCCAAGCTGCAAAATCCATATGGAGGTCTGATATGATACCGATTTTCATTTTTATTGACTACACACCTAAATCGCGGAGATTTATAGGTCCCTCGAAAGAGTCGAAGCCAGGATCGACCGAATAACCAGAAGGCTTAGAAGCAGACTTAATCTTCTTATTCAATCCAATATAGGTCAAAAACTTCTCGGCGGCATCCTTATCAACAACCTTCTTAGAAACGAACTTGGAGGCACCCTTAGCAATCACTCGCTTAATAGCGGGCGCCTTCTTGCTTACCTTAGCCGACTTAGTCAGGAGCTTGCCAGAACGATAATCTTCGACATTATCTGGCTCCTTAACGAGTGTATAAGAAACGATCTGACGGCCATTCTTATTAGAAACGAACTCGAACCCATTCAGTCGCAGGATACAAACATATTTGGTAGCATAGTTGCCTTCACCGACCGCGGTATTGATCTCACCGGGGGTTACAGGCTGATTCAGCTTGATCACGGGCAAAGCTTGAACTATCTGCTTCAAGCAATATTTATTAACAACATTGGTCATTATTCAGACTCCTCGGGGAAAGGGAAAAGATAATCGCCTAGTGCATCAAGAACGGACGTTAGGTCTTGATTACTCAGAGGCTTCAACGTATCGGCAACGCTCTCGACTATGTCGGCAAGATTGTCGGGGATTTTATCCATGGGGCTCTCCATTAATTATAACTACGCCGGGTAGGATCGGTATTGTCAAAACTTGATTCTCCCAAATTCCAACGAATACCAGGACGATCATTAAGACCGACGGCATTTTCCGCACCAACTCATACATTAGATATAATGCTTTTTTTGGAGATTACAAGTGGTAAAGTGAAAATAATTGTGCATATCTGGTATGCACGAGACGCATAGCTAGAAGCTGTGACAAAAATATCACTGTGTGCGGGCGGTGGCCCGGGCGGTGGCCCTAGCCTTATCACTATATCTCGAATTCGTGAGGTGTAACTGAAGATAGGGTCCACGGCACGCTCCTATCGTGATATCACCTAGGTATATGATAAACTCTACCCCCGAGGCTTGCCCCTCTTGGACCGCTTCCTTTAGCGTCTGGAAAGCAGCATCCAAAAAGTAACCCTTTGTGATAAAATAGCAACGGAATTGTTCAGACATTTCAACTCCTTAAGATATTGGTTGACCCACTGGGATTTGAACCCAGAACTTCCGCCTTATAAGAGCGACACTCTAACCAGTTGAGTTATGGGTCAGAATACAACTATATATTGTAGATATGCGGCCGGAAAGCTCGGCGATAGGGCTTGTTCCACTTGCCGATATTCACATTGACATACCACCCAACATCAAAATAGTCAGTCTGGATATCTGAGTTGTCGTGGTTTCCCTCATAGAGACATGGAATGACTTCCTTGAGAAAAGCAAGGGCTAGCCCACTGAAATGATTCTCATAATGATAGACATTTACCTGGATTACCTGGATATCGGTAGAGGCAGGGCGATCATAAGGACCTACTGATGATACGACATCATTGAAATTCTTAATGAAATCGATGGGGCCCTCTTTGATATTGAGAGCCAGCGAAGTGTGATTGTGGATCGAAAGTGTGGCTTTAATGCCATACTTCTTCAGAACAGGTTTAATCAAAGCGGCAATGATAGCTTTGCGTTCTTGATCAATAAAAGCCATAATGAGGAAAGTCTCCGTTGTGTGAAGCTTAACAGTCTGGCGCTTCGGGATCGGCTTCCCAGTGCAGGAAGCCGATTAGCGAAAAGTCAGTAGTTCTCGTAGGGCTCATAGCCGCCATCAATGTCGGCCTCTTCCCCAGTGTGAGCGTATGCGGAGCGAGACTCGAAGATGGCTGGGTTGTATGTCCGCTTCACCTTGTCCTCACAGGCATCGCAGACAAAAGTGCAGAAGATTCCAGCAGCGTCTCTCAGCTCAAATCGGTTGTGGCCAGAGCCACATCGGCAAGGTTTCGTGCCCATCATCATTCTCCTGTTTCATCACCAACTCATACATTAGATATAATGCTTTTTTTGGAGATTACAAGAGGTAAAGTGATAAAAAAGTGGTATACCTGCTATGTGGATATCGCATAGCTAGAAAGTGTGACAAAAATATCACATTTAGGTATTAGGCAAAAAAGTCATCGACATCATCATAATCATCGGTATGTTCCGACCATACTTTTTTCCAATTTTTAATCGGGCGGCGTCGATTATCAAGTTTAGTCTTGCTATCATGGGCATCTTCTTCTTCATAATCTGAATCACCCTTACGCAATGCAACCGACTTCTTAATATTCTTCATCTTAATATACCCTTTTTACCTTTCTAAAAATCTGGGAATGCTTCATTTACTATTGGAGCAGTTAGCCCTTCAACCTTTAAATCTTTCAATAGCATATTCATAAAGACATTTGCTTCCTTAGCCTCAAGGGCTTCTAGCATTTGAATTAGAATTTGCTTCTTCCTTTCGAACCTAAGATTGGGATTTACTCTAACTCCATTTTCAATGAAGATATAAATCTTATCCATTTCTGTAGCCATATTAGAATATCCCATACCCGGAGGGGAATCAGACTTCCGATATTGCACAGCTTCTCGGATTACGAAATTAATTGTTGGATTAAATGCTGCCTTAAGAACATTTCTGAGGACTGAAGAATCGTTTTGTCGAAGAATGTTGATCTTATCCTTCTTCGACTTAGCCATTACAAACTCTTCAAAAATTTCATATATATTTTTCATTTTGACACTTCTTTCTAAATATCACTATTAATAGTCGTCTAATACTTCTATGAGGTTTTTCAATCTCTTTTCAATAAAATATGTTAGGAGCTTTTGTTTATTGCCAGACTTGCAGGTCTCATAAGCAGTCACAATGGAAGCTTTGAGTTCTTCAGGAGTATAACTAAGATCGACCAACTTCTGGTTACGCTTGTAACCCCTCAACATTTGTTCATTCACGCAGAAATCTTCTGGTTCCTTGCTCAGCCACTCTTGTAGCTTCTTACTATTTATAACTTTTTGTCTTTCACCGACAACAAAGACATTATCAGATGATAGGAAATTAGGAATACCATCGCCGCGATCACCCTTTATAATATGCTCTTTAATATAAAGAAGAGGATTATCCGACGTGATAAATCTCTTGAGGATGGGGCTATATTGCGTAACATTAGAATATCTCTGGAGTTGGACGAAATCTTTATCTGAAGATAGAATCAATACCCCTTCAGAGGAAGCTTTTCGAGCCGTTAGCACGCCGATAATATCATCAGCCTCCGCCCCCTCAACTTCAATAACTTTATAGGGAAAATTCTCTTTAAGTTCATCACGGATCTTATTAAGAATTTCAAAGATTTTGGGCCAATCTAGATTAGACTTATCTCGATCCTTCTTTCTATTAGCCTTATAGAAGGGGAAGAAATCTTTGCGCCAATACTTTCGACTGTCACATGCAATGACAATATCGCCATACTTAGATTTAAATTGCTTAACATATGTCCTAAGACTATTCAGAACCATATGACGGATTAAGCTTTCGTCTAGCTTCATACCCTTGTTTATATTAATCTGTTGCATAAGGTTGGCAATTAGAACCTGATTTAAGTCAATGAGTAGAATCGCACACCTCCAAGGTCATTAGAGACCTCATTTAAAGCCCACATTGAAGTACTATCTTTTAGTTTTTAATAATTCCCCTCAATATCTATATTATATAGTATAT
>Ga0194048_10002042_pt1 | contig 10050 bp, 6 predicted proteins | sample JunL225m_MetaG_FD_161685 | JGI IMG/M metagenome (GOLD analysis project Ga0194048, IMG submission 161685) | Anoxic zone freshwater microbial communities from boreal shield lake in IISD Experimental Lakes Area, Ontario, Canada - Jun2016-L222-5m | ecosystem: Environmental > Aquatic > Freshwater >... | reverse complement strand
GGCATGCATCACCAGGACTCGATCTGAAATTTCAAAAATCTCAGAAAGTTCAGATGAAACTACGAGAATCGCTAATCCCTTACTCGCAAGGTCTCGTAGGATTTGGTAAATCTCAGCTTTTGCACCTAAGTCAATTCCTCGGGTCGCTTCATCGAGAATTAAAACCTTAGGGTTTGTCTCTAGGCAACGCGCGATTACAACTTTCTGTTGATTACCTCCAGAAAGTGAACTAATTGGTGCATAAGGATTAGACATTTTAATTTTAAATTTTGAAACCCATTCGGCAACGATTTTTTCTTCCTTGCGGCGTGATCGTTGTTTCTGTGGTCGGCCATGAATCGATAACAAGAGATTATCCCTGATAGACATGTCGCGAATTGTTGATTTCGCGCGGCGATCGTCTGGGACCAACACAACACCAGCGTTCATTGTGGCGCGAGTGGAATGGCTTACTGTCACTCCCTCAACAATGACATCTCCAGCCTTGCGCGGGTGTAATCCAACGATTGCTTCAACTAATTCAGTACGTCCCGCTCCCGCCAGTCCGGCCAATCCAACAATTTCGCCTTTGTGAAGGCTAAAAGAGACATCCTGAAAAGCGCCAAAAAGATCTGTCATTCCCTTTACTTCTAAAACTACGTCAGTCTTTAGTAATGCTTCAGTTGAGTGGATAGCCTTCTTGGGCTTATTAAGAACCATTCGGTCGATCAGCCAATTCTCATCTACTCCAGCCCGAGCACTGGTATCGATGAACTTGCTGTCACGCAGGACTGTGAAGCGATCACTAATGTCGAGCATTTCAGACATGCGGTGGGAGATCATGACGACTGCCACGCCTTCATCGCGAAGCTGGCGAACAACTGCAAAAAGGGACTCTACTTCTTTAGGAGCAAGGGATGAGGTTGGCTCATCAAGTAATAGGACTTTTGTATTAGATGCAATTGCTCGGGCAATTTCCACCATTTGTTGGTGATGCTGAGGCAAGGTACTGACTTCCGCACGTGGATTTACTTCCAGGTTTAGGCGCTTGAGAAACTCAACTGCGCGTTTATCTGTGTCTTTCCAATCTATTCCGAGTTTATTTCTGGTCTGGTTATGACCTAGAAAAACGTTTTCAGCCACACTCAAATGTGGAACAAGACTGAGTTCTTGGCTCACCATGGTGATGCCATATGCCATTGAATCGCGAACACCTTGAAAATTAACTTGGGTTCCATCCATTAAAATATGACCTTCGTCTTGCTTAATCACGCCTGCAAGAATTTTCAGTAGGGTTGACTTACCAGACCCATTTTCACCTGCGACCGTATGAACTTCACCAGGAAAAAGATCTATGTGAACATCTTGTAGCGCGCGGACAGCATCGAAATTCTTCGAAATATTTGTCATAGATACGCTAGCTGTCATGGGAATATTTATTTTCGGTCGTACTCAACGAGTTCGAGCTGGTTATCCCATGGATCTAGAACATAAATGATTCGCTGCCCAGCAGCTGGACCTTCGGTGATTGCAATTGGCCCTGCCATAAATCGAAGAGAGTATTTATCTCGCAGCGCAAGAACTGCATCTAGATTTGTTACTTTAAAAGCAATGTGATGCCCACCAAGATCTGAATTCTTTGGAGGTGTAGTTCTACGATCTGTTGGCCGGTCGTATTGGAAAAGCTCTAAGCGGCTTGCGTTGCCATATTCCAACATAGCAATAGTAAATCTTCCATCAACTACGTTGACGTGTGCTTCTGCCCAATCTTTTCCATCGACTTTATCAAATTCGCGAGCATCAAATGGCCCTAAGCGAAAAATCTCTTTCGCTCCAAGTAAAGTTGAATAAAACGCAACGGCCTCGTCTAAGTCTGGAATTGTTATTCCAACGTGATCCATACCCTCTAGGCCAGGAATAATTTGAGTGGTGAATGACATCAACGCTCCTAATCAAAAATAGTGGCTCTGGTCGGCACCGGGAACGCAATTCTGACTCGTGTATGTATCGTTCGTCAAGGATTGGTCATACCATTTGCACAGATAAATAAATTGATATCAAAACGTTATGAATCTCCGAGGTGCTGTTGAACTCGTTGAACTAGCTAAAAAACGCTTAATATAGGCGTAATACTTGATTAATACTGGCTTTAAGGTGCCTAATTTGGCATTAAGCGGCCGCCATTGACGTCGAGAACTGTCCCTGTGATGTACGACGCTTCATCGCTTGCTAGAAAAAGCACTGGATCTACACACTCTCGAAGTTCTGGCATCCGACCTAATGGAATGGCACTCAAAACCTCGGTTCGATCAGTTTCGCTCAATTCATCGAACATTCCGGCTAATCGATCAGTCAGAAAAAGCCCGGGGGCAATCGCATTGACGCGGATTCCAAACTCACCAACTTCTTTCGCAAGACGGCGGGTTAGTCCAGTAATCGCGGCTTTAGCTGCTGCATATGGAATCCCAGTCACAGGACTAGCGCTTCTTCCCCCAATGGAGGAGAAGGTAATAATTGAGCCGCCATGATTCTTCTTCATATGCGGAATAACCGCGCGAGCGCAGTAATAGGTTCCCTTCACATTCACGTCAATAACAAGATCCAAATCAGCATCAGTAATATCAGCCATATCCCTAGGAGTGCCGAGAGAACCTCCTGCAGCTGCAATCAGAATATTAATTCCGCCAAGGGATTGTGCTAACGCATCAATAGCCGTCGTTACCGCCAGACCATCTCGAACATCCACAACCCTTGCATCAACCTGCGCGCCTTGGGATGTTAGTTTCTTCACAACAGCATCTATCGCACCTTGGTTTGTGTCCAGGATTCCTACTCGGCCACCTTGGTTCGCAACTTCAGCCGCAATCGCTGCGCCAATTCCGCCAGCACCACCAGTAATGATTATCGTCTTTCCAAGAAAGCGTTGGGCAGCCATGAAGGTGAAGCTCCTTTTGCGAGGTCGGTACTGGCGCTACCTTACCTCTAGGCTTATCCTTGACGATAGTCAAATACTCGACATGACACCAAAAATCTTGTCGTGGCAAAATCCAAGGAGGCTGTATGAAGATTGTTTCAATCGGTGGCGGTGCTGCTGGGCTCTACTTCGGAATACTTATGAAGAAGCAAGATCCAAGCCATGAAATAACCGTGATTGAGCGAAACCGCCCCTATGACACTTTCGGATGGGGTGTGGTCTTTTCGGATTCAACGTTAGGCAACTTTGTGCGCGCGGATGAACCGACGGCACGAGAAATTCTTGGTTCATTCAACCATTGGGATGACATTGATGTGCGCATTAATGGCAAAAACTTTATCTCCGGCGGGCATGGGTTCTGCGGAATTGGCAGAAAACGCCTCCTGAATATTTTGCAGGAACGTGCAGAAGGATTAGGCGTAAAGCTTTTATTTGAGACTGACATTAAAGATGATGAAGTTGTTGCAAAAGAGTACGACGCCGATATCGTCATCGCTGCGGATGGACTTAATAGTTTTATACGCGATAAGTATAAGGCGACCTTCAAACCGGATATCGATGTACGTAAATGTCGCTTTGTGTGGCTTGGTACAAAAAAGATGTTCAAAGATTTTACTTTTATATTTAAGAAAACTGAATTTGGTTGGTTCCAAGCACACGTTTATCAATTTGATGGTGATACCTCGACCTTTATTGTAGAAACACCTGAAGAAGTGTGGGCAAAAGCTGGGCTCGACAAAATGGAACAACCTGAGGCGATTGCATTTCTCGAAAATCTTTTTGCAGATGATCTAGAAGGTGCAGCATTAATGAGCAATGCATCTCATCTGCGCGGATCTGCAAATTGGATTAAGTTTCCACGCGTAATCTGCGAAAATTGGATTCAGTGGAATGAGATTGGCTCCAAGAAAGTGCCTGTAATTCTTATGGGCGATGCAGCCCATACCGCACACTTCTCAATTGGATCAGGCACAAAGCTTGCGATGGAAGATGCGATTGATCTCGCACAATCATTTGCAGATAACTCCAGCAAGGGAATTCAGGCTGTTCTTGACTCATATCAAGCCAATCGCTCTGTTGAAGTTGCAAAAATCCAAAATGCAGCAAGAAATGCAATGGTCTGGTTTGAAGAAATTGAGCGATATTCACATCTTCCTGAAGAGCAATTTAATTTCTCTCTGCTTACTCGAAGCCAGCGTATCTCTCATGAAAATCTTCGCTTACGAGATTCAGCTTACGTATCTCAATTCGATAAATGGTTTACAGCCAAAACTTTTGCTGATGCAGGCTTGCCTGTGCCAAGCCCTGATTTAGAAGTTCCGCCTATGTTTACTCCTTTGAAAGTCCGTGATGTCGTGCTAAAAAATCGTGTGGTAGTTTCTCCGATGGCGCAGTACTCAGCCGTGGATGGATTAGCTGCTGATTACCATCTTGTTCATCTTGGAGCCCGCGCAATGGGTGGCGCCGGCTTGGTTGTTACCGAGATGACTTGCGTCAGTGCCGATGCTCGAATCACACCAGGTTGCCCAGGACTATATAAGCCTGAACACACTCAAGGTTGGAAGCGAGTCGTTGATTTCGTGCATCAAAATACAGATGCGAAGATTGCAATACAGATCGGTCACGCAGGTGCAAAGGGTTCAACCAAACTTGCATGGGAAGGAATCGATAAGCCAGTTGAAAAAGATGGCTGGCCATTAATTTCAGCTTCCGCAGAGCAATACCTAGAAGGTGTCTCAGATACTTCGCGTGAAATGACGCGCGAGGACATGGACCGCGTTAAAGCAGATTTCGTACGCGCTACCCAAGAAGCTGAGAAGGCCGGATTTGATTGGCTTGAACTCCATGCAGCTCACGGTTATCTACTTTCCTCATTCATCTCCCCTATCACCAACCATCGCACTGATGAATATGGTGGCTCCTTCGAAAATCGTTTGCGTTATCCGCTTGAGGTTTTTGCGGCAGTCCGAGAAGTTTGGCCGAGTGGAAAACCAATTAGCGTTCGAGTTTCAGCACATGACTGGACCGAAGGTGGAATAACTCCAGACGATGCGGTCGATATCGCAAAGGCATTTAAAGCTGCTGGGGCCGACATGATTGACTGCTCATCAGGTCAGGTAACAAAGAAAGAAAAACCTGTTTACGGAAGAATGTTCCAAACTCCTTTTGCAGATCAAATCCGTAACGAGGCAGGCATTCGGACAATTGCTGTTGGAGCTATTTTTGAGGCCGATAACATCAACACCATCATTGCAGCAGGCCGCGCAGATCTTTGCGCCGTTGCTCGTATGCATCTAGTTAACCCAGCATGGACGTTGCTTGAAGCTGCAAAAATTGGCTATAAAGATGTGAAATGGCCAAAGCAGTACGTCTCTGCCAAGGTTCAAATTGAGCGCAATATTGAACGTGACAAGCAAGTAGCTGCTGCGGCAAAGAGCGCGATGAGCTATGAGCAAATCACACAAGCATTCGAAAGCTGAGCAGGCTGAGCAGGCTGAGCGGGATAATAAAAATCTAGAACATTTAGCCAGCGAGGATGGCGCGTAACTTAGCGCCATTCTCATCAGCTAAAGCTGCTGAGCGCAATCCTGCAACCGCGGATGCCAATTCTGAATTATCCGCATTATTCATATTCGATTTTACATAATCCATAATCAATTCAAAGTTAGCCCAACCATTGTGGTGAGTGGCGCCATATCCCTTGATTACGTTCGCACTTTCTGCGACTTCATAAGCTAGTTGATAATTCTTTACTATTGCGAGATTAATCATCGCAATCCAATCTTCTATCCGAGCTTGTTCAAGGTTAAAGCGCAAAGAGCGGCGGCGAATTCTACGCAGACGAGCTATGAAATAAAGTGTTAGATAACCATGAACCGAAGTTGTTTGAAGTTTGATTCCATCTTTAGTAAATGCTTCAATAAGAGAATTGACCCACTTGGTACGTAAAATCCATTTACCAATGGGCGTTGGCAAAGTATCAGCGAACTCTTCAGCTTGTGGGTGAAGAAATTCACGAACTTGCATCATCTGTTCATTTTTAATTTTTGCTTCTATTCCAACACGTTCAAAGCGTGATCGGCGCGTTTTTAAATCCGCGACTCTAATCGTATCTTCATAAGTCATCCATAGCGCGGTATATCTGGCAGCTTCATTCAAAACCTGAGCAGTGCCGTTTCCGTACTGAGCCTCAGCGCTATTAATGCTGAGCAAGCGATCAAGATATACCTGCGCATATTTAATATCTTGATAATCAGCGCAACGCTTAATGCCGTTTACTAACATCACCGCACTGGCTTCTGGAAATTCGTCCTTAATCCTTGCAGCTAAGTTCTTTAATTTTGAACCAACAGCGCTAGCTGGGTCATTAATGATTGCTAGTTCTTCCTCTGGTGTTAACGCGTTGAGGTTTGCAGACGGCGCATCTTTTGGTTTAAGCCCGATAGATACGGGTACTGCCTTTGAAGGAGGCTTCAAGGCCAAAGTAGCTTGTGCATATCCAAGCTCAAAAGCTTGTAGCGAAGTTTTTACTCCCACACCGCCACGTTCGATCGCGCCCATAAATTCTTCGCGATTGAAAGGTAGCGCTTTACTTCCAGCAAGCGCGCCAAAAAGTGCTGAAGAAATGACACTTCCTGCATCTTCGGCCACTTTGGCAAAATCGGCGGCAATAAAAGTTAGCGCAGCGCTGCGAGCAGAATCAATCAGTACTTGCGAATCTACGCGCCCATCACCCATTGCCATCTTCTCCTGCATTGAATAAACGCGGTGAGTTGATGCAATAAATGTGGTGACATCCGGGGAAACAAACCCTCGCTGAACTGCTCGACCCGCTTCCATAAGTTCGGAAGCAATGACGATATCGACTTCACCCGGCGCTGCCATGGTGCTAAGAATTGGTTCTTGGTTTTGACCGCTGAGCTTGGGAAAAAATTCTAGGTAATAAACAGTGGTACCTGTTCGCTGCGCAACGCCTGGAACCGATGTGGTTTGTGCCCAGTACCCAGAGCGCTCAGCCATATCGACACACCAATCGGCTAAGACTCCGCCACCTTCCCCGCCCATTGCCAATATCGCCATAGTGATTGGACGAGTCTGGGTAGTAAAAGTTTTAGACATAAATCCCTGCCATGCGTGATTCGATTCTATTTTGTAAGCGCGAAATTATCGCCTTTCGAGTAGCGAGCTTCATTCGATCCCAGATCGAAGGATTATTAATAATTTCAGTACGGTAGAAAGATGGACACAGAACTGCAGCATGGGCCGCTTCGCCGCAAAGTCCACATCCAACGCAAGTATCAAGTACCTGTGCAATCGGGTCTTTACGCATCGGATCTGGATTAGGAGCGATAGTCAGCGATGGACAACCGCTAATACGAATACAGGAGTGATCACCCGTGCAGGTATCTGGGTCTACCCCATATCGTTCGCGGACAACTCGCTTACCTTCTTTAATCTTACGATTCATCTCTGGTTTGATGCGACGCTGTTTGTTTAACGTACATTCACTTGTCGCGATAATGACTTTAGGGCCGCTCTCCTTGGAAGTGAGTGCACCCTTCATGATGTCACGCATTTCAGAGACGCGGTATGTGTTATGAACCGCCTTTACCCACTTGACTCCAATGCCACGCACCGCAGCTTCAATAGGATGTTTTGTTGATCGAATCTTATTTTCAGCAGTCGATGAAAGCAGATCTTGTCCACCCGTAGCTGCACTATAGGCATTGTCAACAATAACTGTTAGTCCATCGCTTTCGTTGAACACTGCATTACCAATACCGCTAGTTAAACCGTTGTGCCAGAAACCACCATCACCCATAAAGCTAATAGATTTCTTTTCACTCGATGAGTCATGTAGCGCCGATGCTCCTGCAGTACCAAGTCCGTAACCCATCGTTGTTGCACCGATATTAAATGGCGGCAGGATTGAGAATAAATGGCAACCAATATCTGCACTTATGTGATGGCTCCCTGTTTCACGTTCTGCAAGTTTGAGCGCCGTAAAAATTGGACGCTCTGGGCAGCCAGTACAAAATGAAGGTGGTCGACCATGTACAACTTCGGCTGGAATCGTTGTCGTCAGCGAGTTTGGCTTATCGCCACTTGGCCGAACTAGCGCAGGTAAATTATTTTCATCAATCAATTCCGGAGCGTACTTACGTAAGAATTCAAGTAGGCCCTTGACGACCGCCGCAGGCGTATATTCACCAGCTGGTGGCAAGAAATCTTTGCCGTGCAATTTAGTTGGCACATCGCCACGGCGCAGAACTGCATGAATGTTCTGCTCGATGTAATCTGGCTGGCCTTCTTCAACAAGAAGAACTGATTTCTTACTCTTAGCAAACTCGATTACTTCATCCCCAACAATTGGGTAAGTGACGTTAAGAATATACAACGGGACCTTACTATTGCCATAAACATCAGAGAGCCCAAGAAGCTGAAGTGCACGGATTACAGTGTTATACAGACCGCCTTGCATAATAATTCCGAAATCTTGGGTGCCATCGGAGAAGACTTCATTAAGTTTATTTTCCTTAATGTATTTAACGGCTTGCGGCCAACGCGTATTTATTTTTTCCTGCTCATGAAGGAAACTAGATGGAGGCAACACAATTCGATCAGTCGCACGACGTGGTTGCTCAAGTGCTTCTTTCAAAGTGAATTTTGAGCGGACATTATCTTTGGCAACAAAACGACCATGTAAATGGCATGAACGCAGACGAAGTTGCAACATAACAGGAGTATTGGAAGCTTCTGATAGTTGAAAACCAGATTCGACAGAATCAACAATTGCCGTGAGATTTGGACGAGGATCCATAAGCCAGATTTGCGACTTCATGGCAAACGCGTGTGAGCGCTCTTGCATAATGGAAGAACCTTCGCCGTAATCCTCACCAACAATAATGAGTGCACCGCCAGTTACTCCACCAGAAGATAAATTGGCAAGAGCGTCCGACGCAACATTGGTACCAACGGTTGATTTAAAAGTTACAGCACCGCGAAGTGGGTAATGCACTGAAGCAGCAAGCGACGCTGCAGCAGTTGCCTCTGACGCACTGTTCTCAAAATGAATTCCAAGTTCATCTAAAATTTCTTTGGCATCGCCCAATACATCCATCAAGTGCGAAATAGGAGCGCCTTGGTATCCGCCCACATACGCAACTCCAGATTGGAGCAGGGCCTTAGTCACTGCAAGAATTCCTTCGCCCAGAAATTCTTCGCCGGCACCTACACGTAGCTTTTCAACTTCTGCTGCAAACGAACGCTCAGCCATGGGACTCCAAGTCACTTTGCAATTGAGGATAACGCTTCGGTAATTGTGCCATCAGCACCTAAGAGTGTCCACCGATTGTGGCCTTAAATACGCCGTGCCTATTATTGACGACCGTCACATTCGTCACACTCGTTTTAGGTGGGGGCTAGAAGAGTCGGCCAATCCGCGTTAATCTCAGCCGCTAGCCCCACCTCTATCTAGATCTAGCTATAAGGAGACACCGCATGGCCAATTTAACCGCCCTTGCTAATGAGCTTGCATCTGGCGCAGTTCAGGTCCTCGACCTGACTTCACCATTGCATTCTGAAACACCAATTTTAAATTTACCGCCTGAATTTGGCCAGACCGCAACATTCAAATTAGAAGAAATTTCTCATTACGATGAGAAGGGTCCAGCTTGGTATTGGAATAACTTCCACACAGGCGAGCACACAGGTACACACTTTGATGCACCAAATCACTGGATCACCGGAAAGGATCTTGACGACGTTGCTTCAGTGCCTGCCAGCCGCCTCATCGGACCGGCAGTAGTACTCGATTTCGTAAAAGAAGCTCAAGCAAATCCAGATTTCCTTCTAGATGTTTCACACATCGAAGCTTGGGAGAAAGAGCATGGCGCAATTCCAAAAGGCGCCTGGGTTCTCTTCCGTACTGGTTGGTCAAAGTTTGGCGATGATCCAAAGGCATTTGCTAACGCCGATGAAAATGGTCCGCACACACCTGGCCTAACAGTTGAAGCAGCAGACCTCCTTGGTACAAAGCGCGATGTGCTTGGTCTTGGAGTAGAAACTGTCGGAATTGATGCGGGCGCTGGATTCGG
>Ga0194048_10002041_pt1 | contig 10053 bp, 13 predicted proteins | sample JunL225m_MetaG_FD_161685 | JGI IMG/M metagenome (GOLD analysis project Ga0194048, IMG submission 161685) | Anoxic zone freshwater microbial communities from boreal shield lake in IISD Experimental Lakes Area, Ontario, Canada - Jun2016-L222-5m | ecosystem: Environmental > Aquatic > Freshwater >... | reverse complement strand
TAGCGAGCTGTAAGAAGGCCCAAACAGACGGCCTAATTATTACCGATAGCGAGAACACAACTTACTTCCGCCCAACAGAGAAAGACGAGTTTACTGACTGGCCTTTCGATCAAGTAACTGTTGATAAAGGTAAAGCTACTCCAGGCAAGTTTTACAACTATCTGCCTTCGTTCTTTGATCCCTGCGATTTAGAAATTCAAGCTCACCGAGCAGAACCTGATGCGCCAGTTTTAGAGCACAAAGTCGACAAGATGGCAGATAACTCTTACGCCTGGTCACAGCACCATGGTGGATACAGCTTGGAAGAAACCGTTTATCAAATAACCGATGGGTTAATCACTCGTTATGGCAGATATAACAACCTGTCAGTAATCGTCTCGTACGGCCCCCTTAGTGCAGAGCAACTTGCCTTCTTTGACAAGGTAGTTAAGTAACAACAGCAAAGTACAAACGGTCTGGTTTGTGAGAGTAGCATCAAACTAGGTAAGGTTCGGCAAAATGATTGTGATCGGGGATTGAGATGAATAAAGTTTCTGCACTCAAAGTTCTTCTAGCGGCTGGTTTAGTTTTTGGACTTGCTGGATGTGCTCCGGCTGAATCTCAAGCTCAGATTGAAGCTGACTTTATCAAGATCGCCAAGGACTCCTGCGCTAAGGCTCAAAAGGATGATGTCATTCAGCAGTATGTCAATGACAAACCGGCAAGAATCATTGCTCTTTCAAGAGACCATGCTTATAAGAATTACAGTGCCGTATACATCGATAACAAAGGCATAGCCAAGGTAATTTATGAACTTGAGCTAACCGTGTGTGGACCTAGTTACTTGCTGTCAATGCAGAAGGAAGCTAACCACGATAACAGTGGCGACTATGAGCATCACATCAAGAGAAACGATGATGGTACATACTCCTGGGGTCAACATGTTTATGGTGAAGACGGCGGCACTATGGCTGAGACTGTATTCACAGTTCTAGGTGGTCTAATCGTTTCTTCAACTAGCGAAGATAGAGAGTATGACCAGACCTTCGAATACGGTCCGGTCGGCGGAGCAGATCTCGCAACTCTCAAAACTGCAGTTGATGCAGAACTAGAAAGATTGAACGAGTAGACAGCTAGTTAAAACTACTTATTGATTGGTTTAACGTCTCTAAACACGTTTCTAAGAATCAAGGCCGCCAATAAGACAACAACACCACAGAACATGATGGTTGCTCTTATCCCGAACTGACTTGCTAGCAATCCGATTAGCGGTGAACCTATCGGTGTTCCACCCATAAAGATCATTAGATAGATTCCCATTACTCTGCCTCTAAGAGCACTATCGGTATTGCTTTGAACATAGGTGTTAGCAGAGATAAGTGTTAGCAGTACTGTTCCACCCATAAGCGGCAGCATCGCTGCATACATCACAGCACTAGGTAAATAAGCCGAAGCCATTACCAAGACACCAAATATCGATGCACCTCTAAGGATGTTCTTAGTGGTGCGGTGTTTTTCTAATCGTGCAGCGATAAGAGCACCAGATAAAGATCCAACTGCCAGGATGCTTCCTAAAGCACCGAACTGATCTGGTCCCATACCAAATTCATGGGTGGCCATCAGAGCTATGAATATTTGAAAGTTCAAACCGAAAGTAGTTGTGAAGAAAACGGTCAACATGACCAACATCAAATCTCTTCGGCCTCTGACATAGGTGAAAGCTTCCGCTAGCTTGTTGGCGCGTTGTGGCTTGGTGGTGATGTGTAAATCTTTATCTCGGATAACAAGAAGTGTTGCAACCATCACGGCATAGGTGGCGGTGTTGATTAGGAATGATGGGCCGGTACCGAAGTAGTAGATAAGGTAACCGCTTAGAGCAGGACCAACAAGTCTGCCAACATTGAAATTCGCTGAGTTCAAACTAACTGCGTTAGCTAGATCATCTTTACCAACAAGTTCGCTGGTGAAGCTCACTCTTATCGGCGAATCAATGGCTGTGAATATTCCAAGTAGTAAAGCCAAGGCATAAACATGCCAAAGCGCGACAGAATGCGTGACTACAAGAAGTCCTAAAACAACTGAGGATAATCCGGCACCAAAGTTGGTAAGTAATAACAACTTCCTTTTACTAAACCTGTCAGCAAGTAAGCCGCCATAGAGACTGAGCAACATCGCAGGTAAGAATTGCATGGCCGTGACCAGACCAAGAGTTGCTGCGTCGTTGTGAGTGAGCTCTAAAACTAACCAGTCCTGTGCAACTCTTTGAGTCCAAGTTCCAATATTTGATAAAGCATTGGCTGGGTAGAGTATTCGAAAGTTACGATGCTTGAACGATCTCAACGCTGAACTTTTGGCCACTAGACCAATCTACTTCCTCCGCCTTGCTGTATTTTGTGATTATGAAGATTAGACAGATAGCTCTTGGTTGTAAAGACCTAGTTAGAGCACAGGATTTCTATACAAGACTTTTGGGCACAGAACCCTCAGCTGTTTTCAATCCACCTGGCCTCTGCTTCTTTGATTTAGAGGGAACCAGATTACTAATTGAAGTTGGTGGCCCTGCCTCTCTCATTTACCTAGAAGTCCCAGATGTGAAAGCTGCAATTGAAGATTTACGGGAGAGGGGCTTCAAGATAACTAGTGAACCTCACATAGTCTTCCCTGACCCTAATGGCGTCTTTGATCACCCAGGTAATGAATGGTTAGCCTTCATAGAGGACTCAGAGGGTAACCCTGTTGGGCTAATGAGCAGAGAAAGACTTTAGTCTTCAGGTTTTTGAGGCATCTCTCGCATAGTTCTAAGCGGTGAGAAGAACACAAAGCTAGCTGCAAATATGCCACCTAGAGCACCAACCCAAAGAGTTGGAACAACTCCAATGAATGTTCCAAGAGCACCTGAGATAAGAGCACCTATCGGCATACAGCCCCAAACCATGAACCTGATAGAGGCATTCATGCGACCAAGCAGATGTTCAGGGCAGATACGTTGTCTCGCAGTTACCTGAGTGATGTTGTATGTCAGGGCTAAGAACGATGTCATAAACACTTGAATACCTAGCAGGGCTAAAGAGTATTCTCTAGGCACGTACCAAGCCAGCGGGATTAGAAGTTGAACAGCACCTGAAACAACAGCTGAAAGCACGACCAGTGGCCCTTCACCAAAGATCTTGATGAGTTTAGGGGTTACGGTAGCGCCTAGTAGGCCACCGATAGAACCGATAGAGGCTAAGACACCAAAGGCTGCGGTGTTTAGTCCTAAATACTCTGATCTAAAGAAATACAAAGCGAACATGGTTCCGGCAATAGTGCTGAACAGGTTGCTGGTTGATGTTGTGAAAGAGATAGCTCTAATCAGTCTTTGATTCCAAACAAAATGAAGCCCAGCAGCAATTTCTTTGACTAAAGGTTTTCTATCAGCCCTAGCTTTTGGTTCTTCTCTATCTTTGATAAACCAAAGTGACACAGCTGAAAGGAAGAAACTAAGGGCATCGATAACAAGAAGTAAAGGTGCTTTGAAAAACTGTAATAACCAGCCGACGATACCGGGACCGGCGATACCTGATATTTGCCCAGTAGTTTCCAATCTTGAGTTACCAATTCCGATGTATTCCTTAGGAAGCAGAATTGGGATATAGCTTTGATAAGAAACATCGAAGAAGACTGTTGCAACACTGAGCACAGCACCGATAACCATCAACTGGTAGATGTTTAGCACGCCATTGATCCAAAGTATCGGGACTAATGCAACAGCAAACATTCGAACAAGGTCAGCAATCAACATCACCCTGCGTTTTATCCAACGATCAACTAATGCACCAGCAAGTAAACCAACTACTAAGAAAGCAGAAGTATTAGCTGCGCTTAGTAACCCCATCTGCCACTCGGTAGCACCTAAGAAAGTAACAGCGATAACCGGAATTGCAATCCCAGAAATTTGGGACCCGACCGCGCTTACGGATTGCCCAATCCATAGCGCTAGAAAGCCAGGCTGCCGAACAACACTTTGTTTTTTAGACACCCGTTAAAACTAACAACCGCAGCCCAAAAGGACCGCGGTTGTTATTAGTTTGAAGTAATTACTTTTTAGCAGTCTTCTGGTTACTAAGGCCAATACCAAAAGCCCCAAGAGCTGCAATAAGAACACCAAGAGCTGCAAGAGTGTTTGAATCAGTTCCGGTGCTGCCACCAGCTGCTGAGTAGTTCTTGAACATCAGAGATTCATCTCCAACTGTAGGCATGATGTCCTGACAGACAGACTCTTCTGTAGTTGAACAGTCGTTCATGGTTCCATCGTTGTCTTGAGGCATTGTGTTGTATGCGACGATGTCTGGGCAGGCTGTGACTGGGTTACCATCTGCATCTGGTGCAGTTGAGCAACCGACAGGATCTACTGGATCCCCAGTTGAACCTAGACCTCCACCACGAGCACAGACATTTCCGCCATCAGCCGTAGTCCAACATGAACCATCGGTAGGTTCTTCGAAGGTTGTTGCTATTGGTTCACAGTTACCTGAAGAACCATCGTCGCTGTACACAGCTTCGTATCCTTCGACACAGTCGATACTAATTTGAGGCGTTGCATCGGCAGCGCTAGCCATAGCGGCTGATGAGCCAACAAGACCGCCTGCGAACAGAACGGCAATAGCAAGTTTTTGTAGTTTCATAACACTCTCCTCCTAGGTTGATTAAAGACTACCCAAAACTAAATAACAATGGAGTGCCGTTAGGCTGTGAATATCCCGTATTCGTAAATCTGAAAGTTGTTATGTCTGACGCTAAATTGCTCTGGTCTGAAGAGTTCAATCAAGAGGCAGGATCTGCCCCTAACCCTGCTATTTGGGGAAGAGACACGGGAGATGGCTCTAGTTACGGCATTCCCGGCTGGGGTAACAACGAATTTCAGGTTTATACCGAGGAAAACGCCTTCGTAAACGAATTAGGGCATTTAGAGCTGGAAGCTAAGCAAATCGCTGATGGTTCAGCAGGCGATGCTTATTACGGTCCCGTTCAGTGGACTAGTGCTCGCTTGGTAACCAAGAACAAGTTACACATCAAATACGGTCGGATAGTCATTAGAGCCAAGGTTCCGGCAGGAGTTGGACTGTGGCCAGCATTTTGGATGCTTGGCGATTCAATGGACCAAGAGGGGTGGCCGCTAGCCGGTGAAATCGACATCATGGAATGGGTCGGTAAAGCACCGCTTGAAGCTTTAGGAACACTGCATGGTCCTGGTTACTGTGGTGATCATGGTTGCGGTGGTAAGACTGAGTTAGCTGCACCTGCCTCAGATGATTGGCATGAGTTCTCTATCAACTGGAAGCCAAATGAAATTTCTTGGTTCGTTGATGAAACAGAATATTTCAAAGCAACTCCAGAAAGTGTTGCACCTAATCAATGGGTTTATGAACACCCGTTTTATATGCTCCTCAACCTTGCAGTTGGCGGAAATCTAGGTGGCCCATTAGCTGCAAATCTTCCTTCATCAAATAAACTTCATGTTGATTACGTTCGCGTTTATGAGTTTGAAGGTCACGGCGAAATATTGTGGATCAACAACTAGTAGCACTGTTCTTAACTGTTTCATTAGCTAGTGCTGTTGAAATGGTTGAAGCAGCAACCATTGTTCTTGCAATGGGAGCAGTTAGAGGCTGGCGCTCAGCGCTAACCGGAACAGTTGTTGCACTGGTAACTTTAGGTTTGATTGTTCTAATAGCAGGACCATCAATACTTTTAGTTCCGATTGAGTTATTGCGACTCATCGTTGGTGTTCTCTTACTTATCTTTGGTTTGCAATGGTTAAGGAAAGCAATCCTTCGTTCCAGTGGATTCAAAGCTTTACACGACGAAGAGAAAATATTTCAGCAAGAGCTAGCAGAAGCTAAGCAAGCAACCCGTAAGAAAATCTTTGGTGAGATTGATAAGTACTCATTTACTCTCACTTTCAAAACTGTTTTACTTGAGGGCTTTGAAGTTATCTTCATAGTGCTGACCTTTGGTGCGCTAAAGCATTCAATAGCAACAGCGACACTTGCAGCGGCTTGTGCACTAGTAGTAGTTGCCGGTAGTGCAATTGTTATTCGTAAACCTTTGGCAAGAGTTCCAGAAAACACATTGAAGTTCATTGTTGGAATCATGGCTGCAACCTTTGGAATATTCTGGAGCACCGAAGGCATGGGCTTTACCTGGCCTTACGCAGATCTAATGTTGTTATTCATTGGTGCTTGGGTTGCAGCGCTCTCTTATGTTTGCGTGCTTTGGCTGAAACGGTTGAGAAAAATTAATACTGAAGCTTCGTTACGTAAGAGCAAATCGAACGCTGCATCTAAAAGTAAACCGCTACAGATGTTTAAAACAATCGTTGATTTCATAAAAGACTTTGTGGTCGCAGATGAATGGATTACCGCTGTTCTCTTATGGGGACTAGTAATAGCGGGAACGCTGGTCAGTCTGGATTCAGCACTCTGGCCTATCGTCCTGATTTATTTCACTTTTGTGTTGCCATTTGGTTTACATCGCAGTCTGTCCTTAAGAAATTCCTGATTTCCGCGTTCCTGCGAAACTGTTGACAGTTTCAGCATGTTCCCGATTATGTGGATAAAGTTGGTTTTGGATGCAAGTGCATGGGGCTTTAAAAAAGTCAGGTAAGTCGGAAAACATGGTACAGAAACAAAGTGCAGAACACGTTGAAGCAGCATGGAGCTGGTTCGTCGCTAAGTACGAAAAACAGGGTCACAGATCCCTAAACCAGTTCGCAATCGCCACAGGTATGCAGAAATCAAGCCTTAGTCGCTATTTCCACCTTGAGCGTGAGATTCCATCGGGCACAGTAGGAAAGCTTTGTATTGCTCTCAAAGTTTCGCCAGAGGAACTACTAAAGGCCGTTGGCGCTTTAGGTTGGCCAGCTAAACCTAAGCGCAATCGCGGATAAGTAAGTTTCGGCCCATTTCTTCAAATTGACGGGCATGTTCAGGGTCTGCCCACAAGCGGATTACATGATCTAACACCGCAGGAGTTAGCGCTGGCTCACAGGCTGCTTGAAGTTTCTCTGCGGGTGTGCCCATCTGAACTATCAGGCGAATACGCCCTGCTTCAGGGAACTCGATAGCAGGCGTTGTCTCACCTCGGGTCGCCAGAATTTCGAATTTGATGCCTTCTGGAGCTTCGCTACCAAAAATAAGCAGGCTTCGACCTTTTTCTTCAAAATCCTTTGGATGTTCTGAATCAGACCACAATTTCAGGAGCCCGGTAAGAGCCTCAGGTTTGAGCCCATGCTGTAACAAGTCTTTTACGTGCTCTTTAGGAGCGCCCATTTGGACTATGACGCGCATTCGGCCAGGCTCAGGAAACTCCAAAGAAGTAACCGTTTCACCTCTGCTGGCGAGTATTTCTATCTGCATTTAGCCCCAAAACTGTCTTGGAAGTGCAATATTCCCAATAGGGAACATCTCAAACATTGTAGATAGAACTACCGACATTTCCCTGCAAGTAAAGCCCAGAAATTCAAAACTCACGTTAAATGTTCTATTTAGCGTCGTGCGAGAATAGAGCCATGACATCAATTACTCACGTAGCAACCCTAAACACTAACCACGGAGCCATCAAGGTAAACCTTTTTGGCCTAGCAGCGCCTGTAACAGTAGCCAACTTCGTTGGGCTCGCTGATGGCACTAAAGAGTGGACCCATCCTCGTACCGGTGAGAAGAACACCAATAAGCCGCTATACAACGGCGTTATCTTCCACCGCATCATTCCAAACTTCATGATCCAAGGTGGAGACCCAACTGGAACAGGCATGGGTGGACCTGGTTATAACTTCAAGGACGAGATCAGCGAACACAACTTCCAAGAGCCATACATGTTAGCTATGGCTAACGCCGGCCCTGGTACTAACGGTTCTCAGTTCTTTATCACTGTTGCTGAAACCGGCTGGCTTCATGGCAAGCACACTGTATTCGGTGAAGTAGCTGACGCAGCTTCACGCGAAGTAGTAGATCAGATTGCTGCAGTTGCAACCGGTCCTGGTGACAAGCCACTCGATGATGTAATCATCGAATCAATTACCATCGAAAAGGTTCCGGCTTAGTGGATCTCACTACAACTTGTTACAGACACCCCGATCGCGAGACTGGGGTGTCTTGTCAACGTTGTGACAGATACATCTGCACTGATTGCGCTTCTCCTGGAGCAGTTGGTTTTCTCTGCCCAGAAGATGCTGGCGATCGAGTAAAGATTAGCCGCGCAGGATTCCAAAAATCTCCACTACAAGCAGCACCTATTACCTTTGCGCTTATTGGTATTAACGTTCTTGTTTATATTGCGCAACAGATTTACCCAACACTGATTGATTCTTTGGCTTACGCGAACATCGGAAGTAACACAGATTACGGCAGCATAATTCGAGTATTTACTTCAGGGTTTAGCCATTCCAATACTCAGATAACACACATACTCTTCAACATGTATTCCTTGTTTGTTTTGGGAACTGTTATTGAGCCGATGATCGGGAAGCTTCGTTTTCTAGTTTTGTATTTTGCATCCATGTTTGCTGGTGCAATCGGAGTTTTGTTTATGGCTCCGTTTGGAACATCAGTTGTTGGCGCTAGCGGAGCAATCTTTGGTTTGATGGCTGCTTACTTGATCTTCCTTCGAGCATTGAAGTTAAATGCTGGTCAGATGTATATCATCATTGGAATTAACTTGGTTCTAGGTTTTATTCCAGGTATCGCTTGGGAAGCTCACGTTGGTGGATTAATTGCCGGTGGTGCAACAGCTTTTGTTTTGGCCTATACAAGAAAACGTGAACAGAAAAATTTACAATTCTTAGGTCTTGGTTTGGTTCTTGTAATTCTTATTGGGCTTTGGATATTTGGGAACTCTTTGGTTCCAGCAATAACTTTGTAATTACTTCCAGCGGGTTAGGAATCCAAAACCAACCATCATCAAACCGAAGCCAACGATGATGTTTCCTGCTCCTAGGTTGATAGGTGCACCTGAACCAAGTGGGTAAAGAGTCTGGCTGATGTAATAAACCATGATCCAAACAAGACCCAGAATCATGAGGGTCAGTGTTACTGGTAGGAACCAAGCAGGGTTACCGCTATTGGCCTTCTTGGCCTTGACGGAGTCAGGGACAGCTGGCTTGGCTGGACGCTTTAGTAACTTGATTGATTTCTTTTCATTTTCAGACATGGGGTAATTCTAATACGAGGGGGCTAAACCAAGTTAGGCTTAAAACCTAATGGTCAAGATTCTCGTTCTAGATAACTACGATTCCTTTGTTTATACGCTCAATGGCTACCTTCAGCAGCTAGGGGCGCAGACAGAGGTTCTTCGCAATGACGTGGTAACTGAGGCGGAATTACCCGAATTACTGGCTAAATACGATGCAGTTCTTATTTCTCCGGGCCCTGGCACCCCTTTTGATGCCGGTTTGAGCATTCCAACCGTGAAGATAGCACTGACCACCGGTCAACCTATCTTTGGTGTTTGTTTAGGTCATCAGGCCATTGCAGAGGCTATGGGAGCAACTGTCAAAGGCGCTGAAGAACTCATGCATGGCAAGACCAGCCAGGTCTTTCATGACAACAGCTTGATCTATAAAGATGTTCCAGAGCCTTTCACAGCAACTAGGTATCACTCTTTAGCTGTTGTTGCAGATACCGTTCCAGAAGATTTGATAGTGACCAGTAAGACTCAAGGTGGAGTCATCATGGGATTGCAACATAAGTCATTACCGATTTATGGTGTTCAATTTCATCCTGAGTCAGTGCTAACCCAGGGTGGTTACCAGATGCTAGGCAATTGGTTAGAGTCAATCGGTTTATCAGGCGCAGCAGAAACAGCTAAAGGCTTGAACCCGCTAGTTAATCTCTAATTAGTTAATACATTCCAAAGTTAGAACAATGGTTTGCAACTGTGGTTGCGATCCCTGCATTATCGATTGAGCGATAACTGTAGTTCCTGGAGTTCCTAAACAACTTGGGTCAACCTGTGATTGAACCGTGTATCCAACTTGCGGGGAAGATAGCTGAGCAATTGCATCGCTCTTATCTAAGTTCACAACGTATGGAACAT
>Ga0194048_10002040_pt1 | contig 10055 bp, 10 predicted proteins | sample JunL225m_MetaG_FD_161685 | JGI IMG/M metagenome (GOLD analysis project Ga0194048, IMG submission 161685) | Anoxic zone freshwater microbial communities from boreal shield lake in IISD Experimental Lakes Area, Ontario, Canada - Jun2016-L222-5m | ecosystem: Environmental > Aquatic > Freshwater >... | reverse complement strand
GGGTGCCAACACAGTGCGGATGAGAGGACTTGAACCTCCACGACCTTACGGCCACACGGACCTGAACCGTGCGCGTCTACCAATTCCGCCACATCCGCGGGAGCCCGGATCGTAGCGCCCCCTGCCGAGTTGGCGCGACGCTCCATTCGGCTCAATGCATCCGTTGCCCGCTCATCAGCGAAGCCAAACGGCTCCCGCGACCCCTACGAGAACGTCAGCCGAGCTCGCCCAGAGCGTCGATCAGTCGATCGACCTCCGCGGGCGTCGTGTAATGCAAGAAGCCAACGCGAATCGCTCCCCCATGCTCCTCGAGACCGAGCGCAATGCTCGCTGAGAGGGCATAGAAATTGCCGTCCCAGACGGCCATCCCACGTTGGGCGAGACGTTGCGCGACCTCGGTTGGGTGAGCGCCTTCGACCGTAAAGGAGAACGTGCCGACCCGGTCGGCAAACCGTTCTGGCTCCGTGATTCCGTAGAAGTGAAGGTGATCCATGTCGGCCACGCCCGCCCAGAAGCGCAACGTCAAGGCGTCCTCGTGAATACGGATCGCCTCGTACGCGCTCGCCAGTCGTTCGCGTCGAGTGTTGCCCGTGCCAAGCCCAGCCAGGTAGTCGACTGCGGCTGTCATGCCGACCATCGCCTCATGCGACTGGGTCCCCGTCTCGAAGCGGTGACCTGCGGGCGTCTCGTCGGCAGGGCGCACGCGATCGGCCGGCCACGAGGCAGCCAGATCGTGACGAATCGAAGCGATACCGAGATGCGGTCCAAACCACTTGTACGGCGAGGTCAACAGCACATCGAGACCCATCGCCTCTCGATCGAGCAGACGGTGTGGCGCGTAGTGGACGCCGTCGGCCCAGGCGAGTGCGCCGACTGAATGCGCGTGGCGTGCGATCTCTTTCGCTGGCGTGACTGTTCCCACGTGGTTCGAGGCGAGCGTGAAGGCAACAATCTTTGTCTTCGGCGAGAGCAGGCTCTCGAGGTGATGCATGTCGAGCGTGCCATCGGGCCGATGCAACCGTGCCTGCTGGACGACGAGGTCGTGATCCTCTGCCACCTGGAGCCACTGTGAGACGTTCGAATCATGATCAAGTTCGGTGGTGATGATCTCGTCACCTGGCTCAAGCGTGCGCGCCACCGCGTGCGCGAGCAGATACTGCAGCGTTGTGCTGTTCGCACCAAAGGCGATTTCGTCGGCTCGGCTGCCCGTGAAATCGGCTGCCGCCTGACGCGCCTCTTCGATCGCCGCATCCGATTCGATCGACGTCGCGAACGAGCCTCCACAATTGGCGTTTGCGTGCAGGAGCGAGTGGGTCATCGCCTCGGCGACGACCGTGGGCACCTGCGATCCCCCAGGGCCGTCGAAGTAGGCAAACGGCTGCCCCTCGACCGTTCGAGCAAGCGAGGGGAAGTGTGCGCGGGCTGCTGTGACGTCAAGGCTCATACGCAAACCGTACTCCACCTCAGCCACCATTCCGGGTGTACTCGGGCTAGGATCCAACCATGTCTGAAACGCTCCCTGCCTCGCTCGCTCTTGATCTCACCCGTGTCACCGAGGCAGGTGCCATTGCGGCTGCTCGTTGGCTGGGGCGAGGTGACAAGATTGCGGCCGACCGCGCCGCCGTCGACGCTATGCGCGACGCGCTCGAGGCCTGCCCGATCAGCGGCAAGGTTGTGATTGGCGAGGGCGAGAAGGACGAGGCGCCAATGCTGTACATCGGTGAGGAGGTTGGCTGTGGTGGCCCCGAGGTTGACATCGCGGTAGACCCTCTCGAAGGCACGACTCTGACCGCCAAGGGTCAGCCGAATGCGCTCGCGACGTTCGCAATCTCGCCGCGCGGCACGATGTTTAATCCCGGTCCTGCCGTCTACATGGAAAAGCTCGCCGGCGCGTTCGACATCGCCGACCTGTTGTCCCTTGACGTCCCGATTGGTGATGTCCTGGCGGCAATTGCCGAGCGACGCGGCATGCCCATCACTGAACTGTGCGTGATCGTGCTCGACCGCGACCGGCATCAGGAGCAGATTGGTCACATCCGCACCGCTGGCGCCAAGGTTCGCCTGATCTCTGACGGAGACGTGGCGGGCAGCCTCTTGGCCGTACGCCCCGGCAGTGGCATCGACCTCTTGTGGGGCGTTGGCGGTACACCGGAGGGCGTGCTCAGTGCGGCCGCGATTCGCAGCGTCGGTGGTCGGATCATCGGGCGCCTCTGGCCCCGTAACGACGAGGAGAAGGACGCGATCGTCGCAGCCGGACTCGACGTCAATCGTCTTCTCGACACCAACGATCTCGTCTCGAGCTCCGACACATTCTTCGCGGCAACCGGCGTCTCGAACGGCGACCTCGTCCCTGGCGTCGTCTTTGCCCCGACCTATGCCGAGACCTCGACATGGCTGCTGCGTGGCATCTGTCAGTCGCAGCGCGTCGTCTCCACCACCCTCCACCTTGAGGGGCGACTCAAGCGCATCCCCGGCTCCGGGTACTAACCGGCGCCTCAGAAGAGGCTACGCGTGACGGCGTAGGCCGCTGCTCCCAGCGCCGCGGGGAGCACCAGAGCGGCGAAGGCCCACACCACGAGACCGCGGCGATGCAAGGTATCGACCTCGACCATCCACGTCGAGAAGGTCGTCAGTCCTCCGAGGAGGCCGCCGCCGAGCACCAGCAGAGCAACGTCGTTGCCGATCGCCGCGACCACGCCGATCAGACCCGCACCGACAATGTTGATCAAGGCGGTCATGCTGATCGCACCGCCAGGGACGTGTCGCTCACCTAGTCGCGTCGTGAAGACGCGCGCGACGGCCCCAAAGCCGCCGAGCGGTATCGCCAAGAGGTACCAGGCGGTCATCGGCTTCTCATCGCAATCCAACGACCGCAGGCCGCCACCGGAACGCCAAGGGCAATGCTCATCACGAGGTACAGCACGCCGTGCCAGGCATTGCCGGCGCGCATGTAGTCGACCGCCTCTAACTGCAGGGCACTGAAGGTCGTGAAGGCGCCGAGCAGTCCCGGGCCCCAAAACGCCCAGCGAGCTGAACCCTGCAGACGATGCTCGCGCAGTCGCTCAAAGAAGAATCCCAGCGCGAATGCTCCAGTGAGGTTGGCGAGCAGCACTGCCCACGGCAACGAACCCGTCGTCAGCAGTGCGCCGAGGCCAAGCCGCCCCGCAGCGCCCAGCATGCCGCCCACGAAGACCGCACCGTAGATTGCTCGGGCAGAGCCCCCCGCATCTGCGGCGTCGAGCTCGGGCGTACTCACGACGAGCGCAGTGGCTCCGTGCGAATGGGCGACTCGGTCGCCACGTTCTGCAGACGCGCGGCGATGTCAGCCAACGCGCGCTCACGCACCGCGGCATCCTCACCATCGGCCTCGTAGACGATGAATGGATCGAGCACATCGAACGCGCAGTACCCAAACGTTCCGTGCAGCACCGGGTTGAGCAGCGCGCGCATGTCTCCCGAACGCCCCTCCGGCCCGTACATCGCCTCATCGCCACCGGCGGTTACAACTGCGAGCGCCCGCTTGCCACGCAGCGGTCCATCGTCGTAGGGGTTCGAGCCGTAGGCGATGCCATTGGCAAAGACCCGATCGAACCAACCCTTGAGCTGTGCGGGCGGCGAGAACCACCAGAAGGGGAAAACGGTGATCAGGAGATCGCAGGCCTGGAGTCGTTTGATCTCGCGCGCAACATCAGGTGCAAAGGAACTCGTCTCCGCCGCTCGGCCCTGCGCTGCCATCACCTGCAGCATTCCGTTCGGAGCCTCCTTCACGTCGTGCCAGCCGGCATCGGCCCGGAAACCACTCGCAGCCAAATCGTCAAAGTCGACGGTGTGACCACCGGCCTCCAGCGTCTCTACGATCGTGCGCGCCAGGGAGGCAGTAAAACTCTCGCCCTCTGGGTGGGCAAGAACTACGAGGGCGTGCATGTGGCTGCTCTCCGATCGCATTCGCGGATCCAGTTGTAGTCAACGTCGTGCATTGCGTCGAATCGTGCCATGTGCCCCAACGCGAGTGCGTCTCGGCCGCTCTGATCGTCGTGAAGCGACGCGAGTGCCCGTCGGAACCGCTCCCCGAGCTCTTGGTCGCCGCCCACGAGCACGACGGGGGGACTCGGCGATGGCCCGTACGTCGCAAGCACGGGCAGCTCTGCGAAGGCCGGTGTGGTGGTTGCCTCGGCCGCGAGCAGCATCGAGTCGATCGGCGCGGCATCGAGTGTGCCGTCGAGCAGCCGTTCCATTGATTGACGGTGCGCTCCCGTGATCGTCGTCGTGGCGAAACGGTCGAGCGGCATTCCCTCGCCAACGGCGAGCACCCACCCCGACATCGAGTCGTAGGAATTGATCCCGAGTCGTAGCCCCGTCAACTGATCCAGCGTGGAACCTTTGAGTTCCGTGGCCCCGAGGAGCAGGCTGCGGTATCCCGGTGATTCGTCGGCGTACTCCGCCGACACGGGAGCAGCAAGCGCTTCGATCGGGAGGCCGGCGTCGCGGGTCCGAACGTACGGGAGTCCACACAGAAACAACAGCGCCGGTTCGCCCGCCGCGATCGAGGCCAAGTCGGCGAGCTCGCCTTCGGCGGGATCGGTGATCTCAAGGCCGAGCCGACGGTTGAGCTCGGCTACGACGGCACGCTGATAGACGAGCAGAGCGCCGCCCAAAAAGGCGTGCGCTCGCACAGATCTAGCGGCGGCCGCGCGCGGCGTTGCGACGACGAAGCGCCTTGCGGACGCGATGCGGCTTTGGGGCCGACGTGTTCTTCTTCTTGGTGCGCTTCATCAGAGTCCTCTCGAACGGAACGCAGGCAGCGTACCTGTCCTCAGCCGATCAGGCCGCGGGCAGCAAGTCCGGCCCGCACCACATCGCGCTCAACATCCGTTGCATTGACCAACGGGAGCCGCAGATCGCCGACGTTAAAGCCGAGCAATTCCATCGCGGTCTTGACGGGAATCGGGTTGACAGTCACGGATAGCGCCTCGTAGAGCGGCGTCAGGTCGGCATCAATCGCCCGAGCTTGGTCCTCGTCACCAACGTCGGCTGCAGCCTGCATGGCCAGCATCTCGCGACCAGCAACATGACTCGCCACACAGATACCGCCCACGCCACCGAGCAACGCAAACGGCAGCACGAGATCGTCGTTACCTGCGTAGAGCGCGAGTCGACCGGCCTCCACAATCTGGCGAGCCTCGTCAAGATCGGTGACTGCTTGCTTGACCGCGATGACCGTATCGATCTGCGCGAGTCGGTCGATGTCGGCCGGCGACAGGTGCAAGACGACGCGCTGGGGAATGTTGTACAGCACGATCGGAAGGTCACCGGCAGCCTCGGCGATTGCACGAGTGTGCGCCTCGATACCAGCAATGGGAGGCTTGTTGTAATACGGCGTGACGGCGAGGAAACCGGCGACGCCCTCAAAGCGGGCGGCCTGCTTGGTCAGATGCACGGAATGCGCGGTGTCGTTGGAACCGGTGCCCGAGATCACTGGGACACGCTCCCCGACTGCTCCCGCAACAGCCTCGGTCAGTGCCAACTTCTCTGCGTCGGTTAGCGTCGATGCCTCGCCGGTTGTGCCGTGCACGACGAGACCTTCGGAGCCATGCTCGATCAGGTACTCGGCAAGGCGCACTGCCTCGTCAATGTCGATTGAACCGTCGGCTGCGAACGGCGTCACCATTGCTGTCAAAATTCGGCCAAAAGGCGCCTGCATATCCACTCCCGGTCGCGGTCGCGGCAGCATAACGGGTAGATCTGTGCATGCGACCACTCAACGTGCCAAACTTTGTCGCGGAGAGAGTCAAAGGAGGATCACATGGCCGCTAACCCGGTTGCAAACGCGGATCTGATTACCAGCGCCGCCCTCGAAGAGAAGAGTAAACTGCGCCGGCATTTCGGCCGCTTCGACATCTTCTTCTTCCTAATCTGCACGATCGTCGGCGTTGACACGCTCGGCCAGGTCGCGCAAAACGGCGCCCAGGGATTCCTCTGGTTGATCTTCCTCGCCATCTTTTTCTTTATCCCCTACGGACTGTTGGTCGCCGAGCTCGGCGCGGCCTTCACCGAGGAGGGCGGTGCCTACATCTGGACCCGCATGGCCTGGGGTCGTGGCGTCGCCGGCGTCAATGCCGTCTTCTATTGGTTCTCAAACCCGGTCTGGATTGGCGCCACGCTTGCGCTCTTGGCGGTCGCAACGATCCAGAACTACATTTGGCATTTTGAGGACGGCACGATCGCCTTCTATATCGTCGGCCTCGTCTACATCTGGTTCTCCGTCTGGTCCGCGATTCTCTCGTTTGGCGTCGGCAAGTGGATCCCGACCATTGGCGCGTGGTGTCGCATCATCGTGATCGGCATGTTCTCGATCACGACCGTGATCTACGCGATCCAGCATGGTCTCAATTTCCCCTCTGGCGGCGATTTTTCGCCCACGTGGGGCGCGTTTATCGCCCTCGTGCCGCTGCTGTTCTTCAACTTCGTCGGCTTCGAGCTCCCAAGCGCCGCGGGCGACGAGATGAAGGACGCACAGAAGGACGTCCCCTTCACCGTTCTGCGCGCGATGTTTACGTCGATCCTGCTCTACGGACTGCCTGTGCTGGCGATTATTTGCGTCGTGCCCGCCGATCAGATCTCCGGCCATGGCGTTTCGGCCTTCCTCGACTCAGTCGACACGGTCTTCACCGTCTACGGCGGTGCCGCCGATATCTTGGTCAAGATCGCCGCGATTATGTTCATCCTCGCGGTTGTCTCGAGTGCCAGCACGTGGCTGATGGGCTCTGACCGTTCGCAGGCGATTGCCTCGATCGACGGTGCAGGTCCTAAGTGGCTGGGTCGCTTCTCCTCGAAGTACGGCACCCCACTGAACGTCAATATGGTCTCGGGCATTCTCTCGACGATCGTCTTCCTCGTCGCCGCCAAGATTGGTGAGGGCAGCGCCGCGAACGCCTTCAACGTGATGATCGGCATCGTGCTGCTGTTTACGACGCTCAGCTACGTGGTGATCTTCCCAGCCTTCATCAAGCTCCGCCGTTCGCATCCCAATACGCACCGGCCGTACAAGGTCCCCGGTGGCATGACGGGTGTCTGGATCTGCGGTCTCTTGACAACCTTCTGGGCCGTCCTGGCCTCGATCTCGGGCATCTTCCCGGGCTTCCTGGCCGAAGGTGAGATTCTCAGCGACTCGTGGCTGCCTGATGGTGTCACGCGTGCGCAGTACACGACCTATGCATTCATTGCGATTGGCATCACCCTCGCCGTCGGCATCATCTTTTACATCGTCGGTGGCAAGACCCGTAACGATCTCGTCTCGGATCCCGAGAACCAGGTCGCTGGCGACTAACCTCGCACGATCCGTCTGTCCGGGCTTCGGCTCGGACAGACGAGTTAGTCGAGCAGGAGTTCGAGTCCGACGTGCAGGCCTGGAGCGAGCGTGCGAATGCCGCGGATCGCGAGCAATGCGCCCGGCACGAAGGCCTCTCGACTGGTAGTGACATTGCGGATCTCGAGCGTCTGTGCGGTGCTGCCAAACAGCACGCTCTGATTGGCTACGAGCCCCTCGAGTCGTACCGAGGCGATCTCTGGTCGGCGACCGCAGGCCTCTTCTACGAGGTCGGCCGTCCGTAGCGCCGTGCCGCTCGGGCTATCGACCTTCGCAACGTGATGCTCCTCCACGATCGCGCAGTCCGGCAAGAAGCGGGCTGCCTGCGCGGCAAAGCGCATCATCAACACGGCGGTGATCGAGAAGTTCGGCACAAACAGGACCGGGACCCCAGCAGCCAAGGCTGCGGCGTCGATCTCGGCCGCGCCCTCTGGAGTCATCCCCGTCGTGCCGAGCACCATAGGTAGTCCTGCGGCAATCGTGGCGAGCGTATGGGGCACCCCTGCATCCGGTGCTGTCACATCGACCACCACCTCTGCTGCCGTTCCGGCGATCGCGGCTTCAAGCGTGGCGAAGCCTGCATCGCCACTCAATGAGCGCGCCACGCGACCCGCGAGCACGAGATCGTCTGCCGCGCTGATAGCGGCACAGATCGGCGCCCCAAGCTTGCCGGTTGCACCACTCACCAGGACGCGCGTCACGCCACACCGCCAACGGGCTGCCGAAAGATCTCCACTGCTGCTGCAAACGCGTCCTGGTCTGGTCCAATTCCCGCGACGCTCAGACCGGCCGGCGCATACAGCTCGGCGACAAGCGCCTGCACATCGGATTCGGACACCTCATCGATGCGTCGCGCAACTTCTGCGTCGGTCATCAACGGAACGTTCGAGACGAGGCTTCGTCCCAGTCTGCTCATGCGCGCTGCGGTCGAATCCATGTTGAGGAGCAGCCGCGCCTTGAGATTCTCTCGGGCGCGGGTCACCTCTCCGCTGCGAAAGTCGCCTGCCGCAAGCGCGCCGATCTCGGCACTCGCAACCTCGAGCGCCTCGCCAAGGTTCTCGGTACGGGTACCCAGCGCCAAACCGATCTGCCCGGTCTCTTCGAGATAGGAGACGTACGAGTAGACGCTGTAGACGAGCCCTCGCTGCTCACGAATCTGCTGCCAGAGACGCGACGAGGCGCCACCGCCGAGAATCTGATCGAGGACGGCCATGGCAAAGCGACGTTCGTCCTGACGACCAATCCCCACTCCGCCGATCGCAATGTGGGTCTGCTCGGTGTCGCGTTCGAGAAAATTCTCGCCGCCCGCAGACGCCACGGCATCGACGCGCTCGGTCATTGTCCCCGCCCGCAAACCGTCGAACGACTGCTCGACCAGTGCCAGCAGTTCGGCATGGTCGATTGCTCCAGCCGCCGCCACAACAACCTGGTTGGCGTTGTAGTGAGCGGTGTGATGCTCGCGAATGGCCCCCTCATCAAGACCATCGACCGTCCGCACGAAACCAGCGATCGGGCGACCGACGGCCTGGCCCGGGAAAAGCTGGCTCGCGAGCAGGTCGTGCACGAGATCGTCAGGAGTGTCCTCGTAGAGGGCCAACTCCTCCAACACCACCTCACGCTCGGGCTCAATATCGTTGAACTCGGGCTTGGCAACCATCGAACCCACAATGTCAATCGCAGCGGGGAGATGCTCGCCGAGCACGCGCGCATAAATATCGGTCTCCTCACGCGAGGTCGATGCCTGTAGCTCGGCGCCGAAGCGATCGAACGACTCGGCAATCGAGAGCGCGTCGTGGCGCTCTGTGCCGCGAAAGAGCAGATGCTCGATCAGGTGAGAGACACCCGCGACCGGTTCGGCCTCATCGCGCGAACCGACGCGAATCCACGTGCCAAAGGCCACGCCGTGCACGTCGGGGCGGAACTCGCTCGCGACCCGAAGGCCGCTCGCGAGTTCCGTCACCTCGACGCCGGGACGCATAGTGGTCCCGTTACTCCGACCGGCGACCGCGGCGTCCGCCACGATCTCCGCGATCCCCACCACGGTCGCCACTGCTCTCAGGGCCACCGTTGGGGTACTTCTCTTGATACCGCTCGCCGATGGTCTCGGGAGAGATCTCGACGCCGTCTTCGATCTTGGCGACGAGCTTCAAGCCGATGCGGCCGCGGTCGGTGTCGACCTCGGTCACTTCGACGTTGACGATATCGCCGCGATCGAGCACCTGATCGGCCGACGAGATGCGCGTGCCGGGCGCAATGCGCGACACGTGCAGCAGGCCATCAGTGCCCTTGCGGAGCTCGATGAACGCACCGAAGTCGGCGGTCTTGACGACCTTCCGCTCGGTGAACTGGTCGCCGACCTGGACCGGGCGCATCATCTGCTCGATCTGATCCTTGGCTGCACCAGCCTCCGGACCGACGCCGTAGATGCGGACGTTGCCGTCCTCTTCCACGTCGATCTGGACGCCGAACTCTTCCTGGAGACCGCGAATCGTCTCGCCGCCCTTGCCGATCAGAAGACCGATCTGCTCGGGGAGGATCGTCGTCTGCAGCACCTGCGGTGCGTGCTCCGACAGCGACGTGCGGGGCTCCGAGATGGCGGCATTCATGATGCCGAGAATCGACACGCGAGCGTCCTTGGCGCGCGACAGCGCGTCCTTGAGCAGCTCACGCGTGACGCCCGTGATCTTGA
>Ga0194048_10002039_pt1 | contig 10056 bp, 8 predicted proteins | sample JunL225m_MetaG_FD_161685 | JGI IMG/M metagenome (GOLD analysis project Ga0194048, IMG submission 161685) | Anoxic zone freshwater microbial communities from boreal shield lake in IISD Experimental Lakes Area, Ontario, Canada - Jun2016-L222-5m | ecosystem: Environmental > Aquatic > Freshwater >... | reverse complement strand
AGACAAGAGCAGGAGTATAGCAGTTTTTTACCCCGATATTTTAGGAATTTTGGCAGCCTTGATGGCGTTGCCCATTTCGATATAACCCTTCTCGAGGATATCTAAATATTGTTTGGCTGAGAGCGAAGCCGGATCAACGCCCATCTGCGTCATACGGGCGCTTAAGGCGGGATCGCTCATCGCCTTTAGCGTCGCGTCTTCTAGCACTTTTACGATCGCAGCCGGTGTGCCTTTGGGCACAGCCAAGCCTAGCCATGAATCAATTTCGATATCAAAGCCTTGTTCTTTAATCGTACGCACGTCAGGCAACTCGGGCCAGCGCATTGGGCTCGCAGAGGCCAGCATGCGTAACTTGCCCGCTTTAATATGCGGCATGATATCCGGCGGATTTTGTACGATCACATGCACTTGCTTGCTTAACAAAGCGGTCACAGCTTCACCGCCAGATTTGTAGGAAATATGTTCAAACTGTGCACCGGCCAAACGCGTTAACTCAAAGATTGCGAGATTGTTTGGTGCTGAGGTCGTACCAAAAAACAAACCCTTCCCTTCTTTAGCAGCAGCGATCAAATCAGCCAAGGTTTGATAGGGAGAATCTGCGTTAACGGCGATGCCATAGCGAAAGCGACCGAACCCTGCGATGAATTCAAAATCTTTCATGCTGTAGGTTAAGTCCATCAAATGCGGCATGATGGCAACCGTTGAATAAGTGACCACACCAATTTGATAACCATCGGGCTTTTGACGCGCCACATAGGCGGGCGTCAAGGTCCCTAAAGCGCCAGGTTTATTTTGCACAACAATTGGTTTGCCTAAAATCTTTTCCATCGTTTGCGCTAAGGCACGTGTTGCAACATCTGTTGTGCCGCCCGCTCCGTAATTCACAATCATGCTGACTTCATGCGCCGGAAAGACTTGCGCATTCACCATGGGCGTGAGAACTGAACACCCTAGCCACAGCGCACAAGCAAGTATTTTTTTATTGAGGATATTTTTCATCGTTGTCTCACTCTTTTTTAGAATGTATTTTTCAAAAAACCATCTTCATTCAATCGTTATTGAAACGACTTTATGACATAAAGAAACCACCATTGATGTCAATAGTGGCGCCATTAATAAAACCACTTGAGTCTGCACATAAAAAGGCAATCGAGGCACCCACTTCGTCGGCAGTTCCGAGGCGCTTGACCGGAATTTGCTCGGCATAGCGCTGATTGACTGCCTCCCCCGCCTGCATCGCCATCTCGGTCAGGATTCGGCCAGGCGCGACGCAATTAGCCGTAATGCCAAACGGCGCCATCTCTGAGGCAATCGCCCGCGTTAAGCCTAGAATCCCCGCCTTTGAGGCCATGTAGCTTGGCCCTGCGACAACGGACTTGCTACGACCCGCCAACGACGACACGCTGACAATGCGGCCAAAACCCTGGGCCTTCATATCTGGCAAAAACAGCTGAGAAATCTGCATCACGGTGGTTAGATTGACATTGAGCACTCTCGACCACTCTTCAACAGTCAACTCTAAGATGCCACTCGAGCGTCCATCCGGTCGTTTCGGTGAAATACCCGCGTTATTGACCAAAATAGAGACTACGCCCAGACGCTCTTTAATCTGCTCTTGCAAACGCGTCATAAACGCCATGTCAGTGACGTCAGCCTGAAACGCCAAGGCTTTATCGTCGCTTAAGCCTAACTGGCTTAAATCGATCGGCAACCGATCCACCATCACGACAAAGCGGCCGGCGGCGACCAGGGCCTGACTCGTGGCCAACCCAATGCCTTTTGCGGCACCGGTTACTAAGGCAATTTTCTTGTTCATGCTTCAAGTGCTGCTGTGTAGGCGGTAATCGGAGGATATGCGTTTTCGTCAGTCATGACTTCAATCAAGGTTGTCACTTCACTGGCGCGCGCGGCATCAAACGCTTGATTCAATTGCTCGGGATCGCTGACGCGAATGCCGTTGCACCCACAATTACGCGCAATGGCAGCGTGATCCACAGGATAAAAATCGACGGCACTTGTATGCGTGCCAAACTTCACGTTTTCAGCGTGTTTTTGATATCCCAGAATACCGTTATTCAACACAATCAAGGTGACCTTCAGGCCCATGCGTCGCGCGGTTTCAAGCTCTGACCACACATGACCAAAGCCACCATCACCGACCAAGCAATACACCTCGGCCTGCGGGCGGGCAACTTTGGCACCCAGCGCCATCGGGAACCCCCAGCCTAAGCCCGCTAAGCCACGCGGGGTAATAAACCGCATGCCGCTTTTCACTGCCGTCAGGCAGTTTGCAATCCAGATCGATGAGTAACTTGCATCGGCCACCATGACCGTATCGCCGGTCAAGCGCTTTTGCAACTCATGCATCACGCGCTCTGGACGAATCGGTGCCTGCGTAGACAAACGCATCGGCTCAGACTCTTTCAAATACGTTGCATGCGCCGCCTGAATGCCTGCCTCGACGGCCGGACGTTGACTGCGTCGCTTGGTTAAATCAAGCTTGCCCAACGCCTGTGCTAGAGCGTCAAGTGTGAGCCCCGCATCACCGACCAACCGCGTTGCTTCGTAATTACGACCCACTTCAGTACCATCAATATCAAGATGAATGTATTGCGCACTCTTGGGATACAGTTGCCAGGAATCTGTGCCGTTTTGATTGGTGCGATTACCCACCAACAACACCACGTCTGCCTCAGCAATTAACTTACGTTGATAACGGGTCGCGCCATTGGGGCCCATAAAATAACCCACCACACCCACTGCAAGCGGATGGCGTTCGTCGACCGTGCCTTTCCCCATCACGGTGGTCGCCACCGGCAAATGGCCCTCATCCATTAAGCGCGTCAACGCCGCATGACCGCGCGAGGAATGCACGCCACCGCCTGCAATCACAATGGGGCGCTCAGCCTTTGCCAAAAGTTCAGCGGCATGTCGCACCGCATCGGGTGAGGCCACAACAGGATCCAATGGATATTGCCCTAAACAAGCGGTGCGTGTAGACGGCACAGCAGGCTCAGTCAGCACGTCACTTGGAAACATCAACACAACGGGCCCAGGGCGGCCTGAACAAGCCATCGCAAAGGCTTGATCGATGTAGTCATCTACCCGACTGGGTTCGTTTACACGACGTACCCATTTTGAAACCGCACTAAACATCCCGATATGATCAAGATCTTGAAAAGCATTTTTATCGGTTTGCAGACGGCTCACGTCTTGCACTAACGCAATCAAAGGGATCGAGGCTTTCAGTGCCTCGGCAAGCGGTGCAACCAATAACGCAGCCGCGGGGCCATTTTGCGCCGTCACGATTCCGGGCTTGCCCGTTAAGCGCGCGTAGGCGTCGGCCATGTAGCCCCCCGCATTTTCGGTGCGGTAAGCAATCTGTTTGATACCGCCCTCTTCAGCCGAAAGCTGAAACATCGTCGGCAGACTCTGACCGAACGTGCACTCAACCCCATGACGCTTGAGCGCGCGGACGATGGCATGCCCGACTGACTGATGCACATTCAAACCAGTGACCTTAAGCGGACTTGTAATAGGTTTAGCGGTATTCATGCAAACTCCTGACAAAAATCAACTGTTTCGTTCACGTGTAGTACATTAAACGAAAATTAAATGCCAAATAAAAGATCGTGTTCAGTCTGATCGCTCGCACTGACAACACGCCCTCAGAGACAAGGAAGCCTTTATGTTCAAGAGTAACCCAGACGATGCACAAAATGTGCACGACCTTCGCGAAATGGCCAAAAAACGGCTACCGAAATGGTTATTCGAATTTGTGGATCGTGGTACTGAAGACGAAGTTGCCTTGCGCAATAACCGCGCCGCCTTTGAACGTATCAAATTAAAAACGCAGGTACTCGTGGATGTCTCAAAACGAGATCAAGGGACCACCCTGTTTGGCAAACGCCACGATATGCCGATTGGAATTGCACCCACTGGGGCTGCAGGTATGTTGTCTTATAAAGGTGAGCTTTCTTTAGCGCGCGCGGCAAAAGCAGCAAACATCCCATTTACCTTAGCCACCGGCTCGACCACCAGCATGGAAGACGTTGCCAAACAGGTAGGCGGCACGCTGTGGTTTCAGTTGTATATGTGGTCGGATGTGCGCTTGTCACACATGCTGGTTGAACGCGCTAAAAACGCAGGCTTTGAGGCCTTAGTGGTGACTGTGGATGGGCCCGTTAATACCAACCGTGAATACAATACGCGCAATGGCTTTACCGTACCGTTTCGCTACAACAGTAAAAACACACTTGATGTGTTGAAGCACCCTGGTTGGATGCTAGGTGTGCTCGGAAGATATTTACTCACGACCGGTATGCCTCGCCGTGAAAATTATCCAACCGAGCTTAAAGAGCGCTATACCCAAGTCTCTGCCGCAGAACGCAAAACAAGAAACGATTCACTCTCTTGGGATGACTTGCAAGTGCTGCGCGATATGTGGCCAGGCAAACTGATCGTGAAAGGCATTTTGACCCCGCAAGATGCAGAGCGGGCAATCGCAAAAGGCGCCGACGGTATCGTCGTGTCTAATCACGGTGGTCGAAATTTTGACAGCTCAATGGCCCCCATTGCCGTGCTGCCAAGCATCGTCGATGCCGTCGGACATCGCACCACCGTCATTGTGGATAGCGGCTTTCGTCGCGGCAGCGATGTGGTCAAGGCGCTGGCGCTTGGCGCCAAATTGGTCTTGGTCGGTCGCTCAACGCTTTGGGGGGCGACCGTCGCAGAAGATGTTGGTGTTGCGCGCGCGATTCAGTTTTATCGCGAAGAGATTAGCCGAACCATGGCTTATCTCGGTTGCCGCAATGTTTCAGAGTTGAATCGAAACCTCATTGAATATACCGAGACGCCACATTTGCCACTTAGCATGTAAGTGCCTAAATATCACAACAAGACTTGTTGGCACGCGACGAACATCTGCTCGGGCGTGACATTCTTGATTTCTGTTGTGCCGTCTTGAGGCAATACGTCGACGCTCGTCTCGCGTGTCCAAAACCATTCGCGATTGCTTTCGTGAAACACCCCCACGTAGGGCACACCCGAAAATTGAGCTAAATGCGAAGGACCGCAATCGTTGGCCACGACCAACTTTGCCTGCATCACCGCTTTTGCAATCTCAGCGGTGGGTCGCGTCATCAAATAAACAAAGTCATGACGCCCTAAACTTTGCAACCGTTGGTACTCATGGGCTTCGTCAGGACCCATGACAAAACAGAATTTGGCACTTGGCCCAAGCCTTGTTTTTAGAAGGTCTGCAAGCGCCACATAATGCTCAATGGGCCAACGCTTGTAGTCGCCCGCGCCGCCGCCCGGCATAAAAACAATATCGCCAGTTGTGCTGTCTACGCTGCCCAGAGATTGACATTGGTCAGCCAAGGCTTGCACACATTGCCTGGCTACCACGGCCGGATCAAAATCTTTTAAAGCTGCCAGAACACGTAAGTTAGCCAGTCCCATATACTCGGCAAAATTCTTACGATGCGAATGGGTCCAAATAAAATCCGTCACCCGTCCATTTTTAAAACCGAGTCGATATTCAGGGCGCTTGAGCATGGCGGCGATGCCGTATTTTTCACTTGCAAAATGCAAAGCGATCACGAGGTCTGCATGCCCATCCATCGCCCGATAGACTTCAGGCAAACTGTCGGCCTGGGTAAAGTCGTCTACCCACGGCAAGCTCAGGTAATGTTTGCCAACAGCATCTTGTGCCACGACCCGCACGTGACACTGGGGCCAGAATTGTTTGATTTGATACAGCAGCGGATAGGACACAATTTGCGTTCCTAAAAACTGCATGCTGCGGATAAAGACAATAACTTTTTTCACAATACGGTTAAGGCAACACGGTAGGTGATAAACGCGGCAAGATACGCCAACACAAAAAGATACGTTGTTGCAATCAGTGGGATCGTCCAACCACCACTTTCTCGTTTTAACGTCGCGAGGGTTGAAAGGCATTGGGGCGCAAACACATACCACGCAAGCATCGACAAGGCCGTCGGTAGGCTCCACTGCTGCGCCAGAATTGGCCCAAGGGTATCTGCCGCCGCGGGTCCCGTCGCTGAAAGAGCATACACCGTGCCTAAGGCGCTAATTGCAACTTCACGCGCAGCCATGCCCGGAATCAACGCGATTGAGATCTGCCAGTTAAAACCAATGGGCGCCAACACCACAGCCAACGCGTGGCCCAACATGCCTGCAACGCTATATTCAATGGCAGGGTTGAGCGCACCTTCTGGTGCACCCGGAAAGCTCGCCAAAAACCACAAGGCGATTGTCAAAAGCATAATGACGCCACCGACGCGACGCATAAATAATTGCGCACGATGCAACAGACCTAGCAAAATATTTCGAAGCAACGGTCTACGGTATGTAGGAAGCTCCATCATCAACGGACGCACCTGATGGCCGGCACGTGTGACTTTTTTTAAGAACCACGCAACTGCCATCGCGCCCAAAATCCCGGCTAGATACAACACAAACATCACGAGGCCTTGCAATTGCAAAAACCCACCAATTGTTTGCTGAGGAATAAATGCTGCAATCAATAAGGCATAGATGGGCAAACGCGCTGAACACGTCATGAGCGGTGCAATCAACATGGTCACTACTCGATCACGCGCATTCGGGATGGTGCGCACCGCGATGATGCCGGGTATCGCGCACGCAAAACTAGACAACAACGGAATAAACGAACGACCCGACAACCCAACAGAGCCCATGAGCCGATCAAGCAGATACGCTGCACGAGGCAAATATCCCGACTCTTCCAAGATCAAAATAAAACCAAACAAGATCAATATCTGAGGCAAGAACACCAGCACAGCGCCAGCGCCAGCAATAATGCCATCCACAAGCAAACTACGCAGCCAACCGTCCGGCAACGACTGAACGAGCACTTCTGAAAACCACGTCGTGCCTTCTTTAATCCACTCCATCGGCACCGCAGCCCAGCTAAACATCGCCTGAAAGATCAGAAACAACAACACAAACAGAAAAATTGGACCCAGAATCGAATGCAACAGTAGGCGATCGATCTGGGCCGTCGTCTCGTCTGGGGTAATTCGATCTAAATCGAGTGCTCTTAAAATTGTTTGAACGCGTTCGTGATCTAACTGCACGCTTTCTTCTGCAGCAGACGCGTCGCTTGGCTGCTCACTCACACTCCAAATTGCACGCGCATCAAACAGCGCGCGCAACGCTTGATCGCCTTGCGCGTCGATCGCAACCGTCGACACCACTGGCATCCCCAAACTCAACGAGAGTCGCGCCTCATCAATCTGAATCCCGCGCGCACGCGCTTCGTCAGACATATTCAGCGCAACCACGCAGGGCAAGTTCAACCGTTGCACCGCTAACACCAGTCTTAGGCTGCGACGCAGGTTGGTGGCATCAACAACACACACAACCAAATCAGGGCGTTTTTCGCCTACGGCGCGCCCGGCCAGTACATCGCAGGTGACCCGCTCATCGAGCGAACGCGGGTACAAGCTGTAAGTGCCTGGCAAATCAAGAATACGCAGTGTTTTTCCGGCAGGCGTTAATAAGCGCCCCTCGATACGATCAACCGTGACACCCGCGTAATTCGCCACTTTTTGACGGCTACCTGTCAAACGATTGAATAAGGCCGTCTTGCCGCAATTTGGATTACCCACCAACGCAACCAGCGCCCCAGTGGGATGCACATGAATAGTGGCTTCATGCATGGGCGATGTTTAGCGCGTCGTCAGCTTCAGGGCGCACATAAACCAAGGCGGCTTCAGCAGCGCGCAAGGCAAACGTCGACATCCCAATGCGCACAACCAGAGGGTCGGCCCCAGGCATTAAACGCCTGAGCACCATCACCTGCTCGCCCGCGAAAAATCCCAACTCATTCAATTGCCGATCACAATCAGGCATCTGCTCACTTGAGCAAACAGCTGTGATGCGATAGGGCTGACCGATCTGAGCGGTGTGTAGTGGCTGCATTGTTTCGTTTAAACCCGCTAAATGCGAATGATTCTTACCTTGGATCATAGCAGCAGTTTTACAGGCTGGCCCACGCCAACCAAGGCGGACAGGGCGGAACGCCTTGATCTTCGTCAGGCAACGCGCTTTAATCTTTGCATGAAGATACCCCCGATCGCCACTGCGCTGCTTGAGACCATTTGGGCCGCGGCCCAAGGCAGCCCTTCGCTACTCGCACGCGTCCGTTTTAAAAACGAAGGCGAATTACCGTCTGTTTATGCGGTCACCGATCTCGCAGCGGCCGCAATGGGTGCCGCGGGGCTCGCCTTAGCGCAATTAATCGACACGACCACGCGCCGTCTGGCAGACACCACCACCGGCAATGCCGCACCGACCACCGTGACCATCGATCGTCGCCTGGCTTCGTCTTGGTTCGCATACTCATTGCGACCTGAGGGCTGGACGACACCTTCGTCTGATGACTTTGTGATGGGTGACTATCAAACATCCGATGGCTGGATCCGACTGCATACCAATGCGCCACACCATCGCGCGGCCGCCCTGCATACACTTAAGCTGACCACACCATCGACACGCGCAGAGATCGCCGCGGCAGTTGCCGGCTGGTCTGCTGACGCACTTGAAGCCGCAGTCTTAGCCCAAGGCGGTTGCGCAGCAACGATGCGTTCGTGGCAAGCCTGGCAAACGCACCCGCAAGGTCAAGCCGTTTTAAGCGAACCCTTACTGCACTGGGAAGAAGGTGCAGCGATTGATACCCCTGCCTGGGCCTTTAACTCAGCAAGACCGTTGCAAGGCCTTAAAGTGTTAGACATGACACGCGTGTTGGCCGGGCCCTCTGCAACCAGAATGTTAGCGGGCTTGGGCGCAGAAGTCTTACGCGTTGATCCACCCTGGTGGGATGAGCCTACCCTTGCACCAGAAATGACTCTCGGCAAGCAGTGCGCCCGCCTCGACTTACGCGAGCCTACCCAGCGCGAACACTGGCTCCAATTACTGAGTCAAGCCGATATCTTTGTGCACGGCTATCGCAGTGATGCACTGTCGGCGCTTGGCCTAGACGCTGCTCAACGACAAAAAATCCGGCCAGGCCTGATCGATATCTCGCTGGATGCCTATGGCTTCACTGGGCCGTGGAAGCATCGTCGCGGTTTTGACAGCTTGGTACAGATGAGCATGGGGATTGCAGAGGCCGGGCAACGACTCACGCAGGCCAACAAACCAAGACCCCTGCCCGTGCAGGCACTCGATCACGCTACCGGCTATCTGCTGGCAACGGCGGCCCTTCGCGGCCTTGAGATTCGCCTGACGCACGGCCGCGGCAGCATCGTTCGTGCGTCCCTCGCACGCACTGGCGCCCTACTGATGAACACCGCCAAATCCAGCGGACAACTGGGCGAGCCCTTAGCGCCAGAGACGGCTTCAGATGTTGCGCCCACCGTTGAGCAAACATATTGGGGCCCGGCCCGACGATTGCATTGGCCTGTTGAAGTAACGGGTGTCGTCATGCAATGGGATCAGCCTGCAGGGCCTTTAGGTAGCGTCGAGGCGACCTGGCGTCACTGATGTTTAAAGCGATTGCTGCGACGTTCGAACCAGAAAAAAACATACTGCATCATTAATGCCAAGGCGGCCGAAGGAATTGCACCCGCCAAGAGTAGCGCGGTATTGTTTAAAGCAAGACCTTGTGCAATTCGCTCTCCAAACCCGCCCGCACCGACAAACGCCGCAATCGTCGCGGTGCCAACACTCAACACAGCCGAGACTTTAATGCCGCTCAGAATCATGGTTCGAGCCAACGGTAATTCAATGAGCCAAAGCCGATCTTGCTCACTTAGCCCTAACGCCGTCGCAGCCTGGCGCATTGACGCCGGAATTTCAGTGAGCCCCGTATGGGTGCTTTGTATGATTGGCAATAACGCATACAGAAATAAAGCCACAATTGCCGGAACAGTGCCAATGACACCGAATAAAGAAATTAAAAACGCCAACAAGGCAAGAGAAGGAATCGTTTGGATCACGCCAGCCAAGGACAAGACAATTTGCCCCGCGCGCGGTCGGTAAAAACTCAACATACCCAAGGGC
>Ga0194048_10002038_pt1 | contig 10056 bp, 2 predicted proteins | sample JunL225m_MetaG_FD_161685 | JGI IMG/M metagenome (GOLD analysis project Ga0194048, IMG submission 161685) | Anoxic zone freshwater microbial communities from boreal shield lake in IISD Experimental Lakes Area, Ontario, Canada - Jun2016-L222-5m | ecosystem: Environmental > Aquatic > Freshwater >... | reverse complement strand
CTGATGTTATAGCTAGTGGAACTGCTGTATCAAGAGCCACTGCTGCATTTAATGAAATTGTTGACATTATACAAAACGGCACAGGCGCTGCAAATGCCCTCGTATGGACTAACCCAGGATTAGTAGCAAACCGATACAAAGCCCGTGTGCTGCTGCAACTAAACAAATCATATCTTAAAACAAAAGTAACAACATGGATCACTGCAAATTATCCTAGCTTAGTATATGATGTTCCGACTTGTCAAAGAGACATTGGTTATATTGTAGATGCACTCAGTTATGATATACAATATGATGGCAATACTGCTACTCTTGCTGCTGCTAAAGCATATTTTACTTTTGCTGCAAGTGTGTTGCCGGTGGGACAGCGAACTGCAACGGCCGAAGCCATGGTACAATTAGCAGGGTTTGCAGGTTCGGTTGTTAGAGAACTAGCTGTAGGACAAGTTACCAACGGACAGCCTGCATCAGTAACTGAATCGAATGCAGTTATTGCGCTGGGGTTAATAATATCTAACGTAATTACAGCAAATTCATTAGCAGCATTACCAGTAAGCCAGTCACCAGATGTTTCTTTTGCAACAGCACCATTGCAAGCAGCAAAAGATGCTATCAGTGTTAATTCTGCATTAATTACACACAGAGTTATTCAAAGCATATCAGCTCCGTTGTCAATTACATTACAAACTGCTGGTAACAGAAGTATGTTGGGCAACGACTTTACACAGGTTAACGATTTAGGTTACGGATTAGTTTGCGTAAACGGTGCGCTATCAGAAATGGTATCTATGTTTACCTATTACTGCTGGTCAAGTTACTATGCTAAGAATGGTTCACAAATTCGTTCTGTTACAGGGTCAAGCTGTTACGGTGAATACGGACTAATTGCTGAAGGTAGTGATCCAAATGAAATTCCTGATGCTGTTCTTTTAATGCAAGACATGGTTCAACCTGCAAGAACATTTGCTGCTGAGGTTATCTTAAGAACAACTGCTCCTATCGTGTTTAACCTAGGTGAAACTCTTACACAGGCTACATCAGGAGCAACTGGCGCAGTCGTAGTTGCTTCTAACGCAAATGGCTCAAACACAATTTATTTAAAGAATGTAACTGGATCTTTTGATGCTATTCACCAACTAACAGGTTCAGTAACAGGTGCACGAGGAGCAAACTCAGTACCAATCAATGTTGATTCAACTGGATACAACAATCCTGCAGAACAACTATACATGCATGTATATGATATGAAAGATGTTCCAGGTAATAGAGGAGAGTTTGATATCTATCATGCTGCAAGACCTGCCTTTACTAGATATGAGGTTGCAAATGTGCAGCCATCAGGTCCTATAGTAGGTGCGTACTACAGTATAAACTCTCAGATACCTGCGGTAACAACTCGTGCTAATCCTGCTGCTGCTGGAGCAACATTTACATTATACAAAACTAAAACTTATGGTTATACTGCTGATATTGTAAGTGCTGGAAGTAACTACACTGTTGGCGATACTATTAAAATCCTTGGAACAAAATTAGGAGGAACCAGTCCTGCTAATGATGCTACTATTACAGTAGCGCAAGTTACCGCTGGACTGATTACTAGAGTAACAGTTAGCGGAACAATAGTGCTTGAAAGTAACACACCAGTATACAGTGGTAAAGTTTACAAATTAAACTTCTCAACATCAGATGTTCGTTACAGCACAAACGGTTTACTAAATGCTGTACTTTGGGGTGAACTAATAAACTATAGAAGAAATCAAACTCACATATTAGGCGATCTTGCAAGACCAGACGTGCTGGCAATTAGGCCGTCTACTGCGATCGTGTTTGATGAAGATCCTGATACCGTATACCGTTCAGTTAGCTTTACTGGTGCTGACAGTGTAGGAAACGTACTGGCTGAAGGCGAATCACTCGCAGGATTTGATTCTAGCTATGACTACATTAGAATGATTGTTGATTCATCTAATGCACAAGGAGTAGCTCTTGCAGGAACAGGTACTACAAAGGGATTTACAATTGGTGATACAGTTATTGCCCTAGAACCAACATTAGATCCTAACGAAGTTTATAGACTTAACAATAATATTAGAACACCCGAAGCTAACAGACCAATAGGATGGACTGCTTCTAAACTTGTACAAGCACCAATAATGTCTTGGGGTGGAAAGAAATTCTATGTGTTTAACTATAGAGGAGTAAATTCATCTAACGTAGTTGTTCCTGTTGCAGAAGACAACGCATATGGTATTGTCGATATTTTAGCAACAGGAGACGATATTAACCAGACACCTGTTGCAGGACTTCCTGCAACATTGGTATTAGGCACAGACACCGTTACGCTAAGGGCAGGTCTAAAAGCAGGATCAACAGGTAATGTAACTGTTAACATTTCAACTTGTCGTGCTACTGCACATGACTTCTTAGAGGTTGGAACAGGTGGGTACAATCAAAGTAACTATCCAAACGTTATTTACGGTTTACCTAGAGAAGCTGACCAAGCTAAAGAAGTCCAAGAGCGCGGCAAAGGTCGTGTGTTCTATGTAAGTACTGACCAGAATGGTATCTTCCGTGTAGGACGTTTCTTCAGCGTAGACCAAGGTACTGGTACTGTTACATTCAGCGCATCACTAGCACTTTCAGATGTTGACGGCTTAGGATTCAAACGCGGTGTTGTTATTACAGAATTCTCAACAGACTCTGCAATGACTGATAATGCTTCAGATACTGTACCAACAGAAAGTGCTGTACGTGGTTACGTTAACAGACGTTTAGGATATGATGTTAACGGTGCACCTGTTGCTAATAAATTAGGTCCTGGCGTACTTGCTCCTAACGGTGCAGTACCAATGACTGATGATTTAAATGCGGCCGGTAATACTATTACTAACTTGAAAGCACCTGCGACCAACAGTGATGCAGCAACTAAAGCATATGTTGATACATCTCAATCAGCAACTAACTCTACTTCAAAGTTACGTGACATCGAAATTAACGATCTTACTGGAAGCCAATTACTAGTAACCACAGGTTATAAGAAGTTATTTGTAAGTGCGTCATCTATAGTTGGTGGACCATTTGCAATTGGTCAAACTTTCACAGGAAGCATAACAGGCTCAAGCGGAACAATTGTAGACTTGTTTGAAACAACTGGCTACGAAGGTGATTTGATAGCATTAATTTATACTCCTGTAAGTGGAACGGGCTTCACTCCAGAAGATTTTATATCAGTACTAGGTGGCGCAGAAGGTCAAATGGTTGATGGTCCGGTTGATGAATGGGCCAACGGAGTTTGGAGTAGTTCAAGCGACATACAGTTTACAGCAACTAGAGTGTTGTCACCCAGCAGGTACACTTCTTTAAATGCTCAAATTAAAGCAAGTACTATTGTTAACGCAGATGTAAGTGGTAGTGCTGCGATTGCTCAAAGCAAGTTGAATTTAAATGCTGCAACTACAAGAGCAGATGCTACAAGCATTACACAAAGTGATCTAGGCAGTGCTGCATTTAGCTCAGCTAATTTTGAAGCAACAAATGGGTGGATCAGCTTAAAGAACAACGGCATTAATTTAGCAAGCATACAGCAAGTAGGAACTAAAACTGTAGTGGGACGCAGTGATACAGGATCAGGCGGCGTAAGCGCAATATCTTTTAGCACTATCGTTAACCAAGGCGGTGGCTTAGAAGATAATGATTTTACTTCAGAAATTGGAGTTGCAGTTGATCCAGGATCAGTACTGGTAAAAACAGGAACTGGCGTTTACGGTATCAGCAATGTAACTAAAACTGGTGAAGCTAATAGTATTGTTAAGACAGACCTAAATGGCAGCATACAGGTTAATTCACTAATACTAGGTGGTGATCCAAGCTACGAAATTTTATCACTTGACACTACTACGCTAACCTTTAAGACTCCAGCACAAGGTGTGATCTTAACAGCAGTGGGCGGATCAGGAGGCTTAACTCCTTCATATCCAGACTTGTTAATTCCAGGTAACGTAAACATTAGTGGAACTGGTATTACACAAAGTACACTACAGGCTGCTTCAAACTTTAACGGTGAAAAACGTTTAGGTGTTGATTGGATCTACAGCAGCTTTATTGAAGCTGCTGGCGAAAGAGGAACAGCATCAACAGGTATTGCAATTGGTGCAAACACTGGTAAATCAATTGCAGGACAGATTGCACTGGTGTTAGCTGATAGTGGAACAAGTTCAAGTGTTGTACCCTTTAAGTTTAGTTCAACAGGAGTTGTACCTGATACTGACAATACCTATAACATAGGGTCAGCTAGTTTAAAATATGCAAACATTTATGCAACACTATTCCGTGGTACAGCTACTGAATCATACTACGCTGACTTGGCAGAAAACTATACTGCTGATGCTGAATATGAACCAGGAACTGTTCTAGTGTTTGGTGGCAACAAAGAAGTAACTGTTACAGACATAAAAGGCGACAGACGAGTTGCAGGTGTTGTATCTACTAATCCAGCTCACTTGATGAACAGTGAACTTAATGGTGACAATGTTACTGCACTAGCACTACAAGGTCGTGTACCATGTAAGATACTCGGCAGTGCTAAGAAAGGTGACTTACTAGTTGCTGCTGCTATTCCTGGATATGCAATAGTAGATAATGATGCTAAAGTAGGAACTGTAATTGGTAAGGCTCTTGAAGATAAAGTATCCACTGACAAGGGTGTTGTTGAAATTGTAGTAGGTAAACACTAATGAAATATAGTCAAATTTTAAAGGGTAATCAAGATGGCAAAACGACTAATTAATCTAGGAACCAGTGCTAATAAAGGAGATGGCGACCCTTTAAGAACCGCGTTTAATAAAATAAATGAAAACTTTAACGAGCTATACGACGGAAACTTTGTAGACCCTTCTGCTTTAAATTCAAACATAATTCCCAGCATTGACGGAACTTATGATATTGGGAGCCTTAGCAAGCAGTGGGCAGATCTTTATGTAAAAGATTTTATTTTCTTAAACGGAGCTAGGATAGAAGTATCAGCAGCTGGAGCATTGTTAATTAATGGAAATAGTCCAGAAGGTGCAATAACCAATTCATTTGTAGGCGCGGCTGGAGAAGCAACAGTATTTTATACAGCAGCAACAACTAACTCAACTATAAAATTAGTTGTACAGATTGTTGGCAACGAAGATGGCGATGCTAGCGGCAATCATACACAAGCATGTGATATGTTGATAGTTTCAAGATATAATGGAGCAACCTATATTGTTAATAGTAGCGTATACGGTGTAACATACACTAGTGCTGAACCGCTTGCTACACTAGATGCAAGCTATAACAGCACTGATCAATTAATTGAAGTTACGGTAACTCCTACCAGTGCAACTAATAGTGTAGTGATAAATTCTTATGCAATAGAAATAACTAACCCGCTTTAATGATGAACACCAAAAACGGTAAATATACAAAAGAGAGCAAGAAATGGCAAATAGATATCCATTAATTATAGATACAGCAGATGGCAACAAAATTAAAGAGTTGCCAGCTGACGATAATCTCTATCTTAGAAATAACAGTATAACAGATGTTCAAGATATTAATGCTCTTGGTATCATTAACGCTGCTGACATACGCATTGCAGGTAGACGTCTTGTTGCACAAACATTTACAGATTTAACAGATACTCCAAATAACTACACCAGCGCAGCAACAAAATTTGTTAGAGTTAATTCTGCAGGAACAGCATTAGAGTTTGCTACATTATCTAGTTTAGGTAGTACTACGGTTAATAATTTAACTGTCGACAGTGGAGACATATTTCCTCTAGTTAACCTTACAAATAAAGTAGGAAAGTCAGACAAACAATTTGCTGAAATGCATGCCGGTTCTTTTTATGGAACCTTAAAAGGACTAGACGGTACTATAGTATTTGATGCAGCAACAAATAGAATACCCTATGCTGCAATATACGGTGCTCCAACATCATTGTCAGAATTTACCAACGACATCGGCGTTGGAGGATCAGGCGATAGTTTAGTAAATGGTTCTTCTTCGTTTAGTATGTCATCAGATGGAACGCTAACACTAACACATCCAGCTGAACCAGCCTTACATCCGTTATCCACAGTGTTAACAGTACAAAAGGCCGCGGGCAACTACCACACTATTTCAGGTGCTTATGGTTTAAGTCTACAGGCTACTCCAGTTCCTGGTGGATTTGGGCTTAACACCAACACTAACTTTGTTGACATCTTCCACGATGGCATCAGTGTAAATGTGAATAACAACACTTGGGCTTTTGGTACAGATGGTATAATAACATTGCCATTTGGTAGCACCATCAATGACACTCCCAATGCACCCGGCTCGGGTAATGGTAAAGCTGTTGAGATCAAACCAGGTGGCGTCAGCCATAATAATCAACTGTTAAGAATATATCCCACAGTTCCTAGCCCAGACGCCAATCACCTACACTTAACTTCAGGCGATCTCACAGACACTGATTTGTTCTTGGGCGATGACAATCAGTTTGTACAAATTGCTGTTGGCGGTAAAGTTTGTATTGGTACTTATGGTACTGAAGGACATTTCTGGCAGTTTGGCACAGATGGTAGTTTAACATTGCCACAAGGTAGTTACATAGACGAAACTACACCAATACAAGGCTTTGTAAGAACAAAATATGCAGGAAGTTCAAACGGAGATGTAAATTATTTTACAACTGCTACACTTATTGAAACTAGCATTATAACAACATTTATTGAAAGCTACGATGATTCCTTGGTAGGTGGTGCTGATTATAGTTTCCAGTATGTGGGATACTTTAAGGCACCTGTAACTGGTCTTTACACATTTACTTTATATGGCGATGATTATGCTAAATGTTGGATTGGAGACAATGCAATTGCAGGATATACGTCTGGAAATAGTAGTATATACACCGGATATAATTCAAATAATTTTAATACTATTGAACTAACCGCAAATAATTTTTATCCTATACGAATCCAATGTTGGAACTCTAGTGGGCCAGGATATTTTAGTTTTAGTTGGGCAGGACCTGACGGAGGACCTGACAACAATTTTACTGGGGTAATATATACAGCAATCGGCCAAACAGAAATAACAGCCATTTCTAGACCTATTGTATTGAATACTAACAACATAGATACAGATTATCAATGGACCTTTGGCACAGATGGTACATTAACGTTACCAGCAGGCGGCACCATCAATAGCACTGACGGTATTGTACTTGTGACTGATAGAGGTACATTGGCTATTGGTACTCAACTGGAAGTGCCGGGCGCGGCAGGACACTTACACATTTCCTTTGACGGCAGTAATAGTAATCCACCAGCCGGTGACCTGTTCTTTGGTGACGACTACAACTATGTTAAATTGCCAGGATATGAACTCAACCCAACTGCTCAATATGGTGTGGAGATTGGCACAGACAGCAGAGGCCTTGGCCCACAGAATATTGAGGTTAGTACGGTAGATGAACTTGTGCCACCAGGTGGCGTTTGGCGTTTGTTTATTAGCCCTGAAACTTATCCCAACCTAGGCTCCCTTGTCAGCGTAGGTGACACAGTGACCACATCATGGGGAACACCCATAACTGCCACAATCACGGCCGTTGTTGAAGATCCTGGTTTGTGGTGGATAATAGCGGTTGCTCAAGATATTACCGCTGGATTCAGTGGGTATGACACAGTTTCATTTGGTACACCGAGCAACAGTTATACTTGGCGTTTTGGCACAGATGGTTCTTTACGTTATCCCCGCAATGCCGTACAACAACCTACTGACACAGTAGAATGTTTAGGCAACACCAGTACTGTGGTTTACACAGCATCTAGTCAATATCAGAACACTATAAAATTGTTAATACAAGTTGAAGGATATGTGGGCGCACCAGGGTCTTGGGACACACAATCGTGTGAAATTATGGTGGCCAAGAGTTGGAGAGCTGATGACATAGCCTCAACGGTATATGGCATCGTACACACCAGCGTAGCACCACTAGCAACATTCACAGCAGAGTGGAACGCACTGACCAACAGAGTACAAGTAATGTGCGCCACACCCAGTGCCAACAGCGTATATGTCAGAACATTCGCAACAGAAATTACAACAGCAGATTAAGGAGTAATATAACATGGCAAATAAACCATTCGCAATACAGGACGGGATCACATTCCCAGACGGCTCAATACAAACCACAGCCTACACTGGCTCGGGCACCGCTGATGCCAATGTTTGGGTACAGACATTTGTATCAGAAACAGGTTCCCCAACAGATATTGTAGCCATAGCAGTGAGTGTGGAATATGATAGTGCGGGCAATGTGATTGCTTTGTTTAGTCATTATAACAGCAATGACAACAGCCATTACTATTCAGTGGGCAAGTATACCACAACTGGTACCAAGATATGGACCGCAAGATTTGCGGATGGTTTTAACACAGACGGATGGGGGCTGGCAGTGGCTGGCAACAACTACATCTATGTGGCGGGCCAAACACTGTCATCAAGTGAATCTGGATATAGTGTATCCACACTGACCAAACTCAACAGCAGTGATGGATCCATTGAGTGGAGCAAGGTCTATGACTTTGGCTATGCCAGCACCAGTAATGTGGTTGATGTGGCTTCAGACGGCAATCCGGTCATGGTGGGTTATGTCACCGAAGGCGACAGCTATGTGTCCACAGTCAAAGTTGATGCCGCAGATGGTAGCATTGTTTGGGCAAGATTACTGGACGGACAAGGCAATGAAGAAGCCTATGGTATGGCAGTGGGTCCTACAGGTGAAGTAGTGGCCATTGGCTACATGAGTCAACTGGGACAAGAAGGTGATACAGACAATCACATGCTGGTGGTCAAGTATGCCAGTGATGGCACAATAGCATGGCAAAAGGCCATACTGTTTGATGCGGGCTACGACTGTAAGGGATCGGATGCTGACATTGACAGCGACGGAAACATCTATGTTACTGGCAGTTATCAATACAACAGTGAACTTAACGGAACAACCAGTGCGCTCAGCATACTGAAACTGGACAGCACGGGTGTGAAGCAATGGAGTCGTCGTGTAACAGGCACATGTCAAACATTTGGCGTCAGCGTGGTGGTTGGTGCTGATGACAAACTTTACCTGTCGGGCGTGACTGCCTTTGCGGGCTACACTGGTGTGGGCGATCCGGACCTAAACAACGCATTCACCTGGGTCGCAGCCAAGTACGGCTTTGACGGCACAGTGGAATGGCAAAGACTCATTGACCATACTGACAGTTGGTCATTTGCCGGCGACATATGGTTTGGTGGCGATACTGGTGGCGGCAGTAATCTAGCAGTTAAAGACGGTTATGTGGTGTTTGGTGGAGGCTTTGGTAATCAAGCAGGCAGTGAAGATCCTAGGGCCACAGTGGTTCAGGTCTCAGCCAGTGGAGATGTATTCGCAACAGGAGCATGGGCGTTCACAGCGGCTTCATTCAGCGGCTTACTCAACAGTTCAGCCAGTGATATCACAGTGGTTGACGCTGAAAAGACTGACAGTGGCATAGAAATAAGTGTTGTCACTGCTACTCCAAGCGTTGACAACAGTGCCTTCTTGTTAGGCACACTTTACGGTGGCGGAGGTTCTGCATCCAGTATAAACAATGGCGATTATCACCTGCGAGTCACAGACACCGGTAGCATCATATTACCGGATGGCAGCGAACAGACTTCGGCATTTGTTGATGCACCCAGCGGACCACTACCTGGTTTCTTGAGATTCAAAGCAAGAGATGCTGAACGACTGGTCAATGAATATTTTGGTTGGTCCGGCAGCGGCTTGTGGTTTGAAGGCGGTGCTGGGCCTGGTGGAGCCAGCTATCCAGTATTCACAAGTTTCACGATTCCTGGAGACAGTAAAACCATAGTCACCGTGGACTTTGTATATAATGAAGAGTGCAGTGATCCCAGCATTGCTATCTTCACAGATGGTGTCATACCAGAATGGAGCTGGGGTAGCGATTCAACCAGGATCGCTGCCAGCTACAACTGCCCAGACCCTTACATATATGG
>Ga0194048_10002037_pt1 | contig 10061 bp, 9 predicted proteins | sample JunL225m_MetaG_FD_161685 | JGI IMG/M metagenome (GOLD analysis project Ga0194048, IMG submission 161685) | Anoxic zone freshwater microbial communities from boreal shield lake in IISD Experimental Lakes Area, Ontario, Canada - Jun2016-L222-5m | ecosystem: Environmental > Aquatic > Freshwater >... | reverse complement strand
CATCGGCATCAGGCGCATCGTGGTCTCGATGAAATCGGGGAACTGCAGACGCCCCGTCTCGTCGAACGCCCGCCACATGAGCCCCTGCGTGATGCCGGCGCTGTAGATCGACGTCACGTAGAGCAGAATGCCCAAGGTGGCGACCCAGAAGTGCCACTCGGCGAGCTTCTTACTGTACAGACTCGTCTGGAAGAGGCGCGGCGCGAGCCAGTAGATCATGCCCGCCGTCATGAAGCCGTTCCAGCCCAGTGCGCCCGTGTGCACGTGGGCAATAATCCAGTCGGTGTAGTGCGCGAGTGAGTTGACCGACTTGATGGAGAGCATCGGGCCTTCAAAGGTGCTCATCCCGTAGGCAGTCACGGCGAGCACAAAGAACTTGAGCACAGGTTCGTCGACGACCTTTTGCCAGGCACCGCGCAGGGTGAGCAGCCCGTTGATCATGCCGCCCCAGCTCGGTGCAATGAGCATGACCGAGAACAGCATGCCCAAGGTGCTCGCCCAATCGGGGAGGGCGGTGTAGTGCAGATGGTGCGGGCCGGCCCAGATGTAGAGGAAGACCAGCGTCCAGAAGTGCAGGATCGAGAGCTTGTACGAAAAGACCGGCCGTTCGGCGGCCTTGGGCATGAAGTAGTACATCAAGCCAAGGAACGGCGTCGTCAAGAAGAAGGCGACGGCGTTATGCCCATACCACCACTGCATAAATGCATCCTGCACGCCCGCGTAAATCGAATAGCTCTTGAGCGGGCCCGCCGGGATGCTGAGGTTGTTAAAGATGTGCAGCACCGCGACCGTGATGATGCTCGCGATGTAGAACCAGATCGCCACGTAGAGGTGGCGCTCACGCCGCTTGGCGATGGTTCCGAAGAAGTTGATGGCAAACACGACCCAGACCACGGCGATCGCGATATCGATCGGCCATTCGAGTTCGGCATACTCTTTGGCCTGCGTGTAGCCGAGTGGCAGGGTGATGGCTGCGGCAACGATGATCGCTTGCCAGCCCCAGAAATGGAAACGGCTCAAGGCATCGGAGAACATCCGAGCTTTGAGCAGTCGCTGCGTGGAGTAGTAGATGCCGGTGAACACGGCGTTTCCCGCGAACGCGAAAATCACTGCGTTCGTGTGCAAGGGTCGCAAGCGTCCAAACGACAGGTACTGACCAAGGTTGAACGCGGGGTTGGCGAGTTGCAGGGCAATGATCAACCCCACCAACATGCCGACCACTCCCCACAGCAGCGTAGCGAACAGAAATTTTCGTACGATCGCGTCGTCATACGAAAAGGAGTCGAGGCGCGCTTCCATGTGTTGCGGCTCCACGCAAAGGCCGTCCAAATCCTGCACGGGGGGTCCGCGCAGGCCTCCGCCACTCGGGGCGCGTCGCGCCCGATGGCGTGCCTTTCAAGGAACCGTTGCGAGGGAAACACGACAATCAGCAACCGCCCCGCCTCAGCGTAGGGGATTCGCTGACACGCGAGGGGTGGGGCCTTCCCTTACGAGCTTCCGGGAGCGCTGCTCGCGCGGAGCGCGTTCACAATCACCGCCACATCGATGAGCTCTTGGAGCAGCGCACCGACGGTAGGGGGGATGTAGCCGAACGCCGCGACGACCATAGCAAGCGCGGACAGGCCCAGCCCCCAGGCGATACTCTGTTTGGCGATGTGCGTGGCGTGCCGCCCGATGCGGATGGCTTCGGTCACGCGCGTGACGTCGTCGGCCAACAGCACGATATCGGCGGCTTCGGCGCTGATCCCACCGCCGTGTGCCGCGAGGGCGATCCCAACCGTTGCCGCGCTGAGGGCGGGGGCATCGTTGGTGCCATCGCCCGTCATCAGCACGCGGTGCCCCTGCGCGAGCAGTTCCTTGACGACCTCCACCTTGCCTTCCGGCAAGAGGTCACCGCGCGCCTCGGTGATGCCAAAGCGTCGCGCAATCTCGGCGACGTTCGCCTCATGGTCGCCGCTGAGGAGCAGGATCCGTGAAACGCCAAGGGCGCGGAGTTCGGCGAAGAACGCGGGGAGGCCGTCGCGGGCGAGGTCGGCGTAGGTGATGACGGCAGCGGCGACACCGTCAACCGCCATGCAGGCGCGGAGCCCGGTGGTCTGTTCGTGCACCCGCGTGAGGCCCGCGACCGCCGTGGGTTGCTGTGCGGCAACGAACGAGAGCGATCCAATGGCGACCTGCCGCGTTCCCACGGTCGCGCTGACGCCGCGCCCAGCGGTCTCTATCGCGCTGTGTGCGCTCGGAATCTCGAGCTGCTTGGCAATCGCGGCATTCACTGTGCTGCGCGCCAGCAGGTGCCCGGAGAAATGTTCGACAGCAGCAGCGAGTGCCAAGGCGGAGTCGGCGTCGAATGGTGCAACCGGAATCACCTCCGCCACCTGCGGATACCCGATGGTGAGCGTTCCTGTCTTGTCAAACACCGCGGCGTCCACCTGTCCGATCTGCTCGAGCGCTGCCCCTGTCCGCACAATGATCTGACGTCGCGCGGCGCGGTTCACGCCGCCAATGATGGCCACCGGGGTGGCGAGGAGGAGCGGGCACGGCGTGGCGACGACCAGCACTGCGAGTACGCGCGTGGGGTCGTGCGATACGAGATACGCAATCGCGCATGCCGCCAGGGTGACCGGCGTGAACCAGAGCGCGTAGCGGTCGGCCACGCGCTGGATTGGCGATTTCTCACTCTGCGCGGTGCGGACCAGGCGCACGATTTGCGCGTACAGGCTCTCGTCGGAGACGGCGGTGGCGCGTATGAGCAGCGCGCTCTCTTGGTTCACCGCGCCGGAGCGCACGATGCTCCCCTCCTGTACGCGCTCCGGCGACGGTTCACCCGTCAGTCGGGCAACATCGAGGTGTGAGGCACCGCGCGTGACCAGTCCGTCGCACGGGATCATTTCCCCGGGTCGTACCAACAGCAGGTCACCGACGATAATCGCGCTGACTGCGATATCGTCAGCGCCGCTCTCGTGCTGGCGGTGCGCGATGCGGGGGGCGGCTTCCTCGAGGGCACGAACGGCGTCGGAGGCGCGCCCCTCGGCGTAGTCGTCGAGGAGTTCGCCACCAGTTTGCATCAACACAATCACCAACCCCGCCACCGGTTGGCGCAGCGCGATGGCGGTGAGGATGGCGAGCATCGCGACAACATCCGCGGCGAACTCGCCACGGAGCAATCCGCGAATCGTTTGAACGGCCACCGGCAGCCCCGTGACCAAGAGCATCACCGACCAGAGCATCACCGCCGAGTCTTCGGACGCAAACCGCAGGAGTCCACCGGCAACGAGCGCCGTGAACGCGGCAAGCGGTAACCGTGCGGCGGGTTGCGCAAGGAAGGAAAGCAAGCGCGCCCCCCGGCCAGAGGCCGGAGGGCGCGCAGTGACGGTGTCAGCGGAGGTCATGTCCCCCCGCCACTCCGTCCAAGGAACCGACTACTTGGACGCACCGGCCGTTGCCTCGGCTTTCTCGCTGGCGTAGTGGTCGTTCGTCAGCTTGACGGTCGCGAAGAGAATGACGGCAATCGCAACGACACCGACAATCAAACCGGTGAAGGCCGAGCTTTTGTCAGACGCGTGGTGGTGTCCGGACATCGTGGAACCTCGAAGTCGATGGCGAAAGAGCGGGTCTGCTTACGCGACCCGAACGGTGGTCATGGAGTCGTTCTGCTTGATCTTCTTCATGACGTCGAGCCCAGTGTTGATTTTGCCGAAGACCGTATGCACCCCGTTCAAATGACGGGTGTTGTCTTCGCTCAGCACCATAAAGAACTGGCTTCCGCCGGTGTCCTTTCCGGCATGCGCCATGGAGAGTGCACCCACTTCGTGCGTGCGCGGATTCCCGGCGGTCTCGCACTTGATGGTCCATCCCGGACCACCGGTGCCCGGCGGGCCCTTGGGCGACGTGCCGGTGTTCGGGCAGCCGCCCTGCACAACAAAGTCGGCAATCACGCGGTGGAACTTGAGGCCATCGTAGTAGCCGCTGTTGGCGAGCTTCTCGAAGTTGGCAACGGTCAGGGGCGCGTCGGTCTCATAGAGCTCAGCGACGATGGTGCCCAGATTGGTTTCGAACGTGGCAGTCTTTGACATGGTTCAATTCTAATGTGAAAGTGGTTCGGTTGGCACTACTTGGCGGTCTTCGTTCCCATTGTGATGCCGAGCTGGTAGTTCCGGGGGATCTTGCACCCGCTCTTCTCGGCTGGCCGGAAGGTCCATTTCCCGACCGCAGCCTTGACCTGGGTGGCGAACCACGGATGGGAGGTGGAATCCACCACAAAGGTGGTCATGTCCGCCTTGCCGAGGGTGTCAACCAGGACGTGAATGCGGATCTGCATCCAGTTCCCCTTCCCCTGAAACACGCCCTTGGGATACGGGGCCTTGAATGCCGGCGGTTTCATTTCGATCGGCTCGGCGATCTTCTCGGCCGGAATATCCGGCTTCTTGAGCGCCTCGGCGACCGTCAGATAGCAGAGGTCACTGCCCGTGGGCACCACAGACGTCGCGGGAACCGGCGCCGGCGCAGGCTCTGGTTTGGGGGGCGGCGAACAGGCCGCGCCGAGAAGTACCGCGCTCAGGAGGAGGCGACGCGTCATGCGGCCGCCGACGGGCAGATGTCGCGGAGTGTGCATTCGGAGCAGCGGGGCTTCCGCGCGTCGCACACGCGGCGTCCGTGCCAGATCATCCAGTGGGACAAAATCGTCCATTGTTCTCGCGGAAATAGTGGGATAAGCGCCTGCTCGATCTTTACTGGGTCGGTCTCGCGGGTGAGGCCGAAACGGGTGCTGAGTCGGGCGACGTGAGTGTCCACGACGACCCCTGCGTTGATGCCGAAGACGTTTCCGAGGACGACGTTGGCCGTCTTTCGTCCGACCCCCGGCAGGACGACGAGTTCCTCCATGGTGGTAGGAACTTCGCCGCCGTGATGCGCGACCAGAGCGCGTGCCATGCCCTGGATGTTCTTGGCTTTGTTGCGGTAAAACCCGGTGGTTCGCACCAGCTCTTCAATTTCCAGCAGCGGCGCGTCGGCGAGGGCGCGCGCGGTGGGGAACCGTTCGAAGAGGGCGGGGGTGACCATGTTGACCCGCTTGTCGGTGCACTGGGCGCTGAGGATGGTCGCCGCGAGCAGCTGGAGCGGCGTCTGGTAGTCAAGCTCGCAGTGCGCGTCGGGGTACAGAGCCGCGAGTCGCGTGCCGATCTCTGCGGCATGGAGCGCGAGCGCTGCGCCGCGCAGCCGCGGTTTGGCCGGCGCGCGTTTCTTGGCCACCGGCATTCTAGTCTTCCACGCCGGCGTAGGGGGCCAGCTGGTCGACGAGGGTGTGCAGTTGTTTGAGCGTGAGCTCGATTTCTTGCGCGGCACCGTCAGCATCCAGCATCCCCGCCGTAACCGAGACGCGGACCTGATTCATGTAGCGAATTTTCGTCACAATCTCATCCGTCACGCGGCGCAGCCCATTGAAACGCCGCTTCTCGGCGATGGCGCGGCGATGCCGCTTGGCCAAATCATCGGGGAGCAGCGCTTTGGCGGCGCTGACTACATCGTCGCGCGTGCGTCCCGGGATTGCGGCGCGATCTGGGAGTCCGCGTTCGGAGCTGCCGACCTCGGTGAACCAGAGGCGACCGACGTGCTCAATCCCGTCGAAGCCAACACGGACCGTCACCTGAAAGAGACGGCCGTCCTCGTCGAGAGTTGCTACGTGCGGAAAGGTAGGATCGTCAGCCACGGTCCACGGGTTTCACGATTCGGTGCGTCGGTCGAGGTGGGCTCGGACCGCCGCCATCAGTTGTTCCTGCTGTTCAACATACGGCACGTGGCCGCAGTCCTCCAGCGTCACGAGGGTGGCGCCCATGGCCTCGGCGGCGGCTTCGGAGGAGGCCAGGGGGATCGGATCCTGCCGGCCGTGCACGATGAGGGTGGGGATCTGGAGGGCGCGGAGTTCGCGGAGGGCGGGGGTCAGGTCGAAGTCGCCGAGGCTTTCCCAGATCGACTGCTGGACGCGCCCGGTGACGCGGAATGGGGTGAGGTCGGTGGCTCGGCGAGGATCGGAGAAATAGCCGGCGACGCTCAGTTCGAAGGTGCGCTGGCGATACGCGTCGGGATTCGCCTCGCGCAGCCCCGAGGCGGCGAGTTCGGCGCGGAGCGCGGTGACCGCGGAGCCGTTCTGCCTGGCGGCAAACTCCCGCTCAAACTCACCGCGCCAGGCACGTGAAATCGGGGCTGGGTCGAGCAGTACGAGGCGCGTGGGGAGTGGTCCGGCCCGGCCCGCGGCGGCCTCGATGGTGTAGAGCATCGCGAGGAGTGCCCCCCACGAGTAGCCGACGATGGTTGGGGCGCGTTCACCCTGTTCGTCGAGCACGCGCGCAAGATCGGCAACCTGCACCTCCCAGGTGATCGGGGTGCGGTCATCGGTTTTGCTCCGCCCGCCGCCGCGCTGGTCGTAGAACAGGCAGTCATGTGTTGCGGCAACGTCGAGCAGCTGCGGGAGCAGGTAGTCGTGCGACGCACCCGGGCCGCCGTGCAGGACGACCACAGGATCGACGCCCTCGGCTCCCCATCGCGCCCAATAGAGGGGGATCGCGGTGGTGGTCGTAAAGCCGTCGGTACGCGGGGTGGGAATCGAGAGCGGGGCCATTCCGGAGAAGACTAAACGAATGACGCCGCGATCCCCACCGTGTTGAGGTGCACGCGGACCGTGTCGTTGACGTCGCGCCCGTACCCCCCGGCGACGGTGATGACCACCGGAACACCGATCGCGCGGCACGACTCGAGCACGAAATAGTCCCGGGCCTTGAGACCGTCGAAGCTGAGTGTGAGGCGACCGAGCGTGTCCCCCTCATGGGGATCAGCGCCAGCCAAGAAGCACACTAAGTCGGGGCGCGATGCCTCGAGCACGCGCGGCAGGTGCGTGCGCAGGAGATCGAGGTAGATCGCATCGCCGGTGCCGTCGTCGAGCTCCACGTCGAGCGTGCCGGCGACTTTGCGGAACGGATAGTTCCGCCCGCCATGCATCGAAAAGGTGAAGACCGACGGATCGCCGGCAAAGATGGCGTGCGTGCCGTTGCCTTGATGCACATCAAGATCCACGACCGCCGCGCGCGCAATCAGGCCGTCATGTTGAAGCGCGCGAATGGCCACTGCCACGTCGTTGAAGACGCAGAATCCTTCGCCGTGCGCCGGAAATGCGTGATGGGTGCCACCGGCGAGGTTCATGGCTACACCGTTGGTGACCGCCGCGCGCGCGGCAGCGATGGTTCCCCCCACGGCGCGCAACGAGCGCTCAGCGAGCGCGGGGGACCACGGGAAGCCCACGGTGCGCTGGGCAGCAGGGGTGAGTGTGCCCAGCAGGACGGCGTCCACGTACGCGGCGTCGTGGACGCGCGTCAGTTCGTCGTGCGTGGCCCGCTCCGGTTCGTGGAGATGGTCGGCGGGGACGAGGCCATCGGCAATCACCTGGTCGCGGAGCTGCGCGTACTTGGAGATCGGGAACCGATGGCCGTCAGGAAGCGGAATCGCGTAGCGGGCGCTCGTCCAGGTGTGCAGCGGCACGAACGGTCCGTCAGCCGCCGCGCTTGCCGAGCGTCACCGTGAGCGTGGTGCGCTCGGTACCACGCAACACCACAATCTTGACCAGGTCGCCGGGTTTGTGGGCGTTGAGTGCGTCGGTGTAGCTGTAGATGTCTTTCACCACGGTGCCGTCGAACTCGACAATGACATCGTTGGTTTTGAGCCCGCCGAGATCGGCGGGGCTCCCGGCGCGTACTCCGGTGATCTTCATCCCGACGACATCGGCGGAGCCCATGTCGGGGATCGAGCCGAGGTAGACGCCACTGCCCGTACGCTCTGCGGCACGCGGGGTGGAGGTTGTAGGCGCTTTCGTGAAGGTGAGGCGTGCGGGGCGGTCGGCGAGATCGCGCACGACGCGTTCGGCGAACTCGACCACCCGCACCTCACCCGCCGCGTCGATGGTGGACGCGACGTCCGAGGCGCGATGGTATTGATCGTGGAGATCGGTGAACATGTGCAACACCGGCATGTCCTTGGCGTAGAACGACGCGTGGTCGGACGGGCCGAAGCCGTCGCCCACGGCGTTGAGCTTGAGTCCACCCGTGTTGGCTTTCGCGAGGATGTCGGGCATTTCGGTGGCGGTTGCCACACCGTACACGATCAGCTTGTCGTTCCGCAGTCGGCCGATCATGTCGAAGTTGACCATGGCCTGCACGCTCGAGATCGGCACTGGGGCGTGGTCGGCAAAGTACGCCGAACCCAGGAGGCCGAGTTCTTCGCCGGTGAAGTTCACGAAGAGCACGGTGCGCTTGGCAGGCGAGCGCTTGAAGCGCGCGGCGAGTGCCAGCACCGCGGCGGTACCGCTGGCGTTGTCGTCGGCACCGGGGTGAATGATGTTGCCGGCTTCCGGGTCGAGGGCGCCGGTGGAGCTGCGTCCCAAGTGATCGAAGTGGGCGCCAATGATCACATACTCCGCGCGGAGCGACGCATCGCGGCCGGGGACGACGCTGTAGACATTTTGTGTGGGGAGCGCGCGCGGCTCTCCGCCGCGCACGGGCTCCTTGGCGACAAACTTCTGTAGCGTGCCCGTGAGTCCGAGCTCGGCGTAGCGCCGCACTAGGTAAGCCGCGGCAGAATCGTTGCCAGCGGTGCCGGTGCCTCGCCCTTCGAGGCGCGGATCCGCGAGATAGCCGATATCGCGCGCGATCATCGCGGCGTCGTTTCCCGCACTGAAGGCCGGCGCGGCAGCGACTCGGCGCGTGGCGCCATTGGTGGCGCCATTCGTGGCGCCGCTCGCGCAGGCACCGAGGGTCAGGAGGAGCGCAGGGAACAGGGTGCGGCGGGTCATGGGCTAGCGGTTGGTGAAGTCGGTGGCCGACGTCACAGCCTTGCAGGCCGCGGCAAGGAGCGTGGCTGTGCGATCGAGGTCCAGCAGGCTCACCATCTCGTTCGGCGAGTGCATATAGCGGTTCGGCACAGACACGAGCGCCGTCGCTACACCTTGGCGTGCGAGATGGATACCGTCGGCATCCGTGCTGGTGTCGCGGCCCGCCGCGTGCAGGCTGTACGGGATTTTCATGGACTCCGCGGTGTCGCGGATAATGCGGAACGCAACCGGCGACACAATGGAGCCGCGCGTGAGCACCGGGCCTCCGCCAATCTTGTGCTCGCCCAGTTCTTTCTTCTCGACGGTGGGGTGGTCGGTGGCGAAGGTGACGTCTACGACGATCGCCATGGCGGGATTCACGCGCTCCGCGCCAACGAGTGCGCCGCCCCCGCGGTAGCCAATTTCTTCCTGTGTGGTTGCGACGGCGACCACGCGTGCTTCACCCGGGTCCGCGGCATAGCGTCGCAGTGCCTCGAGCACAATGAAGGCGCCAATGCGATCGTCGATGGACCGCGAGACAATGCGATCGTTCGGGAAGTCGAGCGTTTTCTGGTCAATCACACCGGCATCGCCGATCGAGACCACAGCTTCAGCTTGCGCGCGCGTCGTGCAGCCGATGTCGACCCATAAGTCGGTGAACTTCGACGCTTTCTCGCGATCCTCGACCTTCATCAGGTGAATCGGCTTCTTGCCCACGACGCCGATCACGTCACCCGACTTACCCGCGAAACGGATACGCTGTGCGACAAGGACCTGCGGATCCCAGCCACCGATTGGGCCGATGTAGAGAAATCCGTCGTCGTCGATGTAGGTGATAATCACGCCGATTTCGTCGATGTGACCTGCGAGCATGATGGTGGGGCCGCCCTTGCCGGACACTTCGGCCATGCTGTTGCCATGGACGTCACACGACACGGTCGCGAAGGCGCCCGCTTCCTCGCGCCAGACCTTGGCGGTTGCTGCTTCGTAGCCAGAGGGGCCCGGGGTATCGAGGAGGCGCTTGAGAAAGGCGACGGATGACGGCGTCAGCATCTGGAACGGGGGCTGATGGAAAGAAGGAACCACGATGGGCGCGGACGTCGCGCCGCCTGTCGCATCGTAGTGCCAGAAGCTGGGCGGGGGAAGTCGCCCCCGCGTGCGCCCGCGTGCCGTCGCGCGCGATCTGAACGAGTTACGCGGTGATGTGCCG
>Ga0194048_10002035_pt1 | contig 10065 bp, 10 predicted proteins | sample JunL225m_MetaG_FD_161685 | JGI IMG/M metagenome (GOLD analysis project Ga0194048, IMG submission 161685) | Anoxic zone freshwater microbial communities from boreal shield lake in IISD Experimental Lakes Area, Ontario, Canada - Jun2016-L222-5m | ecosystem: Environmental > Aquatic > Freshwater >... | reverse complement strand
CGAGGGACCAGCGCGGTGCAGTGGCCGAGGCCCAAACCGCTGCCCCTGCCGTGAACATCACGAGCACGATGTCGATGGCATGGTTGCCGGTGGGATGCGGTCCGGATGCGGCCGCAAGAGCCCCAGCAATACCACTGACAGTGGCAATTATTTGGGCATTGGTTCCGGAGACATTGATTTGGCGTCGCCCCACATGACGAAGCTAGACCATTGTTCCTGAATCGTGATGCCAGTTGCCTGCATGTTGTGAATTTGTGCACTCAAATCGCAACGGAATATCAAGGATGTATGTCATTTTCAGGGTTTGATAATGCCAACATCGAAGCGTGGTACTGTCGCAGGTAATTCGGGCACTAGGTATGGAAAAGGTTTTGATGATGAAGCGCATCGTTCGTGTAGCTGCTCTCTCGGCTTTGTTGGCAACCACAGCTCTCGCTGGTCTCTCATCAGGTGCGTCGGCGCGTTCGCGCAGCGACGAAGGCCACGCTGACAAGGGCCATCGCCACGGCCACGGTCACTCGGGCCAGTATTTCTGCCCAGCAATGGTGCTGCTCACCAAGACCGGCAACACGGTCACCTTTACCCTCAATGGCTTCGCCGAGGGCGCCAAAGTCACGGTGACCGGTGAGAAGCACAAGTCCGTTCCGTTCACCGGCTTGAGCATTGACACCACTTCGCTCAAGGGCGAATACGAGGTTCAGGCCACTGGCTCGAGCTCATGCCGCCCCGGTCACAAGGTTCACGCTGAGGCCGAGTTCAAGGTCGCCAAGAAGAAGTAACTGCACGCTCGTACTCGAGTGGGCGGTCGACCAGTTCGACTGCCAGCCATTGTTTCTGTGAGTCTGTGCGATAGCCGCTCTGTCGATTGCTTCGACGGCGGCTGAGAGCATCGCTTCGAAGGAGACCATCATGGGTCAGATCATCGGTCAGTTCTGTATCAACGTCACCGATCTTGAGCGCTCGATCGCATTCTGGCAAGACGTCTGTGGCATTCCGCTGCGCAGCCGTACTCAGATTCCCACCGCGCTTGAAGCGGTGTTGCAAGCCGATGAGGGTGGCTCGCGTATTCAGCTTGCGCAGCAACTCGAGCAGCCCGGTCCTATCGATATGGGCACCGCGATGTGGAAGCTGTATCTCAACACCGACGACTGCTTTGCGCTGTACGAGCGCTGCCTCGCCGCCGGTTGCGAATCAGTGCAAGCGCCAGCACGCCTCGACCGGTGGCCAGTGACCGTGGCGTTCATCAAAGACTTCGACGGATACCTCATTGAGCTCATCGAGTATCACGAGGGCACTCCAGCAGGCGTGCCAGACCCAGGCTCGACCAACCGCAAATGAGTTGGTTGCCGTCGCCGCTGCCGCAACGCGCAGAGGTTGATGGACTCACGTTCGTTCCGCTCACTCCGCAATTGCTTTCGGGTGATTATGCGGCGGTGATGCGTGACATCGAGATGCTTCGCACGTGGAGCGGCGAGAATTGGCCAACGCCCGAATTCACAGCCGACGACAATCTTGCTGACCTCGTTCGTCATGATCGAGAGCAGAGCGAAGGTGTCGCGCTCACCTACAGCGTGCTCCGTCATGAGGTGGTCATTGGCTGCATCTATGTGCGGCCCATCGCCGATGCGCTACTTACCCGATCGGTCATCGTCGACCCGGCCGAATTGTCGGCCACAGACATTGTGGTGCGTGGTTGGAGCCACGACATCAGTGCGGCTGCGCTCATCGCAGCGAGTCGGTCGTTCTTGCTGAGCGAACCGTTTGAGTTCTCGTTGTTGTGGTGGCAAACGAACATTGACGCTTCTGACCAACTCGACGCTTGCGACAGCTTGGGTCTGTCGAAGCAGCTCAGTTTCTTCGGAGAATCCACGATGTGGGTGCTCGCCACGCGGCCGTAGGCATTGCTTGCGGAGCCACGTGGGTGAGTTAGGCGGGCCGCTTCCAGTGCACGCCAACAGCGGCGCCCAGCACTGACACCTCGTCGATGATGTCGTCGAGCATGTCCCAGAGGTCGGGCACGAGTTCGCGGCAGCTCACGAGCCCGAAGTCGAGCGAGTCGAGGTAACTCTGAACGGTGATGTTGAGACCCTGACCATCGACCACGGTGGAAACGGGGTAGTAGTGCAGCATCCGCGAGCCTGCGGCGTAGAGCGGTTCGCGTGGGCCGGGCACGTTTGAGATCACGAGGTTCACCGGCGTGCCGAATCGACCGGTCAGGCGCAACGCAGTTCGCATGGCTTGGGCGAACACGGCTGGCGGTGCGAACTGGGCAAAGTCGGTGAGCGCCTCGGCGGGAACTGCATCGAACAACTGCTTGGCGCCGACCATCGAGTCATGCACGCGCTGTACGCGTTGCAGCGGATCTGGTTCGTCGGTGGGTAGCCCGGCGAAGATTGCCGATACACGGTTTGACCATTTGTCGGTCTCAGCGCCGGTGCGAATAGACACGGGCACCATTGCAACCAATGGTGACTCGGGTAAGGCATCGTGGCGCTCAAGCCACGTGCGCAGGCCGCCGGCACACACCGCCATCACCACATCGTTGAGCGTGGCGCCGCAGGCATTCTTGATCTCTTTGATCGTGCCGAGTGGCACTGATCCGTAGGCAAACCGGCGGTGCGCGGTGATGTTGGCGTTGAACGGGGTTCGTGGCGCGGTGAGCGATGGGGGAGGGCCTACGGCTTCTTCGTCTTCGCGTTTGCGGCCGATGTTCAGCATCGCGCCGAGCGGACCGCGCAAGCTGGCGCGGGCTTGATCTGCGGCAGCGACGAGTGCAGGGTTGCGCGTGGCACGGCCAAGGTCGCGTGCGGTTCGTGCACCGAGCAACAACGCTCGACCAGGCTTGCGAATGAGCTTGCCCGCAGCTCGGGCGATCATCTCGTTATCCGAAGGGATTCGCTCGGGCTTCCACTCGGAGGTGGCGGCTTCGAACTCGCCGCCATCGGGTTGGTGATCGAGCATCAGCATCAGCAACTCAGAACCCGATGCGCCGTCGATGGTGGCGTGATGAACCTTGGTGAGAATGGCGAACCGATTCTCGGGCAAACCCTCGATGACGTAGGTCTCCCACAGCGGGCGGCCGCGGTCGAGCGGGCGGCCCACGATGCGTGCGACGAGTTCGCCGATCTGATGATCGTTGCCTGGCGATGGAACCGCGGTGTGACGCACATGAAAGTCGAGATCGAAGTTTGGGTCCTCGACCCAAAACGGATGGTCGAGACCGAAGGGCACTTCGCGAATGCGGCGCCGCAGTGGTTCGAGCAAATGCAGACGCTGAGCAATCTGTTCGCGCCACTCGCTGAGTGGGTCGTAGTCGGGCTGATCTGATGGTCGTTCGTACACCGAGAGGCTCGACACGTGGCCGAACTGCGCAGCGGTCTCCATGTAGAGAAACGATGCATCGACACCAGATAGTTGCTTCAACAGGTTCTCCCCGAGGCGTTAGATATCGACAGCAGCTGCCGCGAACTGCGCGTTGTAGAGCGCATGATACGCACCACGCTTGGCAAGAAGCTCATGGTGGTTGCCCTGCTCAACGATGCTGCCGGCGTCCATCACCAAAATCAGGTCGGCATCGCGAATGGTGCTGAGTCGATGAGCGATCACAAAGCTGGTGCGCTTTGAGCGCAGCGCGGCCATTGCGTGCTGGATCAAGACCTCAGTGCGGGTGTCGACGGAGCTTGTTGCTTCGTCGAGAATCAAGATTGCTGGGTCGGCCAAGAAGGCTCGGGCGATGGTGATGAGCTGCTTCTCGCCAGCACTGATCGCGCCGCCTTCGTCGTCGATACGAGTGTCGTAGCCCTCGGACAACGAATGGACGAATCGATCGACGTAGGTAGCTCGAGCTGCTTCGAGAATTTGCTCTTCGGTGCAACCAACGAGCCCGTAGGCGATGTTCTCGCGAATGGTTCCGCTGAACAGCCAGGTGTCTTGCAACACCATGCCCACGTTGCTGCGCAGGTCGCGCCGAGGCATCTGCGAAATGTCGACACCGTCGAGGCGGATGGCGCCTCCACCGATTTCGTAGAAGCGCATGATGAGGTTCACCAGCGTGGTCTTGCCGGCTCCGGTGGGTCCAACGATGGCCACGGTCTGGCCGGGCTCGGCGATGAGCGATAGGTCGGTGATGAGCGGATTCGCTGGGTCGTACGAGAACGACACATGGTCGAACTCAACCCGGCCGCGTGGCTCTGGTGTGGTCTCGGGAGTCGGCCCATCAGCGCTTTGCTCGGGAGCGTCGAGCAACTCAAAGACTCGCTCGGCCGAGGCAATGCCGGACTGCAACACGTTGGCCATCGAGGCGAGTTGGGTGAGCGGCTGCGTGAACTGGCGTGAGTACTGAATGAACGCCTGCACATCGCCAAGGCTCATTGCTCCAGACGAAACGCGCAGCCCACCGATGACGGCGATGGCCACGAAGTTGAGGTTGCCGAGGAACATCATCGCGGGCTGAATGAGGCCAGCGATGAACTGCGCTCCGAAACTTGCTTCGTAGAGCTGGTCGTTCTTGTCGCTGAAGCGTTGCTCAATCTCGCGTTGGCGACCAAAAACCTTGACCAGTGCGTGACCCGTGAAGGCCTCTTCGATCTGTGCGTTCAGTGCGCCAGTGTGCGACCACTGCGCGATGAAACGCAGCTTTGAACGCTTGGTCACGACCCGAATGACGTAGAACGACAACGGAATGGTGATGACAGCAACGCTGGCGAGCACTGGCGAGATGATGTACATCATGATGACCACGCCAACAAGGCTGAGCGTTGAGGTGAGCACCATGCTCAGCGACTGCTGCATGCTCTGCGAGATATTGTCGATGTCGTTGGTCACGCGGCTGAGCATGTCGCCACGCGGTTGTGAGTCGACGTAGCTCAACGACAAACGGTTGAGCTTGTCTTCGACATCGGCGCGTAGGCGATACATCGTTCGCTGAACCACCTTGGCCAACGTGAACGATTGCAGCAATGACAGAGTCGCCGACGCAACGTAGAGAACCAAGACGCCGAGCAGCACATTACGCAGACCATGGAAGTCGATGCCGACATCGCGGTGGATCAAGCCTTTGAAGATGATGTCGGTGCCATGCCCGAGAATTCGAGGCCCCAGCACCGAGAGGGTGACGCTGCCCAAAGCCAACACCACGCCCATGACGGCGCCGAATCGCTCGGGTCGAAGTCGACCGAGCAGGCGGCGTGATGAGCCACCAAAGTCTTTTGATTTCTCGGCGGGCATGCCCATGCTGGCCATGCGCCCGGCGGGACCCATGTTGCGGAGCTCGGACCCTGGCTGCTTGGGTGCTGCGGTTGCGGCTGGATCGCTCATGCTGCGTCCTCGGCGCTCATCTGTGACGCAACAATCTCGGCATACGTGGGGCACGTTGCGAGCAGTTCGGTGTGAGTACCGAGGCCCACGGCCGCGCCGTCTTCAATGACCAGAATCTGGTTCGCATTGATGATGGTGGACACGCGCTGCGCAACGATGATCACCGTTGCATTGGCGGTGTGCGGAGCCAGCGCGGCGCGGAGGCGGGCGTCGGTTGCGAGGTCGAGCGCAGAGAACGAGTCGTCGAACAGATAGATCTCGGGCTTACGCACCAAGGCTCGAGCGATTGCCAGTCGTTGGCGCTGGCCGCCAGAAACGTTGGAGCCACCTTGGGCGATTGGGGCATCGAGTTGGCCCGGCATGGCTGAGACGAAATCGGTTGCTTGAGCGATTGCGAGTGCGGCCCACAGGTCTTCGTCGGTGGCATTGGGGTCGGCGAAGCGGAGGTTGCTGGCAACGGTGCCCGAGAAGAGATACGGCTTTTGGGGAACGAGCCCAATGCGTCCCCACAGCAGATCGGGGTCGAGGTCGCGCACGTCGACACCGTTCACGATCACTGAGCCCGACGTGGCGTCGAAGAGTCGTGGGATCAAACTCAGCAACGTTGTCTTGCCAGAGCCAGTGCTGCCGATGATTGCGGTGGTTTGTCCGGCGGTGGCGCGCAGCGAGATGCCACCGAGCACCGGAGCAACGGCACCGGGATAGTGGAAGCCAACGTCGCGTAGTTCGAGCGTGCTGTGACTGGTGAGGTCGGTGGTGGGGTGAGCAGAGCGCACAACCGAAGACTCGGTGTCGAGCACTTCGTTGATTCGTTCGGCGCACACAGCGGCGCGGGGGATGAGCACGGCCATGAACGTGGCCATCATCACCGACATCAAAATCTGAGCGAGATAACTGAGGAACGCAATGAGCGCCCCGATCTTCATCTCGCCTCTGTCGATGCGTCCGGCGCCGAACCACAACACGGCCACGCTTGAGGCGTTGAGAATGAACATCACCGTGGGGAACATCACTGCCTGCAAGCGCCCGGCCCGCAGTGCTGCGCCGGTGACCTCGGTGTTGACCTCGGCGAACCGATCGACCTCGACGGGTTCACGAACAAACGCTCGCACCACGCGGATACCCGTGATCTGCTCGCGCAGCACGCGGTTTACGGTGTCGATGCGGGTTTGCATCACGCGGAATTGCGGCACCATTTTCGAAACCACAATGCCTACGCAGAGCAACAGCAGCGGAACGCTGACAGCCAAAATCCACGACAGCCCACGGTCTTCGCGCAGCGCCATGATGATGCCGCCAACGGCCGTGATAGGCGCGGCAACCAGCATGGTGCATGTCATCATCATGAACATCTGTACTTGCTGCACATCGTTGGTGATTCGGGTGATGAGTGATGGAGCACCGAATTGGCCAACCTCGCGGGCTGAGAACTCGCTGACGTGATTGAAGATGCCGCGGCGTACGTCGCGGCCAAAACCCATTGAGGCTCGAGATCCGTAGTACACAGCGGCACACGCAGTGGTTATCTGCAGCACGGTGACGGCGATCATCAGCGCGCCGGTCTTCCAGATGTAACCCGTGTCGCCAGTGGCGACGCCTTTGTCGATGATCGATGCATTGAGAGACGGCAAATACAGCGCTGCCAATGACTGAATCGTTTGCATCACGACCACTGCGAGGAGAGCGCCGCGATATCGCCCGAGATACGAGCGAAGCAGACGAGCAAGCATGAGTTCTCCAGGGGCAGGGGATACGAAGGGCTACATGATGGTACGCGCCGCGCTGGCCAAATCCCGATTTGTCCCACTTCACGGGGTATGGAGTGGCATGCTGCACATCATGCGACGTTCTATTGACGACTACCCCTTTTCTGAGGCCGATCGACCCGCGGGCGATGAAGATGCCGCCCGGCTTTCGTGGGCGATTTCGATTAGCGACGACTACGACGACGCCGAACCGCGGGTGGTGCTCACCCTTGAAGAGGTTGGCCTGCCGGGCGAGGGGCTCGTCGCCCATCTGCCGCCGCATCTGGCGCGCCGCCTGCGAGGCGCAATTCACGACGCGCTCAAGGAAATTGGAGAAGACCCAGGTCGCTGATTTCGCTGGGTAATGTTGCTGCGACCGTTGGGGAACTGTCCTCGCTGGTCTATTGTTGACCGAGTTAGTCGGATTTAGTTCGATGTTTGTTTCTGTCCCTCTCTTGCCTGGAGGCCGCCCGTGGGCGTCACCCCAATAGTTGCCGTACCTCGTGACCTCGACGCCGAGCAGCAGCGCGACATTGTTCGGTTTGAACAAGCCGTTACGCAGTACCTCGCTGGCGAGATTGGCGAAGATGTCTTTCGAGTGATGCGCCTCAACAATGGGGTCTACGGCCAGCGTCAAGGCGGCACCAATCAGATGGTGCGCATCAAGCTGCCCGCAGGCACCATCACGCCCGAGCAGATGGACATGATGGGCTACCTCGCCGAGACCTTCTCGCGAGGCTGGGGTCACATCACCACCCGCCAAAACGTGCAGGTCCACTTCGTTGAGCTCACTCGGGTTCCCGAACTCATGCGTCACCTCGCAACAGTCGGGCTCACCAGCCGCGAGGCGTGTGGCGACACCGTGCGCAACGTGATGGCCTGCCATCTCGCTGGTGCGTGCCCTCACGAACACCTCGATGTCACCGCTTGGGCCGATGCCACGTTCCGTCACTTCGTTCGCAACCCATTGGGTCAGCGTCTGCCGCGCAAGTTCAAGGTGAACTTCTCGGGCTGCAGCACCGACTGCGGCCAGGCGATGTTCAACGACGTTGGTGTCATCGCCACCACTCGCACCCTCGACAACGGCGACACCGAAGCCGGCTTCCGCATCTATATCGCTGGTGGCCTCGGCGCAACGCCGCATCCAGCGTTGGCCCTCGAAGACTTCACCACCCGCGAAGATCTGCTGCCAACCATCGAAGCCGCACTTCGCGTGTTCGAGCAGACCGGTAACCGCGACAACAAGCTGCGCGCCCGAATGAAATGGGTCGTCGATCAACTCGGCATCGACGAGGTCCGTCGCCGGGTCATCAAGATTCGTCACACACTGCCGGCGTCGTCGTCGTGGCCGGGCGGCATCCCCGCCGAAGTCACCATCGCCGGCGATAAGCCCGCTGGACGCTCGGCCACCGTCGAAGCCACCGCAGTTGGGCAAGGCGTCAATGTCACGCTCACGCCTCGCGACCCGTATAGCCGTTGGGTTGCAACCAGCGTCATCCGCGGCACGGCCAACGGTACGGTGTCGGCGGTTGCCTACGCAGCGCTTGGCGATCTCACCGCTTCGCAGTTCCGTTCGCTCGCTTCGATCCAGCGCGAACTCGCCGCCGATGTGCGCTTGAGCAATCGCCAAAACGTTGTGTTCCGCGGCCTCACCGAAGAGCAACTTCCGGTTCTGTATGCCCGCCTCGAGGCCATCGACATGGCTCGACCCGGTGCCGAGTTGGCCCGCGATGTTGTGGCATGCCCAGGCGCCGACACGTGCAACATTGCGGTCACCCAGTCACGTGGGTTGGCCAAGGCCATTGGCGATCGTCTCGAAGAAGAGGGTCTCGCCGAAGTCGGTGGCATCCGTATCAACATCTCTGGTTGCACCAATAGCTGCGGTCAGCATCACGCGTCAGACATCGGATTCTTCGGTGCCGAGCGTCGTGCGCACGGCAAGGCTGCCCCTGGATATCAGATGTTGCTTGGCGGCTACGTGGGCGAAGAGAGCATTCACTTCGGTGAGAAGGCATTGCGTCTGCCTGCCAAGGCCGCACCCGAAGCCGCGGCGCGTGTTGTGCGTCGGTTCGCCGAAGAGCGCGAAGCTGGCGAACGTTTCCGCACATGGATGGATCGTGTCGGCGGTGCTTCGGCCGTGGCCGACACGCTCAAAGATCTCGACTTCTTCCCATCGCCCGAAGATGCCCCTGAGTTCTATGCCGACTACGACGAGACTGGGCCCTTCGTTGCCGATGTCGGCGAGTCAGAGTGCGCAGTCTGAGCCAGCAATTGCTCGAGGCGTGCGCAGCAATCGACGCTGCCAACGCGCTGGACCCAACGTCGGTCGTTGTTCGCGGCGAATCAATTGCGCTTGCCTTAGTGCATGGTCGCCTGGCCACCGATTGGGTGCGGCACCTCAACCCCGAAGCCGACGATGCGCTTGTCATCGCCGCGCGTGCTCACCATCTGCGCCGCTGGGAAGTGCCTCGCACGACCTATCCCGAGGGCAAAGCTGGCTACCTGCGCTGGCGTAAGGATCAAAAGGCGCGACACGCTCGCGATGTAGAAGTCATCCTGAACGAGGTGGGTTACGACGAGGCCACCATTCAGCGGGTGCAGGTATTACTGCGGCGCGAGCAACTGAGAACCGACGCCGACACTCAAACGCTTGAGGATGCAGCGTGTCTCGTGTTTATCGAGACACAGTTAGCTGAGATGGCGCCACGATTCGATCGTGAGCATCTGCTTCAGGTGATCCGCAAGACCGCAGCGAAGATGAGTGCGGCCGGACTGGGCGCTGTAGCGCTGCTACCCATTGGCGCTGTTGAGCACGAGTTGCTCGCAGCAGCGCTGGCGTAGCGTCGCTGGCGTAGCGCCGCGAATCAGACGTAGTGCTCTTGTAGCGGCGGGAAGCCGTTGAAGCCCACCGAACTGTATGTGGTGGTGTAGGCGCCTGCAGACAAGATGTCGACCATGTCGCCCTCGGCGAGCGCCAGAGGTAGTTCGTAGGCGCTCTTTTCGT
>Ga0194048_10002033_pt1 | contig 10080 bp, 5 predicted proteins | sample JunL225m_MetaG_FD_161685 | JGI IMG/M metagenome (GOLD analysis project Ga0194048, IMG submission 161685) | Anoxic zone freshwater microbial communities from boreal shield lake in IISD Experimental Lakes Area, Ontario, Canada - Jun2016-L222-5m | ecosystem: Environmental > Aquatic > Freshwater >... | reverse complement strand
ATTTTGCTGCGTATGCAGCACTTGGTCCAATGACCAAGAGTGTTATTGCACAAATCAGGATTCTCACTACTAAGAATTCCTATCTCTATATGCCCGCATTCCAGAGTCTATCAACTGATCATTTCCTCCTAGGGAATAATAAAAACTCCTCATCTCAAGCTCTCTAGTCTCATCTTCCCAGGGTATGAATCCCATCGATCTATTGTATCTGTCAACAATGGGCTGGATCTTCTTGTTCTCGAAATGCCCCTCAACCTGAATGTTTGGATAGGTATCTCTTATATATCCAAGAAGTTCAAGAGTTCCGCTTGTAGATGTCGAATATATACTGTCTACCCACAGAACAGAACCGTTCCTTATCCATCTAAATAGGATGGAGCCGATTAGATTCCCTTCTTCGTCTACTGAGTTCATTATCTCTCCAGGATAATCTTCGGGATACATGATTTGTCCCATAGATTCGAATGCGGGTTGTCCAACCTCAGGCTTAATCATGGCTCCCATCTTAACATCATAAATCTCCTCATCTGAATGAATGATATCCTCATTTGGTCTATACCACTCCTCATCTCTATTTGGGCTAAGATATCTCTTCATCGCATTCAGGAGAGATCCTCTTAGAGAGGGGGTCTGATTTAGATCACTCTGTTCAGGAAACTGAATCTCCCCAGTCTCTATATTAAGAGTTCCGGCCAAAACTGGACTAGTAAAGGTTCCCATAGAGTGATTGAGGTATTTAGATATTATTTCGTCTATTGATCTTCCCCAGAATATTTCTCCATTTGAATAAATAAAACAAACCTCTCCCCTGTCATTTGCAAACTGCATCATGTTGTCAATAGTCTGACCGTCCCGATTCCTTAGGTCAGGAAGAGTGTCGTCTGTAAACTGATGAAGATCCGTTTGACCCGTCGATATCTCTGCGGTATCAGTCTGAGTAATATCAGACTCCTTCTCCCAGATATCAACAGAGGATATTGTATAATTTTTATATCGTTCATTACACTCTGGGCACCTGCCTGTAAGACCGGCCCTATTTCTCTTACAATCCTTGCAGAGATCGTGTGTCTGTTGATAAAGTCTATCGTTCTTAGCTCTTTCTCCAAGTTCAATTTTATCTATGTGTATATATCTAGAGCTAGAGTCGTTGTCAGCAACCTCATTAGAGGTTTTAAACTGCGATTCGTATTCACTCTTCAGTCTCACAATAGCCCGGTCTATAAGGGGAACGTAATTTATTGCCATATATTTGTCGATAAGCGACAAACTATCTTGGAAATATATAAGGTTATCTTTCTCAACATTTGGGAGATTCCCATTTTCTAAAGCCCCTTGCATCTTCAGGACGCACTCCCTCAGCCCTTGAATACCAGCGGGAAATGTAACGCTATCTACGTTCAAATCAAGTGTTGCAATATGTTTAAACTGAGCAGTATAGAGGGCGTCTTCTAATTCTCGGGGGGGTAATGATATTTCATTAATCCCTGCTCGCAACAGAGTCTCACATATTCTGGTTACATACTCAAATTGTGTTACATAATTATAGTTTGACTCAAGACAATAGTCTAAGAACGATCCTCCGCGCTCTCCAATTCCATCGAGAGATTTTTCAAGAAAATCAATCTGGGCGGGAATCTGTGTCAAGCCGAACTGCTCGTCAATAATACTTAGGTTATTATCATTCTGGGCACGCGCCTCCTCCCTATCAGTAGACGACCAATATCCATCCAGATATACCCTCTCTAAATAGTCTTCCACATTAAAATCAATGCCCATACTGTGAAGTCCTAGTCTTAGCCTATCGATGATGTAGTGGTGCTTAATAGCGATTTCCTCGTAAGACATGAGGAAATCGCCCCGGAGCTTAGTCTGTATTCTTAAAGTCATAAACTCTATGAAAGAGTGTAAATTCTGAGGAATATAATTAACTGTTGCGTCAAGCATAAGTCTGAGTTCTTCGCCTACTCCATCACTCTGCTCGTCCAATACCTTCTTGACAATCCTATCAATATCAGCTTCAGTTGCTCTAGAAGAATTCTCAGGCTCAGTATGAAGAAAGGAAGATTGGCCCCCTGACTCTTCTCCTACATTAATTTCATTAAAATAATTGTTCATTTGCGTCTTTATCTCTAGGATGAGACGATTTTCCGTTGCGAGATTCACAGGTCCCTTGATTAGTTCCGCAAATTCTCTAGCGAAATCACCAAAACTAGGATTAATATCAGTAATATACTGGATAATGGACAATATTCCAAACGAGATAGTGTCCGGCATATCATCTTTGACTGGGTATGTATAAATATCCCGACGTAGTGACTGTAAATTGAAGTACCTAAAAATATCTCTGAATCCTTCTAGACTAGCCTCGACTTTTCCCGTCAAGGGAAGATCCCTAAACTTACTGCAAATCTCTCCAGAGATAGCATCGCTATCGATATCTGAGATTTTATTTGCCTCAAAAGTAATAACAAAGAAATCGTTATCCTCGTCGGACGCGGCGTCAGCTCCATCTCTATCTACATATTGGTTCTCTTCGCGGTCTATAAGGGAATTCTGATCGACATACCATATTTCTTCAAAGAAATCATTAACATCTTGGAGAGAATCAAGTCTTATATTCTTACCAGGGATGGAGTAGTCAAAATCGTATAAGTGCTTACTCTCATAATCGAAGTCAGGGTGATTATATGCAGGATACTCATTTGTATCAGATTCATCAACATCTATTCCAAAGGATTCGGCCTGCCTATACCACTTCTCTAAGATAGGATAGTATTTACTTTCTGTCTTGCTATCCAGAGAGTGTTGGCCTCCAGAGGTGGCTCCCATCCTTGCCTCCAGGATCTTCCACTTCTTGCCAAAAGGATTCTCTTTATCCCTACCAATTACTCCAATAAATATTGTTCCGATGGGAACTCCATTTGGCTTGCGGAAAGCATAGGCAACAACATCTCTCTTTCTCATAGACTGCGCGTACTTATCTGCATAGGAGGTCTCCGCTGCGTAGCAATGACTAAGAATATTAGCTTGGCGCTCGGAATCTTCACTACCTATCTGACCAAGGGGAGCTATCGAGTAACCCTTACTATCCTTCCAAATCGGAGAATTTTCCCAACTCAACTCGTTCCTTAGGGGGTTTAATCCTGTCGCTCTCAGACGCAACAGCCAATTCTCAATGCTCTGCATATCCTCGTCATCAGAGATATTCTCCCAATTTATATTCTGCCCCCCTTCTTCCTCTTCTGTGGGCTGAACAGAAAAAGATCCATTTCTCCTTTCCCACTCTATATATGGTTCTGCATCATTAAGAATATCAATTTGCGAATCTGTCGGAAAAAGCTGGAGGGTTTCAACACCTAATTTAAATTTATGGATAGTCCAGTCCAAGAGACACTGAAGACCCGGTTTAAATTTGCGGAGCCTTTCCTCAAGAACCTCTAGTCGAGTCTGAGATGATTCACTTTTTGTGCGTGACTGTATGGTAAATTTAATGTTGCTGAAACTTGAGTCGAATTCCATCAGTAGTGTGGTAGGGATGTGAAAATCGTCTATATGGGGACTTATTTCGATCTTATCTATTGAGCGTCCTGATGGTGATTTTACGTTATTATACTCCTCGGGGCTGAAATCCGCCATACCTGTATTAGGATCATACAATCTGACCTTATAGTAAAAATCAGATTGTGGCACTACCCTATACACAGGAGGATCGTAGTAATCGACGTCCACAATTCCCCATAGAGATCCTGGAGCTATCTTAAACATTTCTCCTTCCATAGAAACCACTGCATCACTAGTTAGCTTAATAACCTCCCCTCGCTGCAAGTGTCTTAAGTCCATCGGCTCATTCCACCACTTCTGAGGACCAAGCTTTGCTACGATTCTATCGATGGCGGCAGTCATCTTCTCTTCGGAGGCCGCTGTCCTTGATATGGGTCCTTCCGGATTGTTTTTTTCAATGATGTCAACTACATACCTTAAGTATGGACCAAATTCTTCCCATATTCCATAATCATTAGAGTCAAAGAAGTAATCATCTTCATTGGACCATACAGAAATTGACCCAATCTTAGGTTGAATTAGTTCATCATATTCAAATGGACAGATTGGGCAGGCCATGAAACTTCCTCTATTGAGTAACAAAGCTCCGTCATTTGGGCACCTGCCGCTCTGAACAGATTTCTCTATGATTTTCTCCACTGGACTACGAAAGTCTGTGGGATTCATCGCAGAAGCCCCAACAGTGTTCATTACATATTGTTCTCTCTGCATCTCTGATCCTGAAAACCCAGGCTCTTTCTCTTCATATCCCCAAGGGGATAAACAGTTCTTGCACACTTTATCACCATCAATGATTACAAATCTCGGACACCCACATTCACACATTTCCATGTTCGATGTAATCGAATACTCATGACTAAACTCTCCCGACTGTTCCGAGGAGTCTCTTTTCCATAAAGTGCGCCAAGGATTGTCTCTGGAAAACTCCATCTCTGTTCCTATCTCTTGAGTGTCTGGAAAAGCCTTTAGTATTTCGCTTAACATAGCTTCGTCTAGAGTTGGGGGACTCAAACTAATCCTTTTCTCTACCTCAGAGTAGACACCGTGGATACCATCGACTATATAACCGCTAGCATCATAGGGATCTAGTTTTGCAAATTCGTAAATCCCATTGTGCATTCCCCCTGGATCAGCAATATAAATATTTCCATTTTTATATATAAATCTACGTTGGGCTAAGAAGTCCTTAAACTGTTCGGCATCTGGGCGTCCCCGATAGAACTCCTCGGCTCCCGTATTAACTTCGAAAATCTCACTAATCTTTACATTAGATCGTTGTTGCCAATGCTGCTCAGCAGCTTCCGAAGCTTCGTATGGGATATAGAGTTCTGCACTCACAGGTTTAGTTATAACGACGGCATCATCCCAGTTCGGATCTTCTGTATAATCGGATCCTACTTCTGACCTTAGTATCCTCCATATATCAACTGGATACCGAAATAGACTTGACTCTATGTGATTCTCTTGAGAAAACGCATATATCCCAAATGGTGAAAATTGAAAAGGATCTCCACCAGTAAATTCCATATTCAACCTCTTCTCTTCGGGAGACATATCTGCCCACCATCTCTCAATGGTGGGTTTTGCCATTTGCAATCCGTGAGCTTCAATTCTTGCTCGATCATTCGTCGGGGCAGCGTGATAGTAATATTCCTCTACGCTAATCTTTATTAATGACGCAGAGTGAACATCTCCATCAAGAAAATATTCAGTTTTAGTATCTTGTTCGTGGAAGAGGGGGCGTCTCTTCCTCAATTTGTTATTGATCAAATTATCTCTTAGGTCGCGCAATAGTTCTGTAATGTCGTCTGCACCAACGTTAACCTCATTAAATGCTGGATCTAGATTCTGCTTTAAGTTATCCGTCGTACTTCCAGGATCGTCAGCTTGAAACTCCGTCATTCCATAGTCTGATTGTTTTATAGAGGTCGTTCTAGCTGAGCGAAGCATAGGGAGTGAGACTATACTCTGACGGGAAGTTTCCCTATCGCCACCCATTTTCATGTTTTTAACTAAGTTAGTTAGATCCTCCTTGTTATTCAATTCTGGATTCTCCACAACAGAGTCGAGTAGATCTCTAAGTATTCGACTGAATTCTGGGCCAGGAGTTAGCCCCATATCTTTAAGATCATCTCCCCCAATTGCAAGCTCTTTTATGGTAAAAGCGTTTTCTTGCTTAAGCACTAAAGTTAAAGATTCCCTCATTCTATTAATAATAGCGTCATTCTTTAGCTTGACATCAGAACCTTGCCCCTTGCCTGCCCAATCAGCCTCCCTCAACAACATAATGTCCCAGGCGGTCTGCTCATCTCCGACCCTCTGTAGGAATCTACGAGCGCCCTTCTCATTCTCAAATGCGGGAAACATATGTTCTGATATTATCTTTATTATTCTATCTTGCCTTGCATTTGGATACCGAAGTCTAGCCATAAATTGTTTAGCGAGGTCCGCACCCACAACTTCATGATCGTCTCCGATGAAAGAACCATCTTCAAGCTGATTCTTGTAGAAATGTCCACCCTTGCCTTCCGGCGCGCTCTCATCTCTCCAGAAACTCTGAGGCTTTCCAGAATCGTGAAACAGGGCTGCTAGCCTTAAGTCTGGGTCGTCAGACAATTTTGCTATATTATTTAGTACAGATAGAGTATGTTCATCTACAGTAAGGTCGTGATAGGCGCTCTCCTGATCGAAGCCAATTATAGACGAAAGCTCTGGAGCGATATGGTCGATAAGTCCAGTTTCAAAAGCTATTCTTACGGCAGAGGCTGGATCTCTGGCCGAGAGAAGCTTGTCCATTTCCATCTGAAGTCTTTCTCCGGGCAAGTGAGCTATCTGCTCCGCGCTCGCCTTCATAGCCTCAATAACCTCAGGAGTGGGTTGCAATCCGAATCTGGCATTAGCTACTAGCCCACGAATAATTCTAAGGGGGTCCTCCGCTAGAGCATTCTGATTAACTAATCGAAGACTCCTGCTCTTTATATCCTCTGCTCCCCCGAAGGGGTCTAGCATCTTTCCAGTTCCCGTATTTATTCCCATTGCGTTTACGGTGTAATCTCTCCTCTGGAGATCTCTCTCTGGAGATAGGTTTGGATCCGCCTTAATATCAAAATCAGAGTGCCCCGGACCAGTGGACACCTCTGTTCTCGGTAGAGCTATCTCTACCTCACTATCACCGATCTTAAAACGGTATACTCCAAAGTCTTTTCCAGTGAAATCTAATCGGCCATGTTGAGACAGAGCGGTTTCAATCTGATCCCCAGTTAAACCCGTAACCATAAGGTCGATATCCTTAGGGGGTAATCCCATTATAGAGTCTCTTACAGCCCCCCCGACGATGAACACTTGTCCACCTGCGGTACGCAGAGCCTCATTCGCCACTGTAGCGGCCTCTTCTGAGTAGAAGAGGCTTGATAGATCTGGATGCTCAACCTCAAAGTTAGCGACCCTTGAAAAGATAAAAGCCTTTGGGTCTCTTGCTACGTCAGCAATCGGCTCAGCAGAACTGATATCAGGATCACCGCCGAACCAGTAAGGCTTATTACCATCCCACTTAGCAGGCTCTAAATCATCGTCTTCGCAGTTTCTACACACCCCTAGATCAGAATGGATAGGATAGCCGCATTTTTCGCAATCGTCCATCTGTATATTAGATGGATGTTTTATCCCTAAAATAGGGAGAGTTGTTCATTTATTAGTCGAGGAGGGTCATAACAGTTCAAACAACGAGCCTCATAAGACTCTAAACCGCCTATTGATATTATAGACGCATCTTTACTGGCAGGCTTACCATCAACAAGCCTTTGAGTCATATCTGCATTAAATCCTCGACAACTATGACATATGGCTTTTAGCTTATCGACCTGATTTGCAACGGCCAGCAATCCTCCCACCTGGCCAAAGGGTTCTCCCCTAAAATCTGTATCTAGTCCAGCTAAAATAACTCTGACACCATCATTGCGGAGATATCTCACGACTTCTATAATCTCTTCATCGAAGAATTGAACCTCATCGATAGCAACAACTTCCTCACAGGAGTATAGCTCAAGAATATCTCTCGCCTCGGCAACAGTTCTCGCCGCCTGAGTCACTCCTGAATGACTAACAACATCACAATAAGAGTATCTGATGTCTATCTGAGGCTTTATTACTAGGGGAGAATATCCGGCTATCTCAACCCTCTTGAGTCTTCGAATCAACTCCTCGCTTTTTCCACTAAACATCGGCCCACAGACAATCTCTATGCTACCTGCCACAAGCTCTCCATTCGACTTCCTCTTTGAAAATGATTGCTGTCGATATCAAGATTAGCGATATCGAGGCTAGAGCGGTTGCCATAAAAAGGTTTCTCTTAATCATAACTCCATGATACCATCAATCGTTTCTTTGTCAAGGGCATTTTCCCACATTTTTATCTCTTCTAGGGTTGAACATTTTTGACACGTCCATTCCCCAGCAAACTCCTTGCACCAGCGAAACTCGCCGCACCTCTCGCAGATCATACACTCCACGTCACGATTCATTTTCCTCTCCATTCATTCGCTTGTTTTTCTTTCAGATATCGAGAAAAGAGTAAACTAACTGCATTATCCTCTTGAAGACCGACCTTTTCTCCATCATGCCGAGTCAACATCCCGTGCTCTTCGCTATTAGCTTCCCATTCCTTTTGAAGCAATCCTTGCTCAGATAAGTGATGCCATCTCTGAGCCTCCCATCCAATGCCAGGACCTTGCCCCATCTCGATTAATCTTCGTCCATGCTCAGCCTTATAGATAAGGTGCTGATAAGAGCGAAAGGGAACGTGATAAATTTTAAAAAGATTTTCGGGGCTTCGATGATCTAGCATCGCTCGGCCACCTTCATAATGGTACATGTGAGATCCAAAACCTATTCTTAGGTCAGAGTAGGCTTTAACCATGATCTTTCCACCCCAGGGAAACTCAAGAGTTGACTTAGTATTGTTCTCGACTTCTTCTCGATTTGCTCCAGGATATCCATCCGGAATTCTCCAATTGATATTCTCGTATATACTAGAAGGATCTTCATCCTTTCGATAAAAACTTTGTATAAAATTAGTTACCTGAACGGCAACACAAGTAGTCTCTTCAGATAAATTATTGAGATCAATCTTAAGTGTATTGTCGGACAAGAACATTTCGTCCGCATCAAATGGTAGAATCCACTTTGCCCCAAGCTGATGAGCGGAGCGAGAGAGTCTGGTTATCGTGTCGTCCTGTGTGAAATGACCCAGATTTTCGCAAACCTGAATCCTAGAGTCTTTCCTCTCTAAATTTCTAAGAATCTCCAGTGTTCCATCGGTAGAGCCGTTATCTTCCACCAAAATTAGGTCGCACCCTTGATCGAAGTGATGCCATAGGGCGAACTCAATGATAGAAGCCTCGTTTCGACACATCGTTACTCCAGCAATCATAGGGTTATCCAACCTGGATAGGTAAAATTATCCATATCGAAAGGACCAACTGCGGGTCCGAACCAAGAATTAGGCATAATTACATAGGAGTCTTTGTTTAACCAGGCTCCCCACCAACTAAATGTACTATTTGCGATTATATTAGCCTTTGCTTTCGTCATGGTATAGAGATCCACATATGAATTATTTTCCGAAAATATAAATCTTTCGGATCCTAACTCTGGCTGTTCTCTACACCAACCTATGTCATCAGACGATACCACAACAGACAAACTATCGTCAAGTAGATGAAGAGCCTCTTCGTAGTAAGACATCGGTAAGGGGGGCATGTGATCTTGTAGGGCCATATAATCAGTTTTTCGGAAGTGCATTGAAATATACTCGCTAGGGAGTGAAGAACAAAATTCTTCTCCCCTTTGAACGACTTCCGCTTTAAAAGAAAAATCTTCCCTGATCTCAGATTCTATGTCTCTAAAATAGAGATAAGATTGGAGGTAGCCATTTAAATTAACGTTATCAGGACAGGAATCGAACAAACTTCTATCAAAACCATGAATCGACTCACTCAAATTCTCCAGAGAGTGATCCTCATGGACCTCGACTGAACCCAACTCAAAGCAATCGTAAAGATTGCTCCTTAGGGGATAGTGTGAGCCGAAACTCTCTTTTGCAGGAACTCCCCATTCAAATTCTCGATTAGAGGCTATTCCAAGGAGAGAGGCATACTGAAACATCTGATTCCCAAGGTGACCCAAGTTGCCTAAATTATTAAAACAAATCATTATCCCTAGCCATTTCTCTTTCCATAAAGTATTTTATTTCCGTGATCCCTCTCAGGTTCTATCTCCCATAGATATGATTCGCCAATCCTCTGTTGAAGGCTTTTTATGTGATCCGCTATAATTAGATTATAGGTGACGTATATAAATTTAGAATTAACAATGATATTGTCGCAGTATTCATACTGCGACTCCAAATCTAATTCAGATAGGGCATAATTACTTATAACCAAGTCCACCACATCGATCTTGGGATATTCATAACAGCTATGGGTCTTAAACTTAGCAGAGAGTTCGGGAAACTTTGATATA
>Ga0194048_10002032_pt1 | contig 10082 bp, 14 predicted proteins | sample JunL225m_MetaG_FD_161685 | JGI IMG/M metagenome (GOLD analysis project Ga0194048, IMG submission 161685) | Anoxic zone freshwater microbial communities from boreal shield lake in IISD Experimental Lakes Area, Ontario, Canada - Jun2016-L222-5m | ecosystem: Environmental > Aquatic > Freshwater >... | reverse complement strand
CGGTTTCTTTTCAAGGTCTCGACCGCGATCAAGCGTACGTCTTCCTTGCGAAGATTTCTGCTCCACTCGTCGAAGTAAATTTGAGGCCGCAGGGTGCTTCGAATTTCATCGAGCCGACGGTTGACGATGGCGACTCGTGGTCAGCGGAAAACCTGTCTAAGCTCGTACGAAAATGGGAAACCCAGCCGGTCAGCCAAACGGCTTCTGATTTCGACGTGCTCCATCGATTCTTACGAACGCCACCGACGGTCGGTCGCTCCTACCTTCGTCTCTCTGCCGGTGCCGATCTGACGGAATGCCATCGGGCGCTCGACTGTCTGGTCGCGATGAGGCACGTCTGGATCGTGAGCGTAGACCCCTCGTCAGACCCTTATCTCATCGAGCGCGTGGCCAAAGACGCCGCTTTTTGCGAGGTGCAGACAGCGGACGTTTTTGCGGAATTCATCCAAGCCCACGATCGTGTCCGGGTGGTCGGAGTCCCCCCTGGCCTTATCCCTGCAGCTGGAATGACGGCGGATTTTTTCTGTGGCCCGGTCTCATTGAAGCCCCTCGCGGAGCTGAGCCCTTATTACCTTCGTCAAGTCCTGCGTGTCGGCCATCGGGGATTCCTTCGGGCGGCCGACTTCACGGACGTGGCTTGCGCTTCGGTCGTCCGCTAGCAGATTAATCTTATGGAAGCCCCATTGCACGCCCTGGAAGAACGCCTGGCTTTTCTTCAGCGACACGTCGAACAACAGGACCGCGAGATGCTGGAGCTCTCCCGCCAGCTGATGAAGCTGACCGAACGTCTCGCCCGCATAGAAGCCAAGGTGGCGCAAGGGACGGATGGCGCCGAGAGCTCCCCACCGGCCGACGAACGCCCGCCGCATTGGTGACGCCAGAAACGGGTTTACTTCTTTCGCCTAAATATTAATAAATCATCAGAACTATCGCCATGAATGATACGCTTACTTATTTGGAATATGGGATTTACCTCGGACTTTCGCTGGCCGTGACCCTGTGGGTCGGACGGGTGCTCTTTCGGAGCGGTCGCCCGTTCTTGGTCGATGCTTTTCATGGCAACGAAACGATGGCTGACTCGGTCAATAATCTTCTGATCATCGGCTTCTATTTGGTGAATGTCGGCTTCATGTTGCTTTTCCTTTCATCCAAAGAGCACCCCACGACAGGCATCAAAGTCGTTGAGGATGTCAGCAAATCGGTCGGCGTGGTCGTGGTCGTCCTCGGCGTGATGCATTTCATTAACTTAGCCGTATTAAATTCCCTACGTACGGGTGGGCTTGCCACACGTCCGCCGGAGTTGCCTAAGCGCTGAGGCCGCGACATGTGCGGCCGTGTGACCCAGTTTTCGCGCTGGGATGAAGTCGTCCGCGATCTGGGTTTACGCCCTTCGCCTCAGGCACGGCGCTATAACATTTCACCGGGGACGCCGTTGTTCAGTGTGAGGCGCGAGCAAGGCGAACTTAAGGCCGAGCCTTTGCCTTGGGGCTTCGTGCCTTCTTGGCTCGCACCCGACATCAAGGAGGAGGGGCATGCTAATGCCAGGGCCGAAGGCATTTTCGAGCGGCCGACTTTTAAGGATTCCGCCAAGCTCCGCCGCTGTATCATCCCCGTCGACGGATACTATGAGTGGAAATCCGAAGGCCGGACCAAGGTGCCTTATTATTTCCGCGCGGTGGATGGCGGACCCTTGGCGCTCGCTGGCTTGTGGTCGCTTCGCCTCTTGGCAGACGGTTCGGTCAGTCGCACTTTGGCCCTGTTAACGGTCGCCCCTAATCGTGAAGCCAGCGACATCCATTCCCGCATGCCGGTAGTACTTGAGGGTACCAAGCGTGCTGCCTGGCTCTCTGAGCGGGCCTTTTCTCCCGAAGATTTTGCGCAGTTAGCCGTGTCGGCCCCCGACCGTACGCTATCGCTGTATCGGGTCTCTCCTGAAGTCAATCGGGTGGCACAGGACCAGCCCAGTCTTGTCGAGCCGCTCGTGGGGGCCACCGACCAGCCCGACTTCTTCGGAGATTTGCTTGGCTAGTCGGATTATTTATTCAGTTATAAAGGCATGTCATCGCCTTTGCATGTTCCTAAATCCGTGGAGAAACCTTGGGGCCGTGAGATCTGGTACGGTGATCAACCGGCCTACGCCGGCAAGGTGCTGGAGGTGAAGGCCGGTAAGCGCTTAAGTTTGCAATACCACGAACGTAAGACCGAGACGCTCTACCTGCTCTCTGGTCGCGTCAAGCTGACCTATCGGCCTTTGCTTGCCGGAGAAACGCATGCCACGGCCCCCGTGACCGCTGAACACGAAATCATCTGGACCCCGGGTCTGGCCGTACACATCCCCGTTCGCACGATTCACCGCTTCGAGGCACTGGAAGACAGCGTCTTGCTGGAGGTTTCCACCCCCGACCTCACCGATGTCGTACGTTTGCAAGACGACTATGCACGCCCTGCGCGCGACTGATTACTTTTATGCGTAAAGTTTTAGCTTTTGACTTGGGTGGTACGAAGTTTGCCTTCGGCGTCGTCAATGAAGACGGTTCCGTGCTTGGTTCTGGTCGGGTTGAAACCCATGCCGAAAAAGGCCCCGCGCAAGCTTGCGACCGCGTCGCGGCCGAGGCCCATAAGTTACTCGACGAGCTTAAGCTCAAGCCGGCCGACTTTGTCGCCATCGGCGTAGCCTCGCCCGGCCCACTGGATATTTCGCGCGGGTGCGTCGACGGTTCGCCTAATCTCCCTGGCTGGACGGGCTATTCGATCACCGAAGCGCTGAGCAAATCCTTCGGTGGTCTTCCTGCCCGCATTGATAACGACTGTAACGCGGCAGCTTTGGGTGAATTCCGTTTCGGTGCCGGCAAAGGAAAGAAGAACGTCGTGTATATCACGGTCTCAACGGGCATTGGCGGCGGCGCCGTGATCGATGGGCGTCTGATGCGGGGGAGCAATGGTAACGCCGCCGAACTCGGACACATTCCTTTGACGATGGATGGCCCCCGCTGTGGCTGCGGTAATCTGGGCTGCTGGGAAGTTTACGCCTCGGGTACGGCTATCGCCCGTCGCGCCCGCGAGGCGCTCGCTGCCGGTCGCACCTCTTCGCTCACGGTTTTAGCGGGCGGCGCGGAACACGTCACGACGCACCACATTCTGCAGGCCGTCGCCCAAGGCGATGCGCTGTCTAAAGAAATCTGGGAGCAGTCCATCAACTACCTTGGTCGCGGCCTCGGCGCGGTGATTAATACTTTTAACCCTGACGTCATCGTGGTCGGCGGCGGGGTCACGGCCGCCGGGGATACGCTCTTCGTGCCCATGCGCCAAAGTGCCAATAGCTACGCCTTTCCGCGCCTCTCGGCGGTCTGCACGATTGTTCCCGCCGGCCTCGGCGGTAATGTCGGTGTCGTCGGCGCCGCGGCTTGCGCCTTCGAACACGTCGGCTGAAGACTTTCGCCGCTGATGCGCGTCTCTGTCGTTATCCCGGCGTTCAACGAAGAAAAACTCCTGCCGACGACGCTCGCGTCCGTGCAGGCCGCGGCTACGGCTTTCCTTTCCCGCGGGTGGACGTGGGAATGCGTGGTCTGCGACAATAACTCAACCGACGGCACCGCGGCTTGCGCCCGCGCCGCCGGCGCCACCGTCGTCTTCGAGCCAGTTAACCAAATCGGCCGAGCGCGTGACGCCGGTGCACGAGCAGCCTCCGGCAAATGGATGATTTTCATCGATGCTGACTCGACGCCCTCTGCGGCACTCTTCACGGCGATCGCTGACCAGATCACCGCGGGCCGCTCGCTCGGTGGTGGGAGCACGGTCGAACTCGAGCCGGGGACGCCACGTTACGCTCGTTTCGTCTGTGGGCTGTGGAATCTATGGAGTCGGCTCACGCGCTGGGCGGCCGGGTCGTGTGTCTGGGTCGAGGCCGCCGCGTTCCGCGAGGCTGGAGGCTTCGGCACCGAATACTACGCCGGCGAGGAGGTCTTCTTGAGCCGCCGGCTCAAGGCCATTGCTCGGCGCCGCGGACGGTGTTTCGTCATCTTGGCCAAACACCCCCTACGCACTTCGTCGCGCAAGCTGAAGCTTTACACGCTTACCGAAGGGGCCCGATTTTTCTTCCGCATGCTGTTCACCGCCGGCCGAGCGGCCAAGCGGCCGGAGAACTGCGAAATCTGGTATGACGGTCGGCGCTGACCACTTTCAAAGCCGCTGTTTTTTCCATTTTGGGACCGGGAAGACGGTGATTTTATCGGACGCGACTTCAACCTTATCGCGCGGTCGTAATCCCTTAGCCTCCTCGTCCGTTACGATTTCGTAATGTTTTGCGGCGGTGATCCGGTCCGCGATTTCCCAGCAATCCTTGGGGTTGTTCACCCACTTTTCAGGCGGAATTTTGCTCAGGTCGTAAGGCTTGGAATAAGTCCGTAAGCTTTTGCGCGGCCCTTTCGCGTATTCATGGAAATACGACATAGCGAGTTCTCGCACGCTGCGGTAGACGGGATCGCGCCAGCGCAGGCAGACGTAATTGGTCTTCGAAATCGCCCCCCACTTGCCGTTGATACGGAAGGGTGCGATGACGTGATCCATATCTTGATGGGCGCTGAAATCTAGGAGCAGGGGAGGGTGTCCCTGCAACCAAAGGGCGAAGGCCGCAATCATGGCCCCTTCGATGCAATGCGCCGAGCGATGCTTCAAGGCCTGCTCGACGGAGCGGGCGGTATCGCCTTTGGGTTCGAAGTTCTGTGGAAAGCTAACCAAAAAATCTTGGATCGTCCGCGGGGTACTCAATTTGGCCAAGAGTCGCGCCTGGGGCGCGGCCAACCCGCGTTTTTGGGCAAGTCGAATGCGGGCGACTAACGACATGCTGTGATGATTAGCCTTCGCGGCTGATTCCTCAAGGAGGGAGTGCAGCCGGCCCTTTCGGATTGGCTAACGCCGCCCATTAGCTAAACCTGTGAGTCACCTTTCATGAAGTCGTCCTTCCGCCACCCGAGCTTGCGCTCACCACGCACCTAAGAGATGGACGCCCATACGCTCGACCAAATCCGCTGGGGCCTACTCAGCTTGATTCTTCTGATCATCTCCATCGGCCTTCATGAGTTTGGACATGCCTGGGTCGCCGACCTGCGAGGCGACCCTCTCCCTCGCGCCCAAGGCCGGGTGACGCTTAACCCCTTCGCCCATACCGACCCCATCGGGACCATCGCCATCCCAGCCTTCATGATTTTTCTGCCAATCCTGACGGGCTCGCCGGCGGGATTTGGCCTCATCGGCTGGGGTAAACCCGTCCAGATTTCTCTGCTGAATCCTCGGACGCGTCGAATGGACGATATCCTCATCACGCTGGCCGGGCCTTCGATGAATATCGTGCTCTGCCTGTCTTTCGCTCTAATCGGCGGGTTGGGTGGTTTTCACTTCAATGACCCTAAGGCCGCTACGGTCGTAAAATTCCTGCTCTCAGGTATCTTCCTTAACGCGGGCTTGGCCGTCTTTAATCTTATCCCGATTCCGCCACTGGATGGCTCGCGGATCGCCTTGCGCCTGGGCATTTACACCGAGGAGATGTTCCAGACTTTGGCCCGCTGGGGCTTCATCATCTTGCTGGTTCTGATTAATATTTCGATTGTTCGTAGCCTCATGGGAGATGCCATTGAATGGCTGGCCGCCCCTTGGTTCATGCTTTGGGACCTACTGCTCTGATTTCCGCCACCAGAGGCTTGCCTATTTTTGGCCTACGGCCGAATGTCTCCCTATGCAGACCCTAGGTGAACGACTCCAAGAAGCCCGCCAACGTTTAGGTGTGACCCTGCGCGAAGCCGCCGAGTTCACCAAGATCCGTACCGACTACCTTCAGTCGATGGAGGCCAATCAGTTCGAATCTATCCCTTTAGCTGATGTCTATAAGCGCGGCTTCGTAAAGCTTTACGCCAAATACCTTCGTCTCGACGAAGAAAAAGCCGGCGCGGATTTCAATACGCACCACTCGGCGAAGGCCGCTCGTCGTCCGCTCGAGGCCGGCGTCGAAGAGGATGCCGCTTTTGAGCCCGCCGGTCCGGCCAGCGCCGTCACCGTCAATCGCGACATGTTGGTTTACGGTTCATTGGCCATCGGCGTGATAGCGATTTTAATTTGGGCGTTTTTTCGCTAGGCTCGTCTTCGCCGACGAGCCAAATGCCACCGCCTAAGGCCAAGCCCCAGGGGAGGCCTCATGTCGTCGTGCTGACTTCCCTGCAGCCGGGTACGACCTATCAGCTTACCGAGACGAACACTGGCGAAATCAGGCAGTCCGGGTCCATTAGCCCAGGGAATAAAGAAGTGCGGATAAATATCAAAGGGCCTTTCACCCTCCGATCCAACGCGGTAGAATTTCTCCGCGTCCAGATCGACGGAATCTCTTTTGCGATTCCTGATGAGGCGATCGGCACCCTAGCGGTGGAATTTCCGGATCCGGAAACCGTACCGCCGCCCCCTCCGGCGGCGATCCCTGTGGGTAAGAAAAAACGCTGATTCCAGAGGGGTTGACCCAGCGGGATAGGCCCCTTAATAAAGGGTATCTTGTCCGCCCGCCTCGAACATCGCGTCCTTGTGCTGAACCGACTTTGGCAGCCGGTGAATATCGTAGGTATTCTCCGGGCGATGAGTCTGCTCTTCCGCGGCCGTGCCTCCGCCATCCATGCGGGACCCTCCGGCCATCGTGTTTATAACGCCGAAGAGTGGTTGGCTTACTCGCTGGAATCTCCACCGCCTTCGGCAGAGGCCGTCCGTTCCCCTTGCATCATTCTGCGCGTCCCGCGCGTCCTTTTGCTCGGCGCCTATGATCGCGTGCCGCGCCGAGAAATCCGTTTCAGTCGCCGCAACGTCTACCAGCGTGACAGTAACACCTGCCAGTATTGCGGCCGGCTCTTCCGCGACGAGGAACTCAACCTCGATCACGTGGTCCCGCGCGACGTCGGTGGTAAGACTAATTGGGAAAATATCGTCACGGCCTGCGTCCGTTGCAACTCACGTAAGGCTAACCGCCTGCCCGAACAGGCGGGCATGACCCTCCGCCGCGCGCCGGCCAAGCCCAAGTGGCGCCTTGTCGTTGCCTCCTCGCTTTCAGCGACGGAAGTTGAGGCTTGGAAGGAGTTCCTTGAGGTCACACCCTCTGGTCAGCTTCCTTGGCGGAACTGACACTGTGTATTACTTGGTGCGGGTAACCAGATTCGAACTGGTGTATCCACTTTGGAAGAGTGGTGTCCTACCACTGAACGATACCCGCGTGGCCAAGGACGCCCACTATTCCAAGCCGTCTCGTCCGGGTCAAGCCTCCGGAATGGCCAATTCCCCCGCCTTAGCCCTGCCGGGCTGCATTTCAGGGCTTTGATTTATCTTCCGAAAACCCGCCGACTAGTTGGCTCCGTTAGTCTCGGCATGGACCACGGTGATGGCCCCGTTGGTTTCCAAGATGGCATGGCGTGCGTGTTCGATGTTGGCGCAGCCCGCCCCGCGTAAGGCGGCCATGAGTTCGTGATGGGTAATTTTTTCGGCCCTCAGGTTGCTTTCCATGATCAGTCCATCCCGGATCAAAAAGATCGGTCGTCCAACCAGCAGGCCTTCGATGGACTTGGAGCGTCGGGCGAGAAAGGACATTCCCCAATTCAGGCTGATCAGTGTCGCGGCAAGGATGAGTCCGCCGCCCAAGCTGTTATCCCCGCCGTTCATCGAGTTCTGCACGGCGTTGCTGAGGATTAATAACAATATGAAATCAAACGGGGTCAGCATGCCGACCTGACGGCGGCCGGTGAGTCGGATCAGGGTGATCAGGAAGAGATAGACGATGATGCCACGCAGGACCAGCTCCCACCAAGGCAGAGAGGGGAGGAAGAGCGTGCTCCAGAACGCGGCGACGGAGGGAGCGGCGGGGGCGGCTTGGGCGAGCATGCCGATAGCCTGCCCAGGATTGGGCCGAGGGCGATACCGATTGCGCTTCACCGCCCGCAAAACATGGGTCATCTTTCCGCCTATGGTGCGCACCCAAAAGAAGACAAACCCCGCCGCAAAATCTAAAGTCCCTAAGGAGGTCCTGATGATGGCGACGCCCTCCAAGAGCGCGGATTTGCGCTGGTTCTCGGGTTTCAACGCCTCCGACCCGTTCCCCGCTTTCAGCGCGCAAGGTCGTAAGATCGGTCTGCTTCCTCTGCTCGAGGTTGGCCGCGCTGAAGACGAGTCCGACTTCGATGAGGTTTTGAATCTTTCCGCGATCATCACGGATCTCCGCAAAACGAATCCGGCCGCCGGCTTGGCCGATGCGATTGTTTTCGCGGCGTTGCAAAACGGCGTCCATCGCTTCCGCGTCCCCGCGGATTTTCCGGTGGGTCTTTACGAAAGGTTGCGCGAATTAGGCCTCGAGCTCACGCCGCTCGGCGCCCAGCGCGATGAACGCTCCTCTCCAGAACTTTTCCCGGCCCGTTGGATAAAGAACAAAGCCGAGCTAGCTGGCATTCGCGCCGGTAATACAGCGGCGTGCGCGGGTTTTTCGGTAATCGAAAAAATCCTCGCCGCCGCCACACCTGACCGCAAAGGCCGGTTGCTCTGGCAGGGCAAATTATTGACCGCTGAAATTCTGAAGGAAGAGGCCCAGGTGGCGATCCTCCGGGCGGGCGCGCTATGTGATATCGGGATGATTTGCGCCCCCGGCGACCAAGCCGTCGATTGCCACTGCTCCGGCTCCGGCCCGATTTCTGCCAACCAACTGATTGTCGTGGATATCTTCCCGCGTCATCGCGCTTCCCAGAATTACGGCGACATGACCCGCACTTATCTCAAGGGCAAGGCCAACCCCAAGCAGCGTAATCTCGTTCACGCCGTACTGGAAGCTCAACGCCGGGCCATCAAGGCAATCCGGGCCGGCGTGACCGGGGCAGCCGTCCACGATGTCGTGGTAAGGTATTTCAAATCGATGGGTTATAAGACCGGTTTGGTTGACGGTGTTTACACCGGGTTTTTCCATGGTACGGGCCACGGTCTCGGGTTTGATATCCACGAAGAGCCAGCCATGTCGGTCCGTAATGCCAAGCCTCTGGTCATCGGTAACGCCGTGACGGTGGAGCCCGGTTTATACTATCCGGGAATCGGCGGTTGTCGCATGGAAGATTGCGTGGTCGTCACGAAGCGAGGCTGCGAACTCCTCTCTCATCATCCCTATAACTGGGAGATTGCCTGAAGATGGCCAAGGGCCGGGGCCGCGCGGGAACGCACACGACCATCACGGATGCGGCTCGTCCCGTGGTCGAAGCTTTCGAACGCCATGGCAGGGTCTCCCGCGGAGTCATCGAGGCGCGGGTTGGCGCCAAATCTCTTTCAATCAAGGTCGTTCCGCTTGAAGGCTGTTTGCGCGTGACCGTCGTGTCCAAAGGTTCACGTCAAGAGCTGCACGTCTATGGCGTCACTCCCCCGCAGGCCCGAAAAATTCTTTCGGTCTCAGCCTTGAGCGGTTATCACCTGAATATCGCCAGTGAGTAAGACGCCGCCCATCTTAGCAGAAGTCACTGAGGCGGATTGGGCCGCGGCCGGAACGGGCTGGACGCATCTTCCCTATCTGGCGCGCTTTGCCGTACCCGGCGTGCCTTCTTCTTGGGAGTCATTTTTGACGGGACGTTACCATGCGGTTCTCGAAAGCGGCCGGACAGGCTCCTTGACGCTCGCCGTTCCCGCCGCCCGTCGGGCGATTAATTTCTATGCCGACGGACGGGTGGTTTCCTCTACGGCACAAGGTGCTCATGAAGATTCACCGGAGAGGCCGCTCGATTTTTTGAGACGATGGTCTCGCGAAGTACGCGCTCCGCAATTTCCCGGCTGGCCAGCCTTTCAAGGCGGCTTACTCGCGGTCCTCGCTTACGAATTGGCCTGTCAGATTGAGCCAGTGACTTCGGCGACCTCCGACCCCAGTACGCCTTTGGCCATCCTGCTTGAAGCGGATGAGGTCTGTATTTTTGATTCAGCCCTTCAGCAACTGACGGTGGTGATTCTCTGCCGTAATGAAAATAAGACGCGCTCGACTTTAAGGGCCGCCCAAGCCCGCGCCCAGATGCTCGCCGGTTCATGGCTGAGCTGCTGCCAAG
>Ga0194048_10002030_pt1 | contig 10086 bp, 8 predicted proteins | sample JunL225m_MetaG_FD_161685 | JGI IMG/M metagenome (GOLD analysis project Ga0194048, IMG submission 161685) | Anoxic zone freshwater microbial communities from boreal shield lake in IISD Experimental Lakes Area, Ontario, Canada - Jun2016-L222-5m | ecosystem: Environmental > Aquatic > Freshwater >... | reverse complement strand
TATTAATACTTATTAATACTTATTAATACTTATTAATACTTATTAATACTTATTAATACTTATTAATTCGATGTCAAAAAATTGGGGTGATCGACGGGGCTCGAACCCGCGACATTCCGGACCACAACCGGATGCTCTACCAGCTGAGCTACGACCACCATGTTTATTCGTGCACTGGAATTTCTAATTGTACGGGAAAGTATTAGGTCGAAGGAACGAAAATCTGTGAGCGGTAATAGTCCAATTCATCGATGGAGTCGCGGATATCTCCAAGTGCGCGGTGGTTGCCGGTCTTCTTAGGCGCGGCAAAGTAGGCGCGAGGATGCCATCTGCGAGCCAGCTCCTTGATGGATGAGACGTCCACGGTTCTGTAGTGAAGGTAGGCATGGATCTCGGGAAGGTCTCGAGCAATGAAGAGGCGATCTACATAGACAGAGTTTCCGGCAAGTGGAGATTTACCCGAACCCGGCGCGTATTTATTGAGGTATTCAAGAATCTGGGCTGAGGCTTCCTCAAGTGAGACACCATGGGGAATTTCAGTGATGAGCCCGGAGGCAGTATGCATTTCACGCACGAAGTCGTTCATGCCATCGATCTTCTCTTGGCTGGCCTTGATGACTAGATCAACGCCTTCACCTAGGACATTTAATTGGGAATCAGTAACGAGGACAGCTATCTCGACCAGGGCATCGTTTTCGATACTTAAACCCGTCATTTCACAGTCGACCCATATGAGGTTTGGGAGTTCGGTGGCCATGGGCCCACCCTAAGGCAGGGCGGCTTGATTTCACCATTCGTTCACCTTCTGTTAACTAATGAGCCAACTACTAACCCCCATTTAAGGGGAGTATCTGCAGGTGAGTTCCCAATTAATCGAGAGTCCCGCGCTTCCAGAGAAGCGGGTAATCACCACTAGGCCGAGATTTTCAGATCGCGTATTCCGCGCTGTTGTAACTAGCGGAGGCTTATCTTCTTTATTGATTCTTGGGTTGATTCTCGCTTTTCTTCTATACAACGGGTTCGATACCTTCCGCCAGCAAGGTCTTCACTTCTTAACATCTAGCAGCTGGCAAGCTGTTGTATCTGATTCAGGAAAAGTGGATGTCGCTAATTCTCATTTTGGAATTGCGGCAATGCTCATCGGAACTTTGATTTTGGCGTTCATCGCTGTTTTAGTTGGTGTTCCAATTAGTGTTGGGGCCGCCATCTACTTAACTTTTTATGCACCGGATTCAATCAAAAAAATTATGGTCACTGCAATTGATCTAATGGCAGCCTTCCCATCTGTTCTCTTTGGACTATGGGGATTCTTCGTGCTTGAAGGTTCAGCGGAATATTGGGCAAAATTACTTCATAAATATTTTGGTTGGATTCCATTTTTTAGACTTGATGCGCCTTATGTAAATCGTTCTCCCTTTATTGCGGGTCTTGTGCTTGCAATCATGATTATTCCAATCGTCACATCGATTTCTCGTGAAATCTTTTCGCAGACACCACTTGATCGCATTCAAGCCGCATATGCACTTGGTGGTACTCGCTTTGCAATGCTGCGTGCAGTCGCATTTCCGTATGCACGTTCTGGCATTGTCGGTGGCGTAATGCTGGGTCTGGGTCGCGCGATGGGTGAAACCGTAGCCGTCTACACCGTCTTGAATATTGTTTATCAGGTTAATTGGCATATTCTCTTCAGCGCCGGTGGAAATGTAGCCTCGATGATTCTCCTCAAGTTTGGTGAAGCAAGTCCTTATGAAATAAAGGCTTTAATGGCTTCTGGGTTAGTGCTTTTTATTCTGACACTCATAGTGAATTCATTAGCTAATCTAATCGTTAGCCGCACCGGAAAAAGTGGCCGCTAATGTCAAATATAAGTCCAGTACCGCAGGCCACTCCTCGTAAACCCTGGAGTGCAACTCCTCGCGATCGCCTAAACACTGGGTTGGTTCTTGCAAGCGCAATTCTTCTCTCATTTGCAGTTGTTGCTGTAACGCCCTTGAAGGGAAAGCTCGCCTACTTTGCAATTTTCTTCCTCGCATACTTAACCCTTGAATTTATTGTTAGCTTTGTTAAAGCTGGAAGACCAGCCGCCGTTGATAGCCTCTTTAAGGGCCTAGTAACTATGGCAATCGCTGCTGCCGTGACTCCGATAGTCAGCATTTTGGTAACAGTGTGGATTAGAGGGCACAAAGGCTTGCACCTATCGCTCTTCACAACCGATATGCGCTCCAATTCCTTTACTGATCCAGTAAGCCAAGGTGGAATCGTTCACGCAATCGTTGGAACGTTCCTTCTAGTTATATTTGCAATGGTGATCAGCGTGCCTATCGGAATATTGACTGCGATTTACTTAACAGAGATTCGTGGCCGATTTACACGGCCTATCGAATTTCTAGTGCAAGCTATGTCCGGTGTGCCTTCAATTGTGGCTGGTCTATTTATTTACGCCGCCATATTGGTACCTCTCACCAAGACTGTAAATGGAATTCAAGGTTCATTGGCATTAGCTATTTTGATGATTCCAACCGTTGCTCGAACTTCCCAAGAAGTTTTAAAGCTCATTCCTGGAGATCTTCGTGAAGCGGGGTTGGCGCTCGGCGGAACACAGTGGCGCTCGGTTGCGATTGTTGTCGTACCTGCAGCGCGAAGCGGGTTAATCACAGCAATGATTTTGGGAGTTGCACGTGTTGCTGGAGAAACTGCGCCGATTCTTTTGCTTACTGGTGGAAGTGGTGCGAAGAATTACAACATGTTCAGTGGGTCGATGGGATCTCTTCCAAACTATGTTTGGCAATCTTTCTCAGCCGGAACTCCTGAAGCAATCACGAGGGCATGGGCGGGAATTTTGGTTTTGCTGGTTATCGTCATTGCGCTGTTTGCAACAGCCAGAACTCTTGGTAATCGAAAGGTCGGCGCAAACTAATGAGCAATGTAGAACCCGAAAAGAACGAAGGAGAAAAGATGGAAACCACATCGAGATCGAACTCACTTGCCGATATCGCTGCGCTTCACGCAGAGAAGAAGCCGGGAAGCCAGGCTCTAGGCGTAGGGCTTGAAGCACGTGGTATTCATGCTTGGTTTGGCCAAAAGCACGTACTCGCAGATGTTTCACTCGATTTTTGGTCGGGTACCGTCACTGCTCTTATTGGTCCATCTGGTTGCGGAAAATCAACTTTTCTCCGCACTCTCAATCGCATGCATGAATTCATTCCGGGCGCTGCAATGGCCGGAGAGGTGCTGCTAAACGGTGAAGACATATACGCGCATGGCGTAGATGTAACAAAGATTCGCTTAAAAGTTGGCATGGTTTTCCAGAAGCCAAATCCATTCCCATCAATGACTATCGCCGAAAACGTCTTGGCTGGTCTCAAACTTGCACAACTTAAGACCGAGAATAAAGATGATTTGCTTGAAGAGTGTCTTGAGCGCGCCGGGCTGTGGTCTGAAGTGAAGGATCGCCTAAACACACATGGCGGCGCCTTGTCAGGTGGACAACAACAGCGTCTTTGTATTGCACGCGCGCTAGCCGTTCGTCCGCAAGTTCTGCTTATGGATGAGCCTTGTTCGGCGCTTGATCCAGGATCAACGCTTCGTATCGAAGAAACCATCGGTCAGCTTTCTTCAAGTGTCACAATTATTATCGTTACACACAATATGCAGCAGGCGGCTCGCGTCTCTGATTACACAGCATTCTTCTTATCTGATGGTGGTCCTGGCCAAATGGTTGAAGTCGGCTCTACCAATGAAATTTTCTCTCGCCCAAAGGATCAGCGAACAGAGAATTACGTCACGGGTCGATTTGGTTAAGCCGATTAATTTAAGCTAGCTCGTTCACCAATTGTTCACTTGGAACCCACTCGAATTTAAGAGTGGGTAAACCCCAAGTTTCCTCTTTTAATTAGTGTTTTCCTCACAAGTCCAATTACGAGGACCATATTTGAGGGGAATACATGAAGCTTTCACGCTCCATTAAAGTTGCAGTCGTCGCACTTGCAGCTACAGCTGTTGCTACATCAACTGCTTTCGCAGCAGTAACAATCCAAGCTGGCGGATCATCATTTGATTCAAACTTACTCAACGCTTGTAAGGTTGCTTGGCAGACAAGCACAGGAAATACTTTTACATATAACTCTTCAGATTCAGGTACAGGTCAAAAGAACCAAGATGCTGGTATTTTCGAAGCAAACTTCTCTGACTCTGGATATGCACCTGCTAAATCAACAGTTTTGAATATCCCATTGGTAATGGCTCCAATTGCAGTTATCTATAACCTTCCAGGAAAGAAAGATCTCTATCTTTCAGAGAAGACACTTTCAGGAATTTTCGCTGGCACAATCACAAAATGGAATGATCCAGCAATTTCTGATGATAACAACCGTTCAGTACAAAGCGTAATTTTCCGCAAGAACGCTGATGGCACAGTAAAGAAAGATGCTGCTGGAGCGCCAATTGTTCTTAAGACAATTTCAACTGCGCGTCACTACACACTTCCAAACCAACCAATCAAGCTAGTTGTTCGCTCAGATTCTTCAGGAACGACGAAGAACTTTGTTACCCTTTTCACTAAGACAAATGCTGATGTATGGACAAAGCCTGCTGATAAGACTTTCGCTAACGTCTTCCCAGGAAAAATTAATGGCGAAGGTAATATCGGTCGTATTCAGCAATACTCTGGTTCAACTGGTGTATCTGCTGGTCTTGCAAAGACCGCTTACTCAATCGGTTATGCTGAAACTTCATTCGCAACAGGTTCTCTCCGCACTGCCTTCATCGGAAATGAAAACGGTGACTTTGCAGCTCCAAGTGCTGAGAACACTGCAGCATTCGTTGCCGGTGCAACATTGAAGAGCGGCTTGTACCAGTTCGACTACAAGACCAAGGCTCCAGGTGCTTATATCCTCGGAATCGTTTCATACGCACTTGTTGACACAGCTGCTACAGGTGAAAAGGCTGCTGCGATGACTTCATTCTTGAAGTACGTTGCATCTGCTGATTGCGCTGGATCTGCAGCCGCGGCTAAGGGTGGATATGCACCTGAGTCCGGTCCAGTTAAGACTTATGTTGATTCGTTGCTCGCGCAGCTTCCAACAAAGTAATTAATAAACCGTAATACGCAATACCTAAGTCAAAAACCCGGCCGCTTGAGGGAGTGGCCGGGTTTTTTCTTGCCAAAAATTGAAGAAATAGGATGCTTGAGATTGGAAGTGCGCCCGGCTGGAATCGAACCAGCGGCCTACCGCTTAGAAGGCGGTTGCTCTATCCGACTGAGCTACGGGCACGTACCTTGATGCGGATTAAGTCTAGCGAAGCAAGGAAGGGTAGAGTCTCGCCTTATGGCTGAGTTTATTTACACAATGAAGAAGACGCGCAAAGCGCACGGCGACAAGGTAATTCTTGATGACGTAACACTGATGTTCCTACCTGGGGCAAAAATTGGTGTTGTTGGCCCAAATGGCGCCGGTAAGTCCACAGTTCTTCAAATTATGGCCGGACTTCAACAACCTTCAAATGGCGAAGCATTTCTAACGCCGGGCTACACCGTTGGGATTTTGCTGCAAGAACCAAAATTAGATGAGACCAAGACCGTACTTCAGAATGTTCAAGAAGGCGTCGCTGAAACAATTGCGATGATGGATCGCTTCAACGCAATTTCGGAGGAGATGGGCCAACCTGACGCCGATTACGATACTTTGCTCGCCGAGATGGGAAATCTCCAGGAGAAGTTAGATCATCGCAACGCATGGGATTTAGATTCTCAACTTGAGCAGGCCATGGATGCCCTTCGCTGCCCACCACCAGATGCTGATGTCAGCGTTCTATCCGGCGGAGAAAAGCGCCGCGTTGCGCTATGCAAACTTCTTTTGGAAGCTCCCGACCTTTTGCTTCTTGATGAACCTACTAACCATTTGGATGCAGAATCGGTTTTGTGGCTTGAGCAGCACTTATCGAAATATCCAGGCACCGTAGTAGCTATCACGCACGATAGATATTTCTTGGACAATGTTGCTGATTGGATTTTGGAACTTGACCGTGGCCGTGCCTATCCTTATGAAGGTAACTACACGACATATCTTGAAACCAAGTCTGCCCGTTTAAAAATTGAAGGTCAGAAAGATGCAAAACGCGCAAAGCGTTTAACTGAAGAACTCGAGTGGGTTCGTATGAATGCTAAGGGACGCCAAGTGAAGTCAAAAGCGCGCCTTGCTCGTTATGAAGAGATGGCATCTGAAGCAGAGAAAACTCGTAAATTAGATTTCGAAGAAATTCAAATTCCACCTGGACCACGACTTGGAAATATCGTCGTAGAAGTTTCACATCTTAAGAAGGGCTTTGGCGATCGCCTGTTGATTGACGATTTATCCTTCACCTTGCCACGTAACGGAATTGTTGGAGTAATTGGGCCAAATGGAGCAGGTAAGACAACTCTGTTCAAGACGATTTTGGGGCTAGAACCTGCCGATGAAGGTAACGTTAAAGTTGGCGAAACTGTAAAAATTTCCTATGTCGACCAGTCTCGCGAAGGCATTGATCCGAAGAAGTCGTTGTGGGAAGTTGTTTCAGATGGCCTTGATTTTATGAAGGTCGGAAATGTTGAAATTCCATCTCGTGCCTACGTTTCTACTTTCGGATTTAAAGGTCCAGATCAACAGAAGCCAGCAGGCATTCTTTCTGGAGGAGAGCGCAACCGATTGAATTTAGCTTTGACTCTTAAAATGGGCGGCAACTTATTGCTTCTCGATGAGCCTACAAACGATTTAGATGTTGAAACTCTTGGATCATTAGAAAATGCTCTTCTAGAATTTCCTGGTTGCGCAGTAGTGATCTCTCACGATCGCTGGTTCTTGGACCGTATCGCTACCCACATCTTGGCTTACGAAGGTGATTCACAGTGGTTCTGGTTTGAAGGAAACTTTGAATCTTATGAAGCTAATAAGATTCAACGCCTTGGCGTCGATGCAGCTCGTCCGCATCGTGTCACTTATCGAAAGCTCACTCGATAATGCGCCATCATTCCAAACAGATTGTTCGCTGGGATGACCTGGACGCATTTGGGCATCTTAATAACGCTACCTATCTCACAATTATTCAAGAAGCTCGAGCGGATTTAACGTGGTACTCACGCAAACCTTTAGGACTAGATCCAATGTTTACTTCAATGGTTGTAGCTCGCGCCGAGGTTGATTATTTGATTCCGATTTACGAATCAAACTTTGAAGTAGATGTAGCTATTTGGGTTTCCAGAATCGGGAATTCATCCTTTGATCTTTCATACGAGCTATCTAGTTCACAAGGTATTCACGCAAAAGCTAAGACAGTACAAGTAGCAGTTGCTGGTGAAGATAACAAAGCACGACGCATCAACGATGATGAGAAGACCTTTTTAAATATCTACTTCGAGGAGTCAAATTAGTGTCTACAACTTTACGTGCTGATCGACCATGGTGGCGTGATGCTGTTACGTATCAAATTTATATTCGTTCGTATGCAGACTCGAATGGCGATGGGAAAGGTGACGTTGAGGGCATTCGTTCTCGGCTGCCATATCTGAAAGCCCTTGGAGTAAATGCAATTTGGATTACACCTTGGTACCCATCTCCGCAAAAAGACCATGGCTATGACGTCGCTAACTATATGGATATCGACCCGGATTACGGAACGCTTGATCAAGCCCAGACACTCATTAATGAAGCGCACGCGCTTGGTATTAAATTTATTGTTGACATAGTTCCAAACCATTCTTCAGATTTACATGTGTGGTTCCAAGAGGCACTTCGCTCAGCACCTGGTTCGCAAGCTCGCCGGCGCTACATTTTTCGTGATGGCAAAGGCGAGAATGGCGAACTCGCTCCTAATGACTGGGAAGCAGTTTTCGGTGGCCCAGCATGGGAGCGCGTTATTGAAGCTGATGGAAAGCCTGGTCAGTGGTATCTGCATCTCTTTGCAAAAGAACAACCTGACTTCAATTGGGATAACACCGAAGTTCGCAAGCACTTTGAAGAAATTCTTCGCTTCTGGCTGGACCGCGGAGTTGATGGATTTCGTATCGATGTCGCCCACGGAATGATTAAGCAAGAGGGATTACCTGATATCGATGCTGAATCTAAAATGCTCGACAGAAGTGCAAGACCGTATTGGGACCAACCTGGTGTTCATGAAATTTATCGGTCATGGCGAAAGATTTTTGATTCATATGAAGGCGATCGTATGGGCGTTGCTGAGGCATGGGTTTCAGCGAAATCACTTCCACTTTATTTGCGCCCCGACGAACTTGCCAATTCTTTTAATTTTCAATTCCTAGATTCAAAGTGGGACGCCAAGATTCTCAAAAAGAATATAGAGGAAACTTTTAAAAATCTCGAGGGTACGGGCGCGCCTGCATCGTGGGTCTACGAAAATCATGATGTTACTCGCAAGGTTAATCGCTTCGATCGCGGACTTGGCGGCGGGGGAGTTTCCTCTCCGAAGCAACGATACGGAAATACAAAAAAGTTCTCGATAGAGCGAGGAACCCTGCGAGCTCGCGCAGGTGCGCTTTTGATGTTGGCACTTCCCGGTGGCGCTTATATTTATCAGGGCGAGGAGCTTGGACTTCCAGAAGTCGTTGATATTCCAAAGGATCGTTTAGAAGATCCACGATGGAAAATGAGTGGCTTTACCGACCCAGGTCGTGATGGTTGTCGCGTTCCAATTCCTTGGACAGAAACGCCAGATGGGGCACATGGTTTTTCAACGCGTAAGTCAATGACTACAAATGAATCATGGTTGCCACAACCAAAAGGTTGGGGAGATTTTGCAGTAGATAAGCAGGAGCAAAATCAAAATTCCACGTTGTGGCTCTACCGTAAAGCGCTCAAGATTCGCCAAAGTGAAGAGGGTCTTGGCGATGGAAAAATGAAGTGGATTAAAGTTGGTGGAAAAGTAATCGCATTTTCACGCCCAGGTGGTTTTCAGTGCTGGGTGAATTTTGGAAAGATAATCAAGATTCCAAAAGGTGCAACCGTGCTTTTGGCATCAACCAAATTAGAAGGTCGAAAACTTCCTAAGGATACTGCCGTCTGGTTTAGAGCTTAAATGAGTCTGAAGAGTGGACGTCGACTGCACCCAGCATGGCTTGCAGCCGCTGTAACATTCTTAACGCTCGGAGCGACGGCTGGCTTTAGAGCAGCGCCATCGGTGCTCCTAGTTCCACTAGAGGATGCGTTCGGCTGGTCCCGCGCATCTATTTCGGCCGCTATAAGTGTGAATGTTCTTGTTTATGGTCTTTTCTCTCCTTTTGCCGCAGCTTTGATGGAGCGCTTTGGAATAAAGAAAGTTGTAATGATTGCGCTGACCGTTGTTGGTAGTGGAGCGTTTAGTACGATTTTTATTCAGTCACCATGGCATTTGATAGTTCTGTGGGGCTTCGTTGTGGGATCTGGAACTGGTTCTATGGCGCTAGTTTTCGCAGCCTCAATTGCAAACCGTTGGTTCATTGAAAGAAAAGGAGTTGTGTTAGGAGCGTTGACAGCCGCGGCGGCAACTGGTCAATTAATTTTTCTACCAGGACTTTCGTGGTTAGCAACGCACCATGGCTGGAAGTCAGTTTCCATAACAGTTGCCTGCGCTGCCTGGGTGATGGTGCCGTTAATTGCTCTATTACTTAAAGAGAGTCCAGCAAAAATTGGAATTACACCATATGGTGCTCCAGATGATTATGTAGAACCCCCACAGATAAAACGCAATGCAGCAAAGGAAGCGATAGGGGCGCTCCGTGAGGCATCTAAGATTCGCGACTTTTGGTATCTCACTGGATCGTTTTTTGTCTGTGGTCTTTCGACTAGTGGATTAGTAGGTACGCACTTTATTGCTGCAGCCCACGATCACGGAATGCAACAAGTAACTGCGGCAGGTCTACTTGCTCTCGTTGGTGTATTCGATGTTATTGGCACCATGGCATCAGGTTGGATGACGGATAAAGTAGACCCACGAAAGCTTCTTTTCTTCTACTACTTGCTTCGCGGCATCTCATTATTTATTCTGCCAGCCATTCTTTTTCAAACGGTTCATCCTTCAACTCTTGTCTTTATTATTTTTTACGGTCTGGATTGGGTT
>Ga0194048_10002026_pt1 | contig 10092 bp, 6 predicted proteins | sample JunL225m_MetaG_FD_161685 | JGI IMG/M metagenome (GOLD analysis project Ga0194048, IMG submission 161685) | Anoxic zone freshwater microbial communities from boreal shield lake in IISD Experimental Lakes Area, Ontario, Canada - Jun2016-L222-5m | ecosystem: Environmental > Aquatic > Freshwater >... | reverse complement strand
TCTATCAGAATCAAAATAAGAAAACTGCTAAGGCGCATGCAGGGAGCTGGGCTTCCTATCCAGTTTATAGCCAAGTTTGCACCAATTGGACCGGAGCGAGTAATTGTCCTGGAGGTCAAGGTACATGGAATGGAAGGATAAATTCTACACTTTGGGCTTGCAGACAGTATATTAATATATATGGTGGCATAAATCAGCTCCACGCTCACTTCAATTCAGTACCATACTTCTATAATGGCATTAATAGGGGTACATATATTGGTCCTTACGGTATAATTCCAGATAATCAAACAAGACAAGACGGTAAAGCTTGGAGTGTTTATTCACAAAATGGCATGAACTATGCCAACAGCAAAGACTTTACAATTAATTTCCCTTCTTTCCAGTGGCATAACTTCTATGCAGTACTCAATGACGGATCCCAACAAGTAAACATCAATGTAAACTATTTGCCACAATGTTAATTCTTAGCCACTTTTAAGAAGTAACTAAGGAGTAACCAAGCAATTAGCGCTCGCACTTGACGAGTGCTAATTTGTTTTATATACTTTAGCTATGAAGATTAAAGACACTAACTTATTAATACCAACTGTAATTGAACAAGATGGTCGTACTGAGCGAGCCTTCGATATCTACTCTCGACTACTTAAAGATAGAATCATATTCCTAGGGACTCCTGTTGATGATCATTCGGCAAATCTAATCGTAGCTCAGTTACTTTTTCTAGACTCCGAAGATCCAGGCAAAGACATATTCTTGTATATAAATAGTCCAGGCGGATCTGTGACTGATGCTCTAGCTATTTATGACACCATGAACTATATACGGAGTGATGTTCAAACAATCTCAATTGGTATGGCTGCAAGTGCCGCAGCATTTCTACTGAGTGCTGGTGCTAAGGGAAAAAGATTTGCTCTTCCTCACTCTAAGATTATGATCCACCAACCATCTTCTGGTACTCGTGGACGTGTTTCGGATATGGAAATTGATTTAGAGGAATCTATCCGACTTAAGAAGTTACTTGAAGAGATTATGGCTTCAAATACTGGTCAAAAAATTTCTAAAATTCATACTGATATGGAACGAGACTATTACATGACTGCAGAAGAAGCCAAAACATACGGTATTGTAGACTCAGTCATAACCAATTTGAAATCAGATAAAAATAAAAAATAATACTTGACTTTTAGTTTTACATAGGCCACACTTGTCTCTTAAGAAGTAGTATAAGTTGGGCTATGCTGTATTTTACTTAAATTCAGTTTCAAAAACCCCCCCTTAGTAATCTTCGTGCATGAAAACCTAAAAAATATAATAATAATATAATTACGGGAGCATAGATTACTTACATATGGCAAAAGATAGCAAGCAATTTACAAGCAAAACCAATAGAGTATATTTTACTGAGTTTGACGACAAAGTAAAAATGCCTAATCTCGTAGACCATCAGAACAAATCCTTTCAATGGTTTGTGGAAGAAGGACTAGGAGAGTTACTAGCAGAAATTAGTCCAATTGAGGATTATACTGGCACAAAACTAACAATTAATTTCAAAGATTATCATTTTGAAGAGCCAAAGGTTACTGAGAATGAAGCTAGAGAGAACAATGTTTCTTTTGATGCTCCACTTAAAGCTAATGTTGAGCTTATTAATAAGATTACTGGTGAAGTTAAGACCCAAGAGATTTATCTTGGTGATTTTCCATGGATGACAAGCCGTGGAACTTTTGTAATTAATGGCGCAGAACGTGTCGTAGTTAGCCAGTTGATTAGATCAGCTGGTGTTTTCTTTACGTCTGATTCGCATGGTGGTTCAAACCTCTATGGTGCTAAAGTTATACCAGGCCGTGGTGCATGGTTAGAATTTGAGACTTCAGCAGCTGGTGCAGTTTATGTAAAGATTGACCGAAAAAGGAAGATACCAGTTTCTACACTTCTTAGGGCACTTGGAATGACCGAAGCTCACATGCGAGATGTATTCAAGCATGTTGATCAAGGTAAGCACAGTTATTTAGATGCAACTATTGAAAAAGATCCAGCTCGAGGTCATAACGAAGCTTTAATTGAAGTATATCGTCGCCTACGACCTGGTGATCTTGCTACTGTAGATAACGCCCGTGCACTTATTGAAAATATGTTCTATAACTTCAAGAGATTCGATTTCTCACGAGTTGGTAGGTATAAGATTAATAAGAGACTTGATATTGATATTCCAAACACTATTGAAAATAGAGTTATGCGACTTGAAGACCTGCAGGCTATTATTGCTGAGATTATCCGACTCAATAACACTCAGGAGCCAGCTGATGATATCGATTCACTAGCCAACCGAAGAGTTAAATTAGTTGGTGAACTTGTTCAAAGACAGTTCCGAATTGGACTTTTAAGGATGGAACGAAATACTAAAGACCGAATGAGTATGAGCGAAATTGAAACTGTTACTCCAGGTCAGCTAATTAATGCTCGACCTATTGTAGCTGCAGTTCGTGAATTCTTTGCAAGCTCTCAGCTTTCAATCTTCATGGATCAGATCAACCCACTATCTGAGCTTGCACATAAAAGACGACTTTCATCAATGGGACCTGGTGGTCTATCTCGAGAACGTGCTGGATTTGAAGTACGTGATGCTCACGCAACACACTACGGAAGAATCTGTACCGTAGAAACTCCTGAAGGAGCCAACATTGGTCTAGTACTAAACATGGCAAATTATGCTCGTGTAAATGACTATGGCTTTATCGAGACTCCATATAGAAAAGTATTAAATGCCGTTACAGCTAAAAAAGCTGCTGGTCACATCGCCTTAGTTAACTTAGAAGATGCTAAGGGTACAGTTATTGCTAAGGCCGGTAGCAAAATCACTGAAGCCCAGGCTAAGAAATTAGAAGCTGTTAAAGAGCAAATTACTTGGCCAATTAAACCAGTTGTTACAAATGACATTAAATATCTTGATGCTGCTGACGAAGAATCAGCGGTAATATCTGGTGCTGGAAATGAATTAGACAGTGAAAACCACTTTATCGATGAGCGCGTAAGTGCTCGTATTCGACTTAAGTCTGGTGAAACTGACGTTAATGACGTTACTCATATGGATGCTGCCAGAAACCAAATTATTGGTTCAAGTGCTGGTCTAATTCCATTTATTGAAAAGAACTTCGTATATCGATCACTCATGGGTTCTAACCAGCAACGTCAAGCAGTACCTTTAATTAAGCCAGCCTCTCCAATTGTTGGAACTGGTATGGAAGGCATAATTGCTCGTAACACTGGACAAGTTGTTATGGCTGAAGCTGACGGTGAAGTTGTCCGAGCCACAGCTCAAGAAGTACTTGTTAAATATAAAGAAGGTACAGTTACTTATGAACCACAACACTTTGTGCGTTCAAACGAAGGTACTTCTATTAACCAAAGAGTTATTGTTGAAACTGGTGACAAAGTAAAAGAAGGCGATATCCTAATTGAAGGCATGAGCATTCAAGGTGGAGAGTTAGCTCTTGGAAAAGATCTAGTTGTAGCATTTATGCCATGGAGCGGATATAACTTTGAAGACGCTATCATTATATCTCGTAAGATTGTTGAAGACGATACTCTAACATCAATCAACATCGTTGACTTTATGATAGAAGTTCGTGAAACAAAGCTTGGTCCTGAGATTATTACTCGTGATATTCCAAACGTATCTGAAGACGCATTACGTCATCTTGATGATGATGGAATCGTTACAATTGGTGCTGAAGTACACCCAGGCGATATCCTTGTTGGTAAAATTACTCCAAAGGGTGAGCAAGAACTTTCAAGTGAAGAAAGATTACTCCGGGCTATCTTTGGTGAAAAAGCCAAGGAAGTACGAGATACATCTCAGCGAATGAGCAACGGTAAGCACGGTAAGGTTGTTGGCGTTAAGATTTTCTCTAAAGAAAATGGTCACGATCTGAAATCTGGCGTACTTATGCAAATTCAAGTTTTCGTAGCTCAAATGCGAAAGATTGCTGTTGGAGATAAATTAGGTGGTCGTCACGGTAACAAGGGTGTTATTGCTCGAATCTTACCTGCTGAGGATATGCCATTTAGAGAAGATGGAACTCCTGTAGATATTGTACTAAACCCACTTGGTGTGGCCGCTCGTATGAACGTCGGTCAGTTATTTGAATCACACCTTGGTATGGCAGCTCGAGCGCTTGGAATAAAAGTTGCCAGCCCAGCCTTCAATGGTGTACCAATGGCTAAAATCCAAAGCTTACTTACTGAAGCTGGTCTTCCAGATAACGGTAAGCAACAGCTATATGATGGTCGAACTGGTGAACCATTCCAGGAAGTGACAACCGTTGGTTCTATGTACATCATTAAGCTAAATCACATGATTGCAGATAAGATTCACGCTCGTTCAACCGGACCATACACAATGGTTACACAGCAACCACTTGGTGGTAAAGCTCAAAACGGTGGTCAGAGATTTGGAGAGATGGAAGTATGGGCTCTTGAAGCTTATGGAGCCAGCAACACTCTACAAGAAATGTTAACTCTAAAATCTGATGATGTTTACGGTCGAAGCAAAGCTTACGAATCTATTATTAAGAAGACTGAAATCGTTGGACCAAAAGTACCTGAAAGCTTCAACGTGCTTGTTAAGGAACTTCAAGGTCTTGGACTTAAGGTAGATCTTATGCATTCAGATGGTCTTGTTGATGCTGAAAACGTACTAGCTCAGAGTATTAAAGACGAAGGTGAGCATCAATCTGATGTAATCGTCCCTCAGCCAATTAGTTCTGAGATAGATTTATCGGAAGAAGCAGCTGTCGATGAATTCGTAGTTATGGATGACGTAACTGATGAACTACCCGCCGAAAATGTTGAATTAGAATCAGATGGAAACGTAGAAGATGAGATAAATGTAGTTGAAAAAGAGGAGGCACAATTATGAGACGATACTCCCACGGAATAGATATTGCAGAATTTGATGCAGTAAGATTATCTGTAGCAAGCCCTGAAGATATTAAGGACTGGAGCTATGGAGAAGTCACAAAACCAGAAACCATTAACTATAGGACTCAAAAGCCTGAACGAGATGGACTATTTTGTGAACGAATTTTTGGACCAATCAAGGATATTAATCCACACGATACTAAATACAAAGGTGTTAGATCTCGTGAAGCAGCAGTTGATAAGAATGGTGAGCTTGTTACTCGTTCTATCGTACGACGCGAGAGAATGGGTCATATCCAGCTTGCAGTTCCTGTAGCACATATTTGGTTCCTAAAAGGTACTCCATCAGCTATCGGTCTAATTCTTGGCCTTACAGTTAAGAACTTAGAGAGAGTTGCATATTTTGCTAGCTGTATTATTAAAGATGTTGACGAAGACAAAAGAGATCAGATGATAGCCGATAAGGAAGCTGAATTTGCAGCTGCTAAAGAAGCTATTAAGATCCGTTTTGAAAAAGAAGCTGCAGCTGACGAAAAAATTAACGTAAAAGCTCTAGCTGAACAGCAAACTAAGGAACTTGATGATGTACAAAAGAACTTCGAAGAATTCAAGAACCAAATTGATGGACTTATTAAGTACAACTTAATTAACGAAAGTGACTACCGAAACCTACCAGTTGATCTAAAAGCAATCACTAAGGTTGGAATGGGTGGAGCATCACTTAAAGAGCTCTTAGACGAAATTGAACTAAAAGACCTAATCAAGGATCTTGAAGAACAAGCTGAAAACGCTAAGGGCATGAACAAGAAGAAGATTATGAAGCGACTTCGAATGCTTGAAGGTATGGAACGAGCTGGTATCAAACCAAGTTCAACTTGCCTAAGTGTTATTCCAGTCATTCCTCCAGATCTTCGTCCTATGGTTCAGTTAACTGGTGGTCGTTTTGCGACTTCAGACCTTAACGATCTATATCGCCGTGTTATTAACAGAAATAACCGACTTAAGAAACTTATGGACTTAAACGCTCCAGAAGTTATTAAGCGAAACGAACAAAGAATGCTTCAAGAAGCTGTTGATGCGCTAGTAGACAACAACTCAGCTCGTGGTGGACGTGCAGTTGCTGCAACCGGCCAAAGACGACGACTTAAGAGTCTTTCTGACATGCTTAAGGGTAAACAGGGGCGCTTTAGGCAGAACCTACTTGGTAAGCGTGTAGATTACTCAGGTCGTTCAGTAATTGTTGCTGGACCTGAACTACGTATGCATCAGTGTGGACTTCCTAAGATGATGGCTCTTGAACTATTCAAACCATTCGTTATTGGTGAGCTAATCTTTAGAGAACAAGCTCATAACATTAGATCTGCGACTCGTATGATTGAAACAGGTGAAACTGAAGTCTGGGATGCACTAGATGAAGTAATTAAGGGTAAGTACGTACTTCTAAACCGTGCTCCATCTTTGCACCGACTAAGTATCCAGTCATTCCAACCAGTACTTATTGAAGGACGAGCTATTCAGCTCCACCCTCTAGTATGTAAAGGTTTCAATGCCGACTTTGATGGTGACCAGATGGCCGTTCACCTTCCTCTAAGCGATCTTGCTCAAGACGAAGCTAAGAACATTATGGCTGCCAACAAGAACTTACTAAAACCTGCTGATGGATCATCAATTCTACATATCGATCAGGATATTGTTCTTGGTTGTTACTACTTAACTTATGATCGACCAACAGAAAACGATGCCAAGCCAGTTTATTTCTCAAGTCTTAATGAGGGATTAATGGCTCTAGACGCTGGTAAGATTATTCTTCAAAGTAAGGTAATCATAAGTTTCCGTGGCGCAAAGCGTGAAACAACACTCGGAAGAATATTGTTTAACGAAATTCTACCAGTTGATTTCACTTTCCAAAACGAAGCTATGACCAAGAAAAAGCTACAAGCTTTAATGATTACTATTTATCAGCAATATGGTCAGGACGAAACTGCCTTAATCGCTGATGAACTAAAAGATCTTGGTTTTGAATACGCAACTAAGTCAGGACTTTCAATCGGTATGACAGACTTCTCTGAAATTAAGGGACTTAAGGAAATGCTAGCTGGTGGTGAAACTAAAACTGCCGAAATCTCTCACCAGTATGACCAAGGTTTCATTACTGAAGACGAAAGATACCGTCTTACTGTTGAACAATGGCAGACTGTTGACACAGAAGTACTAAATAAACTATCTGAACAATTCGTAAATGAAGATAGCTCAATGTCGATTGCTGTTATCTCTGGTGCTCGTGGTAACATCGGCCAGGTTAAGCAAGCTGTAGGTCTTCTTGGTATTACTACTGAAGCCTCAGGACGAGCTATTGAGCTTCCTATTCGATCAGGTTATAAGCAAGGTCTTACTCCTCTAGAGTATTTCACAGCCTCAAGAGGTTCTAGAAAAGGTATGATTGATACAGCTCTTAAAACAGCTGACTCAGGTTACTTAACTAGACGACTTGTTGATGTTGCTCAAGATGTATTTACTGTTGACGAGAAAAGTGCTGATCCAGGTTTTGCAATATTGCGAGCTGATGCAATTAAGATTGGTATCGACTTTGATGCCAGACTTTCTGGACGATATGCTGCTGAAAACGTTGGCAAGCATGTAAAGAAGGGGCATCTAATAACTCCTGCTATTTCTAAGCAAATTGAAGCCGATGAATCAATCGAGAGCGTAAAGATCATGAGCGCACTTAGCTGTACAAATGTTCGTGGTATCTCACGCGAATCTTATGGACTTGATCCAGCTACTGGCGAGCTAGTTAGCTCTCATCACCCAGTTGGTGTAATTGCTGCTCAGTCTATTGGTGAGCCAGGTACACAGTTAACACTACGAACATTCCACTCCGGTGGTGTTGCGGGTGATGACATTACTACAGGTCTTCCAAGAGTTGAAGAGCTATTTGAAGTAAGAACTCCAAAGGGTCAAGCTTTCATATCTGAAATTGATGGAAACCTACTAACATGGGAAGAAGGTGATCATTACGTAGTTCAAGTAACTTCATCAAATAAAGACGTATTCGAAGAAGAACTTGGCAAACGAAAAGCTAAGGTAGCTTCTGGTAGCGATGTTGCAATTGGTGACGTTATCGCTGATCTTAAGTCAGGTAAAGAACCAATCGTAGCTCCTATTGCTGGTAAGGTTGAAGTAACTGATAAGGTTATTATGATTGTTCCAGCTTCAGAGCAAGTTGCACGTTATGAGATTCCAGGATTCAAACAACTTATCGTTCAAGATGGAGATAAAGTTACTGCCGGTGATCGACTCACTAATGGTTCTATAAACTTACATGATCTAATGAAGTTTAAGGGAATCGAAGCAACTCAGCGTTATATCATGAACGACGTACTAGAAATCTTTGCAGCTCAAGGTCAGAACATTTCAGACAAGCACCTAGAATTAATTATTCGACAGATGTTTAGTCGTGTTCAGATTGAAGAAGTTGGAGACTCTGAATTCGTAAATGGTGACATCATCAGCAAACTAGCTGTTGTTGAAGCTAACGATGCTCTAACTAAAGCTAAGAAGAAGCCTATTGTCTTCACACAGCTTCTACTTGGAATTACTAAAGCTAGTTTATCTACTGACTCATTCCTATCTGCAGCTTCCTTCCAGGACACTACAAGAGTCCTTATAGCAGCAGCAACAAGCGGTAAGATAGATAAGCTATATGGTCTTAAAGAAAACGTTATCCTTGGACGTAAAATACCAGTCGGAACTGGCTATAGCGATCCAGACGAGGAACCTGAATTATTGGTCGATGATTTAGAAGTTGAAACAGCGGTTGACCATTGAACCCTAAGATGTTAAAGTTATAAACAATGCCTACAATAAATCAATTAGTCAGAAAGCCAAGAAACAAAGCAAAAGCGAAGACCAAGTCTCCTGCTTTAATGCGCGTAACTAACAATCTGAAAACCAAGAACTATGAAAAGCCAGCTCCATTTAAACGTGGTGTCTGTGTTAAAGTTACAACTAAAACTCCAAAGAAGCCTAACTCAGCCCTACGTAAAGTAGCTCGTGTTCGACTAACAAACGGTTATGAAGTTTGGGCCTATATCGGCGGCGAAGGACATAACCTACAAGAACACGCTGTTGTACTTGTTCGTGGTGGTCGAGTAAAAGATCTTCCAGGTGTTCGTTACCACATCGTACGTGGTAGCCTTGACCTTCAAGGAGTTCAAGACCGAAAACAAGGCCGAAGTAAATACGGTGCTAAGAAAGGTGCTAAGTAATGCCAAGAAAGAAAACCAAAGCACTAGTTAGAGAAGTTAAGCCTGACCGCATATATCAGTCTGTCACAGTACAGAAAGTTATTAACCGAATCATGCTTGATGGTAAGAAACAAGTCGCTGAGAAAATCGTTTATACTGCAATGGAAAAGTCTGCCGATAAGCTTAAAGTTAAGAATCCTTTAGAAGTTTTCGATAAAGCACTAGGAAACATCAAGCCACACATGGAGACTCGATCTCGTCGTGTTGGTGGTGCTAACTACCAGATTCCTTTTGAAGTTAAGGGTCAAAGACAGAATCACCTAACTACAATGTGGTTAGTGGCTGCATCTAGATCTAAAAAAGGTATGCCAATGGCCGATAGACTATCTATTGAGCTAATTGATGCCTATAACAATTCTGGTACTGCAGTTAAGAAGAAAGAAGATACTCACAAGATGGCAGATGCCAACCGAGCCTTCGCACACTTCGCGAGGTACTAAAATGGGCGAGCGCTTGGATTTTGATTTCTCACCAGCTCTAGAGAAAAGCCCATGTAGTGACTGTCCAGCTCTTAATGAAGAACTTGATAATGCTACAATAACTCAGGGACTAGCTATAATTAAAGCCTCCGAACTGTGTCTTGAATATAATGGACAGCGAGAGATTTGCTTAATACGAGCTATGAGGAGCAATTTAGTAACAGCAAGTCAAATAGATCCCGGTAACGATTGATAATAATAAACGATAGATAAGGAACAAAAATGGCAGACAAGAAGTATACAATGGAGAACCTAAGGAATATTGGCATTATTGCACATATTGACGCAGGTAAGACTACAACAACTGAAGCAATCCTATATAGGACTGGTTTAAAGCACAAGATTGGTGCCGTTCACGAAGGCGAAACTACTACTGACTGGAT
>Ga0194048_10002024_pt1 | contig 10101 bp, 9 predicted proteins | sample JunL225m_MetaG_FD_161685 | JGI IMG/M metagenome (GOLD analysis project Ga0194048, IMG submission 161685) | Anoxic zone freshwater microbial communities from boreal shield lake in IISD Experimental Lakes Area, Ontario, Canada - Jun2016-L222-5m | ecosystem: Environmental > Aquatic > Freshwater >... | reverse complement strand
CTTGTGGCAGGAACAGAAACCTGTGCCATTGTCGCCCTGAACGTAACTCGATTCATCGATGCCATTTTTTATTCCTGTCGCTCGCCTTATAGACCCTTATAGACCCTTATAGACCCTTATAGACCCATTGCCGCAGCGGCAGCTTTAACATCAACAGGGATGATTGTTGGGGCAGCGGCGCTATCTAGAATCCAGGCGACGTCCTTCAGGCCATTTCCGGTAACAGTAATGACAATTGTCTTATCTTTTGGAAGCTTTCCTTCTGACTTTTTCTTTAACAAGCCAGCGATACCCGCAGCAGATGAGGGTTCTACAAAGATTCCTTCTTTATGTGCAACTAGGCGATAGGCCTCAAGAATTTGATCATCTGTGACTGAATCGATCAGTCCTCCAGATGCATCTCGCGCATCTATGGCTTGTTCCCACGAGGCTGGGTTTCCGATACGAATGGCAGTGGCAATTGTCTCTGGCTTTTCGATAATTTTATTTTGAACAATCGGTGAAGCACCTTCAGCTTGGAATCCCCACATCGCAGGAAGTTTCTTAGAAATGTTATCGGCGTAGTACTCGTTATAGCCTTTCCAATATGCGGTGATGTTTCCAGCGTTACCAACAGGCAGCACGTGCATATCTGGAGCATCACCAAGAGCATCCACAATTTCAAAGGACGCTGTTTTCTGTCCCTCAATACGGAAAGGGTTAACTGAATTCACAAGTGAGACTGGATAATCTTTAGAGAGGTCTCGAGCTAGGTTTAGGCAATCATCGAAGTTTCCTTCAACCTGTAGTAGACGACCGCCGTGTGCAATCGCTTGAGCAAGCTTGCCCATCGCAATTTTTCCTTCGGGCACCAGCACTACCGGCACCATGCCAGCCTTGGTTGCATAAGCTGCAGCAGAGGCAGAGGTATTTCCGGTCGATGCACAGATAACAGCCTTAGCACCATCTTCTGCTGCTTTCGATATTGCCATCGTCATTCCGCGATCTTTAAAAGATCCCGTTGGATTCATGCCTTCTACTTTAAGCCAGACGTTATTGCCTAACATCTCTGAAAGCACACATGCATAAACAAGAGGCGTACCGCCTTCTCCGAGTGTGACCACTGGAGTCTTATCTGAGACAGGTAGGCGATCGCGATACTCAGCAATTACACCACGCCATTGATGAGCCATTATGAAGGGAGCCCCTCTACTCGAATGACGCTGGCAATTCGTTTAACGAAAGTTAAAGCACCCAGTTGTTTAACCGTTACAGCCAGCGCTTCTTCCGTTGCAAGGTGGGTTGTAACCGTCAATTCTGCAGCATCTTCATGGCCGGTTTGGCGCACAGTTGAAATTGAAACATCATTTGCTGCAAAAGTATTAGCGACACCCGCAAGCACACCGGGGCGATCTAAAACTTCTAGACGAATCAAATAACGTGTATGCGTGGTACCGATATCAGCAATAGTCAAAGTTGCATAATCAGTTGTGGCAGGAGCCGTACGTCCGTCAATAATATTTCTTGCAATAGCAACTAAGTCGCCCAGAACTGCAGATGCAGTTGGAACACCACCTGCCCCACGTCCATAAAACATCAGCTCACCGGCAGCTTCGGCTTCAACGAAAACTGCGTTATATGCACCCCGGACCGCTGCAAGTGGATGAGTATTAGGAAGAAGAGTTGGATGCACTCGCACCGAAAGTTTTTCATCATCGATGTTTTCGGCAATAGCTAGGAGCTTGATGACCATGCCCATATCTTTTGCAATCGCGATATCGCGGGATGTGAGTTTTGTAATGCCTTCACGGTAAACATCAGCGTCGGTCACGGTGTGATGAAAGGCCAGTGTCGCCAGAATCGCAGCTTTGGAAGCAGCATCAAATCCTTCGACATCCGCCGTTGGATCTGCTTCAGCAAAACCGAGTGCTTGGGCTTCTTTAAGGGCAACATCAAAATCCGCGCCGGTCTCAAACATTTTAGTTAAAATAAAGTTTGTTGTGCCATTTACAATTCCCATAATTTTTGTGACGTAATCACCAATCAAAGATTCTGATAACGGGCGAATAATTGGAATAGCGCCAGCTACCGCTGCTTCATAATAGAAATCCACATCATGTTTATCTGAGGCCGTTTCAAGTTCATCGCCGTGTCTGGCAAGCAGAGCTTTGTTAGCGGTGATGACGGCCTTGCCATTGTTCAAAGCTTTCAAAAGGTATTCGTGGGCTGGATCAATTCCACCCATGAGTTCAATGATCACATCAATCTCTGGATCGTTCACGATGGAAAGTGCATCGTTAGTAAGAAGTGCCTTATCAATCCCAGGACGCGCAACGCTTAGATCGCGAACGGCAATCTTCTTGATAACCAGGTTGGCGCCAGAGCGAGCTTTAAAATCAATGCGACTCTCTGCCAATAGCCGGGCCACTTCTGAGCCGACCACGCCACAGCCCAAGAGACCAACGTAAAGCGTCTCTTTATCAAGTTTAGAAATTGTAGGCATGGGTGAATTATCGCAAACTAATTAGATATCTAGCGCCAATAAATCAGCTTCAGTCTCGCGGCGCACGATTATTCGAGCTTTTCCATCGATTACAGCTATAACGGCAGGCCTAGTGAGATGGTTGTAATTGCTGGCCATTTGGCGACCATATGCGCCAGTAACAGGAACTGCCAAGATATCACCTGGTGCAATATCTTGAGGAAGATTGATATCGCGAATAATTATGTCTCCTGATTCACAATGTTTACCAACGATGCGACTCGTCACGTCGTGAGCCGATGATGTTCGATTAGCCAAAATCGCATGGTACTTGGCGTCATAAAGTGCGGGGCGCATATTGTCAGTAAATCCGCCATCGACTGCGATGTAACGCCGGGTCTCTCCGCCATCTAATTCAATGTTTTTTGTTGTTCCAACTGTGTAGAGAGTGGTCGTTGTTGGTCCGGCGATAGCCCGGCCTGGTTCAATCGAAATATGTGGAACTCGCAGCCCAGCATGAGCGCATTCCTCAAAAATAATTTTTGCTAATTCCCCAAGAACGAAATCAGGATTAATTGATTCTTCTCCCGGAAGATAAGCGATACCAAATCCACCACCAAGATCAAGTTCGGGAAGTTCATCGTCGAAGTGATCGCGGAATTTTGCAAGTAAACCAATTAAGCGGTGAGCTGCAATTCCAAATCCCTCTGCATCAAAAACTTGTGAACCAATGTGAGAATGAAGACCCACTAGTTTCAGTGATTTAAGAGCTTCAATCTCTTCAATGGCTTTCCATGCCGAGCCAGATGCAAGTGAAAATCCAAATTTCACATCTTCGTGGGCGGTAGCAATAAATTCATGTGTGTGCGCCTGAATGCCGGGCGTTACGCGGATCAAGACCTTTTGAATCACTTTATGGTTTGCAGCAATCCGGGCTACGCGCTCAATTTCATGGAATGAGTCAATAACAATTGCGCCGACGCCTGCCAACACAGCTTTTTCTATCTCTGCTTCACTCTTGTTATTTCCATGAACCTCAATCCGGTCTGCCGGGAAATTAACAGCGAGCGCAACAGCAAGTTCTCCCCCGCTAGCGACATCAATCCCGAGTCCAACGCTTTCAATCCAGCGCGCAATTTCTTTGTTAAGAAATGCTTTGCTGGCGTAATAGACGCGCCCTGTATTAGCCCCAAAGTGTTTCTCAAGCGCGCTCTTGAAACCTAAGGCGCGAGCTTTAAAATCTGCTTCATCTACAACAAAGAGTGGTGAGCCAAATTCCTTAACTAGCCTCGCGGCCGTTATACCCGCAATAGAAAGGTGTGAATCAAACTTAGCGTTGGAGGAGAAGATATCTGCTGAAAAAGTTGCTGAATTCAAAGAAGATTGGTTTGGCGATTGGTCTGGTGAGGGCGACATTTATTCTCCCTCCTTACATCTTCTCGGGTGCACTTACACCCAACAAGGCTAACGAATTAGCGATGACCTGCGCTGTTGATTTACATAGCGTGGCACGAGCGGAATGAAGTTCAGAAACGGCTTCATCTCCCATTGGCAGTACGCGGCAATCAGCATAAAACCCGTGGTAGAGCCCTGCTAGCTCTTCAGCGTAACGTGCAATTCTATGAGGTTCGCGCATTTCTGCAGCTCCTGCGACAACTCGAGGAAATTCGCCCAAAGCGCCGATTAATTCGCGCTCACGCTCGTGGACCAATAATTCGGGGTGGATATGAGTTGGGCCAAATGGAATATTGAGATCGCCTGCATTACGAAGCACTGCACAAATTCGAGCATGTGCGTATTGAACGTAATAAACCGGGTTTTCATTTGTATGACTGCGTAGCAAATCCACATCCATCACCATCGGAGTTTCAACCGGATAGCGAATCAAGGTGTAACGAGCGGCATCAACCCCAACTTTTTCTACCAACTCTTCCAACGTGATGATTGTTCCGGCGCGCTTGGAAAGCTTGACCTCTTCCCCATTCTCCATAATTTTGACTAGCTGGCCGATCAATATCTCAACATTATATTTTGGGTCATCCCCAGCGCATGCAGCGAGCGCTTTTAGGCGACCGACATAACCGTGGTGGTCTGCTCCGAGCATATAAATACAAATATCGAAACCGCGTTCACGCTTAGAAATATAGTAGGCCGAATCTGAGGCGAAATATGCATGCGAGCCATCGCTCTTAATCATTACCCGGTCTTTATCATCACCAAAATCAGTCGTGCGCAGCCAGGTAGCCCCATCTTGGATAAACACATGGCCATGAGCAACTAAGCGTTCTTGGGTGTGCTTGAAGAAATCATTGTCATATAAAGACTTCTCTGAAAACCAAACATCGAAATGTGTGCCGAAGGTATCTAGCACATCTTGTTGTTGCTTTAACTGCAGCGAATATCCTTCATCTCGAAAAGCGGCATTGCCTTCCTCCTCACCCAACGATGTGAGTTCTGGATTGGCCGAGACAATTTCTTTAGCTAAATCTTGAATGTATGCCCCGTGATAACCATCCTCAGGGGTTGGGTTATTCAATGCAGCCGCGCGAAGAGATGCGCCAAATTTATCCATCTGCACACCACGATCATTGATGTAAAACTCTCGAGTGACTTGTGCTCCAGCTGCGCTAAGTACCCGGCCCAGCGCATCTCCTACTGCTGCCCACCTTGTGTGTCCAAGATGAAGTGGTCCAGTTGGATTGGCGCTAATGAATTCAAGGTTCACTTTTACGCCAGCTAATGAGTTACCCGTACCAAAATTTTTACCGTTCTCCAAGATCGAGGCAATAACTCCGCCCTGGCTTGCTTTGCCAACTGTGAAATTTATAAAACCAGGTCCGGCAATATCTATTGCATCTAACTGCGATGAGATTGAATCCTTTTCAAGTCCGGTTTTTAAGAACTCAGCTACTGCCCGCGGAGTCATTCCTGCTGGCTTTGCTACTACCAAAGCGATTGATGTTGCAAAATCTCCATGGTCACGGTTCTTTGGCCGATCCAACTCGAGAACCTCGGGAATCTCCCACCCTTGCGGCAAAATTCCTTGGGCTATTCCACCTTCCAATACTCTGCGTACGCCAGCGATAATCGCCTCTTGAATAGACGGTTGAATAGACGGTTGAATAGACGGCTGGTTAGGGTCAGTACTCATTCATCTGAGTTTAGCCGCTTCATCAGTCCATTGCTGGTATCGAACGCTGGTATCGAACGCTGGTATCGAACGCTGGTATCGAACGCTGGTATCGAACGCTGGCAGCTAAGTCTCCAGTAGCTCTATCACTTCTCGCCTCGGCGGAGAGAGGTTTTGGAGATTGCCTAACTTGGCCTTAGCCTTCTCCTTGCACCAGTAACTTCTTTTTATTGGAGCACACTCGCGGGAGTGGTGAAATGGCAGACACGCAGGTCTTAGGAACCTGTGCTTTACGGCGTGTGGGTTCAAGTCCCACCTTCCGCACTAGTACTTCTTTTTTACTTCTTTTTTACTTCTTTTTCTTTACTTTTTCTTTACTTTTTCTTTACTTCTTTTTTATTTCTTTTTATTTTTTCCGCTTATTTATAGGAGTTGACTTGTCCAAGCCGTCTAAAAAAAGCCCTTCCAATAACGAAATAAATGACGGGTTAGATCCAAATCGTTGGCGCACACTTTTTGTTGTTGCTATCTCTCAGTTGATGGTCGTTCTAGATTCTTCAATCGTGAACATTGCCATTCCACAGGCTAAGCGCGACCTTCATATCTCCAGCGCAAATCAACAGTGGATTGTCACTGCCTACACTTTGGCATTTGGATCACTACTGCTTCTCGGTGGACGCATCGGTGACTTCGTAGGTCGCAAGCGAATTTTGATCATTGGTCTTATCGGATTTGCGGCAGCTTCCGCACTGGGTGGCCTTGCATCCTCACAAGCACTCCTCTTTGCAGCCCGCGGACTCCAAGGCGTCTTCGGTGCACTTCTCTCCCCAGCCGCACTCGCAATTATCTCGGTGACATTCACCGTGCCTAAGGAACGCGCTCGCGCTTTCGGCGTCATAGGTGCGATTTCAGGTGGTGGAGCTGCCATTGGATTGATTCTCGGTGGAACTCTGACTGAATTTTTCTCATGGCGCTGGTGTCTTGGAGTTAACCTTCCAATCGCAATTATTGCTGCGCTCCTCGCGCTCAAATATGTCCATGAGTCAAAAGCTCAAGGCGATAGAAGTTATGACATTCCTGGAGTAATTACAGCTTCAGCAGGTCTTTTTGCTCTTGTCTATGGATTTAATCGCGCTGCGACAAATGGCTGGGGAAACACAACAACGATTGCGCTATTTATTGTTGCAGCAATTTTGCTAGTTACATTTGTTCTCATCGAACGCAAGGTATCAAATCCACTATTGCCTCTTCGTATCGTCACAGAACGCAACCGCGGTGGTTCCTACTTAGGTTCACTCGTTGTCGGCGCCGGTTTATTCTCAATGTTCCTTTTCTTGGGCATCTACTTTCAAACTATTCTTGGATATTCGCCGCTAAAATCAGGTTTTGCTTTCTTGCCGTTCACCGGAGGAATCATTGTATTTGCTGGAGTTGCCTCACAATTACTTCCAAAAGTTGGACCAAAACCATTGATGATTCCTGGCCTTATTGCCGCAAGCATTGGACTTCTTATGCTCACGCGCATAACACCAGAAACTTCCTATGTAACTCATGTTCTTCCTTCAATTCTTATTATGTCTAGTGGGATGGCGCTTGTCTTTATTCCACTAACTACAACCTCTCTTCACGCGGTTGGAAATCATGACTCTGGAATCGCTTCGGCTATGTTAAACACCAGCCAGCAGATTGGCGGATCCCTTGGAACTGCGCTGCTAAACACAATTGCTGCAACGGCGAGCACTGCCTACATAGCAACTCATGCTTCACTTGGAAAGAATGCAGGGGCATATGGGATTGTGCATGGATTTACACAGGCATTTAAAGTTGGAGCAGCCCTTCTTTTTATTGGCGCTATAGTCCTATTCTTCTTTCTCAATATCGGAAAAGATGCTGTTGTTGAAACCGAAGGCGTGGTCGTTCACTAGTTAATAAGTTAGCCAGCTAACTCCCGCGAATAGGTTACGAACTTTCCTATTTCTTGGAAGCCAACCTTTTTGTATGCGCTGATAGCTGGCACATTTGAAGAGATCACCACAAGATAGATTCGCTCAATACCTCGGTCGTATGCCAAGCCGAGGATTCCAGCACAAACTTTTTGAGCATATCCCAAGCCGCGCATATCAGTATGTGTAGCGACGGAAGAGAGCATGTACTCACCTGATTCCCATTGAGTTATCGCGGCAATCGCTGCGATTTCCCCTTCAGGATTGCGCACTGCTCCCCAAAATTGAATTTCTGGATTACCTGGTTTTGCAGAGGAATCAGGCGCATGGGATTCTAAAAATGCAAGAATGAATTCATCATCCTCAAATGGCTCAATTTCATAACTTACTTCTCGCGTAGCGAAAGCATGCGTTTGCCAATGATGCTGGGCTGTGAAAGCGGATGTTAAATACGAATCTAAATCTTGTGGGAGCGCGAAGCGGATCCATTCTGATGGGATGTGTGGAACTGGGCCGATAGCTAACCCAAAGAACCCTTCACTAGTGGTGCGTGTGAATGAAACGCTATCGCCAGTTCGAATCGCTTCTACGAAAGCTCGCTTGGGAATCCATACCCGAGGAACATTTAACTCTCCGTAAAGTTCAAGAGCCCACTCCATGGCTTCCTCGTATGAAGAAGTGCGGTCCATGGGTGGACTCTATCGAACGTAGCGCTTTTACAACTTACGTTGGTACCAGTTCTTCCAAATCAAACGATGAATTGGAATTTTATAAGGCAACTTCCTTATGAATGGGAAGATTGGGAATAGAGCTAGGCCAATCGTAAGAAGAGCCAGAATAGACATCACTAATGTGTCGGCATTAGGCGATGACTTAAATGGTTCTATTTGATAACCAAGTGAGAAGAGCCAGAGCCATGATTGTCCTGGCCAAGATCCTGTCTCATTCATTACGCCCCATTGATCTCCACTCAGATGCTGCTTGTTAGCTAAATCCGCAAAATATCCTTCGCTATCAGCTAAGAAGAGAAGTGGCTTAGTGAAGTCAGTTGGTAGCGGGGTATCACTTGTAGTGAGTGCGCCATCTAGCGCACCAGACTTTGCCATAACAAGGAGTGAAGTAATCATTGCTGGCACTGGACCAAAGTTGTTTCCGGTATCAGCAACAGAAACCGCGGCTGGAGCCTTTGATAGCGCCTCGGCATAAGCGGTTGCCCATTTACCTTGTTGATCTACTGAAGCAGCTTTCCATGAATTGACGGATTCTGTCGCGTTAATGTCATTCATTGTTAAAAGTGGTTCAACAACAAATGAGTTAGCTGGATCAACAGGAATACGAACTCCTGCCCAATCTTGCAACTTAAGTGGTCCAAGTGTTGGACCTTTAGCTGCGTGGTTGTATGGAGCACCGTATCCGGCCGATGTCGTAGTTCCGGCTAATTCCCCTGTCGCAGTTTGAACAAAGTCTGGAGCATTTGTATTAGACCATGATTTTAACGTAACTGCTTTATCATCAGGTGAACTAAAGAATAGAGATAGACCTGCAGCGAGAAGTGCAACTACAACAACTGCAATGACACCTTCTTTGATAATGTCGTAGGGACGAACAGGTCCTGACCATTTCTTTGATGGATCAACTTTTATGACCATTAGAAAACACCTCCATCGATTGTTGCATCGTTATCAATGGGGGGAACTACACCCTTACGGCGAACCAAAAGGATATGCCATACGACAATCACTCCGACCACAAGCGGTAGAAGTGAAACATGTAACAAAATAGCCTGACCAGTATTGAGAGTATTAAAAAATGCTCCAATACCCATGGCGTTGAATCCATCCTTCGCCTGGGTTGCAATCCATTGTGAGTCGAAATTAGTCTGAATCAAATATCCAGTTAATGCAGTCACAATTGAAGTTCCAAATGCGAGGACACCTGTGATCCATGTTGCCGTGCGCTTACCTCGCCAAGCCGCCATCCAGAATTTGCCCCAAAGATGGACAACCATGAAAACGAAGAAGAGTTCAACACTCCAAAGGTGCATCGAATTCCAGAAGTGTCCAACACTTGATACGTGCCACCAAGAAGGACCTTCCAGGGTTAGTACCAGCCCGGTTGCAATCAGCATGACTAATGAAGCGATTGTTAAAACTCCGAAGACATAAATCCACGATGCAACATATGCAGGTTGATTATCTGGGAGAAGATCTTCTGGCTCCATGGTTTCAAGGGTGGACCTACGAAGCCTGGCGGTCCAATTTTTCTCGACTGATGATTTACTCATTTCTATTCCTCCTTTCCTTGTGGGAAGGGGATAAAAATTGCCAATAAAAAGATTACAAACATTGCTGCAATGATGACAAAGTTTCCGACTGAAACTTGGAAGGGGCCAAATCCAAGAAAGTGGGCTGGGTGGTTTAGATTGATGAAAGCCATATTCAATGCGCGGTGCATAACGCTCTCCATTTCCGTTATACAGACGGTAGCCCTATGAGCGTAAATTTCACCTATTCATCACCCTCTTTTTGCCGCAGAGAGCCACAGAGGCGCTGCCACTCCTCTGTGGC
>Ga0194048_10002023_pt1 | contig 10102 bp, 22 predicted proteins | sample JunL225m_MetaG_FD_161685 | JGI IMG/M metagenome (GOLD analysis project Ga0194048, IMG submission 161685) | Anoxic zone freshwater microbial communities from boreal shield lake in IISD Experimental Lakes Area, Ontario, Canada - Jun2016-L222-5m | ecosystem: Environmental > Aquatic > Freshwater >... | reverse complement strand
CACTACCAAAAAAGATACCAGTTTTTAGGAGAAAAGAAATGACCACAGTTAAACACCCGCATTCCAAATCAACAGCGGCTAAGATTCGCCGACTCATCCTGCGAGGGATGACAAACAAGGACATTGTTGACAAGCTGACCTGTTCTTATGGGTACGTCAGCACTATTAGGAGCAAGATGAAGACGCAATCGCAAAGCGGTATTGCCAGCCTGCCGACAGTGACCGCTCCCCCTGGAGATATGTCCGAGATGGTGTATCAGATAAGCCGTGGACGCGGACGCCCCCGCAAGAACCTGCCTCACCCAGCGATGAACAGCTTCATCCCCGACCATGAACTTGCCGAGGCGATGAATAAGGTCGAGGACGGGATGATCGAACGCAGGCACCTGAAGCAATCGTTCTTTGCAATCGTTGCGATGGCAGTGTTGCTCGCTGCTGTACTTGCGTATACGTTTGCGTTTGCGAAATGATCAGCTACCAAAAACATTCCAAACAATCTTTGGCCCAGCGGGTTTTCCATAACCAACCTGCTGCGCCCCGAGATACTTGCCCCTACAAAGGGTTCGTTGTCCCCTGCCCCCCAGAGAAGTTATGGTATTCGATTCCCGTGAGAGAGAAGAAGTGAAATACAACCAAGGTGAACCACCCAGCATTGGCTGGTGGCCCACTAGCCCGCATGTAGTACGTTGGTGGGATGGGGAAGCATGGAGTTGGCCTTGCATGGACAGCGACAACGTTCATTGGGCCAAGTACTACAGCAGCAAGGTCGATCCAACGCAAGTAGGCATACGCTGGGCAAACCGTCCAGCCAGTTGGCCTGAGAGAAGCAGGACATGAAATGCCCCTACTGCGGCGACACAAAAAGTCGGGTCGTTGATTCTAGGACGGTCATTGAGGCTTGCCCTAGAGCGACGTTCGTAAGGAAGAGGCGGCACATCTGTGACGGGTGCAACCTTCGCTACACAAGCTTGAACAATTTGATAGCTTTAACTAGTGGTACAAACAAAGGGCAGTACCAACTTGCCTTACACAAATTGCAAGGAACAACCGATGCGACATAACGATACAACCAAAAGGTTCCCCCGAACCCTTGACGAAGCCTTTGGACACGGAGCCGATTATGGCTGCTCTATAATTCACTATAAAAACCATTGGTCTTGGGTTGGACGCGCTAGCGCGTTCGTCATCTGGGTCTTAGCCTTAGCTTGGGGAGCAACACTGTGGATTTGAAACAGCAACTGATACGCGACGAAGGAGTAGTGCGCCATGCGTATGAGGATTCTCTTGGTTTCACCACTATTGGCGTTGGGCGTCTTATTGACGCTCGCCGGGGTGGTGGTCTTAGCGATAGCGAAGTTGATTATCTACTTGATAACGATATCACGGATAAAACTGCGCAGGTATTGGCGGCGTTACCGTGGGCGTTTAAGCTAAGTAAACCTCGCCAAGCAGTGCTGATAAACATGGCATTCCAAATGGGGATTGGCGGGCTGTTCAAGTTCAAACGAATGCTGGGGTCAGTGGAAGACGGTCAGTATGGTGAAGCAGCGGCAGAGATGCTAGACAGCACTTGGGCCAAGCAAACGCCGGAACGGGCTAATAGGTTGGCAACGCAGATGGAAACAGGAGAATGGATATGAGCTACGACGCTAAGACACACGCTCGCATTGGCGATCCAAGCACAAGCAAAGCAGCGGCTGAGAGCATAGAAGATTTAGTCAAGAGCTTTATCAACATCATCTACATGGAACTGAAGAATAATGGTTCCGGTACGTACGAAGAGCTAGCTCGCCGCTGCAAGCTGCGGCCTGACCAAGTGTGGCGGCGACTGTCGGACATGGGAACCTACGGGTATGCAACACCGACTGGGTATAAGCGCAAGGGATCATCTGGTAGATACCAGCGGGTCTGGATGGCAGTGCGATGAGCCTCGACCCCCTTACCGCTGCGCTAGACGCAGGCAAGACTATCCTCGACAAAATCTGGCCCGACGCAGGGGAGATGGAACGCAGCAAGGTTCAGATGGCACTAGCTATCTACGCTGGTCAAGCTGAGATCGTCAAGGCAGAGGCACAGTCAGAGCATTGGCTTGCTGCTTGCTGGCGACCTATCCTGATGCTGACCTTCGGTGGGCTGATCGTTGCCCGCTGGTTGGGTTGGTCTGCGCCTAATATCACAGAGGCAGAAGTCCTGAAGCTCTGGGATATTGTGCAGCTTGGCTTAGGTGGCTACGTCATCGGGCGTAGTGTCGAGAAGATTGTGCCCGCTATAGCTGGAGCATTGAAGAAATGAACGAACGAATACAAGAACTGCTACTGCTATCCAAGAATCCAAACACAGGGATGATGGAGGAAGAGAAGTTTGCCAAGTTAATTGTGTTGGAGTGCGCCCGAGTAGTGAAGGCAAGTAGCCCCAACGGAATGATTGGGGTTAATGCAATCCGAATTCACTTTGGACTTGAGCCATGAACAAACAACTAATAGAGCTTGGGATACAAGCTGGGTTGATGACGGGGGAGAAAGAACAACTCTTTTTCTGTAGACCTATAACACAGTTTGATGAGTACAGCCCAGAGATTGAGAAGTTTGCCGAGTTGATTGTGCTGGAGTGTATCAAGATGGTGGAAAATGAAGCTGCTCAATATGCACAGCCAACATGGGCAGTGGAGCTAGTTAACGACATTAAGGAAAACTTTGGACTTGAGCCATGAACGAACGAATTAAAGAAATTGGCCGGCAAGCCGGTTTTGTTTTCATTGAAGACGGCGTGTATGGTGATCGGTGGTATAGCAGCAAGTGCGGGATGGATGCTTTAGAGTTTGAAAGGTTTGCAAAGTTAATTGTTCGGGACTGCGCTGGTTACATACATGGACATGAGCTATTCACTGCATTGTTAAAACGCTATGAGATTGAGCCATGAAAGTCTGGATACTTACCGAAGAACACAACGAGTATGACCAGTACGGGGAGTACTTTATTTCTGCCTTCAAAGAAAAACCAACCCATCAACAACTGACTGAATTAGACGTGCCGACCAACAGACTCAAGTATGTGTTGGGCGGGGGAGGAAGACAAGACGGGGATTGTCATTGGTACCATTTAAGAGAGGTTGAAGCAAAATGAACGTAAACCCAAACCCTTGGATAATCGAATCCCGCATTGAATACTGCAAAGACAGGGCCGAGCAAAATGGGTTCCGTCTTGAGCGTGGAGATGGTAATAACACCATCAATATAGTTGCAGAAAAAAAACCCTATGGTAAGGACGTTGTCATTGCCCGGTTATACGACTGGTCACTCGTAGAGATGTACCTTATTGGGTATGAGCAGGGCAAGATGGAGACTAGCGTTGTTGCTACGCTGGCAAGGAATAGGAAAGCGAAGCCATGAAAACTTGGATGGTAATGTTGGGAATAATGATAGTTGTAGCTGTGTATATTGGCATATTGCTCTGGGATGATGCGCGGTATGAACGAGAACAACGCAAGAAAGGTTTTAGATGACTGAACCATACGCCTGGGTAGACGGTGACTCCAGACTCCAATCAAAACAGACTGATATAGGGGACATACCGCTTTACAAAAAGCTCCCGTGGCAGGGGCTGTCGGAGAAGGAAATAGATGAACTCACAAAGAATGTGATTGCTTTTAAGAGTGATATTGTGGACTTTATTGGGCGGGCAGAAGCAAAGTTAAAGGAGAAGAACACATGAATGAATTTTTACTTGCAATTGGTGGTGGGGTTGTTGGCATACTTCTTGGAATCATCATCGTTATTTGGGTGGGGGGCAGATGACTGAAACCGAACGGAAGTTGGACTTACTCTTAGGAGATGCACTTGCTGAAAACGAAAAGTACCGGAAAGCAAACGAACACCTTGTCAGCGCAACGTCTGCTGCGTTGGCTGAGAATGCCGCTCTCAAACTCAGACTTGCGTATCAAGACGATAGGGAGGGATGGGTTGGTACGCACTCGCCGGAATGTTGGACGTTTGGTCCGCGTCACTACGACTGCGCAATCAGGCATATCAACTCAATGACGGATGACGGAAAATGACATACCAAAACGCCACACCACCACCGCTGTACACATCAACGGACAACGTATACAACCCACCGCACTACAAGCAGGGTGCAGTTGAGTGCATCGAAGCGATTAAGTCGGCGTTGACTGAGGAAGAGTTCCGGGGCTACTGCAAGGGCAACGCTATGAAATACATCTGGAGGGAGCGGCACAAGGGTGGCAAAGAGTCCATTGAAAAAGCGGCGTGGTATTTAGATTACATAGTGGAGCAGTGTGTGTAATGTCCCAGATTAAAGACGACAACCCAGACGTTGCGCTCTGCGCTTCTGTTGTTATGGGGTTGCCCAATGGGCTGCGCCGCGCAGAGATAGCAACGTTGGTTAGATTTAGCACGGACAAAACAAGTAGGCTGCTGACGATCAACCGCAGGCTTGGAGTCCTGAAGATGTACGGTATGCTATGGGTTGAGCCTCAGTTCTACGATGCTTTGCGTGAGGACGCAATAGAGCAAGCTAAGATGCTCAAGAAGATGCGCGAAGCAAAGCGTATGCTCGTAAAGAAACTCAAAGCCCGTGAGGCTACATCGACCAATCCCAATAGGCTCCACGCACCCAACAGCGTGTGGCAGCTAAAGGATTTCCTATGAAGCCGACTAAGGAAGCGAACGAGGCGATCAAGGAGGCGTTGCTTGTAGACCTGCTGACAATGCGGTCGCATGTCCTGGCGCTTGACGGGGACTTCGTGCATATCGAAGACGCATGGGCGGGGATCGAAACCTTCTGCGCTATCGCTCTGCGAGTTATGGCAAAGACAAACGCAAGTAAGCTACGCAGTGAGATGATGACCGTAGAGATCGCTGCCCGTATGGCCGGGGTTGAGATACTAGAGTAAGCCCTGCCCGAGTGGTGAAATAGGTAGACACAAGAGACTTAAAATCTCTCGCCGCAAGGTGTGCCGGTTCGACCCCGGCCTTGGGCACCAACTAAGGAAACTAAATGAACGAACAACAAGAACTTTTTCCGGAGATCGCTCTCCCCAAACCTAAGCGAGCGGGGCGTGGCCCAGGCAAGCGACCAGCGTTAGTCTGCACGAGCATCCGGTTGCCCAAGCATGTGATGGAGTACTTCGATGCGCAATACCCTACCTCCAAGCAAGTGAAGATGCGGGAGATTCTTACGGCATACATCGCCGACAACGTCGCACAGAGGGAGGTTTCCGTTGGCTGCGACTCCTGAGTCCAAGGTCAAGAAGAAGATCAAGGAGATACTGACAAAATTTGGAACTTACTATGCCATGCCAATAGGTACAAGTTTTGGTAACTCAGGTGTCCCGGACTTCCTGTGCTGCGTAAAGGGTAGGTTCCTGGCAATCGAGGCGAAGGCAGGCAAGGGCAAGACCACTGCCCTTCAGGACAAGCACTTGTGTAGCATACACACGGCAGGGGGGATGGCGGTGATCGTCAACGAAGATACTTTGGATAGCCTTGAGAAGCTGCTGGCTAGCATATGAAAATCTACACAATAGACTTTGAGACGTTCTACAGTCCGCAGTACAGCTTGTCCAAGATGACCACGGAGGAGTATGTCCGTGGGGATGAGTTTGAGGTTATTGGCGTTGCCGTGCAGGAGGGTGACGGCGAGCCTGTCTGGTGTTCAGGTACGCGCAAGGAGATCAAGGACTTCTTGCAGCAGCACGACATAGCGAACAACTTAGTCCTGGCGCACAACACCATGTTCGATGCGGCTATCCTGAGTTGGTACTTTGGAATTGTCCCGGCTGGGTGGCTCGACACCTTGAGCATGGGCAGGGCGCTGCATGGTAGTGAAGTTGGTGGTAGCTTGGCTGCGCTGACCCAGCACTATGGGGTGGGGACTAAGGGTGACGAGGTGGTCAATGCCCTTGGGAAGAGACGCGCCGACTTCACCCCCGAGCAACTGCACACCTACGGGGAGTACTGCCGGAATGACGTAGCTATTACCTACGCGCTGTTCTGTGCAATGGAAGCTTTCCCCCCGTCCGAGCTTCGCCTGATCGACCTGACGGTAAAGATGTTCGCCGAGCCAGTCCTCCTGCTTGATGCTGATGTGCTGGAGCACCACAAGGTAGACTTGGATGACGCCAAGAAAGCTTTGATGAAGGCGATCTCTGCCGACCAAGAGACGTTGAACAGCAACCCCAAGTTCGCCGAGTTGCTCATAGGCTGGGGCGTCAAGCCTCCGATGAAGATCAGCCTCACGACAGGCAAGGAGACATACGCATTCGCTAAGACCGACGAAGGTTTGAAGGCGTTGCTTGAGCATGAGAGTCCGATAGTACAGGCTCTAGTTGCTGCTAGGCTGGGGACTAAGTCCACGTTGGCTGAGTCGCGGGTCCAACGGTTCATCGACATTGCCCAGCGCGGAGCGATGCCAGTGCCCCTGCGCTACTACGCTGCACACACCGGGCGGTGGGGTGGTGATGACAAGATCAACTTGCAGAATCTTCCGCGCAGTGGGGAGCTAAAGAACGCCATCCGCGCCCCGATAGGGTATAAAATAATCGATTCGGATTCGTCACAGATCGAGGCCCGCACCTTGGCGTGGCTGGCCGAGCAGGATGATTTGACCCAGGCGTTCGAAGATGGGCAGGATGTCTACAAGATCATGGCATCTGCTATCTACAACAAGTTAGAGGCGGACATCTCTAAGCAAGAACGTTTTGTGGGTAAGACAACCATCCTAGGCTGTGGGTATGGGATGGGTGCCAAGAAGTTCCAGACGCAGCTAGCTGCTATGAATGTGGTGATGGAGTTAGCTGAAGCACAACGCATCATCGATGTCTACCGCAAGACTTACCCTAAGATCGTTGCCTTGTGGACGAGCACACAGAAAGCACTTAAGGCTATAGGGGATGACCAGTCCACTTCGCTGGGTCGCCCTAACGTGTTAGGGGTGGAAGGTAAGCAGGGCATCCTGCTGCCCAATGGATTACGGTTGAAGTACCCCAACCTACGGTCACACACTGACCCAGAGACTCAGGAAACGGGGCTGGTGTACGACACCAAGCGGGGCAAAGCCACTTTGCTCACCAAGATATACGGTGGTAAAGCAGTGGAGAACATTTGCCAAGCCCTTGCCCGGATCATCATTGGTGAGCAGATGCTGATGGTTGCCCGCAAGTACCGGGTGGTGATGACTGTGCATGACGCTATCGCTTGCGTTGTCCCTGAGAAGGAAGTCGGCACCGCCAGGGAGTACGTCGAGATGTGTATGAAGATCAGGCCCAAGTGGGCGTTGGAACTCCCGCTTAATTGTGAGTCGGGATATGGTGATAGCTACGGAGAGTGTTGATGGGTTTACCTACTTGGTCGTACAGCAGTTTAAAAACATTTCAGCAGTGCCCTAGGAAGTACTACCACATAAAGGTAGCTAGGGACATTGTTGACTCGCAGCATAAGGCGGCGCTGTACGGGCAGGAGTTTCACACTGCCGCAGAAGTAAGCATCAGGGACGGGACTCCGCTCGACCCCCGGTTCTCTTACGCGGCACCTTTGATTGCCGCGCTGGACGACATCAAGGGGGACAAGTACTGCGAGCTAGAGCTAGGTCTAACCGACGATCTCGGCACTTGCGAATTTGACGCACCGGAAGCTTGGTGGCACGGGATCATTGATCTGCTGATCGTCGCCGACAACGTTGCGTACATGGTTGATTACAAGACCAGCAAGAATGCACGGTACGCGGACACCAAGCAGTTGGACTACATGGCGGTAGCAGTTTTTGCTAAGTTCCCCCAGATCAAGACGATCAAGTCAATGCTGCTCTTTGTTGTGAGCAATGAGTTTGTCAAGAAGAAGCACGTTATAGAGAAGAAGCAGGACTACATTAGCTCTGCCCTTCCCAGTCTTAAACGGTTGGAAACTGCGTTAGATAATGGTGTATGGAACCCAGTCCACGGTCCACTGTGTGGGTTCTGTCCCGTAAGAACTTGTGAATATAACCGGAGTTAATCATGGCATATACCAAATCCCCGCGCCCCTACAAGCATGAGTACGAGAAGCAGGTTGCCCGTGGTGAACATGCAGACCGAATGGAACGGCAACGTGCCCGTCGGGCGTTAGACAAGAAGGGTGTCAGTCGTGCGGGTAAGGATGTCTCGCATGTCAAGGCACTAGCAAAAGGGGGTAGCAACAGTGATGGCTACTTCTTAGAAGCCCCGCTAAGAACCGCAGCCGGAACCTACACAAAAAAGGTGAATGAGTGGAATGTCTCGCAGGATATACGTGGCCTCGGCCCGAGGGGTTCCAGCCCTTCGACCATCAGAAAGAAACCGCAGAGTTTCTAGTAACGAACCGCAAAGCCTTCTGCTTCAATGAGCAAGGTACAGGTAAGACAGCATCAGTTATCTGGGCAACCGACCACCTGATGAACCTAGGGTTAGTCAGGCGGGTGCTAGTTGTGTGCCCCTTGTCCATCATGCACTCAGCATGGCAGCTAGACTTGTTCAAGTTCGCCATACACCGGAAGGTAGCAGTTGCTTACGGAGCTTCCGCAAAGCGTAAGCAGATCATAGCGAGTGGGGCTGAGTACACCATCATCAACTTTGATGGAATGCAGATCGTCAAGGATGAAATCATCAAGGGTGGGTTTGACTTGATCGTTATCGACGAAGCGTCGGCGATGAAGAACGTGCAGACAGATCGGTGGAAGACGCTCCGGGATATCTGCAAGCATGTCAAGGGGTTGTGGATGCTGACTGGCACACCCGCCGCTCAGTCTCCGGTGGACGCATTCGGCCTAGCCAAGCTAGTCAACCCCAAGGGAGTGCCCCAGTTCTTCGGGGCGTTCAGGGACATGGTGATGACTCCGGGTGGGCCATATCGATGGATACCCAAGCCTGGGGCGAAGGACATCGTACATAAAATTCTACAACCTGCTATCCGTTTTGAGAAGTCGCAGTGCCTTGACCTACCGGCAGTGACCCACGTAGACAGAGAAGCCCCCATGTCTCCGCAGCAAGGCAAGTACTACAAGCAACTCAAGTCGGACAGGCTTATTACCGCAGGCGCAGAAGAGATCACTTCCGTAAACGCTGCTGTTTTGTTGACCAAGCTACTACAGCTTGCCTGCGGTGCAGTCTACACAAGTACCGGGGAGGTCGTGGAGTTCGACGTAAGGAATCGGCTACATGCAGTAAAGGAAGTGATTGAGGAAGCAACGGACAAGGTGATCGTGTTCGTGCCCTTCACCCATGTGATACAGATGGTCTACGAGTACCTAACGAAGGCAGGCATCACATGTGAAATTTTGAACGGCGAAGTGTCGGTGCCCCGGCGTAATGCTATAGTCGCCGACTTCCAAGGCAAGCACAACCCACGGGTGTTGATCGTGCAACCCAAGGCCGCATCGCATGGGCTGACCCTCACTGCTGCGAACACGATCATCTGGTACGCGCCCGTCACAAGCGTGGAGACGTACCTGCAAGGCAATGCCCGCATCGACAGACCAGGGCAACGCAACCCGATGACCATCGTACACATCAAGGGCAGTCCCGTAGAGGACAAGCTGTACAAGATGCTGCGCAACAACATCAGCAACCACGCGCAAATAGTTGACTTGTACCGTCAAGAATTAGCAGACACCGCTTGACAAAGCGAAGTGCCCCCGTACACTCAAGACGTAACGTAACATCAGAGGCAAAGGAGCCGTTAGTGGAAGACGAAGCAGTGGTCGAAGACATATCTCTGGACAAAATTACAGAGGTGTACATCAAGATGAGAGATAAGAGGAGTGACCTAAAACATAAATTTGACAGCGAGGACGGCGCGATTCAGGAGGAGATGAAACTTCTTGAAGAGCAGATGCTAGATGTGTGCAAGCGCATGTCTGCCGAGAGCATCAGGACAAAGGTGGGCACCATCATCCGGTCGATCAAGACTAGGTACTGGACGAATGACTGGGACTCGATGCGGACGTTCATCAAAGACAACGACGCATTCGACCTGTTAGAGAAGAGACTGCATCAGACAAACATGCGGCAGTATCTGGAAGAGAACCCCGACCTTCTCCCCATTGGGTTGAACGTCGATAGGGAATTCACCGTA
>Ga0194048_10002022_pt1 | contig 10104 bp, 8 predicted proteins | sample JunL225m_MetaG_FD_161685 | JGI IMG/M metagenome (GOLD analysis project Ga0194048, IMG submission 161685) | Anoxic zone freshwater microbial communities from boreal shield lake in IISD Experimental Lakes Area, Ontario, Canada - Jun2016-L222-5m | ecosystem: Environmental > Aquatic > Freshwater >... | reverse complement strand
CACCCCGGCAACCTGAAGTGTGACTACTCGAGTTCCGCCCGGCGGAATATTCAAAAAGGTCGACGCCACATTCCACCCAAGCGACGTGCCCGTTTCCATCGTGGACGGCTCGCCATCAAGCGTGACCGACTCCATGGGTAACCCGGTGTACACCGACAAAAACATGCGATTTGTGCCGAGCGGCAAATCGACGGCGTTGGCCAGCACGTAGTCGGGTAAGCCACCGGCCGGCGCGTTGTTGGTCAAGGTGATGGTGATTGTGCCGTCGCGGAAGCCGCTCGCATCGAGGGTCCCGATCCGATAACTCGTGGCGACATCAAGGAAGGCATCGGCCTTGTTGCCGGCAGCGTTATCGACCACTACGGCAACACCATCGCCGCCTTCTAATGCGGGAAACACACCCGACATGCCGATCTTGGCGAACAGCGACTCTTCGGCGGGATCGGCACTCCAACCCATGAGCCTGCCCTGTCGTGTGAGCGGGCCAAGAGTGCGGGCAAGCTCGGCTGGCTCAGGCATAGATCCACCGAGCAGTCGATCAACAACCGTTCGGGCAATCGTGTCGAGCAGGTCGATGCGATCGTCGAACTGAGTGATGTTGTACTGATCCCGAATGATGAAGTTCGCGGTGTTCGCCGCGGTGAGCGGCTCATCGACTCCGTCAAGCGTGATCGGTCCGGTGAACGACACCAGCGCAGCCATCGTCTGAGGATCGAGCGCGAAAGCACCATCGATCTTTCGACCACCGCTTTGCGGATACAGCTGCGCAATCACATCGCCCACCAGTGCAAAGTCGGGAGGCATCGTGATGTTGGACCATGCCTGCACCGCCGTGGTGCCATCTGCGGGGTCATAGAACCCGAAGCGGCCCCACCGGTCGATGAACTCGGCCGGACCGTTCAACCGACGATTTCCTGGATCGGGTCCACCGTCGCTGAGATCGGTGTGCCGTCCAAATTCGGACATCGAAATATGACCATTCTCAATGGTCATCTCGGCCCAGTTACCCATGAATCCACCAAGGCCACGCGCCTCGGCCGGTGTAGTGAACGCGACGAAATAGCGACGGGTGCCATCGGCGCCCAACATGGCCGGCGCGAGCTGCGCAGCCAACACAGCATTGTCGGCACGGACCTTGTTCTTTTCCATGTCACTTGCGAACTCGTGTAGTCGCGTTCGCACCATTGGGGTTAACCACTGCGAATCAGCTTCGGAGAGCGCTGCACCGACGCCGGCTATCGCTGTGCGCAATGAGGTGAACGGCGCAACCAGCCCGCGCACTGCGTCGAGATCGATCTGACCCTTCACCACTCGGAGCGATTCGGGATCTATTTGGCGAAGTGCCCCGGCTGCGAGGCTCATTGCACGGGCAGCAGTGGAGGCCAAGGTAACGGCACTCGCTCGGTGCTGGGCCACAACTGGCAAGAATCGACTTGGCTGCGCCCACAGAGCTGAGAGATCATTCTCGGCGCTTTGAAAGGCACTACTGGCAGCATCAAACGCCGTAGCGGCGGCAGCCATATCGCCACGATTGAGCGCGTCGAGCCCGTCGTGAACGCGTCGATTTCCCTCTTGCAGCGGGCCCCGGGCAGCGAGCGCACCCAGGGCCAAACCAACAAGAGCCACCGCGGCACAGGCCACGGCGATGGCGAGGTACTTCCAGACACGCTTTCGCACAGCGCGCTCGCGGCGAAGAATCGCAGGAACGAACAGCGCAGCGAGCGTGACACATCCGATAATCGCCGACAGCCCGAGGAACCCATTGAGCTGCAGCCGCGCAAACACCTGCACAGCGGCCGCAGCAGCGGCCACTCGCACCAACGGAAGGTTGCGGCGTTTGACCCCAATAAAGAACGTGGCTGCCCATCCGGCCAGGGCCACAGCAACGAGCAGCGGCTGTACGGCGACAACGGCCGCTATCGCGCAGGCCAAGCCCACAGCCCACCACGGCGCCGTTGCTGCGCTCCAGGTAACCAGCGCAGCGAGGGCTGCGACAAGCAGCGTGTCGATCACTGGCGAACCGGTGGGCGACGCTCCAGCAGCTGCCGCCGCAATGCCAGAGGCAGCTGCGATGAACGATGCGCACATTGGCTGACGGCCGCGAAGCCGGTTTCGTCGCGTCAATGCCATAGGGCACGAAGGGTAGCTGCAGTCGCGAACGCTGCAAGAGCACCGCCGAGCAGAAAGTCCACTGGCAACGGCGAAGTACAACGATTGAATACCTTCTCGCTCAATTGCCCACGGTGGCACAACAACTGGCTATAGTTCGCTCAATCTATTTTGGAGGATTCAAGTGAAGCGCTTGCTCGCAATTGCCATCAGCATGTTGGCCCTAGTCGGTCTCAGCCCTGTCGCCGCACACGCTGCATACCCACCAGGCAGCGCCACTGTCTCGAGCAGTTCGGCAACCCCAACCCCGGGCGCATCGGTCACCCTCTCGGCAGCCGGATTCTGCTCCGGCGCTTCAGTTGCGTTCTCCATCGGCGGCACTGCAGTGGGCACAGCCACCGCAGCCGCAAACGGAACCGCATCGTTCACCGCCACGGTGCCATCAGCCGCAGGCCGCTACACCGTTACTGCCACCACTACGAATGTGCGTTGCCCACTCACTGCTTCGTTGGCGCTCAACGTAGCCGTGCCTGCCAACCCGCTTCCGGTTACCGGCTCTGACTCATCGTCGATTCTGAACTTCGCTGCGCTTGCGCTGCTGTTGGGCGTTGGCATGGTCATCGTTGTTGCGATGCGTCGTCGCACGGCAAACGTCACCAAGTAACTACTCACGGGCCACCTGTTTGGTCCGCCACTTCTACGAAGTTCGAAAACGATCCCGCCTTGAGCCCAGTGCTCAGGCGGGATCGTTCGCGTAGCGGTTGCGGATCACTCGACATTCGCCAACCACCGAGTCGTCAAGCACCAACTCAAGCACCGCTGCTGCAATCTCGGCAGGGTCAAGCAGCTGAATAGACGCGAGCACCGGTCCCAGCCACACCGCTGGGCGGGTGCCGTCTCCGGTGTGCTTCATGGTCATGTCGGTATCGACCATTCCCGGCAGTACTGCATTGACCCGAATACCTTCGGCCGCGAACCCAACACAGCTTTCGACAATGCGCACAACGCCGGCCTTTGTCGCCGAATACACCGGGTCCGATGGCAACGGGCCCAACGCAGCGACAGAAGCCGTGTTGATGATGACTCCCCCACCACGCTTGCGCAGTTCGACAATGCCTTGCTGCGTGCCCATTGCGACTCCGCCAAGATTGACGGCGATCACCGTAGCTACCCGCTCAAGCGAGCCATCAGGCCAAAGCGGCTCGCCGCTAATGAGCCCTGCGTTGTTATGGACAATGTCGACCCCACCGAAGATGCGGGTGGCCTCATCGAACATCCGGCGAACATCGGCGGCCAGCGAAACATCGGCCTGCACCGTGACAGCCACACCCTCCGCAGCACGTATTCGTTGGGCCGTAACGATGGCCGCCGCCTCATCGAGATCGACCACCACCACGCTGGCGCCACCGGCTGCGAACGCTTCGGCGCTTGCCCGCCCAATGCCTGCGCCCGCCCCGGTGACGAGCGCTACCTTGCCAGCAAGCTGCACTGCGACCTACTCGATCGAACCGATTTGGACGCCGACAGCGTAGGTCTCGCCCTCGACACCCACGATTCGAATCACACCCGCAATCGGAGACTCAATATCGTTTTCGACCTTGTCGGTTTCGATGCGATACAGCACATCGCCCGCCTGAACGGGCTGCCCGTCGCTGACCATCCACTCGACGAGGGTGCCCTCGGTCATCGAAACACCAAGCTTGGGAATAGAGATGGGCACAGACATGACATGTGTCTTATCAATGAAGCATGCGAAGCTACGAACCGTGAGCAACGCAACCGATCGCACAAACGACGACTCAGAGGCAGTAGCAGAAACCATTGTCCTGCCGTGGTGGCACCACCGAGGCAACCTGATTTCGGTTCTTCTCGCCGCCATCATCCTCGCCGCCGGTGCAGGTTTCGTGATCGGCGAGCGCAACGCCACACCCCAGCCCAACGCCGTAGACATCGGCTACCTGCAAGACATGCGCGCGCATCACGAGCAAGCCGTTGAGATGGCCCTGATCTACATCGCAAAGCCTGGGACGAACTCGATCTTTCATGTCATCGCCAAAGAGATCGCCTTCGGTCAAGCCGTAGACATCGGACGAATGATCCAGCTGCTCCGCGAGTACGGCAAGGCCGAAGCAAACGAGAGTGGCACCGCCATGGTGTGGATGGATCACGCCGCAATGCCGCTCGACCGTATGCCCGGACTCGCCACGCCAAGTGACCTGAAGTCGTTCATTGCAGCCAAAGGCTCTGAAGCCGACAAGCAGTTCGTCGCGCTCATGGTCGCCCACCACGAAGCCGGCATTCACATGTCCGATTTCGCAGCCACGAATGCTGCCACGAGCGAGGTGCGCGCGATGGCCGACGCATCGAGCCACACCCAGCAAGGCGAGATCGCCGAACTGAAGAAACTGCTCGCCCAGATCTAGCCAACGCTGGGCGGCACTAGCCCTGAGTTCGTTGAACTGCCGCCACGATGTCGGCCACTGTGGGGATGAAATCGGCCTCAAGGTTTGAGGCATACGGCACGGGCGTATTGGCACTGCCAACTCGCTGTACCGGCGCTGACAATTGGCCAAACAGTTCTTCGTGGATGCGACTCGAGAGTTCGGCGCCGAACCCACAGCGGGTGACCGCCTCGTGCACAACAACAGCCCGCGACGTGCGACCAACCGACTGCATGACGGCGGCTTCATCCCACGGCACCAAGGTACGCAGGTCGATGACTTCGCACGACACACCATCGGCGGCCAACAACTCGGCAGCGGCTGCGCAATCGTGCACCTGACGTCCGTATGAGATGAGCGTGACATCGGCGCCTTCACGACGAATGGCCGCCTTGCCAAACGGCACGCGCACATCGCCAGCAGGAACTTCGCCCGCATACGACTTGTCCCAATACATCATCATCTGCTCGACGAACAGCACTGGATCGTCGTCGAAAATGGCGGTGAGCAACAGGCCTTTCGCATCGGCCGGCGTTGATGGCACTGCAACCTTCATCCCCGGCGAGTGCACAGCAAACGTCTCGAGCATTGCTGAGTGCTGAGCGCCGAAACCCATGCCGGCGCCCGCCGAGGTGCGGATCACCATCGGCACGGTGGTCTGCCCGCCCGACATGTAGCGAATCTTGGCAGCGTGGTTGGTGACCTGATCGAGACAGACTGCAAGGAAGTCCATCATCATGATCTCGGCAACGGGCCGATAGCCAGCAATGGCTGCGCCGATGGCCGCGCCAACGATGGCCTGTTCGGAAATAGGCGTCTTACGAACGCGGTGGAGTCCGTGCTTCTCGGACAGACCTTTGGTCACCTTGTACACGCCACCCGATGGTTCAGCAATGTCTTCGCCCAACAAGAACACCTTGGGGTCAAGCGTCATCGCAATGTCCATCGCTTCATTGATGGCCATACCTGTCAGCATGATTCGTGGCTCGCTCATCGTGATGCCCCGTTCAACATGGCGGCAGATTCGTCGCCGAACACATCGGTATACAACTCGCTCGCATCGGGCTGCGGACTATTCAGAGCGAACTCGACAGCATCGTCGATCGCAGCGGTGACTTGCTCTTCGATCTCGGCCAACGCGGCCTCGGTTGCGTGGCCATTGTCGATGAGCCACGCCCGGTAGAGCACCACCGGATCGGCCGCCATCGCTGCTTTGCGCTCGGCTTTGTCCATGTACTCCATCGCGTCGCCCATCAGGTGGCCCCAGAATCGATACGTGCGCGCCTCAACCAGCGTTGGGCCACCGCCCGACCGAGCGCGCTCCACCGCCTCACCCATCACCTTCCAGGTGGCAATGGGATCATTGCCATCGACGGTGACACCAGGCATGCCATAGCCGGCCGCCCGTTCGCTGATGTAGTCGACACCGGTAGACATGCTCATCGGCGTGTGCTCGCCGTACAGGTTGTTCTGACACACGAAGATCACGGGCAGCTTCCACACTGCGGCCAAGTTCATGCCCTCGTGGAACGCACCGATGTTCGAGGCGCCATCGCCGAAGTTCACGACCGTGACCTGATCGGTGCCACTGAGTTGAGCCGCGAGTCCGAAGCCATTTGCAATGGGGATGCCGGCGCCGACGATGCCCGTGGTGACCATCAAGCCCGACTCAGGATGGGTGACGTGCATCGGCCCGCCCTTGCCTTTGCACGTGCCGGTAGCGCGGCCGAGGAACTCGGCCCACAACTCGCGCAGCGGCACACCCTTGGCGAGATGATCGTGCAGGCCGCGATAGATCGTGACGACGTAATCACTTTGGCGAAGATGCACACCCCAACCCGCACTAATGCATTCCTGGCCGCGTGGCGAGTAGTAGATGAGGCGAATCTGGCCGCTCATCAACATGCTGCGAAACCGCTCGTCGCACAGCTTGATACGACTCTGGATTTCGAACATCTGCAACAACGTGTCGCGGTCGGGTGCGTCGGGGCGTTCAACGTCAGACATGACTCAACTACTTACCACCCCCGGTAGGAGCCACGCGTTGTCGGAGCATCAACACCCCTGTCAGCGACATCAGCAGCGATGCAAGCCGTTCTAAGCTGCGACCATGCGCAACAAGCTGTCGATACTGGTGGCGGCAGGTTGTCTCGTGCTTGCCGCATGCAGCTCAACAGACCCCGGCGTCAGCATCAGCCGGTCGCTGTCGCTCGTGACGCGCAGCCCAGACACTTCGGTCCCCAGCACAACAACGCCAGCAACAACGCCGAGCACCCCAACCGATGCCAATGACGCCACTGTCAACTTCGGAACCAATCGCACCCCAAAGGAATACGACAGCTACCTCAACAACGTCGTTGCCGACATTCAAGACTTCTGGCGATCCGAATTTCCGAAGGTCTACGACGAGCCATACCGCGAGTTCAGCGGCGGCTTCTATGCGATGTATCCGTCTCGCTCTGACGATGTCGAAGCGTGCGACGAGAAGCTCTCCTTCAACGACATCGCAGACAACGCTCGCTACTTCAGTTGCGGCGACCTCATTGCGTGGGACGACGACAAGCTGTTGCCAGATCTCGCTGCGCAGCTCGGCACGAGCGCAGTTGCCACGGTCATCGCCCACGAGTTTGGGCATGCGATCCAGCAGCGCTCTGGCGTCTTAGATCTGCAACAGCCAACGGTGGTTACCGAGCAGCAAGCCGACTGTTTCGCTGGTGCTTGGTCAGCGCACGCAGCCCGCGGCGAATCGAGTCTTGTGACCTTCACCGATGCCGAAGTCAAAGCCGGACTCGCTGCGATGGTGCTCGTGCGCGACCCACTGGATCCAACGATTGGCGAGACCGTCTTTGAAGAAGGTGGACACGGCACAGCGTTCGATCGGGTCGGCGCTTTTCAGCACGGATTCATCGGTGGCGCCACAGCATGCAAGCCGCTCATCGACACTCCCCTGCCGTTGATCAACCTCACGTTCACGTCGACGGACGACATCGCCAACCAAGGCAACATGCCGTACGGCAATCTGCAGGCCAGCGTGACCGACGATCTCAAGCGATTCTGGTCGGCCACGTTCACCACCAACCAGCTCACCTTTGAAGCTCCTACCGTCATTGCGTATAACCAGGACGGCCCCTACCCGACATGCGACGGCGTCACACCAGCGCAGTGGAAATCGAACGTGGTCTACTGCCCGAGCATCAACTTGATCGCGTACGACAATGACTTCGCGATCAATCTCTACAGCAGCTACGGAGACTTCTCGATTGGCTACCTCTTGAGCAATGCATGGAGCGACGCCGTGCAGACTCAGCTCAACAGCTCCCTCGCGGGCAAAGACCGAGCGTTGATGAACGACTGCCTCACCGGAGTGTGGACCAAAGACATCGTCCCAACCGACTCGCAAAGTCAGCCCTTTGCAATCTCTCCGGGCGACCTCGACGAAGTGATTACAACGGCGTTGATCATCGACGACATCACCGGTCGGCCGCCGGCTGCCAGCGCGTTCGACAGGATCAGCAGCTTTCGAACCGGCGTGCTCGACGGACTGGGCGAATGCACCAAGCGGCTCACCGCCGATTGAGAGCGCTACCGACACCCACCTAAACAATTCGTTAGAGAGCCGCGTCTCGAATCAGGTCGGCGAGTTCGCGAGGACGGTCACCTTGGATGCTGTGGCCGGCACCATCGATCACAGCAACCTGCAGTGTGGGCTGACGCCTCGTGGCCTCTGCCACATCGGCGTCATCGACCACTGGAGAGAGCGAGCCTCGCACCAACAACATCGGGCAGCGGATCGAGCCGAAGTCGTCCCACAGCGGCGACAACGCGCTGGCTGCATCGACAACAACATCGGCTACCGCGGCCGTCTCGGGGTCTCGCGAGCGAGCGTGACTGCGACGGTCATAGTTCCATTGCCAACTACCGTCGGCCGATTGATGGGCGTTGTGCAAAATGCCGCGACGCAGCGACGACTGCGTGCGAGTGGGGTTGTGCTCAATGGTTCGCGCCAACAGGTCGTCGAAGCTGGCAAAGGTCTGTGGACCATCGACGAAATCAATCACGGCCTTCGCTTTTTGCTGGTTCACGCCGGGAGTGATGTCGACCATCACGAGGCGGCGCACCAATTCGGGATGCCGCGCCGCAAGCTCCATGCTCGTGAGGCCACCGAGCGACATGCCAACCACGGCAACAGCGTGAGGAGCCAACTGCGCCACCACGATGGCAAGGTCGTCGGCCAAGTTGGTGGGCGTATAGGCGCCGTCGTCGCGCCACCCCGAATGCCCGTGGCCCGCAAGGTCTACGGCCACCAGTGGAACCCCAAGAGCCAGAGCGACGGTGTCCCACGTGTGAGCGTTCTGCGCCCCACCATGCACGAGCACCAACTGTGGATCGCCGCTGCCCCACACCAGTGCGCTCACAAAGCGAGCCGATGACTCGTCGGTGCCCGGCTGCACGTTTACCTCGACACGGCGAACCGCAGGGGGCGAATTGAGTGTCAGACCGAACTCGGCCGCATTCTCATGAAACAAACCAAACTCGTCGTAGGGAAGCGAAGTCACGCAGACATCGTGACACGTTGCGCCTACGGGGTTGGAGGCGCAGCCGTAGTAGTTGCAATGGCCGCCGTTGTTGTGGTGGCTACCGGCTTGGCCAGTGTGGTGGTGGTAGCCGGGATCGTGGTGGCAACGGCAACCGTGGTGGTGGTGCTGGTTGTCGTGGTGGCGTTGGGGTCCCTGCGGTTGAATATCGGCAAGCTTTCTTCCTTCGTATACGCCTCTGGCTCTTTGCCATCTTGGCCCCACACGAAGACGCGGTCACCGATGTTGACGTAGTTCTGGAAGGTCTCGGAGATTCGCTTGTGAATTCGAATGCATCCGTGCGAAGCGGGTTCCAGCGGAATGTTGATTGCGCCGTGCACCGCGATTCCCTTGTTGAAATACACAGGGTTCCACATGCCACCAAGCGGGCCCATGCGCTCGCCGACCACGCGGCGGGTGAACTTGAACACTCCACCTGGTGTCTTTGAAACGCCACATTCGGCCGACTCGATTGACGGGAAAACAGGGTTGCCCTTCTCGTCGGTGTCCTTGAGCAAGGTTTCGCACCACTCTTGGTCGGTACCGCTCGCGATATGCATGATGAGCGTTGCCTTGTTAGCCGTGAACACAATGGCCACCTGCTCAGGCAGGTAAATCTCCATGTGGGTCTTCGGTGGATCGATCGCTGCGTCGGCGCGCCGAGGATGGATCACGATGGGATCTTGAATCAACTGCCACATGTTGTTCGTGACCTTGCCCGTGGCCTTGGCCCGCGGGGTCTTCAGAACCAACTTCTCAAACGCCCAAATGGCCTGTTGCGTTTGATCGCCGAACGCACCATCGGCCACGCCGGGGGCGAATCCAAGCTCGGCGAGTCGGGTCTGCAATCGAGCCACATCGTCGCCAGCCAAGCCGAGCAGCAACGTACGCGTGAGATTGGTCTTCACGACAGACCCCGGCGAGGTATCGATCACGACGCCGGGCAGCGTGCTGGCTGGCACCGTGAGACCCTCGGAACC
>Ga0194048_10002018_pt1 | contig 10109 bp, 7 predicted proteins | sample JunL225m_MetaG_FD_161685 | JGI IMG/M metagenome (GOLD analysis project Ga0194048, IMG submission 161685) | Anoxic zone freshwater microbial communities from boreal shield lake in IISD Experimental Lakes Area, Ontario, Canada - Jun2016-L222-5m | ecosystem: Environmental > Aquatic > Freshwater >... | reverse complement strand
GGGCGGGGCCACCATACTTCCTAAATTAATTGGTCCAGCAAATGCTGTTCAAGTAATCATGCTCAACGCCCTCAATAACAACACCATGATGAAATCCAAAGATGCCCTAAAACTTGGCGTTGTCGATGCAGTTTTTGAGCCAGCAGACTTTCTTGAGAAATCAGCTACCTTCGTGGCTCGCATTCTCTCCGGAAATCAGGTCATAGAACGTAAAGATCACTTGGCAGATCAAAGTGCATGGGATTCGGCTTTAGAAATCGGACGAAATGCGATGAATAAAAAATATGGTGGCGCGCAATTAGCATCACCTACTAAGGCGCTAGCCCTCATCAAGGATGCCCGGACCAATACATTAAGCGCTGGGTTTGATGCCGAAGATCAAGCACTTGCAGATCTGACAATGAGTGATGAACTTCGCGCCTCCCTCTATGCATTTAATCTCATGCAAAAGAAGCGCAAAAAAGTGGAGGGTGCGCCTAAACCTGCCTTAGCTCGCAAAGTGACGAAAGTCGGCATAGTTGGCGCAGGGTTAATGGCTTCCCAGCTCGCGCTCATTTTTCTTCGGAATCTGAAAGTTCCAGTCGTCATCACTGACCTAGATCAAGAGCGAGTAGATAAAGGAATCACCTACATTCAGGCTGAGATTGCCAAACTTGTTGAGAAGAAGCGAATGAGCGCTGAAGGTGCTGCTCGCCTACTCACACTCATAAGCGGTTCTACATCAAAGAGCATTTATTCAGATTGCGATTTTGTCATTGAAGCGATCTTTGAAGAGCTAACTCTTAAACAACAACTTTTCACAGAACTAGAAAGCATCGTCTCGGCTGAGTGCATCCTGGCGACAAACACCTCGTCTCTCTCGGTTGAAAAGATGGCCAGTGGTCTAAAAAATCCTGAGCGAGTTATTGGCTTTCACTTTTTCAATCCAGTCGCCATCATGCCTTTATTGGAAGTTGCACGCACTACTCATACAGATGATGCAACTACGGCAACGGCAGTTTCGGTTGGACGCGAGTTAAAGAAAACGATGGTTATCGTTAAAGATGCACCAGCTTTTGTTGTAAATCGTTTACTCACCCGGTTTATGGGCGAAATAACAGATGCGATTGATGAAGGAACTCCCTACGAAGTAGCTGACGTTGCAATGAAGCCGCTGGGGCTTCCTATGACCTCACTTGAACTTCTCGGATTAGTTGGCCCAGGTGTTGCTCTGCATGTTGCACAAACTTTGCATCACAATTTAGGTGAACGTTACCGAATCTCACCAACCATGCAACGTTTTGTGGAAAAAGGAATTCGAACGTTTTACGTAAAGAATCCAGACGGTACTCAGGTTGCTAATCCAGATGCGCTAGCTTTATTGGAAAAGGGATCTACACCCTCAACTGCCGAGGAAGTTCGCTTGCGTGCGTTAAAAGCCCTTGCTCACGAAGCTCGCATGATGCTAGATGAAGGTGTGGTTGCAACACCTAGTGAAATCGATATCTGCATGTTACTTGGTTCGGGTTGGCCGATGCATCTGGGTGGAATTCTGCCGTATCTTGATCGAACTGGAATCAGTGAGGAAGTTACAGGCCAGCGTTTTCATCCACCGGGCGTTGCTTCCCTTCCTCAAGTGAATTGAGGCTAGAAGAAGAGGCTGAAGATGAAGGGGATGAACCAGAGGAAGCCGAGCTACTCCAGCCAACTAATGATCGCGCAATATTTTGAACTGTAATTCCAAGATCGCTCAATATTTCTTGTCGCTTACTATGCTCGATGAATTCAAGTGGAACGCCGATGGAGTGAACAGGAATATTTAGATTCTCTGCTACAAAAAGTTCAGAAATTGAACTGGCTATACCGCCGTGCTTAATTCCATCCTCGATAACAACCACTGATTTATATCGTTGAGCCATGGTCGCAAGTGAACGAGGTAGTGGCTTGACCCAGCGTGGATCAATCACAGTCACTCCAACACCTTCGCGGTATGCCTGCGAAGCGGCATCAACTGCAATCGTTGCCATCGCACCAACGCTTACAAGTAAGACATCAGCGCTTTCTCCCCTATATAAAACATCAATCCCATCGCGCCGCTCAAATGCAGGAATATCGGCAACTACAGCGCCTTTTGGAAAACGAATCATTGAAGGTGCGTTGGCGATTTCAACCGCCTCATTTAGTACTTCTTTAAGCCTTGCTCCATCTCGAGGAGCAGCCACATGAATCCCAGGAACCATACCGGTAAGTGCAAGATCCCAAATTCCGTGATGAGAAGGGCCATCATCGCCCGTGACACCAGCGCGATCGAGAACAAAAGTGACACCTGCGTTATGTAGCGCTACATCAAGAAGCATTTGATCAAATGCACGATTGAGAAAAGTTGAATACACCGCTACAACCGGATGCAAACCTGCAAATGCCATACCGGCCGCAGATGTCACAGCATGCTGCTCAGCAATACCAACATCAAATGTTCGCTCCGGAAATTGCTTTTGAAATTTATCTAACCCAGTCGGCCCTAGCATCGCCGCTGTGATTGCAACTAAATCCTCGCGCTTCTTACCAATCTCAATTAATTCTTTTGCAAATACACTCGTCCAAGATGCTGCTGACTTGGAAAGTGGAACCCCACTTTCTGGATCAACAATTCCAACGGCATGAAACTTTTCGGCCTCATCTTGAATAGCTGGTGCATGTCCCCGGCCCTTTTCAGTAATGACATGGACTAGAACAGGATGCCCAAAAGTTTTTGCATGCTTGAGCGCTACTTCAACGGCTTCGATATTATGTCCGTCAATCGGACCTAAATACTTCAGTCCAAGGTCTTCAAACATACCCTGTGGCGCAACAATATCTTTTATTCCTTTTTTTACTCCATGCAAAGTTTCGTAAATTGGCTGTCCAACAATAGGCGTACGTTCAAGAACACCTTTGCCCCAATCAAGAAATTTTTCATAACCACTAGTTGTGCGCAGCGTAGAAAGATAGGTAGAAATACCGCCAATTGTCGGCGAATAGGAACGTTCGTTGTCATTAACAACAATAATGAGTGGGAGATTCTCACTTGCGGCAATATTATTGAGCGCTTCCCAAGCCATTCCACCAGTGAGTGCGCCATCTCCAACAAGGCATACGACTTTGCGATCACTCTCACCTCTTATCCGGAAAGCTTTTGCGATTCCATCGCCCCACGAGAGAGCGCCTGAAGCATGTGAATTTTCGATAATGTCGTGAGCGCTCTCACGCCGATTTGGATACCCAGAAATACCTCCACGTTGACGCAACCCATCAAAATCATCTGCCCGTCCAGTAATTATCTTGTGTACATAGGATTGGTGGCCGGTATCAAAAAGAATGACATCTTTAGGAGATTCGAAAACTCGATGCATAGCTATCGTCAGTTCAACAACACCGAGATTGGGACCAAGGTGTCCACCAGACTTGGAAACCTTTTGAATCAAGAATTCTCGAATTTCAGAAGCAAGTGTTTCAAGCTGGGCATAGCTCAAGCCTTGAAGATCAGCTGCGCTTCTAATGGCTTCAATCATTGGAGGATTCTAGAGCTAGGGCTGGACTCTTACAGCAGGTTACGGAGGACAAATTGCATGATTCCTCCGTGGCGGTAATAGTCAGCCTCTCCTGGTGTATCTATACGCACGATAGCTTGGAATTTTTTATCCCCAGCTGTGACAGAGACAACTTTTGGAGTTGCACCAGTGTTAAGTTCAGTAATTCCAGTAATTGAAAATACTTCTTCCCCGGTTAGCCCGAGAGTAGATGCGCTTTGCCCATCAAGGAATTGCAGTGGGAGTACGCCCATTCCGATCAGGTTTGAGCGGTGAATACGTTCAAATGATTCGGCAACAACTGCTCGAACACCTAATAGCGCCGTACCTTTCGCTGCCCAGTCACGCGAAGAACCAGAACCGTATTCTTTGCCAGCAAGAATGACCAGTGGTACGCCCTTCTCTTGATAGTTCATCGATGCATCATAAATTGTTGATTGCTCACCATTGTTGAGGAAATCACGGGTAAAGCCCCCAGAGACATCACTCAATAATAAATTCTTAAGGCGGATATTTGCGAAAGTTCCACGGATCATTACTTCGTGATTACCACGGCGCGAGCCATAAGAATTGAAATCGATTCTTTCAATACCGTGTTCGGCTAAGTATTTGCCAGCAGGTGAATCAGCCTTAATGTTTCCTGCCGGAGAAATATGGTCAGTCGTTATCGAATCACCGAGTACAGCCAAGACTCGAGCACCATGAATATCAACAACGGCTTCTGGATGACGCGGCATGCCATCGAAGTACGGTGGCTTACGTACATAAGTAGATTGAAGATCCCACTCAAAAGTCTTACCAGTTGGGGTATCTAGTGACTTCCATCGAAGGTCACCATCGAAGACAGTTGCATAATCTTTCTTAAACATCTCTGAAGAAATGGATGAAGCTATAACCGCTTCAATTTCCTCACTAGTTGGCCAGATATCTTTCAAATAAACATCTGCGCCACTTTGGTCTTGGCCCAGCGGATCTGAATCAAAATCATGATCCATGGTGCCGGCAATTGCATAGGCAACAACGAGCGGAGGTGATGCCAAGTAATTCATCTTAATGTCAGGGCTGATGCGTCCTTCAAAGTTTCGGTTTCCAGAGAGGACCGCCGTGACTGCAAGGTCATTATCATTAATTGCTTTTGACACTTCGAGTGGTAGCGGACCTGAATTTCCAATACAAGTCACACAGCCATACCCAACAAGGTTAAATCCAAGCTGCTCCATGTACGGAGTAAGGCCGGCTTTATCGTAATAATCTGTAACAACTTTTGAACCTGGTGCCAATGTGGTCTTTACCCATGGTTTAGTTGAAAGTCCTTTTTCAACAGCCTTCTTCGCAAGCAGCGCTGCGCCAAGCATCACAGATGGATTTGATGTGTTTGTGCACGATGTAATCGAAGCGATGACAACCGCGCCATTTTTTACACTTGTTGATGCGCCCTTTATTGAAATAGGAACTGCACCTAGATTGGTCTTATCCGTAAAGTAAGTAGGCGCAATTGTTTCAAAGGCGCTCTTGGCGTTGTCGAGTGAGATTCGATCTTGCGGGCGTTTTGGCCCTGAAATCGAAGGCACGACAGATGCCAAATCTAATTCGATATGTTCAGAAAATCTTGGTTCAATCGATGGATCGTGCCATAGGCCATTGCGCTTTGAATATTGCTCGACCAGATCAATCTGTTCTTGAGTGCGGCCGGTAAGCTCGAGGTAGCGAAGAGTTTCCTCGTCAATTGGGAAAATCGCACACGTGGAACCATATTCTGGTGACATATTTCCAATTGCAGATCGATTAGCCATTGGAAGAGCGCCAACACCAGCTCCATAAAATTCTACAAATTTTCCAACTACACCATGCTTACGCAACATCTCAGTAATGGTGAGGACTAGATCGGTGGCAGTGGTTCCTGCGGGTAGTGATCCCTTAAGTTTAAAACCGACAACGCGTGGAATTAACATCGAGACGGGCTGACCAAGAAGGGCGGCTTCGGCCTCAATTCCGCCAACACCCCAACCCAATACGCCAAGTCCATTAACCATCGTCGTGTGTGAGTCAGTACCTACGACGGTATCTGGGTATGCGCGAAGTACCCCGTTGACTGAGCGCGTCATTACAACTCGTGCTAAGAATTCAATATTTACCTGGTGGACAATTCCAGTTCCAGGTGGAACTACTTTGAATTCATCAAATGCAGTCTGACCCCAACGCAGGAATCGATAACGCTCGCGATTTCGTTGATATTCAATATCAGTATTTTCTTCAAATGCATTTTTCGTTCCAAAGACATCTGCAATTACCGAGTGGTCAATAACAAGTTCGGCAGGAGCTAACGGATTTACCTTAGCGGGGTCGCCTCCAAGATCAGCGATAGCCTCACGCATTGTTGCAAGGTCTACGATGCATGGGACGCCCGTAAAATCTTGCATGATTACTCGAGCTGGAGTGAATTGAATTTCAGTATCTGGCTGCACATCTGGATTCCACTGCGCGAGCGCTTTGATCTGTGCGGCTGTGATGTTTGCGCCATCTTCGGTACGAAGTAAATTTTCTAACAAAACTTTTAAACTAAAGGGAAGGTTTTGTGAACCCTCTATTCCAGTAATATCAAAAATTTCGTATTTCTTCCCATGTACTTCAATACTGGTTTTGGCGTTAAAGGAATTCTCACTCATAGGCACAATCTTAGTCCGGCGCCTTAGTCACGAGTAAATTGAGTGACACATTCCACATGAGAAGTCATAGGAAATAGGTCATATCCCACGAGGTGGGAAATGCTGTAACCCGCCTCTGTGAGGTATTTCGCATCCCGGGCAAGAGAAGCCGGGTCGCATGACACATAGACAATCGTGCGCGGGGCGAGCCTGAGCATTTGCGCAACCACTTCCTTGCCAGCGCCCGTCCGAGGTGGGTCCAAAAGGAGCACATCGGCTTTACCAACTTTTCGAAGTTCGGTTTCGACTCGGCCAACATGAACATCGACGTTATCAGCTAACGCAAAAGCCTTTTTCGCATCGCTTGTCGCGTGCCGATCCAATTCAATTAAATGTACTTTGCCTTTTGCGCCGACTCGCTTTGACATAGCCGCTGCAAAAAGACCCACTCCTCCATAAAGATCACAAACAATATCTCCCTCGCGTAGGCCCAAAAGTGCCATTGCTTCAGTAACAAGTGTCGACGGAGCCTTAAGGTGACTTTGCCAAAATGCGGGCGCCGAAACGGTATGAGAGATTCCATTAACATCTTCGTTGAGCTGAGTGGGACCAGAAATACTTCTACCAGCCCGTGAGAGATTTACCTGGCCTTTTGATGAGACCGCTAACTCGAGCCGCTCTTTGCCATTCCACTTGCGAGTGGCAATTTCTGAAACCTTCATGCTCTCTACCGCAATTAAACAATCATCAATCTCAATAACATCATTGCTTCGACTGCTAAATAATCCGAGGTGTCCATTGTTTGAGACTGCAAAATCCATTCTCGTGCGCCAATGCAAACCATCGGCCGGTTCGACTGCTTTTACATCTAGATCCACTTCTAGACCACCGAGACGGTCAAACTGCTCAATCACAACAAGGCGTTTTAATTCACGTTGAAAGGCAAGATCAATATATTGAAAATCGCAGCCACCACATCCCCCAGGGTGGGCGTACTTGCAAGGTGGAGCAACTCGCGCCGGAGAAGCTTGGATTATTTCAACGACATCTGCTCGAACCACTTTGGAGCTAGTGGCCGTAATTTCAATGACCGCTTTTTCGCCACTGATTCCGTATCTGACAAAAATAACCTTGCCATTGTGTCGAGCAATAAAATGTCCGCCATGGGCCACATTTCCTATTTCAACGGTGAGGCGATCCCCGACTGCCAACTTCACTTCTTGAGTATCCACAGAGCAGAGCCTAAAGGGTGTAAGTTCTCCCTGTGCACGTAGTGATTATGGGATGCGGTCGCGTTGGCTCAGCGCTAGCAAATGAGCTTGAAGACCTTGGCCACTCCGTTTCGGTTATCGACCAGAATCGTGAAGCTTTCCGCCGTCTTGGACCTGATTTTAAAGGCAGAACTATCGCAGGAATGGGTTTTGATCGCGACACATTATTGGAAGCCGGTATTGAATCCGCTGAAGCTTTTGCTGCAGTATCCAATGGCGATAATTCAAATATTCTTGCTGCGCGTGTCGCTAGAGAGACATATGGCGTAAAAAACGTAGTAGCTCGCATTTATGATCCAGGTCGCGCTGAAATTTATCAGCGTTTAGGAATTCCAACTGTTGCAACCGTACTTTGGGCAACAGATCAAATTTTGCGTAAATTAGCTCCAGAAGGCTCACGCTCTGAATGGCGTGATCAAACTGCGACAATCGAACTTTGCGAGGTCGTTCTTCACAATGATTGGTATGGAGAGCCGGCTGCTCTTATCGATCAATTAACTCCAGCTCGCCTAGCTTTCATCACCCGAATTGGAGAAGGTTTAATTCCTAACGAACACACAGTTATTCAAGAGGGCGATTTAATTCACGTCATGGTTGCGGAAAAGGATCGAAGAAAAACCGATGCTATTTTGGCACAATCTCCAAAGGATGCAGGTTAACCATGAGAGTAGCTATCGCTGGAGCTGGAAATGTTGGCCGTTCAATTGCGCGCGAGCTTCTTGAAAATGGTCATCACGTACTTCTCATAGATAAAGACCCTAAAGCCCTCAAGATGGAGAGCGTTCCGGCTGCAGAATGGTTGCTCGCCGACGCTTGTGAAATTACATCTCTTGATAAAGCCCAACTTTCTAATTGCCATGTCTTAGTTGCGGCTACCGGGGATGACAAAGTAAATCTTGTGGCCTCACTCTTAGCTAAGACTGAATATGGCGTCCCACGTGTAGTCGCGCGTATCAATCATCCAAAAAATGAGTGGCTCTTTGATTCTTCATGGGGCGTAGATGTATCTGTATCGACACCTCGCATAATCAGCGCCCTTGTTGAAGAGGCAGTGAGCGTTGGTGATGTAGTCAGACTATTTTCCTTGCGCAGAGGAGAAGCAAATCTTGTTGAGTTAACCCTTCCAGATAGCGCCTACTGTGTGGGTAAAACTCTTAGTGAGATTGAGCTTCCAGATGATGTCTCAATGGCTGCAATCGTAAGAGATGGGCATGTCATCACTCCAGAGTCCCATATGGTGTTGATTGCTGGCGATGAACTTCTATTCGTTGCGACTTCTGAGTCTGAGGGCAAACTTCGAATTTGCTTACTAGGCAACTAGAGTTTTAAATCGCGATTTAAGCTGAACTCAAGCACTCTCTTCAATTTTAACGCTCGGTACTTTCTTGAGAACTTGCCATGTTAACCAGCCAGCAAATATGAAAAGTGGATAACCCATAATCAATCGCGCCGTACCCAAGGCATTGAGATTATCTGCGCGATAGAGCGGGTACTGAACGATTAATCGAGATACAAATAACCCTACCCAGATCCAACCTGCGCGAATGTACGCTTTTTTCCTCGCTGATACTTTTCTCCATGCAAGATTCTCGCCCAAGATTGGACCGAGCATGAGGCCAAGGACTGGCCATCCGATGAGATTGGCAATTGTGTACGCGATTGCATATCCCACATTGGTCCATAAGCCAGGTAAATAGAAATCTTGAGCCTTGCCAGTATGGCGCGCTAGCAACGCACAAATACCGATGCCGACAAATCCAGAAATGGCATGTTGCAGCGTATCGCGAGTTATCAATCTAACAATGGTTAATATTGCCGAGAGCGCGAGTGATGCAATGACTGCCAAATTAAGGCTATGTGAAATATTAAATGCGATGAGAAAGAGAACCGATGGAACTCCACTATCTAATAAACCCCGGGTTCCACCAAACGCTTCCATAACCTTGGCACGGTCTTGGTGATGGTTATTTAGTTCACTCATTGACCCGTTGATCCAAATCCACCATCGCTTCGATGAGTGCCTGGTAATGTCTGGACTTCAACAAAACTAGCTCGTTCAACTTTCTGCAGAATAAGTTGCGCAATTCGGTCACCTTTTTTAATCACGAAAGGTTCTTTAAGATCGTGGTTGATCAGAATAATCTGAAGTTCACCACGAAAAGCTGCATCCACTGTTCCGGGTGTATTTACCATTGAGATACCATTTTTAATCGCAAGACCAGAACGCGGATGAATAAGTGCTACATACCCGCTAGGAAGTGCGATTGAAATTCCAGTTGGAACTAAAGCCCGCTCCCCAGCCCCAAGAACCATATCAACCCGAGAACAAAGATCGGCTCCCGCATCTCCCGGTTTTGCATAGTGAGGCAATGGCACGCTTGGGTCTAACCGAGTAATCAAGATTTCAACACTCACGGATTCACCTCAAAATTAGGATCAACAAATGCTAATAAATTCGGATTCTTGGTGATGTATTCAAGATATTCCTTGGGTGCATTTTCTAGAAAATGTTTCATTGGAACGATGACATATATTGAGGTTGATTTAACCGCAATAGGACCTTCTGGTGAATTGAGATGTCCCTGCGCATAGGTATAGACCTTACGTCCTTGTTGACCAGTAATGTGGGCCTTAATATGCAAAAC
>Ga0194048_10002017_pt1 | contig 10113 bp, 9 predicted proteins | sample JunL225m_MetaG_FD_161685 | JGI IMG/M metagenome (GOLD analysis project Ga0194048, IMG submission 161685) | Anoxic zone freshwater microbial communities from boreal shield lake in IISD Experimental Lakes Area, Ontario, Canada - Jun2016-L222-5m | ecosystem: Environmental > Aquatic > Freshwater >... | reverse complement strand
ATCATAGCCGCGCCCAATGCGCCGGCCAGCCGCCGCGAAATCATTCGGAAGTCCCTCCTGGTTTGAAACCTTGCCGGCATCCTAGGGGGGCGGTGGGGTTCCGCAAGCCCACCCTCGCGCCGGCCGTCCGAACCGATTATACACGCGCCCAACCATCCCACGGGAGCGCCCAGATGATCGACCTCGACGAAAACACAGTCACCGATGCGACGCTGGCGCAGATGGCCGCGACCGATAACCCGCGCCTGAAAGAAATCATGGACGCCGCCGTGCGCCATTTGCACGCCTTCGCTCGGGAAGTAGACCTGACCCCCGCCGAATGGCTCACCGGGATCGGGTTCTTGACCCAAGTCGGCAAAGCCTGCACCGACATACGGCAGGAATTCATTCTACTGTCCGATGTCCTGGGCCTGAGCGCCGTGGTCAACGCACTGCACGACAAGAAGGCGGCCGAGCTAGGCACGCAATCGTCGCTATTGGGGCCGTTCTTCCGCGAAGGCGCGGCCGAATTGCCGCTCGGCTCATCGATAATCGCAAACCCCTCGGTGCCCGAAATCGTGCTGTACGGGCGGGTTACCGACAACGACGGCACACCGCTGCCCAACGCGCTGGTGCAGGCATGGCAGACCGACGAACATGGCTTGTACGATGTGCAAGCCCACGCCGATGCCCACATGGATATGCGCGGCAATTTCCGCACCGACGCTCAGGGCAACTACCATTTCCGCACGGTGCGGCCGCTGGGTTACTCCATTCCGATGGACGGACCGGTGGGCAAGTTGGTGCAGGATCAGGGCCGACATGGCATGCGCCCGTCCCACATCCACATTCTGATCACAGCACCCGGCCATCGCGAACTGGTGTCCGCACTCTATTTCGGCGACGACGACCATATCGGATCGGACACCGTGTTCGGCGTGTCCCAATCCCTGGTGGTCGAAGCGGCGGACAACGCCGACTGCCCGATTCCCGGCCTGAAATCGGTGCGGTACGATTTCCGCATGCCGCACGCCGCCGATAACGACACCGGGCGCGTCGGTGCCGACCCCGCCAGCTTCCAACCCGCTGCGGAGTAAAACGATGCCCCGTCGCCTGATCGACATATCCGTCCCGCTGAAAGCCGGCATCCGCAGCGATCCGCCGCATATGCTGCCGGAGATCGAGTATCTCGATCACCACCAAACCGCACCCGCAATGGCGGCTTATATGGGCGTCCCGGTCGAACGGCTCCTGAACGGCGAATATGCAGCGGTGGAAAAGGTGAAAATCTCGACCCATAACGGTACCCACTTAGACGCACCGTATCATTTCTTCTCCACCATGAATCACGCGTTGAAGCCGGGCGGCGAGCCGTCCTGGCGCATCGACGAGGTGCCGTTGGAGTGGTGTTTCCAAGCCGGCGTCAAACTGGATTTCCGGCATTTGCCGAACGGCTATGTCGCCACCCCCGGCGATGTGGAAGCAAAATTGAAACGGATCGGTCACGAACTCCGCCCGCTGGACATCGTGGTGGTCAACACCGCTGCCGGCGCACGCTACGGGCACGACGATTATGTCGATACCGGTTGCGGAATGGGTAAAGCGGCGACGATGTGGATGCTCGAACGCGGGGTGCGATTGGTTGGCACCGACGCCTGGAGCTGGGATGCCCCGTTCTCTATCACCCGGGAGCAAGTCGCCGCCACCGGCAACGCCGAACTAATCTGGGAAGGCCACCGCGCCGGTCGAGAAATCGGCTATTCGCATCTGGAAAAACTGCACAACCTCGAATCCCTCCCGTCGTTCGGGTTCGAAGTCGTTTGCTTTCCGGTTAAAGTTCATCGCGCATCGGCCGGATGGACCCGCGCCGTTGCTATCGTGCAGGAGTAGCGCAGTGCCCAGTTTCCATGTTTCGGATATGACCTGCTCCGGCTGCGTCAAAGCCATTACGGGGGCGGTGCGCGACCTGGACCCGGCCGCAACGGTCGATGCCAATGTAGAAACCAAGCTGGTCGTCGTCGCCAGCAACGCAACCACGGACGCATTGGCCGAGGCGATGCGCGACGCTGGGTTTACTGTCCAAGTCAACTAAAACGAACGAGGATCGAATGGCGGTCAATAAAATTTATTCCGACGCCGTCGCCGCTCTGGCCGACGTGCTGAAGGACGACATGACGATCATGTCCGGGGGCTTCGGCCTGTGCGGCATTCCCGGCGCATTGATCGAGGCGATCCGCGACAGCGGGGTGAAAGGGCTGACTATCATCTCCAACAACGCCGGTATCGACGACGCCGGCTTAGGGCTGCTGCTGGTCACGCGGCAAGTGCGGAAGATGATTTCATCCTATGTCGGCGAAAACGCCACTTTCGCCAAGCAGTTCCTGGCTGGCGAGCTAGAAATCGAGTTCAACCCGCAAGGCACGCTCGCCGAACGCATTCGGGCCGGCGGCGCGGGCATTCCCGCGTTTTTCACCGCGACCGGGGCCGGCACCCAAATCGCCGAGGGCAAGCCAACCCAAATATTCGACGGGCGGGAATACGTGATGGAACGCGGCCTGACCGCCGATCTTGCCATCGTTCATGCCTGGAAGGCCGACCCAGAAGGCAACCTGATCTATCGAAAAACCGCCCGTAATTTCAACCCGATGATGGCTACTGCCGCCAAGACCGTTGTCGCGCAAGTGGAACATCTGGTCGAATCCGGATCGATGGACCCGGACCACATCGTGACCGCAGGTATCTTCGTCAATCGCATCGTTCCACTGACCTCGATAGAGAAGCGGATCGAACAGCGCACCGTGCGTAAGCGCGCCGCGTAAAGAAGGACACACAGCAATGGCTTGGACCCGCGACCAAATGGCAGCCCGCGCTGCCCGCGAACTGCAAGACGGATTCTACGTCAATCTCGGGATCGGAATCCCGACGTTGGTGGCAAATCACATCCCCGACGGCATGTCGATCCAGCTCCATTCCGAAAACGGCATGCTCGGCATGGGACCGTTTCCTTTCGAAGGCGACGAGGATGCCGACCTGATCAACGCCGGTAAGCAGACCGTGACCGAACTACCGACGACCAGCTTTTTCGACAGCGCCGCGTCCTTCGCGATGGTGCGCGGTGGCCACATCGACATTTCGATCCTAGGCGCGTTGCAGGTCGCCGAGAACGGCGATCTCGCGAACTGGATGATCCCCGGCAAGATGGTCAAAGGCATGGGTGGCGCGATGGACCTCGTGGCCGGCGTGCGCCGCGTGGTCGTGCTGATGGAGCACACAGCCGGCGGCAAGCCCAAATTGTTGAAACGCTGTAACCTACCGCTGACCGGTGCAGGCGTGGTCGATCTGATCGTCACCGAACTCGGCGTGTTCGAGGTTTCGGCCAAAGGTCACGACGATGGCTTGAAACTTGTGGATATCGCACCGGGCGTCACGCTCGAAGAAATCCACGCCAAAACCGAAGCACCGTTCACCGTCGCGGCGGGGGTCACGGTCTCCGCGTAGCCACCATTTGCCCTCCCGCGATAACGGCGTAAGCTTCTTCCGTTTCGCGTGTTCGTAACCGAGCCCAGGCGTGGCCGGACAACAGGAGGGAATGATGGCTGACATAAAAGGTGCCGACCTTTTGGCAAAAAGCCTAAGGGAACAAGGCGTAGAATACATGTTCGGGGTGGTCGGCTTTCCGGTCGGCCCCCTCGCGGAGGCCGCGCAAAGGGCCGGCCTGCCCTATATCGGTATGCGTAACGAGCAAGCCGCGTCATACGCGGCCGGTGCCATCGGCTACCTGACCGGTCGTCCGGGTTCGTGCATCGTGGTGACCGGCCCCGGCGTGATCCACGGCCTAGCCGGATTGGCCAATGCCCAACAAAACTGCTGGCCGATGCTGTTGATCGGTGGCGCTTCCGAAACATATCGCAATGGAATGGGTTCGTTTCAGGAGGAACGACAGGTCATGTGCGCAACGCCCGTCAGCAAATGGGCGCACGCCATCGAACATGTGCATCGTATTCCGTTCTATGTCGAAATGGCAGTGCGGCAGTCGATCTACGGACGTCCCGGTTCTACCTATCTCGATATTCCAGACGACATTATTCTGGGGTCGTGCGACGAGAACGACGCGATCGAAACCGCGCGCTGCCCCGATCCGCCACGCATCCAGACGATGCCGGAATATGTCGAAAAAGCGCTGGACGTGTTGCAATCGGCACAACGCCCGTTGGTCATTATCGGCAAAGGCATGGCGTCGTCGCGTGCGGAAGACGAAGTTCGTGCCTTCATCGAACGCACGCAACTGCCGTTCTTGGCCTCCCCGATGGGCAAGGGCGTGATGCCCGACGACCATCCTTTGTCGGTTGGCGCGGCGCGCAGTCTGGCGTTGCAACAGGCCGATGTCGTGTTCCTGATGGGCGCTCGCTTCAATTGGATTATGCACTTCGGTCTGCCGCCGCGGTACAATAAGGACGTGCGGGTCGTCCAGCTCGATATCGCTGCGGAAGCGATGCACCAGAACAAGCCGGCCGAAGTCGCGCTAGTCGGTGACGGCAAGGCAATCGTTGGGCAGTTGAACAAGGCGCTGGAAAGCCGTCAGTGGTTTTACCCAAAGGAAACCCCCTGGCACGCCGCCATCGCGAAGAAATCGGCCGAGAACGCGGCGGCCATCGCCCCGCAAATCGCCGATGAATCGGCGCCCGGCGGTTATTATCGCTTGCTGCGCGACGTCGCCGCCTGGGTCCCGAAGAACGCGATTATTTGTTCCGAAGGCGCAAGTACGATGGATATCGGTCGCACCCAGCTACCGAATTTCAATCCGCGCTCCCGTCTCGATGCCGGCACGTACGGAACGATGGGCGTCGGCCTGGGCTTTGTCGTCGCCGCCTGCGTCGCACACCCGGACAAGCCGGTGATACACGTGTCCGGCGACTCGGCGATCGGGTTCTCCGGCATGGAGATGGAGACGTTGTGCCGTTACGGTCTACCAGCGAAAATCGTCGTGTTCAACAATGGCGGTATTGGGCCGGGCATGGATGAAATCCCGTCCAACCCGATGCTGAACATGCGGCCGAATACATTGATCTGGGGCGCTCGTTACGACCTCATGATGCAGGCATTCGGCGGGCATGGTTCGTATGTGGAAGATCCGAAAGATCTGCGCGCCGCGCTGGATGAGGCGATGCGCTTCGACGGCCCGGCATTGGTGAATGTGAAACTAAGTCAGGGTTCCGAGCGGAAGAAGCAGGAATTCAAGTGGCATAGCTGAACGGATTGCCGGCGCCCGCCCCGGATTTAGGTCCGGGGCGGGATCCTCGTCATTTCATCCGACCGCGTATCGCCGCTGCCCGAGCAACGACCGAACGTGCGCGATTGACGACGGGTACATCTATCATGGCGCCCTCGAATTGGACTGCGCCAAGCCCTTTTGCATAAGCATCGTCGTAGGCCGCAATCATCTTCTCGGCTTTTTCGACTTCGGCCGGATCGGGGGAGAATTCCTCGTTCAACACTTGCACCTGCAAAGGATGCACCGCACTGGCGCACATGAACCCCAACCGTCTCGACCGTCTAACAATCGCGCGGAATGCGTCCTGATCTCTGAAATCGGCGATAGAACCGATAAAGCCCATCGGCATGATGCCGGCAGCTTTGGCTGCGAAAATGGTGTGTTGTTTCGGATAAAACAAACCCTCCGGGTCCGACTGCATACCGACATCGGCAGCGAAATCTTCCGAACCAAGACTGATACCAACGATCCGAGGATGGCATTTCGCGATCTGGTCGATGCGGAAAAACCCAGCCGCAGTCTCGACCAGCACGATAAACTGTATCTTTCCGCGGGGCAGACCGCGGTCGACCTCCAATTCCTCCACAATTTCCGCTACAGCATGCACGTGCTCGGGGCTGTCGACCTTAGTGAGCATCAAGGCTGCCACACCCGGAATGACCGCAGCTTCGATATCGCGAACCAGCATCCGCCAGGGACGATTGACACGCACCACCACGTCGGCACCGTTGCGATTCACTTGTGGAATTGCGGCAGCGATTAACGTGCGGGCGTGGTCTTTTTGCGAAGGTGCGACCGCATCTTCCAAGTCCAGAATGATAGCGTCGGCGCCTTTATCGGCACCGGTACGAACGAATTTGTCCGCCGTGACCGGGACAAACATCAGCGAACGCCAGACGGGTAGGTTTTCGCGCATGGTTCAGGATTCCTCGATTGCGCCAGTGGCGACAAGGGCGGCAATAGAAGCCGCGTCGCGCCCCAAGCTGGATAGGATTTCAATATTATGTTGACCTAAAGACGGTGCGGCGGACCGCAACCGGCCGGGTGTTTCGGATAGGCGCGGAATGATGTTATGCATTAGGACCGATCCAGCTTCGTCGTCGGGCGCTTCGACCAACACGCCGCGTTCGTGCACGTGTGGGTCGTCGATGAGTTGATCGATTTCGTAAACGGGGATCGCAGTAACCTCCGCCGCTTCGAAAATCGCCATATTTTCGGCAAGTGTTTTGCCAAAAATGAAGTCTGCAACGATACCGTCGCATTCGTCGATATTGCGGACGCGATCGGTATTCGTGCGAAATTTCGGATCCTCGATCATATCTACCCGCCCGATCGCACGAAACACCCGCTCGGCCATTTGCTGAATCGATGCCGAAATTGCAATAAATCGCCCATCCGACGTCTCGTATACGTTGCGCGGCGAGGTCGTTAGGGATCGGCTGCCGGTACGTTTCGGTTTTTCACCGCTGACTTTGTACATAGCGGCTTCGGGGCCGAGCACCGAGATCATTGGTTCCAGAAGCGGAAGGTCGATGATTTGGCCTTTACCGCCGCGCTCGACAACCCGTAAGGCGACCATGATGGCATAGGCGCCGTAGAGACCGGAAATCATGTCCGCCATGGCCAACGGTGGCAGCACCGGGGGGCGATCGCCGAAGCCATTTTTGGATGCGAAGCCGGACATCGCCTCCACCAATGTGCCGAATCCCGGCCGATCGCGGTATGGACCGGTCTGGCCGAAGCCGGTGACGCGCACGATAATCAGCTTGGGGTTGCGCGCTTGTAGGTCGGCGGGGGCGAGGCCCATTTCCTCCAGGGTGCCCGGTCGGTAATTTTCAATCATGATATCGGCGCTCGCGAGCAAATCGCGCAGCACATCCATTCCGCCTTCGGCACGCAGATTCAGCGCCACGCTTTTTTTGTTACGGGCGTAAACTTTCCAGTGCAGCGACAGGCCTTTGGTGCGCCAGGCACGCAGGGGATCGCCGACTTTCGGATCTTCGATCTTGATCACCTCGGCGCCCTGATCGGCGAGTTGCAGGCTGATCATGTTGCCGGCCACCAACCGGGACAGGTCGACCACACGGATGCCGGACAGCGGCACTGGGGCGTCGGGTTCGAATTCTATGCGAGGTATCATTGTGCGCTCTCTTGGGGTGTGTCAGTTTCCCCCGAGATGACGGTGGCCCGCAAGGGCTGAAACGGGAACTGCCGAAAGGCGGCTGCCCCCGCAACTGTAAGCGGAGAGTCGGACCCACGATGCCATTGCCCCGAGAAAAGGGTGAGAAGGCGGGCACCGACAAAGACCCGCGAGCCAGGAGACCGGCCGGCATCGAGACTACGCGCGCGCGACGGGCGGGGTGAACCGGGGCAGCGGGGAGAAACCCGCATGTGCGTTGTCGGCACCGTGTCGACAGGAGGACCCGCATGCGCAAATATATCGCATTGCTGGCAATAGTATCGTGCGTTCCGGCTTTGGCCGAGGAAATTTCGTTGCCAGACGTGGTCGTTACAGCCACGCGCGTACCTACACCGATGGCCAAAGTGCCAGCCGGGGTAACTATTGTCGATCGCCAGACGATCGAGGAACGAGGCTACAACACGCTGACCGATGCGTTGGCCGAGATACCGGGGCTGCGTGTCAGTGCCTCCGGCGGGCCGGGGGGACAGGCTAGCGTGTTCGTACGCGGCACGAATTCAAATCATGTATTGGTGCTGCGCGACGGCATGCCGATCAACGATGCCGCGGATCCCGGCGGATTGTTCAATTTTGGTGTCGATACGTTGTCCGATGTCGAACGGATCGAAGTCGTCCGCGGGCCGATGGCGGCGTTATACGGGTCCGGCGCTATCGGGGGTGTCGTCAATTTGATTTCCAGACGTGGCAACGAACCGGGGCCGCATCTAACGGTGGACTTATCGGGCGGGTATCCGGCACAGGTGCGTGGCGCGGCTTCGGCGACGGGAACCGAGGGCAAATTCGATTATGCGTTGACTGCGGCTAGCCAATCGCAGCGCGGTTTCGACAGTAACCCGCAACGGATGACGTCCTACACCGGAACCCCTCAAGGCTTTCGAGATCGCGTTGCCAGCTTGAATCTGGGATACACGCCGGTCGAGGGCACACGCCTGTCCCTGTTTCTGCGCGGGCGAGAATCGCTTTTCAGTTTCAACACGCTGGGCACCCCAACCTACGACACCGCCAATTCCCAGGGCATAGCCGATTCGGTTTTGGGGCGGATCGGCATCGATTCGACGCTGCTTGGCGGCGTATGGGAAACGGGGCTTTTCGTTGGGCGCTTGCAGGAGGATCGGCGCTATTCCGAGGCCCTCGCCGCCGCCGACCCCAACCAGAACACGTTCGATAACCGTTACCACACCCGGCGCACAGACGTGCAATGGAACAACACCTTACACATCGCCGACACCACCAGCGCGACGTTCGGTTATCAACACACAATCGATACGATCGGAGTGCGAGCCAACTATAGTTTCGGTGGTTTTCCGTTCACACAGAACGCCGCCGCGCAAATGGTCGCCGATTCGGCGCATGCGGGGGTCCAAACGACACTATGGGAGCGTCTGACTTTGACAGGCCAAATTCGACAGGATTGGGTCGCGGATGCTGCGCCGTTCACCTGGCGACTAGGGGCGGTGTTAGACACACCGGAAATCGATACCCGGTTCAAAATCGCGTATGGCACTGCCTTTCGCGCCCCATCGTTGTTCGACCGGTTCGGTGTTGACTCATTTGGCTATATCGGGAACCCGCGGCTGAAACCGGAGTCCGCACAAGGTTGGGAAATCGGGTTCTCTACGACGCTGCCAGCGTTCGGGCAGCAGGATTTCGTCACGTTCGGAACCGCATATTTCAACGAGCAGGTGAACAACCTGATCGTGGGCGTATTCTTCCCGGTCGATACGGCGGTCAATATCGGCTCCGCTCATTTGCAGGGCTTCGAAACGGCGCTCGCACTGCATCCGGCGCAATGGCTGACGCTGCGGTTGACGCATACCTACACCGATGCGCAGGATGCCGATGCTGGATCGAAACTGCTCCGCCGGCCTCAACACACCGGATCGTTCGATGCCGTTATAAAGCCCATGCTCGGGCTGAAAATCGTGCCGAGCCTGTCTTATACTGGGGCGTTCCGCGATGCACCGATCGATAACGGGGGCAATTTCCTACCCAACGGTACGACACAGCACGGGTTGATCGGCAATCTGACAGTCAGTTACGACCTTACGCCGCGGGTGCAAATTTATGCCAATGCCCGAAACCTGTTCCAATCGCGCTTCGAAAGCGTGAATGGATTCCAAGTTCCGGGCACCAGTGCGATCGCGGGGGTGCGGATTAGCCTTCAGTAACGACCCCGGACGCGGCGAGCGCCCCGATCTCGGCATCGGTGTATCCCGCCGCGTCCAAAACCGCGCGTGTATTTTCGCCCAAACCGGCGGCATATCCGGCAACGCCAACTTGGGTTTCGGAAAACCGGAACGGTGGATTCAACACTTTGAAGCGACCGCCGGCATCTTCCACCGTTGCGAAAGCGCCGCGATGATCGAGCTGGGCGTCGGCCATCATTTCCCGCACCGAGCGATAAGGGGATGCCGGAACGCCTTCGCGATCGAAGGCAGCTTGACATTCGGCGGTGGTTACGGTGGCCGACCATATTTCCAGCTCGTCGACCAGATGGCCCCAGTTGCGCCGGCGATCGCCATAAATCGCAAACCGCGTATCTGTCAGCCAATCTTCCCGCTGAGCTGCTCGGCAAAGTCCTTGAAACGATCTTTCGCTAGCGATCGCGGGCATAATGAACCCATCGCGAGTTTTTACGGGGCCGAACAGCGGGCGTCCCGGG
>Ga0194048_10002016_pt1 | contig 10114 bp, 8 predicted proteins | sample JunL225m_MetaG_FD_161685 | JGI IMG/M metagenome (GOLD analysis project Ga0194048, IMG submission 161685) | Anoxic zone freshwater microbial communities from boreal shield lake in IISD Experimental Lakes Area, Ontario, Canada - Jun2016-L222-5m | ecosystem: Environmental > Aquatic > Freshwater >... | reverse complement strand
CCTGAAGCCAAACAAACCATGACAACGGGTGCCGTGCTGATCGATCTAGAAAGTCGTGTCATGCATGTGGCCGATGGCCCACCTTGCGAATATCCCTTTATTGCTTATTCTGTTTTTGAGAGCTGACCAACGCGATGTCTACTAAAACCATTCAAATCATTATCGAAGGCGCAACAGGCCGCTTAGGCAACATGCAGCATTTGCGTTCGTTACTCAATATCCGCAAAGAAGGCGGGCTGTTACTCAAAAATGGCGATAAGCTTATCCCAGAACCTGTTCTGCTTGGCCGTAATGCCGACAAACTCAAGGCATTGGCTGAGCCACACGGTATTGCCTGGTCAACCGATCGCGCTGCCTGCTTAGCCGACAAAAAAAATGAGATTTATTTTGATGCAAGCGTAACCGCCGGTCGTTTTGAACGTGCGCAAAGCGCCATGCAGTCTGGCAAACATATTTATCTAGAAAAGCCGATCGCAGAATCGCTTGACGAAGCACTTGAACTTGCACGCATGGCTGAACGATTGAAGCTCAAGAATGGTACGGTGCAAGACAAACTGTTTTTACCCAGCCTGCACAAGCTGCGAAAAGTAAAAGAATCGGGCTTCTTTGGTGACATCATTCAAGCCAAGATCGATTTTGGCTGGTGGGTCTTTGATGGCGAAATCCATCCCGCGCAACGCTCAAGCTGGAACTATCGCAAGCGCGATGGCGGTGGTTTGGTGTTGGATATGTTTCCGCATTGGCGTTACATCGTTGATACGCTTTTAGGCGAAGTGAAATCGGTCTCTTGTCGCACGAAGACAGCCATCGCCAAGCGCCGCGATGAACAAGGCAAACCGTACGACGTAGATGTTGAAGACGTTGTACTCGCCACACTTGAGCTCGCCAATGGCGCCCTCGTTGAGATCAATGCTTCATGGGCTGCACGTATTAAGCGCGACGACATTTTGACCTTGCAAGTTGATGGCACACAGGGTTCGGCCTCTTGTGGCTTATATCGCTGCTTTATTCAACCCATGGCTGCCACGCCAAAGCCCGTTTGGAGCATTGACGTTCCCACAAGCGAAAACTTTGACGCGCAATGGCTTGAAGTGCCTGATGTCGCGCCTTATCCAAACTCGTATCGTGCGGGTTGGGAATCATTTTTAAGGCATGTGATTGACGACACTCCCTTTGCCTCGCCCCTAAAAGCCGGCGCAAAAGGGATACAGTTAGTTGATGCCTGCTATCGAAGCAACGCTGAAAGACGTTGGATTGATTTGCCAGCACTCAGCCTTTAATATCCTCAAAGCCCGCGCAACCTACCACGCAGACTCTAGAATCTCGAGCAACTGACGGGTATGCGTCACGGGCCTTGGATTGTTTTTAATCCCAAAGTCGTGCATGACTTTGTCGGCGATCACCTGAAAGTCTTCGCGCTTGACGCCCACATCGCGAATACGAGTCGGTAAGTTCAAGTTGCGCACCAACTGTTCGATTGCATCGGCGGCCTCCATCCCTTCGCAGCCCATCGCCTGCGCAATCATTTTTTGTTTAGGGGCGTTCACGACTTTGTTGTAGCGCATCACCGCAGGCAGCAACACGCACGAGGTATAGCCGTGGCCCACCCCCGCATGGGCACCAAACACATGGCCGATCGCGTGGCTGGCACCTACACGCGCACCAAATTCAAGAATACGAATCGACATCGCCATGCCGCGTTGACAATCGAGTCGTGCATCGAGATCCAACGGATTGGCGAGAACACGCGGAAGCCCTTCAGAGAGCAGTTTCAAGGCTGCCGTACCAAAGGCGTCCACACAAGGATCGACATTTAACATCGACATGAACTCGGCGGCGTGATCAACTGCTTTAACGCCACTGGATAAAAACAAAGATATTGGAGTATCAAGCGTGACCAAGGGGTCAACAATCACTGCTCGCGGTGCGGTCATTGGGTAGCCAAAAATCTCTTTGACCCCCGCCTTGGTGTCTGAGCAACCTGCGAACCAGGTGAATTCTGCAGCCGAGAGGGTTGTGGGCACGGCAATCATTCGCAGCCACTGCGCTGCATCCGCTGGCCGCGCGCTGCCGTCGGTTGCCGCAAACACAGCCGCCTCGTGCAGCTGGGCGTGCGTGGTGAGCCCTTTTTGTAACGCCACCAGAATCACTTTAGTCGCATCAATAACCGACCCGCCACCGATCGCCAACAACACATCCGCGCCCGCCAACCGGGCAGCGCTCGCCCCTTCTAACACGCAGGCTTGCGGCACATGCGCGGTGATATTTGTAAATTGACCCACACAGCGCGGGCCTAACGCTTGAACAATGGCTTGATAAGAGGGCGTTGCAGCAACTGACTTGCTGCCTAAAACAAAAACACGCTGACTTTGGGTGCGCTCAAGCTCTTTAAGCACCGCAGTGGCGGCTGGCTCTCCGAAGCTGATTCGTTCAGTGGCGCTAAAGCAATGAAATGAGGGTTGCATCGTCGGTCTCCGTGAGGCGTCTGTTTGGTGCGCCATTCTTAGATAAACAGATTATGCCATTGTGTCTGATATAATTTTTGACCACGCCGATGTAGCTCAGTTGGTAGAGCAGCTCATTCGTAATGAGAAGGTCGACAGTTCGATTCCGTTCATCGGCACCAAAAACTCTTATGCAGATTGCTGCGTAAGAGTTTTTTTTACCCTAAATATCCCCCGATAAACTCCGCGCATTCAAGCGCTTTGACGTTATCATTACTCAAACTAAAAATACTAATAACTTGATTGTTTTCAAGCTTTAGAACAACGGAGACTCGCAATGCCCCTATCAGGCGGACCTTGGTTTGCATGGCACCGCGGGTGTCACTTAGCTGCGCTATTCCTAATTTTGCCCGCGCTAGCTTTGGCGCAACCGCAACCCTATCCGAACAAGCCTATCCGTTTGGTGTTGCCCTTTGCTGCAGGTGGCGGCGCAGATAACAACGCACGAATCATCGCCGAGCCCCTCGCAGCTAGATTAGGTCAACCCATTATCATCGACTACAAGCCGGGCGCGGGCGGCACACTAGGCGCCAATATCGTAGCCAACGCCTTGCCCGATGGTTACACCTTGCTTTACGCCACACCGGGTCAGCAAATGACCAACCCGCATTTGATGGACAAGATGCCCTACGATGCGCTCAAAAGCTTTGCTTCGGTGTCGCAAGTCATCGAAGGCAGCAACGTCTTAGTTGTCAACAAAAATTTACCCGTGAATTCGGTCGCTGAACTCATTGCACTCGCCAAAGCCAAACCTGGCACCATCAACTTTGCAAGTTCTGGCATTGGGTCTTCAAGCCATTTGGCTGGCGAATTGTTTAAATCGATGGCTGGCATCGACATTGTGCACGTCCCGTACAAGGGCTCGGGCGCAGCAATCACAGAGGTGCTCGGTGGCTCAATACAAATGACCATTGACACGGTGTCCGTCTATTTGCCACAAATCAAGGCAAATAATGTCAAAGCCTTGGCGATCTCTACTCTTGAGCGCAACCCCATCTTGCCCGACCTACCCCCCATTGCCGACACCTTGCCGGGCTTTGCTGCGGCTCCGGTGAACTACATCACAGCACCTGCGGGCACGCCACGCCCGATTATCGAACGGTTAAACCGCGAAATTAATATCGTGCTTAAACTTCCTTCGGTACATGAACAATTTGCGCAAAATGGCGCCACCGAAAAGGGCAGCACTCCAGAAGCCATGGATGCACTCATTCGTTCTGAATCTGCAAAGTGGAAGAAAATTATTGACCAATCGCGGGCGACGGCAAACTGATGCGACCGATGCAACCAGGCTGGCGCAATCTGCTCGTAGGCTTGATGAGTTTTCTGAGCCTGACGGCCCCTTTGCATGGCGCCGAGTATCCCGACAAGCCCGTCACGATTGTTGTGCCATATACCCCAGGCGGAGTGACGGATGTTTTTGGCCGCGCGATCGCGATGAAACTCAATCGCACCTGGAATCAAACCATCATCATCGACAACCGTGCGGGTGGTGGAACGATTATTGGCACTCAACATGTTAGTCGGGCGACTCCCGACGGTTATACACTTTTGCTCACAAGCTATGGCTTCACGTCAAACCCGATTCTGCGCAAGAGTCTGCCCTACGACCCTGCTTCACTCACGCCGCTCTTATTAATCGGCACCTCGTCGAACATGTTAGTGATCAATGCAAAGTTGCCTTATCAAGACTTAAGCGACGTTTTGAAAATGGCTCGCGAAAAACCGGGCGCACTGATCTTGGCGTCATCCGGAAATGGCTCGAGCCCTCATGTAGCGGCTGAGCTCTTTGCCACAGCCGCGGGTGTACAAATCACGCATATTCCCTATAAAGGGACGTCACCGGCCATGAACGATTTGCTGGGCGGTCAGGTCCACGGCATCTTTGATGGCACCTCTGCCATGGGCAACGTCAGTACCGGCAAACTTCGTGCAATCGCAATTGCCTCATCGAGCAGGCACCCTCACTCGCCTGATGTTCCGACCTTTCGAGAGCTGGGTGTCGATTTGGTTTTTGGCGGCTGGTTTGGTTTTTTTGTACCAAGTGGCGTACCCCAAGCTCTGCAAAATACCATCTTTAAAGAGATTGAAGCTGCGATTGCCGATCCCGAGGTGCACGCGATCATTGCCAAAACAGGCTTGGTGATACAAAACATGACGCAAGAACAATTCAAACTTTTTTTAAACAAAGAAAGCGTGCGCTTAAGGCAACTCACTGAATCGGCGAACGCGACGATTAATGTTGAATAAATAAACCCGGAGACTCACAATGACTTTAGAAACAATCACCGTTGATATTGCGGACAATATTGCAACGGTCACACTCAACCGTCCACCTGCAAATGCACAAAATGCTCAAATGCGCAGTGAACTCATTGAGACCTTTGACGGTTTCAATGACAACAATGCAGTCAAAGTTGTGGTGTTGACTGGGCACGGTAAGATTTTTTCAGCCGGCGCCGACCTAAATGAACGACCAGGCTTGCGTGATCAAGAAGGCGCCTATTGGCGACACAATCGTTTGGTGCGCGAAACCGGCAACTCAATCATCGAGTGCAATAAGCCAGTCATTTGTGCCGTTAACGGTCCGGCCATTGGCGCCGGTTTCGGACTAATGACCACCTGCGATATCTGGATTGCCTCGAACACCGCTTTTGTTGCGATGACTGAAATTAATGTGGGCTTAGCAGGCGGCACTGCAATGCTGCAAAGTGTGTTTGGAAAATCACGCGCCAGACGCATGTTTTTTACAGGCATGAAAGTATCTGCAGATGAGCTTTATCGACTGGGCTTGATCGAGGCAAGCTTGCCTCCAGAAGAGTTGATGCCCTACACCATGGAACTTGCACGTGAGATTGCGAGCAAAGCACCGATCGCTTTGCGCTATGCCAAGGAAGCCGCACAAGTTACCGCGGTAATGCCACGACGCGAGGGATACCGTTTTGAACAAAATCTAACAGTTGCATTGTCAAAGACTGAAGACACTGCTGAAGCTCAACGCGCCTTTAAAGAAAAACGACCACCGGTCTATAAAGGTCGCTAACCCCCCTCCCCTCTGTCAATCGATCTAGAACGTGAAAGCATGTATGAACCCAACTCTTAAAGATGACGCGTTTTACGACGCCTTCAAGCACGAGCTACAGTCCTTCGCAGACGAGCAATGCCCGCCTGAAGTGCGTGCCGTGGTCGCGAGTGGCGGCAAACTTGGTCGCGAACAATACAGTGCCTGGCAACAAAAGGTGTTCGCGCGCGGGTGGGGCGCACCGAGCTGGCCCGTTGAACATGGTGGTACGGGTTGGGATGTCAAACAGCGCCTCATTTTTGAAGAGGTGATGGCTGAGTCACACTGCCCGCCAATCTATCATCATGGCGTTGGACACATCGGCCCCGTCATCATGAAATTTGGTACGCCGGCTCAGCAACAGCGCTTTTTACCAAGAATTTTAGATGGCTCCGAATGGTGGTGTCAGGGCTATTCAGAACCCGGCTCGGGTTCTGATCTGGCTTCGTTGCGCACAAACGCTGTACTAGAGGGCGATCATTACGTGATCAATGGTCAAAAAATGTGGACCTCTCATGCACACGAGGCCGACATCATGTACACACTGGTCAGAACTTCAAAAGAGTCTCGCAAACAAGACGGCATCTCTTTGATTTTGATTCCGCTTGATACGGCGGGGATCACAATTCGTCCAATTCGCACGATCGACGGGTGGCACCATGTGAATGAAGTGTTTTTAACCGATGTTCGAGTTCATAAAAGCCACTTGGTTGGCGAAGAAGGACGCGCCTGGCGCTATGCCAAGTATTTGCTTGAACGCGAACGGCTTCCTCCAGCCAGCGTGGCACGCCTAACCTTGTTATGGCAACGCACCAAAATGTTGGTTGAAGGACAGACACTTAAAGATCGTGAGACGCGCGATTTAAGCAGCCTGTCGCATCGCTTACTGCTCATTGAAGGTGCCTTACTTGGTGCGCGTGAAATGCTTTCGAGTGCAACCGAAGCGCTGATGCAACAGCAACCTTTAGGAATGAAGCCCTCGGCGCTTAAATTGCAATGCAGCGATTTAGCTCAACAAATCGTTGAACTTGCCATCGATGCAGTGGGCCCTGAAGTTGCGACACGCTTTATTCACTTAGACGGAACTGAACACGACGACGCGCTCTGGGCGCATAACTACCTGTACTTCAGAAGCCGGACAATCGCTGGAGGCACAACCGAAGTGCAACGCAATGTGGTAGCCCGTGAAATATTTGGAGAATAAGCAATGACCTTCACCACTCAAGCACTCGTTGAAGGACCCGTATTTGATGCAGCGCTGCGCTTTGCCGCCGACGGCGTTTCGCCACGCGAAGCAAACACAACCGACCTGATTACTAAAATGGGCTGGGCAGCAACCTTAATTGCCGAACAAGATGGCGGTTCAGGCGGCAGCCTTGAAGACCTTGTGGCTATCATCGATGCGCTCGGACAACATGCTATACAGTTGCCACTGCTCGAGCGCTGCGCACTTGCACCGCTTTTGCTTGCGGCCGTCGAACAGCCGGATCAACGGCGGCAATGGTTGAGTGCGATCGCCGCAGGTACCTGTGTGATCTCTACCTTGAACACCACAAAACCCGATCTAGGCGGTGCTGCGCTGAGCGCAGTGCTGAATAAAAACGGCGATGCCTATGTACTAAACGGTAGCCTGCTTGGAGCGAGTCAAGTCGCGCATGCCACACATTATCTGCTTTTGGTCCAACAAGAAAAAACCAATATGCCGATGATTTTTTTGATAAATGCGGATGAAATTCCTACGCCTATCAAACACTATCATTCGATCGACGGTTTCAATACGGTTGATATCGTGTTTACTAACCACACTACTGCTAAAGCACATTGCCTTGTGCAAGGCTCGTCTGCCGCTGCGGCGATCGAAGCTGCAAAAAACATGGCAGTATTAGCAACCTCAATTGATATCGTCGCCGCCTTAGGCGCGCTACTTGAACGTACGATTCAATATCTTAAAACTCGCACACAGTTTGATGTTGCGCTCGCGAGTTTTCAAGCGTTGCGGCACCGAACAGTTGAAATGTATGTGCGCTACGAGTCTGCCCGTGGCATGTTGCAAGAGTGCCTGCGTCACGACTTAACCAGCGTTGGACAAACGCGACGGCTGCGTCTGCTCAAGCTCTGTCTGGGCGAAGCTGCACGATTTTCAGCACAAGCAGCCATTCAATTACATGGTGGCATGGGAATGAGCGAAGAGACCCTCGCAGCTCGGTTGGCTCAACGCTTGATCACCAACGAGTATCGTTATGGCGATCGCTTATTTCATACTAAAGCACTCAGTCTCGAGAACAACTAAATATCATGACAACACTGCACCAACAGCACCCACTCTATGGCTTGTTTGAGCCTCAAGCCGTTGCGATCTTAGGCGCTTCGTCAGATCCAAACAAGCTCGGCGGAAGACCTATTCGGTTTTTGCGTGACGGCGGTTTTCAAGGAAAGGTCTACCCGGTCAACAGTCGCAATACTGAGATTCAGGGCTACCCAGCCTTTGCCTCGATTAAAGACATTCCGGGCCCCGTCGATCAAGCCATTATTATTTTGCCAGCCACCGCCTGCCAAGCAGCGCTTGAAGAGTGCGGTGAAAAAGGTGTCAAGGTCGTACAAGTATTTAGCTCAGGCTTTGCCGAGGTCGGCCCTGAAGGCGTCATCGCACAACAACAGTTGGTTGCTACAGCAAAGCGCTATGGGATGAAACTGCTCGGCCCAAATTGCTTAGGCGTTGTTGGGGTCGTGAACCGTTTTTTTGCGACCTTTTCGACCGCACTTGAAGCCCTGACGCCTTCACCTGGCACTATTTCTATCGCAACACAAAGCGGTGCGTTTGGTTCCTGCGCATATTCAATTGCGATCCAGCGAGGCATGGGGCTCAGCCGCATTGTGGCGACTGGCAACGAAGCACATATCGATGTCGCCGAATGCATTGACTACTTCGCACAAGACCCCGATACAAAAGTCATTTGCGCTGCGATCGAAGGCTGTCAAGATGGTAATCGTCTTAGATCCGCCCTGCTAAAAGCTGCGCAAAATAAAAAACCCGTCATTATCATGAAAGTCGGCACCTCAACTGTGGGAATCGCAGCAGCTGCCACACACACGGGTTCGCTTGCAGGTAACGACGCAATCTACGACGCCATCTTTGCTGAGTGCGGCGCCTGGCGCGCGCAAACGATCGAAGAAATGCTAGATGTTGCCTATTTTTGCTCAAAGCTACCCGTACCTGAAAATGATCAAGCCGGGATTGTGACGGTCTCGGGCGGGATTGGCATTTTGATGGCGGATGCCGCAGAAAATAATGCGATTGTTTTGCCCGAATTGCCACCGAATGCAGTACAAAAAATGACTGAATTATTGCCGTTTGCACCACTGGGCAATCCGATGGATACCACCGCGCAAGTCACTGCTGTTAAAGATGGCACGACGCGTACGATGGACATCATCTTAAGCGAAACGCAATGGTCGACGATCTTCTTGTATATGGCCCAAACAGCTTGCGCACCTAAACGCTTCGAATCGATGCGTCTAGCACTGATTGCCCTCAAGCAAAAACACCCTACGCGCAGTTTCATCTTAATCGGACCGTCTGACGATGGTGTACGTCGCTCTCTTGAAAGCGATGGTTTTATCGTCATGACAGATCCAACGCGCGCCATGGTTGCCGCGAGCGCCTGTATCGCTCTTGCCCAGCGCCGTAAGAACTTAGTCCCATTGCAGTCACGGCAATCGGCTCCAAACAAGCTACAAAATATTCAAACTGAGGCGCAAGCCAAACAATTACTGGCGCAACATGGCATCCCGGTTTTGCAAGAGCGCGTATCCGCCTCTGGTCAAGAAGCCATCTCGGCCGCCCAGGCGCTTGGCTTTCCGGTTGTCGTCAAAATCTTATCGCCCGATATCCAGCACAAAACCGAAATCGGCGGCGTTCTCTTAAACCTGACAACTGAAAAAGCTGTTTCTGACGCGTTTGATGTCGTGACACAGCGTGCGCGTAGCGCGCAGCCCAGCGCACGCATTGAGGGTGTACTCGTCTCGCAAATGGCAGGCGCCGGCTTAGAGACAATTCTTGGCGTTCACCAAGACCCCGTCTTTGGCCCGATGATGATGTTTGGTCTAGGTGGGATCTCAGTTGAACTCTTTAAAGAGGTCGCCTTTGCTTCTGCGCCGCTTTCGCAGGCCTCTGCACAAGCCTTAATCAAACGGGTGCGTGCCTCAAAGCTTTTGGCCGGTTGGCGAGGGCAAACCGCCTACGATCAACAGGCACTAATCGACGCGCTTGTGGCGCTATCTAAGTTTGCGCTCGCGTACTCAGATCAACTTGAAGGCGTCGACATTAATCCCTTTTTGGTGCAAGCAAATGGCGCCGTCTGTCTAGATGCATTGATTACAATACGTAGCTAAGTGAACCGCAAAGACCCCTGAAGAAAATGATTCCCTACCCTGAAACACTTTGGCAAATCGTCTTGATGGCCATTCTATTAATTGCCGCCGTCATCAACGCAGTGCATCAGGCTGAAGTGATTGCGCACAAAACAGGAGAGCCACTCGGCACCCTGGT
>Ga0194048_10002014_pt1 | contig 10117 bp, 8 predicted proteins | sample JunL225m_MetaG_FD_161685 | JGI IMG/M metagenome (GOLD analysis project Ga0194048, IMG submission 161685) | Anoxic zone freshwater microbial communities from boreal shield lake in IISD Experimental Lakes Area, Ontario, Canada - Jun2016-L222-5m | ecosystem: Environmental > Aquatic > Freshwater >... | reverse complement strand
CCCGTGACCTATGCCGAGCTCCGTAACTTCACCGCGGCGATGCCCCTGCTCGAACGGGGCAAAGATACCCTCTGGGAAACCGTGGCCTACGCGCACGAGGAGATGGACCGGCTTTCCCAGGGCCTACTCGAGACTTACGCGCTGCTCCGCGGGGAGGGGGGAATGAAAGTCTTCAGCCACGTCTACGTCGACCGCGTGGATTTCTGCTCTTTTGGTAACTCCCAGCCCTTCCGAGTCCGCATCGTCAACGCCTACAACGAGAATCACGACTATTTCTATGTGAAAATCGGCGATGCCTCGCGCGTCTGTGGACTCGAACTTGAGCACCTACTCTCGCCGAACCGTATGCTCTACCTCACTTGGGGTGAGACGCTCGTCGAAGAACACGTCACCGGTATTCCTGGCGATATTTTTGCCGAAAAATGGCTCGATGCGGACGGACACCACCCGGTACGCCTCGCCAAGGAGCTGATCAAGTTCGAAGAACGTTGCCTGGTGCGCCTACTGGGCGACATGCGGGCCTATAATTTCGTCATCGCGGTCACGCCAGACTTCGACGCCACGGCCATCCGCGTCCGCGCGATGGATTTCGACCAACAGAGCTACGACGGCCGGCTCCGCTTCTACTTGCCAGGCTCTTTTAAGGAAAACCGCCCGTTCACCCAGCTTTGTGCCAAACACATCAACGCCGCCTCCGCCGCCCAGTATCGCCGCGAAGAACAGTCGCTGATCCACCGGCGGCATTTGGCCGCACCCGACCGCGTGAAGGACCTGCTGGCCGCCATGCGGTCTAATCCCCTCACCTCCCCTGAAAAGGCCCGAGAACTCGCCGATGGTCTGGCCGAATATCACCGGGACCCCGCCTTCCGGCAGCATGTCGATATGGCCGGCCTGATCGGCGAAAGCCTGTCCCGCCTGGACCGGGTTTTGCGCTCTTAATAGTAAGCGCTGGACAGGACGCGCGCCGAGTGGGCAAACTCCGAGGCCTGCGATGAGCGACTCTTTAAGGCACGAATGCGGCATTGCCCTTGTCCGGCTGACCAAGGACCTGAAATGGTATCAGGAGAAATACGGCACCCCGCTCCACGGCTTCAACCAGCTCTTCCTCCTGATGGAGAAGCAGCACAACCGCGGCCAGGACGGCGCGGGGATCGGTTGTGTGAAAATCGGGGCCGAGAACGGCGAGGCGTTCCTCTTTCGCGACCGGGAAATCGGCGCCCAGGGCCTAACCCAGATCTTCACCCGCCAAATCAAAACCTACGCGGACAAACTCCGCGAAGGGGTGGTCGTCCCCGAATTTCCGGAAACAGTTAAGCGTCATTTCGACTTCGGGGGCGAACTCCTGCTCGGTCACCTGCGCTACGGCACCTCGGGCACCTTTGATTCGGTCTCCTGCCATCCATACGCCCGCAAGTCCATCTGGCCCACGCGCAACCTGCTCGTCGCCGGTAACTTCAACCTAACGAACACTGGCGAACTCAACGCCTCGCTCACCGAGCGCGGCGCACACGTCATCTACTCAACCGATACGCAATCGATCCTCGAGGAGATCGGCTTCTGGCTCGATGAAGAACACGACCGACTGTTCAAGGCCTTCAAGGACCAAGGGCTTGAAGGCGCCGCGGTGCAGTCTGAAATCTCGAAACACCTCGACGTCGGTAATGTCCTGCGCCGCGCCGCGAAGAACTGGGACGGTGGCTATGCCATCGCCGGCCTCATCGGGAATGGAGACAGTTTTGTCATCCGCGATCCGAATGGCATTCGCCCCTGCTGGTACGTGCGCACCGAAGACCTCGTTGCCGTCGCCTCCGAACGCGTAGCGCTCATGACTATCGTTGGCGTTAACCAGGAGGATGTTCACGAGCTACCTCCGGGCTGCGCCTTGATCATCAAGGCCGACGGACGACATAGCATCGAATCCGTGCACGCCCCGGCCGAACGCCGCCACTGCTCCTTCGAACGCATCTACTTCTCCCGCGGTAACGACCCCGAGATCTATGCCGAACGCAAGGCCTTAGGCGCCGCTCTCGCCGACGACGTCATCGCGCAAATCCGCGACGACCACGACAGCGCAGTCTTTTCGTACATCCCGAACACGGCCGAGATTGCGTGGTACGGACTCATGGAAGAACTCCGCAAACGCCGCCGCTCACAAGTCCGCGACCGACTCGTCGACGCCCAGCGTGCCGGCAAGCTGGATGAGGCGATGATCGATAAACTTGTGCTCGGTGGCTGGCCCCGCGGCGAAAAAGTTGCCCACAAAGACGTCAAGCTCCGCACGTTTATCTCGCAGGAGAAGAATCGCATGCAGATGGCCTCGCACGTCTACGATATCTCCTACGGCACCGTGCGCGAAGGCGACACTTTAGTCTGCGTCGACGACTCCATCGTGCGCGGCACGACGCTCCGCCAGTCCATCCTGCGCATCCTCGCTCGCCCGAACCCGAAGCGCATCGTGATCGCTTCGACGGCACCGCAGATCCGCTACCCAGATTGCTACGGCATCGACATGTCCGAGATGGGTAAGTTCCTCGCGTTCCAAGCGGCCGTCGCCCTCTGCAAAGATCGCGGCATGGGCGAACTTCTCCGCGAAGTCTACGAAGACTGCGTGGCTCAGTCGAAGCGCCCGACACGCGATATGAAGAATCACGTGAAGCGTCTCTACGATGCTTTCACCGACGTGGAAATCGCCGCCAAGGCCGCCGAACTCGTCTACCCCACTAAGTGCGCCTGGAAAGGCGAGCTGGTGTTGGTCTTCCAGAAAATTGGTGCCCTGCACAAGGCTTGCCCCACGAGTCAGGGTGATTGGTATTTCACCGGGAACTACCCAACGCCGGGAGGACTCGGCGTGCTCAACCAGGCTTACATCAACTACTGGGAAAAGCGCGAAGGCCGCTCCTACTGATCAGGAGTAGAGTTTGAACGGGGCCGTGCGTGCGCGATAAGCGGCCGCATCGGCATCCCATTGAGCGATCCAGCGGGCGATATCCACTTTGGCACCTTTGGCACGAATGTCTTCGAAGAAGGCTTCGCTACCGACGTGTTTGATGAACAGGTCGCGTTCGGTCTTGGTGACGCGCGTGAAAGGGTTGGAAGTGTCCCAGACACAGGCCTGACGCATCATGTGCAGCGAAATCGCCGTGGGGCGGAGCCGCGGCCAATCATTCACCGCAAGGTAAACGCCCTGGGTGCCGTCAGCCATGAGCTTGGGCTCCAGCGTTAGGCCCGGCACGGCGTTACCAAGTGCGGCGACAATATCCGCCGCCTTGCGGCGTGAATATTTCACGAAACGGAAATGCATCGAATCGCCAAAGGAGTGACTGAAGTCGCCGACGATGCAGCCGAGGCCGACCATGGAGTAGCCGAGCGCCGCCTGTGCCGTCGGTATGCGGGGAGAGGTGGCCACCCAATTAAGGCCGGTCAGATTCCACGTCATCGACCGGCGCCAGCCGCGCATCGGGACGACTTCTAAGACGCCGCGTCGGCGTTTAGCTTCATCGAGTTCCAACACACCCGGCGTGGCGACGGCCCAGCGCGCGATTTCACCGATGGTCAACCCGTGCATGTAGGGCGTCTCATAAGCGCCCACGTAGCTGCGCCATTTGCGGTCAAGGAACGGTCCTTCCGCCTTCTCTCCGCCCAGCGGATTCGGACGGTCGAGCACAATGACGCGAATCGGACGGTCGAGGGAGAAGCACGCCTCGATCACGTAGCGCATGCAACTGATGTAAGTATAGGATCGTGCGCCGACATCTTGGAAATCGATGACGATGGCATCGAGCCCGGCGAGCATCTCCGGCGTGGGGCGGCGGGTCGCACCGTAAAGTGAATACACCGGCAAGCCCGTGCGGACATCTTTGGCGTTCTTAATCACGACTTCGGCCGCGGCGTTGCCGTCGATCCCGTGCTCGGGCCCAAACAACTTCACGAGCTTCACGCCGGGTGCGCGGGCAAGCACATCGACCGTCCGCTGACCGTTACCATTGACCCCGGCGCGGTGCGTGACCAACCCGCAGCGCAGGCCGCGTAAAGAAGCGAAGCCGTCGGCCTCGAGCGTGTCGATACCCAGCATCACGCGCCCGCGCATGGGGGTGGGCGCCGGCATGGGGGAAGAAACATTGACGCCGGGCGATGGAGTGAATCCTCCACCGGAAGATCCGCTGCTGGAACAGCCGGAAAGATATGTGGCGCCGAGGGAGCCCGCGGCGGTGAGATAAAGAAACTCGCGGCGGTCCATGGGAAGCAGGTTCCGCCATCCTCGCTTATTCGCGGAAGGGTTCAAAGTACGAAATTAAGTTTCGCCCACGCGCGCTGACGTTCGAAATTCCGTTTGCAGAACAGGTCTGGCCCGACACGGTCAGTCTCATGCGCATCGCCCTCCTCGGCTCCGGTCGCGGCTCCAATGCCGATGCCGTCCTCCGCGCCCAAGCCGAAGGTCGCCTCGGCCAGGCCAAAGTGGTCGGCCTGTGGTGCGACGTCCCGACCTGCAAGATGCTGGAGTTGGGGCCCAAGTATGGCGTCCCGGCGCGGTTTCTGGATTCCGGTCCTTTTAAGACGAAGTTTTCTCCCGAGCGGGAACAAGTATGGGCTGACGACCTCAAGGCCGCTCAGGTCGACCTCGTCGTCCTCGCGGGCTTCATGCGCGTGATCAAGGCCCCGTTGCTCGACGCTTTCGCTGGCCGGATCATCAACCTGCACCCAAGCCTCCTTCCGGCCTTTCCGGGATTGGATGGCATCGGCCAAGCTTGGAATGCAGGCGTCCCCGAGGCCGGCTGCACCGTCCACTGGGTCAATGCTGAGATCGATGGTGGTGCCCATCTCGGCCAAACCCGCGTCCACCGCGAGGTGACCGATACCCTCGAATCCTTTGCGAATAAAATCCACGCCGCCGAACATGCACTACTTCCCGCCGTCATCGCCCGCCTAAGCGAAACTCTGTCCCGATGATCGAACTGAAAAGCCCTATTCACGAGGATATGGTCCAGCCGCTGGAAGACCATTTCTGCGAACTCACCCGCTCTAGTTGGATGCTTTTCCACGAAGGCCCCGGCAAGCCCCACTTCGTCATGGGTTATTTCGAAACCAAGGCCGAGTCCGATGAAGCCTGGGCCGACCTTCGCAAGGCATTCAAGAAACTGCCCGAGAAATATGAAGAGACGGTCTTGGCCGACAAGGACTGGAAAGAGGCTTATAAAGAACACCTCAAACCTTGGGATTACGGCCGACTCCACTGGGTTCCGGCCTGGATGCGCGGTAAACATGTCGTCCCCGCCGCCGCGGCGGTGATCTGGTTCGATGCCGGGCTAGCCTTCGGGACTGGCGACCATCCCACGACCCGCCTCTGCGCGATTCGTATGATGGACTTTCTCGAGACGCACCCGGCTTCGCAAGTCTCCGTCACCGACGCCGGTTGCGGCTCAGGTATCCTCGCTCTCTCCGCCGCCAAGCTCGGCTGCGGGCGCATCGCCGGATTCGACCGCGATCCAGAATCTGTCCGCGTCAGTATCGCAAACCGGGCCGATAACGGTCTCGCCGACGAAACTGTCGCGTTCCATCACGCCGGTCTGGAGGAAGGCTTTCGCCTCACTGGGCGGGCCGACGTCGTGCTGGCCAACATCATCAGCGACGTGCTCTGCATCTACGCCGACAACCTCGTGGACTCCGTAAGCCCTGGCGGCGTCCTCGCCTTGAGCGGCATCCTCGCCAAGGAGCAGGATTCGGTGCGCGCCCACTTCGAAGAAAAATGCCGGGTGGCGTGGGGTGATGGCATGAAATCCGACGGACGTATCATGGGCGAGTGGAGCGACGTCGCTCTTTTCCGACCCCTTTGAGCCGCTTGCCTCCCTGCTTATTTCTTCTTCTCTTCAGCTCATGCCCTCCACCGCTGCCCTAAGTATCCGTTACGCCCGCTGGATCACCCTGCTCTTCGGGGTTCTTTGCCTAGGGTTGGGCGTCAACGAACTCGTCGGCGGGATCTCCCTTGGCGCGATTCATCTTCCTCCGCGTTGGAACCCCGCCGTGGTCACCTTCCCCATCGCCCTTCGGGTCGAGTCATGGTTCCTCATCGGTTACGCCATCTTGCTGTTTTTTCCGTGGCGCTCACTGCGCAATCGTAAGCTCTGGAATCTGTTGTTCTCCGTTCTTTGCGTGGCATCGGTGATCTACGCATTCGCGATGATTTCCGAAGTCATGGCCAAGAATTATATCGCCCAGAATGCGCACATGAAGGCCAAGATTCCGGTATTCCAGGCAGTCCTGCTATTCCTGAGTTTGGGCCAGATCCCGCTCGAGCTCTTCAGCCGGAAACCCGAGCTGCTCGACTGATCAGAGCGCCGACATTATCTGGCGCCAGGGGATAAACCAGGGCCAGACGAGAACGATAACTAAGAAAGAGAGGGCGATGCCCGCAGGAATCTCGGTGCGACGAGAAACTCCAAGCCGCGGCACAGCATAAGTGAGCAGCCATATCGATTTGTAGATTACCTGGAAGACAAGCAACCACAGGAAGCTGCTCGGCCGATAGGCGCCGAGGATGGAGCAGGCGAGAATGGCGAGCCAAAGGGAGCCAACCAAGGTGCGCCACCCCGCGCTTTCAATGAACGCTCCCTGATCCGTAACCGAAGCCTTGAGGAGTGTCCCGAATCCAATCGGCACTAAAATCAAAATGTTCGCCCAGAATAGAAACTGAACATCCATCATCGGTCAAAGCGCGGCGTGCAGCGCTTCGGCCCGACTAATCGCTTCTTCAACCGTCGGCGCCGTGACGGTGATATGGCCCATCTTCCGGCCGGGTGCTGACTTGCCCTTATCATAGAGGTGAAGCTTGGCGGCCGGATCTTTGAGGACTTTCGTCCAGTCGGGCTCCTGGCCACCGCGCCAGACATCGCCAAGCAGATTAACCATGGCGGATGGGGCGAGTGGCTTCGTGCCGCCGAGTGGCAATCCGCACACGGCACGGATATGCTGCTCGAACTGGCTGGTCTCGTTCGCGTCAAAAGTCTGGTGGCCACTGTTATGCGGACGCGGGGCGAGCTCGTTGACGACGATACGCCCGTCCTTCACGAACATTTCGACCGCGAGTAGCCCGACAAGTTGGATTTTTTCCGCGATGCTCAGCGCCAAGGCACGTGCCTCGACGGCGGTAGCCTCGGAGATACGGGCCGGTGAAATGGAAAGGTGGAGGATATGGTTCCGGTGAATATTCTCCGCAGGGTCGTAGACGGCGGTTCGTCCGTCGATCGTGCGGGCCACGAGCACGGAGATCTCCATCTGGAATGGCACCCAGGCTTCCAGCACGCCGACGGCGCCTCCGATCTTAGTCCAGGCCGCGCTGAGGTCCTCCGCGGCGGTCGGCAGCTTGACCTGCCCTTTACCGTCATAGCCAAAGTCGGCGGTTTTCAAGACGCACGGGAAACCGACACTCTGCACGGCGGCTTGTAGCTCGGCAAAAGAAGATACCACCGCGAAATTGGCGCAGGGGATGCCGGAAGCCCTAAGGAACTCTTTTTCTCGGCGGCGATTCTGACAGATTGCCAACACTTGGGCGGAAGGATGACAGGGAACGGACTGCGCGACGAACTCGACCGTGGCGGGCGGGATGTTCTCGAATTCGAGGGTGATGCGACCGCAACCTTGGGCGAAACGCGTCAGGGCGGCGGTATCGCTCCACTCCGCCGTGATATGCTCGTCGGCAATCCCGGCCGCGCAGGCACCAGGCGAAGGATCGAATGTGCGCACCTTATAACCCATACGGCGAGCGGCGATGGCCGACATGCGGCCAAGCTGACCTCCGCCCAGAATTCCAATTGTGCCTCCAGGCAACAGCGGTTGCTCCATGGCTTAACGCTTCTTGCCCTTGCGGCCGGGAATTGGGTTATCCAGCACGGCCTTAGTCTGTGCGGCTCGATAGGCATCCAGCTTCTTGGCTAGCGGCGCGTCAGCTAGTGCGAGCACCGCGGCGGCGCCGAGGGCCGCGTTGATAGCTCCTGCGCGACCAATCGCAAAAGTATGCACCGGGATCCCTGCGGGCATCTGCACAATAGAGAGAAGTGAGTCGATGCCGTCGAGCGACTTGGATTGGACCGGCACGCCCATGACCGGCAGCGAGGTCATCGCGGCTACCATCCCGGGCAAATGCGCGGCACCGCCGGCACCAGCGATAATCACCTGCAGGCCACGCCCGCGGGCGGCCAGGGCGTAGTCCTTGAGCTTAAGCGGCGTGCGGTGCGCACTAACGACCTCGGCTTCGAAGACGATGCCGAACAGCTTGAGCGTGTCCGCGGCGTTGACCATCGTCTCCCAGTCCGACTGGGATCCCATGATGATGCCGACCTTCGGGGCGGATGAAAGCGCGCGTGCCATCCCCGAAGCGTGCCTCACGGCGGCCCGCCTGTGAAGCCCGAAGCGAAAAAACTAGTCTATATAAGGGGTGTATTCCGGCACGAGTTCACGGATACCGAGTTTGCAGGCCTGTCGCTCAAGGGTAATCAAACCTTGGACGCGTTCCAGTAAGCCGTTCAGTGGCTCCGGATGGGGACACTTTACAATGAAGCGGAAGACCCGCGGATGTTCGGTCGGGTGATATTCCTCACCCTGTTGCTGTAACTCTTCGACCAATTTTTCCCCGGGGCGCAGGCCGATAATGCGAATCTCAATATCAATATCCGGCCGTAGACCGCTAAGCTCAATCAGCTGACGGGCGACATCGGCGATCTTGAGCGGGTGCCCCATCTCGAGCACCAGAATATCTCCACCTGTGCCGAGCGTGGCGCTCTGGAGCACGAGCCCAACCGCCTCCGGGATGGTCATGAAATAGCGCTTCACGTCCGGATGCGTGACTGTGACCGGTCCGCCGGCCGCGATTTGTTTACGGAAAATGGGAATCACGGAGCCGGACGAACCCAGTACATTGCCGAAGCGGACCGCCAGGAAGCTCGTCTTGTTGCTAGGGGCGGACTGCAAGGCGGCGATGGTCAGCTCGGCCAGGCGCTTCGTCGCACCCATCACATTCGTGGGATTGACCGCTTTGTCGGAAGAAATCAGCACGAATTTTTCCACGCCATATTCCGCGGCAAGGCGGGCCACCACGGCGGTGCCGAGCACGTTGTTCTGCAGTGCTTCGGCCGGCTGCGATTCCATCATTGGCACGTGCTTGTGCGCCGCAGCATGTAAGACGAGGCTGGGCTTATAAGTCGCAAAGAGCTGCCGCAGGCGGACTTCATCGCGGACATCTGCCACGATAGGCGTGATGAGTGCCCCGGCGCCAGCCGCAACCAGCTCCTGCTCGGCCTGGTAAAGAAGTACCTCGCACTGATCTAAAATAATTAAACGCGCGGGGGAGCGAGCGGCGATCTGACGGCAAAGTTCCGACCCGATGCTACCGCCGGCACCCGTGACCAGGACAGATCGACCGGCGATCATGGCATCAATCGCATCATCATCTAACTTGGCAGGCTCGCGGCCCAGCAAGTCTTCGACGGAGATCGGACGGAGATCGGTGGCGCGCACGCGGCCGCCAGCGAGCTCGGCGAGCGAAGGTACCACCAGTACGCGTAGCCCGCTGGCCGTGGCGAGCGTGCTGACTTCACGGATGCGCCGCGCACTGGTGACCGGCAGGGCAAGAATCACTTCCGTCACCCCATATTTCTCACTGAGTTGTCCCATGTGCTCAGGGGAGCCAATCACCGGCACGCCGTGAATATTAAGTCGGTGCTTGCTCACGTCGTCGTCTAAAAAGCAAATCAGTTCGAGTCCATGGCCGCGGCGCGACATCAAGTCAGCGGCGAGCTGCGCCCCTACCTGGCCGGCGCCCACGATGGCGATGCGTTCGACAACCCCAGCACGGCCAACGGCCTTGGACCAAAATCGTTCGCGGAGCGCACGAATGGAAACGCGAAACCCGACGAAGAGAATCAGCGATAGGTTGAAGTCCACCAATGTCACGCCCCGGGGAATACCGACGGCATAACCTGCGGTGCCTCCAATGATCCCGGGCAGGATTAGGGCTAGCGCCGTGGCGACACCCAAGGCCAGGGCCATCCTCAGGGCATCCGGAAGCCGGAAATAATAGAACACTCCGCGGAACTGCCCAAAGGCTCCGAGGAGTAGGACTTTTAGT
>Ga0194048_10002013_pt1 | contig 10118 bp, 8 predicted proteins | sample JunL225m_MetaG_FD_161685 | JGI IMG/M metagenome (GOLD analysis project Ga0194048, IMG submission 161685) | Anoxic zone freshwater microbial communities from boreal shield lake in IISD Experimental Lakes Area, Ontario, Canada - Jun2016-L222-5m | ecosystem: Environmental > Aquatic > Freshwater >... | reverse complement strand
TGCCGCGATCGATCGTGCGCGCGAATGAACATGTGCCTCGACGCATGGGCGGTCATCGCATGGCTTGAGGATTCAGCCACCGCCCCGCATCTGGAAGCCCACCTCGGTACGGGCCGGTCGTGCATGAGCTGGGTGAACGCCGGCGAGGTGCACTGCGTCGTCGCCCGTCGCGCATCACCGCAGGCGGCCGATCAGGTCATCTCCCAGTTGGGTGCCGACGTCGACCTGATGGACGCCACCGGCCCGCGCACCATTGCCGCCGCTGGCATCAAAGCCATTCACCGAATGTCGTACGCCGACTGCTTCGCGGTGGCCACGGCGCTGGAGTTCCGCGTGCCGCTCGTCACGAGCGACCCGGAGATCATCTGCGCCAACGTTCCGGGGCTCGAGGTAATCGACCTGCGCGGCGCGTCGCCAGTCGCAAGGCCCACCCATGGGCTTGGCACGCAGGTCGCACCGCCGCCCGCAGCCAGAGCGCGGCCCACCCCGCCGTGACACTGGCCCGGAGCTAGACCCCGATGTCGGAGGCGGCCCGCCCGAGAAATGCCTCGACCGTGCGCAGATACTCGGGGACTGCAAGCAGGAATGAGTCATGCCCCCAGGGCGACTCGATCTCGCGGAAGGTCACCGGCACCCGCCAACTCTGCAGGTGACGGACGATCTCGCGTGAGTGCTCGGTGTCAAAGCGCCAGTCGGAATCAAACGACACCACCAGAAACCGCGTGCCCGACTTCTCCAGCATCGCGCCCACCGCAGCCGGGTCGGCAAATACGTCGAAGTAGTCCATGACCCGGGTCATATACAGGTAGGTGTTGGCATCAAACCGCTTGAGAAATGCCTCGCCCTGATGCTGCAGATACGACTCCACCTGGAAGTCGACGTCAAAGGCGAAACGGGGCTCCTCACCATGCTGCAGGCGGCGCCCGAACTTCTCGCGCATCGAGGCCTCCGACAGATACGTGATGTGGGCCATCATCCGCGCGATGGTGAGCCCGGTGTCGGGTGATCGCCCGGTGCCGTAGTAGTCGCCGTTCTGGAAGTCGGGGTCGCGCATGATGGCTTCGCGGGCCACCGCGCTGAACGCGATGTTCTGGGCCGAGAGCCGTGACGACGCACACACCACCACGGCTGCGGAGATGTCATCGGGGTAATCGATGGCCCACTGCAGTACCTGCATGCCACCCAGCGATCCGCCGATTGCACCCGCCAGGTGCCCGATGCCGAAATGCGCCAGCAGGGCCCGGTGCACGCTCACCAGGTCGCGAACGGTGAACAGCGGAAACCCGAGCCCATAGGCGCGCCCAGTCGCAGGATCTTCCGACCCCGGTCCGGTGGTGCCCTGGCATCCCCCGAGCAGGTTGGAGCAGATGACGAAGAACCGATCGGTGTCCACGGGGCGCCCCGGGCCGATCATGGTGTCCCACCAGCCCCGCCGTTCGGGGTCGCCGTGGTGGCCGGCGGCGTGCGCATCACCCGTGAGGGCATGGCACACGTAGATCGCATTGCTTTTGTCGGCGTTCAGGGTTCCGTACGTCTCGTACGCAACCTCCACCGGGCCGATCGTGGCGCCCGACTCCAGCACCAGCGGGTCGTCCTGCGTAAACAGAACGACCCGCTGGGTCTCGGCCAGGCCAAGGCCCTCCGAGGATGTGCTGGTCGTCAGGTGGTCACTTCCATCAGGCGGTTGCCTTCGACAGCGCCTGGTCAAGATCCTTGATGAGGTCGGCGACGTTCTCGATACCGACCGACAGACGGACCATGTCGGGCGTCACGCCAGCCGAGACCAGCTCTTCGTCGTTCAGCTGCGAATGCGTGGTCGTGGCCGGGTGAATGACCAACGACTTTGCGTCGCCGATGTTGGCCAGGTGACTGAACAGCTCGAGCGACGAGACAAACGCCTGCCCGGCCTCGCGGCCACCCTTGATGCCGAAGGTGAGGATTGCGCCAAAGCCGCCATCCAGGGTCTTCGTGGCCTGGTCGTGGAACTTCGATGACGCAAGCCCCGGGTAGTTGACCCACTCCACCGACGGGTGCGCCTCGAGGTGCTTGGCAAGGGCCATGGCGTTGCTGCAGTGACGCTCCATGCGCAGGTGCAGCGTCTCCACGCCCTGAAGGATGAGGAAGGCGTTAAACGGCGACAGCGCCGCGCCGATGTTGCGAAGCAGCACCGTGCGGACGCGACCGATGTAGGCCGCGGGCCCGAGGGCATCGCTCCACACCACGCCGTGGTAGCTCGGATCGGGCTTGGTGAGCCCCGGGAAGCGGTCGCTGTTGGCCACCCAGTCAAAGTTGCCCGAATCGACCACGATGCCACCGATCGAGGTGCCATGGCCACCGATGAACTTGGTGAGCGAATGCACCACGATGTCGGCGCCGTGCTCAAACGGACGGCACAGGATGGGAGTGGCCACCGTGTTGTCCACGATGAGCGGCACGCCCACGGCGTGCGCGGCGTCGGCCCAGGCGCGAAGGTCAACCACGTTCAGCGACGGGTTGCCGAGCGACTCCACGAACACCGCACGGGTGTTCTCGTCGGCCAGTTCGGCGATCGACTCGGGGTCGTTGCCCTTGGTGAAGCGCACTTCGATGCCGAACTGCGGCAACGTGTGGGCGAACAGGTTGTAGGTACCCCCGTACAGCTGCGGCTCGGCGATGATGTTGTCGCCGGCGCGGCACACGTTGAGCACCGAGTTGGTGACCGCGGCCTGACCGGATGCCAGGGCGCAGGCGGCGATGCCGCCCTCCAGCTGGGCGATGCGCTGCTCAAGCACATCCCAGGTGGGGTTCATGATTCGGGTGTAGATGTTGCCCGGCTCGGCGAGCGCGAACAGGTTCGCGGCGTGCTGGGCATCGTTGAAGACGAACGAGGTCGTCTGGTAGATCGGCACGGCCCGTGCATTGGTGGTCGGGTCGGGCACCTGACCGCCGTGAAGGGCGATGGTGTCGCGGTGCTGCTCGCTCATGAAGTGGTCTCCCCCGTGGGATGTCGCGGTTACTGCCGCTCTGCGACCCTCGGGGCCTGCGGCAATACTCATAATAACCTATATGGATTCGGGTATTTCAGTCCGCGTGTTTCACGGAGCTATTGGCGAACTGGAAATATCCCCTGAATGGCGATCAAGAAGTTGAGCGTCAGTGACGGCGGCATAACGGACATGGGCTGGCCCTGACCGGCAATACCCGAGGGCATCGGACTGACCGCACCAGATCCGGCCGCAGCCATGGTGCTCCCGCTGCCCGACGCCGACCCGCCGAGGGCCACCAGGTGCTCGTGCGGCGGAAGGTGGGCGGCCGTGAGGGTCACTTGCTCAGCGCCCTGACTCAGATACATCTCACGAGGGCTGAGCCCGGGGCCAGCCCCCTGCCCCATGGGCATTCTCCCGCGAAGGTCCGGCAACGCAAATGTGCCCGGGTAATTGCCCCCGGAGTAGAAGGGCCCGAACACTGCGAACAACGCCTGGTTCTGGTTCACCGGCACCGTTGATCCGTCGCACGTCGCCCAGTATGGCGGAGCATATTGGAAGCCCATCATTTGGATTGATCCCAGGAACGTTTCCATTTCAGGCCACCGCCTTGCGGTAGTACGCGCGGTTGATAATTGCTTCGAATATGGGCGTGTCGGTGGTGCGGATGACCGGCACCACGAACAGGTCGAACTGCTTGCCGTTCACCGATACCGGGTACGTACCCTGCGGAAGGTTCGTCCCCTTCGCGCCAGTCATCGTGACCCTGAACGCGTTGTGCCACAGCGACGACCCACTCTTCGCGCCCTCGGCCACGCCAAGCGGCTCGATGGTGCTGATGGTCAGCGTTACACGCTCGCCATCCTGCGTGGTCACCACCACCTTGGCGCCCTTGGTGTTCTCAAAGTTTCCGCGCTGATAGTGCCGGTGCGGTGCGCGGGCGGGGTGCGGCTTGGGGTGTGGCGAGCGCAACCATGGTGGCGTATCGGCGGGGCTCGCGGCGGGTGCAGCATTGGCCGACCCGGCGACGCCGAGTAGGCCCGCTCCGATGGTCGCTCCGGCAGCACCGGTGAGGAATGTACGACGCGATGTCGTCGCGCCCTGTCCATCGTCGCTCATGGGGGTCTCCTGAGGATGGTCTGCGTTTTGGTGGTAGGCACCGTACTTTCTGCCCGATAGTCTTGCCCGATGGAGAGCGCACAGGAATGGGTCCGCGAGGCCATCGACTGGATCGTGCTGATCATCGAGTCGGCGGGCGCGCTCATCATCGCCGTCGGCGCGGTGCTGGCATTCATCATGGTCATCCGCGCCTTTCGGCATGCGCTGCGGCCCGACGCCTTCACGCTGGCACGACTCACCCTCGGCTCGTATCTGGTGCTGGGGCTTGAGTTCCAGCTGGCGGCTGACGTGCTGAAGACGGCCGTGGCCCCCAGCTTTACCGAGATCGGCCAATTGGCCGCGATCGCCGGCATCAGAACGGTGCTGAACTACTTCCTTGAGAAGGAGATCGCGAAGGAGAAGGCCGAGTTGGGCGACTCCATGCCGGGTCTGCCCACCATCAGGCACTAGTCAGATGCTGCCCCGGCAGGAGGTCATCGCCTTCGCCGCCTTCCCCGTGCTGGTGCTGATGGGGCTCGCCGTGGGCGTGTCCCTCGCCGCGGTTGGCCGGTGGCGCGATGGCATCTCATTCGGCCTCATGTTCTGGGTGGGAGCCGGGCTCCTCAACCTGGCTATCGCATCGACGTGGGCGGCCATCGCGACTTCGGTCTTCATCATCGCCCTGCGCCACCTTCTGGTTCCCGCACTGAAGATGAGCGCCCCGAAGTAGCACTGATCGGCGGGCAGATGAACCCCGGTATCCGGATTTCACCACCGGCATCATTCTGGGCCAGGGCCTAATATTCACTCCGTGAATCCCCTCGCCGCTCTTCGCCGATCGCTGGCCGTGGTCGCAGCCTTTCTGTGCGTCCTCCCCCTGACCGCAGCAAATGCGGCCGAGCGGCCGTTCTCGCTGCGGTACTCCAACAACGTGAACGGCCAGATCATCGTGGCTGCCAACACGTCGATGCAGTGCCCCACCGACACCGTCGACCCGCTCATGAACTCGGGCTGCACGGGCGCGCGCGCCGGATCCAACGCGCGTAACAACAACTCGTTCGACATGCAGTGGCTCGATACAGACTCCGACCCATCCACCTTCTCGTCGTCGTCCGCCACGCTCGCGCTGAACGCGGTCGGCCACGTGCTGTTCGCCGGGCTCTACTGGACAGGGCTGCAGAAGAAGGCTGAGGCCATCACCGGTGCCAACGGGTTCAAGGCCGTACCGCAGAACCCGCCCGATGCCGGCGCCATCAACAAAGTCAAGTTCAAGACTCCTCGTGCCAGCGGGTACACCTCGATCACGGCCTCCCAGGTGGACACCGCATCAATCGCCGTGAGTTCCGGATACACCGCATTCGCCGACGTCACCGATCTGGTGTCTGCGGCCGGCTTCGGCACGTACACGATCGCCGACATCCAGACCGGCACAGGTGGCAACTCGTTTGGCGGATGGTCGCTCGTGGTGGCCTACTCCGACCCGGGGCAGCCCCTTCGCAACCTTTCGGTGTTCGACGGCCTGAAGGTGGTCAGTGGTACCTCGTCTGTCGACATTCCGCTGTCCGGTTTTAAGACGCCGTCCACCGGGCAGGTGAAGACCACCATCGGTGTGGTGGCAGCAGAGGGTGACGCCGGCGCCACCGGTGACTACCTCACGCTCAACGACGTGGTGCTTGCCGATGCGGTGCACCCCGCCAACAACACCGAGAACGCCACCATCGCCAACCGTGGCGCGCTGGTAACGAGCAAGACCCCGAACTGGGCCAACCAGCTGGGGTACGACTCCAGCCTGTTCCAGGCCGACGGATTTCTGCCCAACGGCGCAACAACCGCGATGTTCCGGGCAAAGACCAGCGGCGATACCTACGCCCCGCAAGCCATCACCTTCGCCACCGAACTGTTCTCTCCCAATGTCACCCTCACCAAGACGTCCCCGTCAGGGCAGGACTTCCCAGGTGCCAGCAAGACCTACACCATCACCGCCACCAACAGGGGTGCGGGTAATGCCGAGGGCGTGGTTCTGCGCGACGTCCTGCCCCCCGGAGTCACCTACGTGTCGGGGCCCACCGTCACGGTGGGTGCGGGCAGCGCCACATATAACGCCGTCACCAACACTGTTGAGGGGCGGCTCGGTACAGGCGACACGGCCAACTCCGGCGGCATCTTGGCTCCGAACGAATCGGTGTCCCTCACGTTCGTGGTCACCGTCGACGGCGACCAGCCGCTTGGCAACGTCATCAGCAACTCAGCCACCCTGTCATTTATGGCAGCCGACCTCGGTCTTCCAATCTCGGTAGTGGCCAACGACGACACCACGGTGCGCTACCCCGACCCGGGCGTCACGAAGACCCTCGTCAGCCAGGTGGGCACCCGGTACACCTTTCAGCTGCTGGTCACCAATGAAGGATCTATCGGCACCACCGGCAACACCATAGTGACGGACACCCTCGGTAGCTCCGCGACAAACCTGAGCATTGTCGACTCCGGAAACGGATGGTCATGTTCCGGCAGTCCAACCGTATTTTCCTGTACGAGCACGAGTCCGGGCCCTCTGGCCCCAGGAGCGTCATATCCGCCACTGCTCGTCGCTGCCACCTTCGCGCCCGGCACCACGGTGACCAACAGCGCAGTCATATTTTCGGGCAGCGGCAGCGAGCCAACCGCGACTGGCACCCCTGCCGCGCTCAATAACACGTCGACCGCAAATGCGGGGCAGAGCCCCAGCGCGACGCTCGTCATCAACAAGTCGGCGCCCGACGACACCGTGAGTATCGGCACGCCCGCGGTCTTTCAGATAGAGGTGCGCAACACGGGACCGGATGCCGCTACTGGCGCTACGTTGGTGGACACCCTGCCTGCTGGGCTCACCTACACCTACGCCACCATCTCCCAGGGCACCAACTGCACCAGCACACCCGGTGCGAGTGGTACCACCACTGTCTCGTGCGCGCTCGGCACCATCGAGCCCAACGCCACAGCCACGGTGAAGCTGGAGGCGATGCCGGGTATGTCACTGCTCGGAACCACAGTGGAGAACACCGCCGTCGCACGATCCGAGATCTCCAGCCCGGTCGCAGATTTCGCCGACCTGACGGTGCGGCCGGGGGCTGACCTGTCGCTCACGAAGACCGCCAGCGCGGCGCACGTGGCTCAGGGTGGAGCAATCGTCTACACGCTGGCTGCCACAAACGAGGGCCCGGGCTCCGCCACCCTCATGCAGATCACCGATGATCTGCCGGTGGGCGTCGACTATCTGAGTTCGTCGGCGGATGGCGGCGGTGCGTGCTCGAACGTGGGGGCGACGGTCAGCTGCGTGTGGACCAGCCCGACTCCCAGTGGTACCACTCGTGGTGTCACCATCAATGCCGCGGCGAAGGCGTCGTGGGTGGGGCTCACCGATGCCGATCGCAATGCGGTGAATACAGCGACGACATCGTCCCTCACCGACGATCCCAACCCTTCGAACAATGCCGCGAGCGCAACCGTGGTTGTGACCGATGCGGCCGATCTGCAGGTGTCAGCATCTGGCCCCAGCACATTGGCGGCGGGCGGCACCGGCCAGATCTCGTTCATCACGACAAACGGCGGCCCCTCCACGGCAACCGACGCCGTGCTGGACGTCACGATCCCCACCGGACTGGCTCCCGTCTCAGCACCCGCCGGTTGCACCATCTCCGGCCAGTCGGTGTCATGCGCGCTCGGCGACATGGCGAGTGGCACCAGCACCACCACTGCCATTGAGGTGCAGGTCGCCCCCGGCCTGAGCGAGGCGCCCTCCACCGCCAGCGCAACGGCGTCGTCGGTGACCCCTGATCACATCGCCGCGAACAACACGGACATCGCCCCGATCATGCTGGGGCCGGTTGCCGATCTGTCCATCACCAAGACCGCACAATCGGCCACAGCCACAGCGGGTGGCACCATCGACTACGTCATCGACGTCGCCAATGGCGGTCCCGCCACCTCAACAGGATCGGTCGTCACCGATGTGCTGCCGGCTGGTCTTACACCCGTAAGTCTGTCGAGCAGCATCCCGGATGCCTGCGCCATCAGCGGACAGACGGTCACGTGCCAGGCCGGCGAGATCGTTCCGGATGAAGGTTTTCAGGTGTTGATCGTTGCTCAGGTCGATTCCGGGTGGGCAGGGGCGATCATCACCAACACCGCCACCCTCACCCCGGGTGCGCAGACCGACCAGAACGCAGCCAATAACACCAGCAGCGCCACCATCACGGTGAACCCGGGTTCGACCGCCGCCGACCTGAAGGTGACCAAGAAGGCCAGCGCGAAGACGGTGAAGCCGGGGGGCACGCTGGGATACACCATCGTCGTGACCAACCAGGGCGGCTCGGTGGCCACCTCGGCCAGCGTCACTGACACCCTGCCGGTGGGCCTCACCCCCACCACTGCCACCTTCAACGGCACTGCCTGCACCATCGCCGGCCGCAAGATCACCTGCACGCTTGGCCAGATGATCGTCGGCGCGTCCACCACGGTGAAGATCTCGGCCAAGGTGGGGAAGGACCGGGCCGGGGAGACCCTCATCAACACCGCGACAGCCTCCACCGGTTCGCAGACCGATTCCAATCCGGCAAACAACACGGCGAGCGCACGCACGACGGTGACCACCAGCGCCGCCACGCGCGCCAGGCTGGGCATCACCACGCGCGTGGGACCGGCCACGGCGCGCCCCGGTCAGTCGGTGCTGGTATCGAGCACCGTTCGCACGCTGTCCGATTACCCGGCCAACACCGTTCGCATCTGCATCTCCATCCCCACGGGACTCACGTACACATCATCAAGCGGCACGCGCCATGGTGCGACGGTGTGCTGGACCAAGACGCAAATGCGGAAGGGCACTCCGGTGACCGTGAGCTACCGGGCCCGGGCCAGGACGATTGGCACGGTCACGGCCCTCGGCACAGCGGTGGCGGGGAATGCGGCCAGGGTGAGCGCCCGGGCAACCCTCCCCATCCCAGGCGTCACGGGCTGATTCACCGATAGCGGCGGGGCTCCGGCGACCGCTCGGCGGCACGTAGGAACCCCTTCGGCAGCCCGCGGGGGCACTCGCAAGGTGCACCGATACGCCACCTTGCATGCTCAACGGTTGATGGAGGCCCCCCGAATGCCCGGCCGCTCCCCACGGTGACGCCCATCAACGAAGTGCCCGTGCTCACCCTCATCCGCGTCGCTCAGTTGGCGGCGCTGAGGTCGTACTGCTGACCGATGCCCCTGCTGCCACTACGACCCCGCGTACCGGGGTGCGGACGGCAGCGACATGAGGGGATCCGCGAGCGCACCCGCGGCGGCGGCAGGCATGTGCCGTGGTGACGCGCGGGGGTGGGGTTTGACCTCGGCGGAGCGGTGGCAATGCATCAAAGGGGAGTCCGACCGGCAGCCCCAGCGAAAGGGCCAGCACGCCACGCCAGATCCGGAGCGGTTCGTGCGAGTGCTCGGCAGCAGAGATGAGATCGCCGGGGGCCGCCTTTGCATTGGCGGCACCGGGCGAAAACGACGAAGGGCGGACCCGAGGGCCCGCCCTTCGTACAGCGCGTGATGCGCCGAGTCGTTGGACTCGGCTTACATCATCCCGCCGCCCATGCCCATGCCGCCAAGGTTCGGCGACTGCATGCCACCCATCGGACCCTCAGAGTCCGGCTTGTGCACAACGATGCACTCAGTGGTGATGATGTTCTTCGCGATCGAAGCTGCGTTCTGCAGCGCCGAGCGCGTCACCATTGCCGGGTCGATGATGCCCTTGGCGACCAGGTCGATGTACTCACCCGTGTCGACGTTCAGGCCCATGCCCTCCTTGAGCTCCCGCACCTTGCCCACGACGATCGAGCCCTCGAGCCCGGCGTTGTTGGCGAGCTGACGGAGCGGCTCCTCGAGCGCGCGACGCACGATCTCGATGCCCGTTGCCTCGTCACCCTTGGCCTTGAGCTTCGCAAGCGAAGGCTCGGCGTTGATGAGCGCGACACCGCCACCCGGCACGATGCCCTCCTCGAGGGCGGCGCGGGTTGCCTGGAGTGCGTCCTCCACGCGGTGCTTCTTCTC
>Ga0194048_10002012_pt1 | contig 10120 bp, 7 predicted proteins | sample JunL225m_MetaG_FD_161685 | JGI IMG/M metagenome (GOLD analysis project Ga0194048, IMG submission 161685) | Anoxic zone freshwater microbial communities from boreal shield lake in IISD Experimental Lakes Area, Ontario, Canada - Jun2016-L222-5m | ecosystem: Environmental > Aquatic > Freshwater >... | reverse complement strand
TTGCTTCACCACGGTTCCTGGCGGCACCTCATTGGTCTTGGATTTGGTGACCAATACGCGGAACCCGGAGGACTCCAACTCAGCGGTGGCATCGGCCTGCGTTGCTCCGCGAACATCGGGAACCACGACCGCGCCACTGGAGATGGTGACGTTGACGACAGATCCGGAATCAACACTGGTGCCTTCAGCTGGATCCGAATCCAACACTTGATTAACCGGCGCATCGGATTCGAGCAAGGTCTTCGTGCCCAGCTTGAGACCAGCTTCGCTCAACAGGCGTGAAGCCTCATCGAGAGAAAGGTTCTTGATGGCCGGAACGATGGCTTTAGCTGGACCAGTTGAGATGGTCACATCAATGGCCGAGCCTGCCTTGGCCTCAGCTCCGATAGCAGGGGTTTGACTAATAATGGTTTGTGGAACGGCATCCGATGGCGCTTCCGTTACGGTGCCCAACTGCAATTTCGCGTCCTTCAACAGCACGGTGGCTTGGGCCACCGTTTGGCCTGTGAGGTCAGGGACCGGATAGGTCACCGTGTTCACCAGGAGCGGTCTGATCAGGAAGAAGCCCAGTACAAGTGCACCGACAACACCAAGACCAATGGCGACATAGCCCAACCTCTTACGCCGATCGCGCTTGTCCACGTCGTACGTAGCTAGCGGAGCCACAGCAGTGGTTTGTTCCATCACCGGCGTGGCGCGAACGGGTTCGCCATCAACGGCGCGCAAGACATCAGAACGCATTTCGCCAGCGGTTTGGTACCTGTTTTCTGGATTCTTGGACATGGCCTTGAGCACCACTGCGTCCGCGGGTGCCGAGACTTCAGGATCGATTTGCGACGGCGGGATGGGGTTTTCGCGCACGTGTTGGTAAACCACCGATGCTGTGGTGTCACCAACAAAGGGTGGACGCGAGGTGAGGAGTTCATACAACAAGCAGCCGGTGGCGTACACATCCGAGCGGGCGTCCGCAGTTTCACCGCGACCTTGTTCGGGTGACAGGTACTGCGCTGTTCCCATGACGGTGGAGGCTTGCGTCATGGTGGCTTGAGCGTCATCGAGGGCGCGGGCGATACCAAAGTCCATGACTTTGACTTCCCCAGTTCGCGTCAACATGATGTTGGCGGGCTTGATGTCGCGGTGAATGATGCCTTGCTGATGGCTGTATTCCAGTGCCCCTAAAACGCCAGCGGTGATTTCGAGCGCGCGCTGGGGCAGGAGGCGACGACCGGTCAAAAGGAGGTCTTTCAAGGTGGTGCCATCGACGTACTCCATCACGATGTACGGGATGGTGGTGTCACCTTCCATCTGCGAGCCGGTATCAAAAACTGCGACGACGTTGGGATGGTTCATCCCGGCACAGGCTTGAGCTTCGCGAGCAAACCGACGTTCGAACGAAGGGTCGCGGGCCAGATCAGTACGCAAAATCTTGACGGCAACGTTGCGTCCAAGGCGTAGGTCGCGAGCGCGATAAACCTCAGCCATGCCGCCCTGGCCCAAGAGTTCAGCCAGTTCATAGCGATCCCCGAGCACCTTGCTGTTGACCATTGCGTGCAGATCCTTCCGATTGTTGTGCTCAGCCTCTCACTGGTTGAGCACTGCTTCCATCACGGCTCGCGCGATTGGTGCTGCTAAGCGCCCACCGCTGATTTCGGTTGAGCCATCGCCGTCTTCAATGATGACTGCGACAGCGACTTTTGGGTTTTTGGCAGGCGCGAACGAAACGAACCATGCGTGTGGTGGTTTGCCGTTGCCTTGCTGTGCCGTTCCGGTCTTTCCCGCGACTTGTATGCCTGGAATGGCTGCTCGCCGACCGGTTCCGCTCTTGACGACGGTGACCATCATGTCCCGCAATTGCGCCGCAACATCGGCGCTAACAGCCTGGCTGAACACGGTAGGGGTGGTGGCATCCAGCACCGCGAGGTCCGGGCCACGGGTTTGTGCCACTAGGTATGGCTTCATGACCACGCCCTGATTGCCAATGCCGGCGGCCACAAGGGCCATTTGGAGCACCGTTGAGCGAACATCAAATTGCCCGATCGCAGAAAGTGCTGTCTGTGGTCGGTCGATATCGCGCGGGTACACACTCGTTGCCGAAGACAAGGGAATGTCAAACGATTGATTGAAACCGAACTTTTCGGCTTGATCGGCAATGACATCGTTACCGATCACGAGTCCAAGGTTTGCCAGTGCGGTATTGCACGAAATGCGAATGGCATTTTCTAGTGTGGTTTTGTTGTTAGTGCCACACGCTTTCCCATTTTGGTTAGGCAGACGATTGTTCGACAGCGGAAGCTTCAGTGATGCCGGCCCGTAGATGGAAGATTTCTTGGTGTACTTGCCCGTAGATAGGGCGGCTGCTGCTGTGACCAGCTTGAAGGTTGAACCAGGCGGATAGACCTGGGCAATGGAGCGATTCAGAAGCGGGCTGTCTTCGTCGTTTTGCAGTTTCGACCAAGCTTCGCGTTCGGTAGCCACGTTAGGCGAGGCCAACTGATTGGGATCAAAGGTGGGAGACGACACCATGGCCAAAATCGCCCCTGTGCTCGGATCAATCGCGACTACTGCGCCCCGTCGCCCCTTGAGTTGGCGTAAGGCGGTGCGTTGAGCATCGGGAAGCAGCGTGGTTTGCACGCTGCCACCCTTAGGCGCTTGACCAGCCAGCAATTGACTTAAGCGATCCACCAGTAGCCGGTCATCGGTGCCAGACAAAATCGAGTTTTCTACCCGCTCCAAGCCGCTTGCTCCGTAGAGCAAGGAGTAGTAGCCAGTGGTGTGCGCATAGAGCGAGCCCTCGGGATACGTGCGCGCGTAAGAGAACTGACCTTGGGTGGGTTTGGAAGTCGCGATTGATTTGGCACCCACGGTAATCGGGCCGCGCTGACGGTCGTATTCACCCAAGACGGTGCGTGAGTTGCCGGGCTTTTGTCTCAAGGCGTTGGCGTTGAACACTTGAAGGTAGGTGATGTTAATGAGAAGCGCGATTAAAAGGACCGCGGCGAATCCACTGAGTTTGCGCAGCGGGTTGTTCATAGTTGCACCACTTGGGTCAGTGCTTCATCACGCGATGGGCGAACCGGTGGCGCGGGTTTACGCGCACCATCGCTGATACGCACGAGTAAAGCAATGATGATCCAGTTGGCCACTAGGGATGAACCGCCATAGGACAGGAAAGGCGTGGTGAGTCCGGTCAACGGGATGAGTCGAGTCACGCCGCCAACCACGATGAACACTTGAAGGACGATGACGATTGACAATCCCCCGGCTAGCAAAGTGCCAAAGGCGTCGCGTGCTGAAACAGCGATACGAAAGCCACGTTGGGCGAGTACGGCGTAGATCATCAAAATGACAATCAACCCGGCCAGGCCTAGCTCTTCGCCTGCTGTGGCCATGATGAAGTCGGTTTTGGCAAAGGGCACGAATTGGGGATTGCCCAGGCCGAGCCCCGTCCCGAGAACTCCACCGGCAGCGAGACCAAACAGCGATTGAACGATTTGGAATGCCGTGCCGTTGGGATCGCTAAAGGGATGAAGCCAGACATCAAAGCGCTGTTGGACGTGGCCAAACGCGAAATAGGCCAAGCCAGCGCCGGCAACAAACAAGATGCTGCCCAACAGCAACCACGAGCGACGCTCGGTGGCGACATAAAGTAACAGGATGAACAGACCAAAGAACAACAGCGCCGTACCTAAGTCGCGTTGAAAAACCAAGACACCCATGCTGGCCACCCAGGCAATGAGCAGCGGTCCAAGATCGCGGCCACGAGGAAGGTCAACGCCCAGGACTCGACTGCGGGCTGTGGCCAGAGCATCGCGTTTGACCACGAGGTAACCAGCAAGAAAAACGATCAGACAGAGCTTGGCCATTTCCGCTGGTTGGAATGACAGCGGTCCAACGCGCAACCACAGTCGCGCGCCATTAATCGAGGTGCCGATAAAGGGTAGGAGGGGAAGGATTAACAGCGTGACGCCAAGCACCAACGCGGTGTACGTAAAGCGTTGGAGGATGCGGTGATCACGCAGGATCACCAGGACCGCAACAAACAAGATGATGCCCACGGCTGTCCAGGTCAGTTGGGCGATCGCGTCGGCCCGCGGAATGGAGCGGCCAGCACGTTCAGCGCGCGCGGCATCGGCAAGGTCGAGGCGATGGATCAGGACTAATCCGATGAGGTTCAGGAACGCGGCCAGCGGAAGAAGCAAGGGATCGGCGTAGGGAGCGAGCGTGCGAATAGCCAGGTGCGCCGTGAGGAACAGTGCACTACATACGCCAACGACTAACCACAAATCCGTCGGCATCGCGTTGGTGTAGCCCAGACTTGCGGCGATGTAACCCGCAGTGGAAATAGCAATCGCGAGAACTAAGAGAAACAGTTCAGCAAATCGACGTTGCTTGATGTTGGTGGGTGCGACGGTTACTGGGTTAGTCACCGGAACTCATCCCGTGATCGTGTTCGTGGGAGTGGGAGTGACAAATCGAGGAGTCAATGTTGGTGCCGGGATGGGTTGCGAGGTGGGGCACCCCGGAGGAGGAGTCGCGACGGCACAACTTGCAGCCTCTCCACGAAGCCGTTCCACAATGGCGCGGGCATCGGAAAGGTCGGTTGCCGCAATACCAGCGAGGACTTGTCCTTGCGTTAGTTCAGGCAGCGAAGGTGTGGAAATACCTGATAGTTCAACGGCGGTTGACAGTTTGAGCCAGGCAACTTGTTGGTTGACGCCTTGATAGATGGCCACCGTGTTGGCTTCATTGGCGACGAAGTACTGCTTGCTAATCCACTGGGAAGTGAAAACACCCGCAAGAATGAAGAGGACGAGTACCCCAGCCGCGATGAGCCCGCGTCGAATCCAGCGCGTTTGCCGCGCTCGGCGTTCGTAGCCTTCGGTGGCTTCCGTTCGCTCAAGTGCGCGGGCTCGATCGGTATCTGCTCCGCCCAGTTGCTGGCGTGCCTTGGCCGCTGGCGTGGAGTCCACGATGGTTGCAGCGCGTTCAGCAAGTTCGGGTTCGCCGGCTGCTCCCACGACAACGGGTTGGGTATTAGGCCGGGCCTCGGAGGCGACTGCATCGGCGATCACCACGGTGATGTTGTCTGGCCCGCCGGCTCGTTTGGCTAGTGCAATCAGGCGTTGGGCCGCATCGGAAGGTTCACCGCTTGCGAGTTCCTCGGCCATCGTTGCTTCACTGACGACACCGCTCAGGCCATCACTACACACCATGAAGCGATCTCCTGCTCGCACTTCACGAACCGAAAGATCAGGTTGCGAAGGATTGCGACCATCGAGGGCTTGCATCAATAGTGAACGGCGCGGGTGGGATTCGGCTTCTTCGGCTGAGATCTCACCCTTATCGACCAAGGTTTGAACGTAGGTGTGGTCATGCGTTAGGCGCAGTAAGTCACCGCCCCTGAGCAGGTAGGCGCGGGAATCCCCGACGTGAACCAGGCCCACCCGTGAACCGGACCACAACAATGCCGTCAGTGTGGTGCCCATTCCGTCTAACTCGTGATCGGCATTGATCGAACTGGTGAGTAGCGACTCGGCTCGTGCAACGGAAGCGGCCAAAGCATCAAGAAGGTCGCCGCCCAAGTCGTCATCATCGAGAGCAGCCAGAGAGGAAACGACAATCGACGAAGCGACTTCACCCGCCGCAGCGCCACCCATGCCGTCCGCTACGACCAATAGACGTGGTCCGGCATACCCGGAGTCCTCGTTGCCGGTTCGTACTAAGCCGATATCTGAGTGGGCTGCATAACGCAGTGAGAGAGGCATGCCTATCGCCTCAATTCAAGGACGGTCTTGCCAATGCGAATCGGCACACCCAGTCCAGCCAGGACTGGTCCGGTCACGCGCTGGCGGTCGAGGTAGGTCCCATTGGTTGAACCCAGGTCTTCCACACTCCAGCGTCCCCGTGCATCGGGGGCGATGCGCGCGTGACGATGCGATACGTAGTCATCGTCGAGGACGATGGTCGAATCGGGAGCGCGTCCAATCGTGACGGGTTGGTCGCTCAATGGAACGCTGGTGCCCGACAGCACGCCTTCAGTGATGACCAGTTTTCGCGGCGACTTTCCGTTCTTACCGACGGAACGCGCATCGGGTGCGCGATTAGATTGAGGTCGGATCGGTCCTCGCGCCCCCATCGTGGGAGCTCGAAGGTCACTGCGCAACACACTGAGTGCAAAAAAGACAAAGACCCACAACAGCCCGAGAAATGCGAGCCTGATGAGGGTGAGGGTCAGGGTGGACACTTAACCGCTCCGGAACACCATGAGAGTCGAACCCATGCGAATCTCATCGCCATCGGCCAGGGCGCGTTCGCCGATGCGCTCACCAGCAACCAAGGTTCCGTTGGTTGAAGCGAGATCAATGATGGAAAAACCTGATTCGCTGTACCGGATCTCTGCATGGTGGCGGGAGATCCCTGGATCATCAATGCGAATACCAGCATCGGATCCACGTCCGATGGTCACCACAGATGCGGTCAAGGGAAACCCAGTGTCATTGATGACCAAACGCGCATTGGCGGCTGGCGCGGGTACCGGTGGGGATGCCGGTTGTGGTGACGCGGCCGGTTCGGCAATGAGAGGTTGGCGAACCTGTGGTTGGGCCACCACCCCAGCCTGGGAGGCGCTAGAGACACGAAAGAGGCCGGTGCCCAGGTCAGCCACCCGAACCATGGTGACTTCCACCGGACCAATCAAGGTGTATCCCTGAGCCTGTGCGTGTTCGGTGACCATGGCCGCGAATTCGGCATTGAGGGCCTGGGCGTAAGGGGCCAGCCGCTCGTGGTCGTTGGCACCGAGCTCGACGGTGAATACGTTGGGGGCCATTGTGGACTCTCGGCTGACGACAGCAGCTTGGTCATCGAGTTCGCGCTGCAGGGCAGCAGCCACTTCAACGGGTTGGACTTCGGAGCGAAAAGCACGAGCGAAGGCACCATTAACGAGCTGGTCGAGCCGGCCTTCAAAGCGTTGGAGGACGCCCACAAACCCTCCCGAACTAGTGCCTATCCCCTGCGTGTGCCTGAGGGTTTGATCGTACTGCGAAACCCTGATTCTCTTGCGTGTTAGCCTGTCGGGCGCTCGCGCGAGTGGCGGAATAGGCAGACGCGCTGGATTCAGGTTCCAGTGCCCGAAAGGGTGTGGGGGTTCAACTCCCCCCTCGCGCACCAAGTATGTTCAGCATCACGTCCAATGTCAGGAGAGTTCAATGACCACTGTTGTTTCGGTTCACTCGTTCCGTGGCGGAACAGGCAAGAGCAACACCACCTCGAACCTGGCTGGTCAATTGGCAGCTTCGGGCGCTCGCGTAGCCGTTGTTGACACTGACATCCAAAGCCCGGGCATTCACGTCCTGTTCGGTTTTGAAGACGACTTGACGAAGACCTTGAATGACTATCTGTGGGGAACTATTCCGATCCAGGAAGCCGCACACGACATCACCGATCGCATTGCTGCGACCACGCCGGTTCAAGAAGGCGGTGCCCTTTACCTGGTGCCATCGAGCATGAAGACCGGTGACATTGCTCGCGTTCTTCGCGAGGGCTATGACGTAGGAACGTTGAACGATGGATTCCGCGAATTGGCCAAGGGCTTGAACCTGGATTACTTGCTCATTGACACGCACCCTGGATTGAACGAAGAGACGTTGCTCTCCATCACCATCAGCGATGTCTTGTTGTTGATCTTGCGCCCAGACCGCCAGGACTTCCAAGGCACCGCAGTCACCGTTGACGTTGCTAACAAGTTGGGTGTCCCCAACCTGTTCCTCATCGTGAACAAGGTGCCCTCGGGTATCAGCGCAGCTGACCTTGAGGCCCAAATGCTGGAGGCCTATGGCGAAAAGACCGCTGCGGTCCTGCCACTGTCCGAAGAAGTCGTGCAGAACGCCTCGAAGGGCCTGTTCTCCTTGACGAGCCCAGACAACGCGTGGTCAGAGCAAATTCGCCGCATCGCTGAAACCGTTAAGGGCGTCAACTAACTAGCCTCTAGTTTCTCGGCTTAGAACTTCTTAGCTTAGTTAGTCGAACTTCTTCTTTCGCATTTCCTCCGCCTTGGCGGCGAGGTCTTGGAAGAATTCAGACTCGGTGATTTCGCCGATGTCCTTCGCCAACTTGCTGCGGTCGATAACCACCTTCAAGCTAGCCACTTGCTCACGCAGTTTGCGTTCACGTTCGACCAGGTCAACGCCCATGCGTTGGAAGGCTCGAGCAAGATCGCCGACCTCGTCGGTGCGACTGGCAGCAGCATCCAGGTCGCTCGGATCAAATGTGTTTTCCGACAAATCACGTGCAGCTTTGGTGACGGTTTCCACCGGTCCGGTGATGCGGCGACTAATCAGGATTCCCGCGGTTAGGCCGATGAGCAGCAAGAGGACCTGTAGGAGCGCCTGTTGAATGGCCAAATTCCGCCCTGGGGCCGTGAGGTCCTGTTGCGGAACAGCTGAAACTAAGACCCAGTTCAACGGGTTGTACGAGGAGACGTTGAGTACCCAATTCTGCTTATTCTTGCCTTGCAAGGTCACGCTCTTGTTGAGTTCGATGATGGTGCCGTCTTTCTTGGGCACAGCAGCCTCAATGACCTTGACGGTTTCTTTGCCAGCCGGAGTCTTGGCTAGGTCAGCGAGGTTCTTACCCTTCGGTGCGACGACTACGTTGCCCTTCTTGTCCAAGACGAAGAACAGACCACCACCGTTGAACGTCACAGCACCAAATTGGTCACTGAGCGTTTTACGCACGGCTGCACGGCGGCTTTCCGCCTCGGCCTGAATGTCGTCAATGTAAACGCCGGTACCAACCAACCAGTCCCAAGGCTTGTAGTTGAACACGTAACTAATCTTCGGACTGGGCTTGGCAGCGCCCAACTTGGTGAAGTTGTAGTTGTAGTAACCACTGCCCTTCGCGTCGGTGAGTTTTTGCATCCCGCGAAGAATGTAAGAGCCGTCGGCGTCCTTGAGGTCTCGCAAGTTTTTGCCCTCAAAGCGAGGGTCAGGGTGCGAGATCGCGGTGAGCGCGCGGTTGTAGGTAAAGAAGTAGTACTCATCGCCGTAGCGGATGGTCTTCAAATACAGCAAAGCCTGAGCCTGTGCGTCGGCCAACGAAATTTGGCCAGCCTTCACCGCAGCATTGAGTGCATCGAGGGCGGTGACAACAGCGTTGCTCTGGTCTTTGAGTTGATTCTTTCGGCTGGCAATAGCAGCGTCTTCGTAGGCGATGACGTTCTTGTTGGCAACCGAGATCGTGTCCGTGACGGACTTGTGAACGTTGGTCACTGATTCTGTTGATTGCTTCGAGTAGGTCCGTTGCACGGAGCGAACGGAGAATACGGTGGTCGCGATTGCGGATCCAATAAGCAGGATCGCGATCAGCAAGGCGATGCGGTAGCTCAGCCGAGCCCAGCGCGAGCGATTGGCTTTACGGGTTTCGGTCGTGGCTGGATCAGCAGAAGTCATGGCGTAAGGATAGGGGGATTTCCCGCCACTGTTGGTGTTTAAGGTCGAAAATGTAGGCGAATTAGAAGTCGCCGAGGCGGTCGAGAAGGTCTTTGCTGCCGGCCTTGACCGAGCGCTTTTGAACAACTGCCAGACTTTCGCCATTTTGGCGTAATGCTCCATCGTTGAGGAGCATCGAAACCGCGGAAAGCAGTTGGGCTGAGTCAATGTCGCTCAGTCGCACCTGCAACTCGTCAGGTGTTGCTGATCCATCGCGCAGGATGGAAGCCACAATTCGACGTTCCGTCGGTGTGCGGTCTAGCAAACCAGTGAGACCGGCTGAGATAGCCTCACGACTTAACGAGCGTAGGACGCAATCATCAAGCGCGGATGCGCTTTCGGCGCGACGCTCACCGGTGGTCAGCCGCAGGTCGCCAATGTGATTACCCGGCCCCATGACTGCAACGCGGGTACTGGATCCATCGGGGTTTGCGGTGGAAATTTCAACACGGCCAGCGATGGTGAAGTAGATGCGATCGGCCTCTGCACCTTGGCGGTAGATCGCTTCCCCGGCGGAATAGCGCTCAGTGACGAGTCGAGTGTGCAAACCTTCGAGGTTTTCCTCGGAAATACCAAGGACGCTGAGGTCGACTTCCTCAAAGTTCAGTCGCTGTTCCCATAGTTGCGTGTAAGCG
>Ga0194048_10002011_pt1 | contig 10123 bp, 8 predicted proteins | sample JunL225m_MetaG_FD_161685 | JGI IMG/M metagenome (GOLD analysis project Ga0194048, IMG submission 161685) | Anoxic zone freshwater microbial communities from boreal shield lake in IISD Experimental Lakes Area, Ontario, Canada - Jun2016-L222-5m | ecosystem: Environmental > Aquatic > Freshwater >... | reverse complement strand
TCGGCGCGGATCATGGCGAGCTGGGCGATGATGGCGCGGGTGTCGTTCTTGTCGCCCTTCTCGGTACGGGTCCAGCTGAGATGGAACAGCTTCTCGCGCGTGGCGCGATCCGACAGCGACGTCAGTAACGGCTGCTGGGTGGTGTTCTGCAGCGGCAGGACATATTTGCCATCAAGCTTGCGCCCCTTGGCCGCCTGCGCCGCATTGGCGATTTCCGCATCCGACAAACCTGCCAACTGCGCCTTGTCGCTCACCACCAGCGCACCAGCCTTGGCGCCCGCCACCAGCCTCTGCTGGAAATCGGTTTCCAGGCTGGCGTCCTGCTTGTTGATCTGCTGCAGCCGAGTTTTGTCCTTGTCCGACAGGTTGGCGCCGGCATGGACGAACTGGCGGTAATAAAGCGTCAGCACCTGCAGCGCTTCGGGGTTCAGCTTCAGCGCGGCGCGGCGGTCGTACAGCGTCTTTACCCGCGCGAACAATTTGGGGTTGAGATAGATCGCATCATTGTGCGCCGCCAGCTTGGGCGCCTCGATGGTCTGCACTTTATCAAGCGCGGGATTGGTGTTGGCCTGCACCACGCCGAAGAAGGCGTTGTTGACCCGCTCCAGCATTTTGCCCGACTGCTCCATCGCCACGATGGTGTTGTCGAATGTGGGCGCGTCCTTGTTGCCCGCGATAGCCGCGATCTCGGCCAGCTGCTGCTTCATGCCCGCCTCGAAGGCCGGCTGGTAGTCGCTGTCCTTTATGAGGTCGAAGCGCGGCGCCTGGTAAGGCAAGGTGCTGGGGGCATCGAATGGGCCCGCCAGCGCGGGCACGGCTGCGCCCAGCAACAGAGTGACATATATAATGTTGCGCATAACCGTCCCCGCAAAATAACGGGACGATATTACCCGGCTGGCGGGTGCGCGCTAGATCAAGCCGCCAACGCTGCGGATGGCGGCGGTCGCGACACGGACCTTTTCGCGCACACCCTGGCGCTTGTGTTTGCCCAGGATCAGCACAGCCTTGACGCTGCCCGCATATTCGCCAGGCTGGGCGGCGCGCACGGCCGTGACCTTGGCCACGTCGATCTTCACCGCCGCGCCGTCGGGACGGGTCAGCTTCACCACGTCGGCCGCGCTGGCGACCTTCAGGCTGCGGGTGATGCCGCCGACATAGGCGCGGGTTTCGGCCGGCAGACGGCCACCCTGCGCCACCCGGCCCGGGCCGGCATTGTAGGCGGCGAACATCTTGGGAAAGCCGTAACGCTGGTGCAGCCAGCGCAGATAGGCGGTGCCGGCCATGATGTTGTCGCGCGCGTCGAACGGATTGGCGCCAAGCCGGTGCTGCGTCGCCATCTCGTCATAGGTGGCGGGCAGCACCTGCATCAGGCCGATGGCGCCGGCGCGGGATACGATGGGCCTGTCCTGGCCCAGCATGGTTCGGCCGCCGCTTTCATGCGCCATCACGGCGCGGATCCAGGTCTTGGGCACATGAAAGCGCTGCGAAGCTTCGGTGATGGTAGCGTCCCAGCGGTTCAGAAGCTGCGCCGAGGTCATGCCGGTTTCTTCGTCGTAAGCGGATAGCTGCACATCCGTAGCATCGATCAGGCGCAGCATCGGACGATGCACCTTCACGCCCTTGAAATGCGTTGCGGGATTTTGCGTCATCAGCGCGGCGGCTGCGACAAGCGTGCCGAACACCAGGGTACGGACAAAGCCGCGCGGAGACGGCTTCAGAACAGCAACAGTTTTGGAATCGGACACAGTGGCTCCCAACGGGGTCAGAGTGAAGGACGGTTCAAGAAACTTCTGGAAATTGCGGCCGCGTCAAACTTTTTCAGTTGGTGCGCGGAACCAATTCATTCCGCGCGTGTATGCACCCCAGCAACGCTGGACATAACTTCATGTCCGTGCGAATTCAAGCTGCAACTTTCGGAACAAAAGTTCCGGAACGTTTCATTGCGCCTGTGCAACGCGCAGATGCGCGCTCAACGCTTTGATATCGCCGTTGTTTCGCGCGAGCACGCTGAGAAACTCAGCCTGTTGCGCCGGTGCAAGCCAAATGCCCGCAACACCGATATCCAGCAGCAGCGGCCTGGGCCCATCGGTGCGCACGCGAAAATTCACTTCCATCGGCGCCGCGCCGTTGCCCGTCAGGCTGGAAGTGACGATGTAGTCGCCGGGCGCGCGTTCGCGCGACGATGTCACGTGCAGACTCTGCCCGGCATAGCGCGCGAAATAGGATTGATAGACCGACTTCACATGATCCTGATAGGCGACGACATAAGCATCGAGATCGGCTTGCGATGCGCCATCGGCATAACGGCCCAGCATGAACAGCGCCACGCGGCGCACATCGGTAAGACCCAGCAAGAAGGCCGCGAAACACTCGCGGCGCTGGCCTGCACTGGCCGCCGGATCATTGAGGATGTCAAAGCCCGCCTGGATATTGCCGCTGACAAAGACTTCCGCCGGGTTGGCCGCCCATGCGGACGAGGTCAGGCTAACTACCAGCGCGCCTGCGCTGAGCAGGAGATTTCTGCGTTTCATTGACAGTGATCCTTCGCCGGCCCGCGCATGTCGCGGGCGTTTGGCCTCTGTCGCTACCTATAAACCAATCGGGTCCGAAATGTGACCGCGCTTGAAGCTTTTGGAGGCGCCCCTTGAAAGCATTGCAAAAAAGGCCACGTTGGAATCATGACCGCGCTGTCCGTCCTGGATCTTTCGCCCATCAAGCAGGGTTTCGATGCCGCGGCGGCATTGCACGAAAGCTTGGAGCTGGCGCGCCATGTCGAGGCGCTGGGCTATCGTCGCTACTGGCTGGCCGAACATCACAACATGCCCGGCATCGCATCCGCCGCCACAGCGGTGGCGATCGGTCATGTCGCTGCCGGCACCAAAACCATCCGCGTCGGCGCCGGCGGCATCATGCTGCCCAACCATGCGCCGTTGGTGATCGCCGAACAGTTCGGCACGCTGGCGTCGCTATTTCCGGGCCGCATCGATCTGGGACTGGGCCGCGCGCCCGGCACCGATCCGCGCACCGCGATTGCGTTGCGCCGGACCATGCAAGGCGGCGTCGACACATTCGCCCAGGATGTTCAGGAATTGCTGGCCTACTTCGCACCCAGCCAGCCGGGGCAGCTGGTGCGCGCCATTCCCGGTGAAGGCACCAATGTGCCGATCTGGATTTTGGGCTCCAGCCATTATGGCGCCCAGCTCGCCGCCGCGCTGAGATTGCCTTATGCCTTCGCCTCCCATTTCGCGCCGGCCGATCTGGAATACGCGCTGCAGATTTACCGCCAGCAATTCCGGCCCTCGCCGTATCTGGACAAGCCGTATGTCATGCTGGGGCTAAACGTCTTCGCCGCCGATACCAACGACGAAGCGCAGCTGCTGTTCACGTCGCTGGAACAGGCCTTCATCAACCTGCGCACCGGCCATCCCGCGCCCCTGCCGCCGCCGCTGCCAGGTTATCGCGATCGTCTGGATCCGCGCCTGACCGACATGCTGGACAGCGTGCTGCGCTGCGCCATCGTGGGCGATCCGACTGCGATTGACGCAGGTTTAGGCAGCTTCATCGCCCGCCACCAGCCGGACGAGCTGATGATCACGGCCCAGATCTTCGATGCGGCAGCGCGGCGCAAGTCCTACGAGATATTGGCCCAGGTCCACGCACCCAGTGGCTGACTGCGGCGCCTGTGCCGCTGGCCCGGCGCCAGCGCCACTGCTAGGGTAACCTCCAGAAAACGCCCTCATCAGAAGGGTTTTAGGAGGATCACATGCATTTCATCAAATGGGCCGCCGTTGCGGCGCTGGCACTCACAATCGGATCGGACGCGCTGGCCCAGACCCAGGCGCAGGCCACCGCGCCGGCCCCCACTTCCAAGAACACCATCGCCTGGGCTGCCAAGCCCGCTAAGCTGCCGCCGTTCACCGGACCCAACAAGCTGGTCTATCACCTGGCCGACGTGCTGGCCGCGCACAGGGGCAAGCAGAGCTGGCAACAGGACGTGTTCCTCAGCCGCGATTATGCCGGCGCCTGGATCTCGATGGCGCCCGGTGAAAAGACCAAGACCCAGTTCTATGCCGATGACCGCGTCTTCTGGGTGGTGCAGTCCGGCCAGATGAAAGTGACCATCGAAGGCCAGGAGCCGTTCATCGCCTCCAAGCACTTTTTGATCCAGGTGCCCAAGCGCCTGCAATACAGCATGGAAGTGGTGGGCAATGAGCCGGCGCTGCGTTTCGAGATGCGCCCTGCCGGCGAATCCCCTGACTATCCGCTGAGCGAAACGCCCACGCCGGTGAAGGGCGTGGAGTACATCAAGGCGGTCTATAGCGGCCACGGCAACTATGACGGCAAGGTCAACGTCCCCTATATCGATTTCGAAAAGCAGATCGTGCAGAGCGGCGAGAAGCGCAGCGTGTGGCTGCGCGACGACAACAACTATGTCACCATCCTGCGCTCGGCCAAGGGTGTGCCGACCCCGGCCGACAATGTGTGGGGCCACTTCCACGCCAACTTCCCAGAAATCTGGCTGATCATCGAAGGCACCCAGCAATTCCTGGTGGAAGGCGAAAAGCTGATCACCGTCACCGATGGCGACCTGGTCGCAGCCCCCACCGGCCGCTGGCACCGCGCCATGCCCTATGGCGACGGCCCCTCCACGCGCCTGGCTTACATTCCGCGCCCCGACAATCTGCACTGGTATCAGCCCGAGCAGGCGACCGGCGGCGGCAATTGAAGCCCCGACCATGTTGACAGGAGTTCACCGTCCGGCCACCGGCTGGCACCGTTTCGCCTTCGGCCTGCCGGACGACGAATAAGGGGACAAACACCCCCATTGTGACGGCGGCGGCGCGCCAGCGTCGCCCCTAATCATTTGTATTTACTGGTATATTTATCCAAACCGGGACCGCCTTGACGCCCGCATGACGACATAGCAATCAAGCGGCCAACCCGGGGGTCCCCAGTGCTGCACTTTTTCCAGGCCTTGATGCCGCGCGAGGAAAAATTCTTCGCACTCTTCAATGCCCATGCCCGCACACTGGTCGAAGGCGCCATCGCGTTGCGCGACCTTCTGGAAGGTGGCCCCGGCGTCGCCGACGCCTGCCGCCGCATCGTCACCCATGAAAACCAGGCCGACGCCATCGCCCGCGATGTGCTGATTGGCGTGCGCCGCACCTTCATCACACCCTTTGACCGCGGCGACATCAAGGACCTGATCGGCCAGCTGGACGATGCCATCGACCAGATGCAGAAGACCGCCAAGGCGATTACCCTGTTCGAAGTCAGCAGCTTCGAGCTGCAGATGCGCCAGATGGCCGACATCATCCTGCGCTGTGCCGAGCTGACAGTAGAAGCGGTGAGCCTGCTGGGTTCCATGCGCGACAGCCAGGCGCGCGTCAATGCCATCGCCGAAGAGATTACCCGGCTGGAAGAACAGGCCGACGAGCTGAACGACCAAGGCATCAAGGCGCTGTATCTCAAGCACAAGGGCGACGACGCCATGTCCTTCATCGTCGGCAACGAGATCTATGACCACCTGGAAAAGGTGGTGGACCGCTTCGAAGACGTCGCCAACCGCATCAGCGGCATCGTCATCGAGCAAGTCTGATGGTTTTGATCGCGATCCTGATCGCCATCGCCCTGATCTTCGACTTTCTGAACGGGCTGCATGACGCGGCCAATTCAATCGCCACCATCGTGTCCACCCGTGTTCTGTCGCCGCGCTATGCCGTGGCCTGGGCGGCTTTCTTCAACTTCATCGCCTTTGCGGTGTTCGGCCTGCATGTCGCCGCCACCATCGGCACCGGCATCGTTTCGCCTCACATCATCGATGACGCCGTGATCTTCGGGGCGCTGATGGGCGCCATTGTGTGGAACGTGGTGACCTGGCTGGCGGGCATCCCCTCGTCATCCTCCCACGCGCTGATCGGCGGGCTGGTGGGGGCGGGCCTTTGCAAGGGCGGCTGGAACGCCGTGGTCTGGTCGGGCCTGGGCAAGACCGCCGCCGCCATCGTGCTGTCGCCGGCCACCGGCTTTGTCGTCGCCCTGCTGCTGATCCTGATCGTGTCCTGGAGCTTCATCAAGGCGCACCCAATTTGGGTGGACAAGGTCTTTCGCCATGTGCAGTTCATTTCCGCCAGCGCCTACAGCCTGGGCCATGGCGGCAATGACGCGCAGAAAACCATGGGCATCATCGCCGCGCTGCTGTTCGCGCACGGCATGGCAGGCGGCAAATTCCATGTCCCCTTCTGGGTGGTGCTGGCCTGCCAGGCGGCGATGGCGCTGGGCACATTGTTCGGCGGCTGGCGCATTGTGCGCACCATGGGTTCGCGCATCACCCACCTGACGCCGATGCAGGGCGTCTGCGCCGAGACCGCGGGCGCCGTCACCCTGTTTGGCGCCACTTGGCTGGGCGTACCGGTTTCCACCACCCATACCATTACCGGCGCCATCGTCGGCGTTGGCGCGGCCCGCCGCGTGTCGGCAGTTCGCTGGAACGTGGCCAAGGACATCGTCGTGGCCTGGATTGTGACCATGCCGGCCGCCGGCCTGATCGGCGCGGTGTTCTATCTGCTGGCCGCCACGTTTCATCTGGGCTGACCCCAATCGTTAACGCATCCGATTTGGGCCGTAGACGGATGAACCCTACAATGGCGTGAACGAATCACGCGGGGACGGTTGAAGAGCGAGGCTCTCTTTCGCGAACACGGCAAGCAGGTGGCGGCCCTGTGCTGGCGCGCGCGGCCCGTCCTGGAAGTCCTGCTGATCACGTCCCTCAATTCCAAGCGCTGGATCCTGCCCAAGGGCTGGCCCGAGTCCGACCTGACCGCGGCGCAAAGCGCCGCCCGCGAAGCCTTTGAGGAAGCCGGCGTTACCGGCAAGATCAGCGACAAGCCGATCGGCACCTACCACTATCTGAAGGAAAAGAAGGACGGCAGCGGCCTGCCCTGCAGCGTGGACGTCTTCGCGCTGGCCGTCACCAAACAGTTGCATGACTGGCCCGAGAAAGGCGCCCGCACCCTAGCCTGGGTGCCGCTGGACCAGGCGATCGCCCAGATCGGCGAACTGGGCCTGCGCCCCGTGCTGAAGGATTTCCGCAAGAGCTATGCGCCACTAAGGCATGTTGCGGCAGCCCGGCAGCGCGCCTAATCGTTCACCAGATCCAGGGGATAGAAGGGCCGCGTCACCTTGGTGAAGGGGATGCGCCGCATGTTCACGCATGTCGGCCCCGGCGTATCGGCCAGGAAGATACGCGCCGCGATGGGCGTATAGGAACAGCGAAAATGCGCCGGCGAGCGCACGAAGACCAGCGCCGCGCTTTCCGGGTTAAGGCCCACCGATTTGTGGATGCCCAGATCCCATTCGAAATGGGCGATGGAGCGCAGGTTGAGCCGAATCGACCCGATGGCCAGCACCACGGTCAATCCCATCTCGCCAATCATGCCGTTATAGCCGGGCCCTTCCAGGAGATAAGTGCCGTCGCTGATCACCTTGACCGTGCCGGTCACCCTGAGCGGATCGCCAAGGCCGGAACGCTTGTGGCCCACATCCAAAGTCACGGTATTGCCCACCCCGGCTTTCGCAGCCTGCGCCGCCGCTTCGGCATCGGCGATGGTGCAGATGGAAATGCGATCACTGCGGTCCGCGCCCGCCTTCAGCAGTGCCGCCAGCACGGCAGTGGAGTCGCCGGCGCCGCCACCTGACGGCGCATCGCCGGCATCGCTGACCACGGTGACGCCGGATGACGACAGGCCGATGCGGATGGTTTCTTCCAGCGCCATGACATCGGGCTCGAATTCCTTGCGCCGATCCCAGGCCATCTTGGCCAGCTTGTCGGCCGCCGCCTGCGCCGCCTCTTTGCTTTGGGCGCACACCAGCGCGGCAAAGCCCAGATCGGGCGTGTCGATCCAGGGCTGCACTGGAAACAGCGAGACATGCAGCACCTCGCCCCGGTCCTCCATCGCCCGGCCCTCGGCCACGATGTCGGACATGGGCGGGGTGCCGGTGCGCGCTGTGTCGGGGCTGAACACCATGTGGCGCTTGGACAGCGCCATCACCGGCTTCACCTTGCCATTGATCCAGTCGATCAAAAGCTTCGCGGCGCGATAGCCCGTCTCATACATGTCGATATGGGGAAATTCGCGATAGGCGATATAGGCGACATCCGGCTGGATCATGGCCTGGGTGATGTGGCCATGCAGGTCAAGCGACACGGTGATGGGCGTGCCGGGCACGATCGCGCGCACGCGGCGCACGATTTCTGATTCCGCGTCCGGCTCATCCTCCACGATCATGGCGCCGTGCAGGGCCAGGAACACGCCATCGACCGGCCCCCCATCTTTGATGGCGGCCTTCAGCCGTTCCTCGATCTCGGTCATGAAATGGTCGAAGGCTTTGCGCTCAACGGTCCCTGAGGCCATCGCCATGGTCGCCAGCAATGGCACCGGCGTGGCGCCGGCCTCCTTGATCGCGTCCAGTGCGCCGGGAATTTCCAGCCTCCCATTGCCGAAGGCGGTCAGCATGGCATCGCCGCGATGCAGATACTGTTCCTCGAAGGTCTGCACCGTGGTGGTAAAGGGCACGAAACTGTTGGTTTCCTGCTTGAACTCGGCAATGGCGATGCGCATGGCGCTCTCCTATCTCGTTTGGCGGCCGGGAATGGCGGCCACCAGTGCGCGTGTATACTCACTGGAGGGATTGGCGAAGATGTCGCGCGTCACGCCGGTCTCCACCACCTTGCCATTCCGCATCACCATCACCCGGTGGCATACTTGCGCGGCCACCCGCATGTCATGGGTGATGAACAGCATGGCCAGATTCATCTGGCGGCGGACATCATCCAGCAATTGCAGCACCTGGGCCTGGACCGTCACGTCCAGCGCCGACACCGGCTCGTCGGCGATCAGCACGTCGGGCCTCAGCATCAGGGCGCGGGCCAGGCCGATGCGCTGGCGCTGACCACCGGAAAATTCATGCGGCAGCCGGTTCATGGTCTCGGGGTTCAGCCCCACCAGCCGCAGGATATCGGCAGCGCGGGCCCGCGCCTCCTTCGGGTCCTCGCCATAGATGCGCGGGCCGATGGTGATGATGTCGCCGACGGTCTGGCGCGGATTGAGGGAGGAGAAGGGATCCTGGAACACCATCTGGATGCGCCGGCGCAGGGGCCGCAGCTCGCCCGGTTTCATGTGCGCGATGTCGGCGCCGTCCAGCAGAATCTCGCCGGCGTCCGGGTCCAGCAGGCGGATGACGCAGCGCGCCAGGGTGGACTTGCCACTGCCGGACTCGCCCACAATGCCCAGGGTTTCGCCCCGGCTGAGGGTGAGCGACACATTGTCGACCGCCGTGTTGACGGCCCCGCGCGAAAACAACCCGCCACGGCGGAAGCGCTTGGTCAGGCCGGAAACCTCGACCAGCGGGCGCACATCGGGCGGCGGCGGCAACTGGCTTTCGCCGCGTGGCACCGCCGCGATCAGGGCGCGGGTATAGGCGTGCGAGGGATTGCCCAGCACCTCGCCCACCACCCCGCTTTCCAGCACCCGGCCATGGCGCATCACCGCGACCTTGTCGGCCATGTCGGCCACCACGCCGAAATCATGGGTGATCAGCAACACGCTCATTTCGCGCTCGGCCTGGATGCGCTTGATCAGCTTCAAAATCTGCGCCTGGGTGGTGACGTCCAGCGCCGTGGTCGGTTCATCGGCGATCAACAGCTGCGGCGACAGCGACAGCGCCATGGCGATCATCACGCGTTGGCGTTGGCCACCCGACAATTGGTGCGGATAGGCCTTGAGCAGGCTGGGCACATCCTTCAGGCCCATCTCGCCCAGCAGCGCACCCGCCTGCTTCAGCGCCTCGGCTTCCGAAATGGCACGATGAGCGCGAATCTGCTCGGTCACCTGGTGGCCGATATTCACCACCGGGTTCAGCGCCGCCATCGGATCCTGGAAGATCATGGCGATGTCGCGGCCACGCCGCTTGCGCAGGGCGCGCGGCGTTTCTTTAAGAAGGTCCACGCCATCGAACAGAATCCGGCCGCCCGCCGCCGTCACCCCGCGCGGCAACAGGCCCATGATGGCATGTGCCGTCAGCGACTTGCCCGACCCGGATTCGCCCACAATGCAGACAATCTCGT
>Ga0194048_10002010_pt1 | contig 10127 bp, 2 predicted proteins | sample JunL225m_MetaG_FD_161685 | JGI IMG/M metagenome (GOLD analysis project Ga0194048, IMG submission 161685) | Anoxic zone freshwater microbial communities from boreal shield lake in IISD Experimental Lakes Area, Ontario, Canada - Jun2016-L222-5m | ecosystem: Environmental > Aquatic > Freshwater >... | reverse complement strand
TCTTCATATGCTCCAGGTGCTCCAGTTGTATTAACTGTTACGGCAGTTGATGCAAGCGGAAATCCAACATATGACAACCAAGCAGCTCTTGCTAGCCTTACAGCTAACAAGGCATTTATTACCGGAGGATACGTTCTTGCTACTCTTGCCAACGGAACACTAGTTGGTGGAAAGTACGCAACAAAAGCAAATACATTGTTCGCACCAGCTACTGAAGGTGACTGGACAATGCTTGCGGTAGGTCTCGATGCAGATGCTACAAAGATCTCAGTAACAGGTACTGTTACAGGTTCTTCAGCAGCAGCAGTTGATGCAGCAGCAGAAGCAACTGATGCAGCTAACGCAGCAACAGATGCAGCTAACGCAGCAGCAGAAGCAGCAGATGCAGCAACAGCTGCAGCTCAAGATGCTTCTGACGCAGTAGCAGCTCTATCTGCTCAGGTTGCAACACTCATCTCAGCTCTACGAGCTCAGTTGACATCATTGACTAACCTAGTAATCAAGATCCAGAAGAAGGTAAAGGCTTAATTAAGCCCTTATCTCTTCGGAGGTAATTGAAGGACCCAAACCCGGTCCGCCGAAAGGCGGGCCGGGTTTGGCCTTTTGTGGGGTAGTTCACATATCTTGCTTGGCTCTAAGAGGGGGGCCAGCACTCGCATAAAGAGAGTTCAAATCTGGTCAAGGTGAGAGGTAGTACCTGTAAGATAGGAAAATGCTAAATTGTTGGTAAGGGATTCATCACCCATGTAAGTAACCTCTGACCAGACAAGACTGGATATTGACGTTAAAAGCCCTGCATGAAAACGAATAGGAATAAGTAAAAGATGCGTACATTCAAAAAAGCAGCTCTAGTAGTCAACCTGACGTTAATCCTAGGTTTGATTACTCCACTTTCTACAGTTGCTCAAGCATCTAGCAGTGCTCCGTCGAGTGCGACAACAACTACGGCGAATCCTGTCGGCAGCGCTTCTGTAGTTACCCCTTATGCAATACCTGCTGGTCACCTCAACATCACACTTGAAGATCTTAAATTTATGCTTGACCAGATTAAAATTGGCGAAGCTCATTCAGATCGCACTGCAGCCGGAGCGCCTGCAGTAGTTACTCTTCCTTATGGACCTAATCCTTCACTAAATTACGGAGCAGCAGGATCTAGCCCAGTTTTGGTTTATCCATACGATGTTACTTCTAAAGATCGTTGCCTAATTGCATCAGATATTACAACGGCTGCGACAGTTGCATATGGGCCAACAGGTCTGTCTAACAACTATGTTTATGCAAACACCTCACCTTGGGGCGTTCGCCAAGTTGATGGCCAATGTAACAACATCACAAACGTTAAAGCTGAAGTACCCACCACGGGTGCAACTGGTAGCCCCGTAGTTCCGCAGCCAAGTACAACTGTTGGAGATACAGGTGCATGGGGTGCCGGAGACCAATTATTTTCTCGTTTAACTCCTGCTGCAACTGGCGCAGCAGTCGGTTCAACTCCAGCTAATGGCACACAAGTTGCTTACAGCGATCCAGCTTCATTTATTGCTGGAGCTTCCCCATCAATTGTTGACCCAGCCCCAAGAATTATTTCTGATTTAATTTCAGATCAATCTGCAGCAAATCCTGCAGCTTTAGCTGCAGCAACACAGGCCGTTGGAATTCTTTACGGATCAGGTACTCCACAAACAGAGACAGCAGTTAATGCACAAACTGGCGCACCAACAACTGTTTACCAGATCCCAAATATCACTCCCGACTACAATGTTTCTGCGGGATATAACTCTTGGTTTACATTATTCGGTCAATTCTTTGACCACGGACTAGATCTGATTCCTAAAGCTGGCGCACAAGTCTTGATTCCACTTCAAGTTGAAGATTCTTTGTACTCAACAAATCCAGGAGCACAGAATCAAATGATTCTTACTCGTGGAACAGATTCAACAGGTAATGCAATCAATATCACGACTCCATATATTGATCAGAGTCAAACATACGGTTCACACCCATCTCAGAATTTCTTCCTTCGTGAATATACATTTGCTGCAGGAGCAAATGGACTTCCATCATTCACGGGTCGACTTTTGGATGGAACAACTTCTACATATGGAGCTGTAACACCGGTGGCTGTGGATTTAACAAAAACTACTAAGGCTGCTGCAATTTTGGATGTAATGGCTAAAAGTTATAAGCCGCAACTTCCTGCAGCATGGACAGGTGCCACTCCTGGTGGAACTTTAAACCAGACAACGTCTGGTGCGGCTTCTGGCACAAATTATTCAAATCAAGGCTTAGCGACTTGGAAAGAAATTAAGGCCCAAGCCTACTTACTTGGTATTTCCTTGACAGATTGGGATGCAGAAAGTATTCCAGTTATTGCTACTGACCAATATGGAAAATTTATTCCAGCCCCAACGGGTGCTGCAACAGTACATGGAGTTGCTGGTTCAGCAACTGGTTTCCCAATGATGCTTTTTTCTGATTCTACTGGAAACTTTATGTGGCAAGCAGGAACTCCGACTGATCCAATTGCAACTGTTATGGCCATAAGTGGAGTTACTTGGACTGCGGTTTCTTCAGGCCACCCATTTATTAACGACACTATGAGCGCCGCTGTTCCATATAAATCTTCTGGCGCAGTTCTTTATGCCGATGGCGACAGCGTGATGAATGGTGCCCAGGCATATTCATACGGTTCTTCTTATTATGACAATGAAACATTAGATGCTCACTTTGTTGCTGGCGATGGTCGCGTTAATGAAAATATTGGCCTTTCAGCAATTCACTACACATTCCATGCCGAGCACAACACCTTAATCACAGATATTAAGGGCGTCATTGGAACGTCACCTTCAGATCTATTCCAATCAGAGTGGACTCCAGAACGTTTGTATCAGGCAGCTCGCATGACCAATGAGATGGAATACCAGCACATGGCATTTGACGAATTTATTCGTCGTCTTTCTGTCGGCTTGCCACTCTTTGCTGCGTATGACCCAAACATCAACGCAAATATCAGTCAAGAATTCGCAAGTGCGGTCTATCGCCTTGGGCACTCAATGCTTAACGAAACAATTGCACGTTCTAATCCAGGTTCTTCTTACGACCCTGCAGATAACCAAGATGTCAGCCTATTAACTGGATTTACAAATCCAGCGCAAGCTCGGTTGGTCCGTCCAGCGGTTATAGCTTCCGCAGCAGTTTCGGGTTCATCAATTGTTTACACTCTTGCCAGCGGAGAAGTTCTTCCACCGGCTGGATCAGTTGTAACAATTACAGGAATGGATGTTCCTGCATACAATGTTGTGAGCGGAATCGTTGTATCTCCCGTGGGATCAACTTTCACGATAACAAACCATTATGTAATCGGAAGTGCTTCTAGTTATGTTGGTATTTCTGTACCAGGAACTGGAACTTCACTTGGAACTATTTACCCAGTTGGTGGACCTTCCATTGCCCGAGTAACTATTAATGATCCTGGAGCAGCGGGTTACGACTACACACCTGCAGAATCAGCTGCATCTATTGCTCAAGGAATGTCTGCGCAACGCGGAAATGAAATTGACGAATTTGTTACTGATGCCGTTAGAAATAATCTACTTGGTCTTCCTTTAGACCTTGCATCACTTAACTTGACTCGTGGCCGCGATACCTTGCTGCCAACACTTAATCAATTCCGAACAGCTAATGCAGGTGGCCTAAAGCCTTACACATCATGGGCAACATTTATCAGCGCTCTTCGCCATCCAGAATCCGGCATTAACTTCATCGCTGCATACGGAACACATCCAAGTTTGAAGCGGGTTACTCTCACTAATGGCACAACGGTCGAAATTACCGGTGCAACTTATACAGCACCTGCAATTACTTATACTTACATCGGCCAGCTAGCACTAGTTGCCGGGCAAACTGCAACCATTTCGGGCTTAGGCAGTGGATATGATCTAACAAATGCAATTGTAAAAACAATTACTCCAATTGGCATCATTGGTGGAACTTTCACAGTTGAAAACTTTGCAAATCATGGATCTCAAGAGACATTTGTTGGTTCCGGAGTCACTTTAACTGCCGTTACCGTAACACCGCCATCTCCTGCAAGTGTTTCCGGTATTGGAACAATTGATCGCGAGACCACTGTTTCTGAAAAGCGTGATGCAGCTGCACTTATTGTGAATGCCGCTGGTTACTCACCAATTACAAATGCAGTTCACTCTTATGCGCTCGGCGACAACACCTACACATTCACTGCTGCAAATAACTTTGTTGCAGGTGAAAATGTCGCGGTGTCACTCGTAGCTTCTCCAGCCACTTGCTTTAATATCACAGGGCCAGTAAGTGCTACAGGTTTATCAACTACCTCGTTCCAAATCAAAGTCACTGCCGCAGATTCAGGATGTACTGGATACGTGGCAAACTCAAAGGGAAAGAGTGGCGGAGTTGTACAAGCTGTAGATGCAGGTACCTCAGGACTTACTTTCCCTACGGATTCAGCTGATTTCTACAATTCAACTGGTTCATGGGACCCAGCAACAGCAGAATCTGGCTTCAACTTGGTTGATCTCTGGTTAGGTGGGCTTGCAGAAAATCCACAAACTCAGCCGGTAGCACCTCCAATGCTTGGGCCAGTTTTCGACAAGGTATTCCAGGACCAAATGTTAAAGATGCAAAACGGTGACCGTTTCTATTACTTGGCACGTTTTGCAGGTCTAAATATCGGAGAAGAAATCCCTGCACAGAAGTTCACAGATATTGTGCGCCGAAACACGGTTTCTCCTGTTACAAACTTGACTTCAACTCTTGCCATGGGAAGTCCTGGCTTTGGTTTCTTTGATTGTGCTTTTGGAAACACAGGTAATGCAACAAATGGTGCATCGTTATTCCCTGCTCAAGATCAGTTATGTACCCCACTTGCAACCAATACGCCAAGTGCTGGATTCCTTGCTCACATCGGTCTCGATAACGTAATTGTTTCAGCTGACCCAGCCTCTGCTAACGCTGCAAAGCTTGCCGGCGGCGGTGGAGATGACTCAATTATGGGTGGACCAGGAAATGACATTCTTCTTGGTGGCATCGGTGGCGACCTCATGGATGGTGGTGCCGGTGATGACATTCTTATTGGTGAAGGTGGAGATGACCTCATCAAGGGTGGTCAAGGAAACGACGTAATTAATGGTGCAGGTATTTCACCTGCTGGAACTATCGCTGATGGTGGCGATGGAATTGACTTCATCCATAAGGGTGGATTTAGTGGTGTCCTTGGATCCTTCATGGGTGAAGCCGGAAACGACTTTATTCAAGGATCAACAGACAATGACATTATTCTTGAAGGTGGCGAAGGCAACGACTGGATTGAAGGCCTTGCTGGTCTCGATGCGCTCATCGGAGATATGGGACTAAACGGCGGCGGCGGCGTTTCACTATTCGGTGGAAATGACATTCTTCTTGGTCAAGCAGGAAACGACATATCGTCAGGTGAGGGCGGCGATGACATCTTTGTTCTTGGCGATGGTATTGATTTTGTAACAGGTGGCACAGGATTTAACTGGGCTGACTATGCATACAACCTACGCTTCGATAATGGTGGAGCATCACCATCAATTCACGTAGATCTCAGTGGATTTAAACCAAATCCACTCAATAGTCCAGCGGACGTACTTATCGGCGTTGACGGAATCGCCGGAAGTGCTGGCAATGACATTATTCATACAAGTACTGGCTCAGACACAATTGTAAGTGGAGCTTCAGGAACAGTAGGAACTTCGATTCTTACTTTTGCTGGTTCTTACACAACCATTGTCGATGGAATGCAGGTATCAGGGATCGGCATTGCTCCAAATGCTGTAACTGTTGGACCAGCAACAATCACAACGGATCCTGTAACTGGATTAAGCACAACAACTGTTGACTTAACTATTCCTCACACAGGTACTGTTTCAGGCTCAGTTAAATTTAATACATGGCCATTGCGTGATCCATCTGCAGTTGGAAATATCACGGGACTTGTTGGATTAGTTGCACCTGCGACAAAGACAGCTGGCTGGAATAAATCAAATACCGTAACAGGTACATATCAGACTGTTCAAACAACCCCATCAGGAACAGTCAGTGGTTCATATTTGACTCTGCCAATTAATGATCCATCGATTCAAGTTGGTTCAACAGTAGCTATGACAATCTTGACTCCAACAGCCTTCACATGGACTGCAACAGTCACCGATTATGTTGGAAACGTCTTGAAGTTAAGCACTGCCGTAACAGGAACTGCTCCTACGGATCCAGCAATCACTTATGCAGCAACTGGTGTCATTACACCCGTTTCTCAATGGAGTGGTGGAAATATCATTCTTGCTGGCCCTGGAAGCGACACAATTTATGTGCATGGTGGCAGCAACGTTATTGACGCAAAGGCTTACTTGAATGTAGGAATTACTGCAGTTGCAGTTGCAGGAGGTGCCTACGTAACTGGCGCTGATCGCAATTGTGGTCCAGTTGGTGCAACACCCTGCTTCTCATCAATGAGTCTGCTTGCTGCAGCGATGGACGCAGGAACAGTATCTCCAAGTGGATTAACAGTTGTTCGTGAAATCGTTACTCCCGTTGCTTCTGGAGTTGATGTTGTTGTCTTCCCAAATGCACAAAACCTTTACACAATCACAAGTCCAGCAACAAATGTGTGGGATGTTACTGGGCCTGACGGAAATACAAATCGCTTAATCAACTTCGCGGCTGCAACTGACAAGTTTGCATTCAATGGCAACGCGGCGATTGTATTTGCACCGGCCACTCAGGTTGGTGTACCTGTCTTTACTTCAGCAGCTCCACCTTCAACAGTTGTTGTCAATACTGCCTACGCCCCATTTAAGTTTGTAGCTGCGGGAGCAACAACAGTTACTGCTAGCACATTGCCAGCGGGAATGACTTTCACACCTGGCTTGGTAGCAGGTACTGGAACGCTTGCTGGAACTCCAACAGTTGTTGGTCCATACCCAATTACTATCACTGCAACAAATGTGGCAGCTGGAAGTGCCACAGCGGTGTTTACGTTGGTCGTGTCAGCAAATGCATTGCAGCTCTCACCAGCCTTGCAAAGCATTAGCACAACGGTCGGATTACCAGTTAGCACTTCAACATTCACACCGGCTGGCCTCACGGGAACGATTACTTATTCAATTTCCACTGCACCTGGTCATGGACTTACATTTGATCCAACAAACGGACGTATCTCAGGTACTACAAATGCAACTTTGACTAAGTTTGGATTTACCATCCGAGCAACGGGCAACGGCGGGGCAACCGCAGATGCACAAGTTGAATTGACAATTGGTGCCGCGCCAACGGCACCTGTTACACCGCCAGTTATTAGTGGCGGTGTCCCTTCCGGGTTGACCGTCACGCAGTTAGTGCCAACAATTGTCTGGCTAAACCCAGCCACAATAACAACTGATCAAGTCCTAAGTAGTACACAACTTAATGCCGTCGCTAAGAATCCAAATACTGGAGACATAGTTGCAGGTAAGTTTGTTTACTATCCAGCTGCGGGTGAAAAGCTTCCAGCTAGCGAGCCAAATACACCTCGGACTTTGGTGGTTCAATTCATTCCAACTGAAACAGCTTTGTTCTCAAATGCAGTTGGAACTGCCAAGATTGTGGTTACTCAAGCTACTAAGAGTGCAGGAATTGTTGTTTCTAACTCTTCATTGCAGGTTACTTATGACGGACTTCCACATGAAGCTCGCGTAACAAGTAATACAACTGCAAGCAACTTGAGTATCTCTTACAACGGCTTCTCGACTGTCCCAATCAATGCTGGAACATATACTGTTGAAGTTAAGAGCAATGATCCAAGTTATGTTGGAACTGCAAGTGCAACTTTGGTGATTGCCAAGGCAACTCCTACGGTTACATGGGACCCACCGGCTACTTGGAATAGCGCAGATCCTGTTACGGATGCGCTGTTGAATGCTTCTTCATCAACAATGGGTACGTTTACGTACTCCGCTGCTCTTGGAAGTAAGTTTGTCGCGGGAACTCGTGCCATCAAGGTTGTCTTTGATCCTAAGGATTCAACCAACTACAACTCAGTAACAGTTGAAAAGAGTGTGGCTGTCTCTGCTTCAAGCACCACAACGACCAAGGCGCTTGCACTTGTCCTCAAAGGCAAGTTCACAGCAACTACAACACTTAGCGCCAAAGACAAGGCCGCCCTTAAGAAGGCAGCTCCATCTAAGGCAGTAATTGTCACGGTTTCTGCTTATGTAGCTAAGGGAGCAAGCAAGTCAGCAGATCTGACCGCTTCTCGCGCTAAGGCCGCAAAGGTAGTTTCATTGCTCAAGAAGTCGGCTCCAAAGGCCACCTATGTGATTCAGGCTATGGGTTCTACGCTCAATGCCGCTTGTACAGCTCAGAAGAATGAGTGTGTCCTAATCAACATAGGGTAGACTTTGGTCATTGATAGGTCATTTAATTTAACCCTCGAGGAGTACAGATGAATAAATTGCACAAGTCGGCATTTACCGTCCTTGCGACAATCGTGATGGGGCTCTCCCTTTTCACAAATACAGCCGCTAAGGCGGATGAACCAGGAGTTCTCACTGCAACAGTTACCAATACTGCTGGGTGGCATTTTGGGGATGACATTGATGTGACAGAAGAAACTTCTGGCGATCCAATTGTTGTTGGAGAAGTCGCGGATCACATTGAATATGAAACCGTATTTACAACTGGCGACTCATGTGCAGGGTTAGTAGCGAATGAGCCTTATTACGCAGGTACATACACTGCAACAGTCCATGCGATTGTTACAAGAGATGGAATTTCGTATGACCTTTTAACATCACCGCTTGAAGGTTATGTATTCACATCGACACCGGTTACTTTCACTGTTTTGCCATACGTAATGAATAACACAGTAGATCACAAAGTAATTTACCAGGGTCAAGGTATGAACACATCCGGTTACACAATTGGATCTTTACCTTACGGAATCACCGCGACTATGGAACTTGAGTATTCAGGGGGCGGACTTTCTGAACCAACTTTGACTCAGCCAAGAGCTGTAGGCACTTACGTCGTGACTCCACGTTTTGCATTTGTTGGGTTAGATACCTTTGCAGTTGATGCGGCATGTAATTTTCTTGCAGTTGGGCCTGGTTCATTAGAAGTAATACCAAGCATCGATCCAGGTGTTAACCCAACTATTGATCCAACACCAACACCAACCGCGACACCTTCTCCTTCAGCAACACCATTGAAGAAGGCAACAATCACGGTTACTGGTGGAACTTATTCATACGATGGTTCACCTAAGTCAGCAACAGTCACAACTAATCCAGCTGGTTTGAGTGTTTCTGTTAAGTATGCAGGCGGATCTTCAGCACCTGTTAATAGCGGCACTTATGGCGTTGTTGCAACGATTACTGCAAAGGATTACGAAGCAACTGAAGCATCAGGAACTATCGTTATTAATAAGATCAACCCAATCTTGAAGTGGAATAAGCCAGCTAAAATCAAGCAGGGAACTCCTGTTACTTCTAAGCAGCTCAATGCCACAGCAAATGTGAAGGGTACTTTCACCTACACAGTTGACTCAGGCGCAGTTCTTGCAGTTGGCACTTATGACGCAGTTGCAGACTTTGCACCTGAAGATGCCGTCAACTACAACACTGCTCGCACACAAACAGTTATTGAAGTTGTGCCAGGAGCGCGTTCAATCGTCGTAACGTTTAGCCTTGGATCTGCAAAGATTCCAGCAAGCGTTTTGGCTAACATCCGCGCCAATGCTGCGCTTCCAGGCGAGAAGGTAATCGTGTACGGATACGTACAACCTTCTAACTCACTATCAGCAGACAAGGAGCTGTCTCAGCAACGTGCAGATGCACTAGCTGCCCAGATCTTGAAGCTCGTACCATCAGCAAACGTCGTTGCTATTGGTAAGGGCCGCACAACTAATGCTCTTTGCGTAAGCGCAAATAACAAGTGTGCGGTTGTTGAGTTCGCTGGTAAGTAATTAAAAAAGTAAGTAAAAGCCCCGGCCATGTGGTCGGGGCTTTTACCTTTTATTCAGCAAGTTCTCAGCAAGAGGGTGTCTAATAGGGGCATGACAACACCAACGCGAATCTATAAACAATCAGGTGCCG
>Ga0194048_10002009_pt1 | contig 10130 bp, 5 predicted proteins | sample JunL225m_MetaG_FD_161685 | JGI IMG/M metagenome (GOLD analysis project Ga0194048, IMG submission 161685) | Anoxic zone freshwater microbial communities from boreal shield lake in IISD Experimental Lakes Area, Ontario, Canada - Jun2016-L222-5m | ecosystem: Environmental > Aquatic > Freshwater >... | reverse complement strand
CACCTCTAGTATTTCAGGGCGCCACCGACAACTCATTTACTACTAGCTTTGCCTTTGCCGATCCTACAGCTAACCGAACAATTACTTTTGGAGATGAAACTGGAACCGTATGTACCACAGCATCAGTTTGTGCTGGCTATGCTAGTAGTTCAGGGTTAAGCTATATTCAGCTGCAGCCAACAACCGGTTCTGCTCAAACAGGTTATCTCAACATATCCGGAACAGGTACATTTGGTAACGGACTAGCTGTTGGCGCCGGCAACATTAGCCAGACTGGCACCGGCACTCTAAGTACTGGCACCGGCACTGTTTCAATAAACGGTGATACGACTGTTGCTGGCTCAAAAACTTTCAATGTCGGCACCGGCACATCGACTTTCGCTGGCGGTAACATTAGCCAGACTGGCGCCTTAAGCACATTTAGTACAGGCGGAGGTGCTGTTTCATTAAACGGTGCTACAAGTGTCACCGGCACAAATACTTTCAATGTCGGCACCGGTGCATCGACTTTCGCTGGCGGCAACATCAGCCAGACTGGTACTGGCACTCTTAGTACTGGCACCGGCGCTGTATCATTAAACGGTGCTACAACCCTTACTGCCAACTTTATTCAAACAGGAGCCGCCACAACATTCTTACAAAAATCTGATTCTGCGACAGCATTCCAGCTGCAAGATGCCGGCGGCAACGAAGGTTTATTGTTTGACACATCTACTAATCATTTAAAGATTTTTGATAATATTCTTGGCACATCGGGCAATTATGCGGATATATACTATTCCGGTGGAGCCGCCGTATTTGCTGCCAACATTGGCGGAACGACAATAGGTAATGGCACCGGTAATGTCGATATCACACTGTCTAATAATTCCGAGAAATTTAACTTTGTTCATAACGGTACAGCTACGCCATCTGCTGACACCGACTTTTATATTAGTAGAGTTCTGACAGGCGGAGCAAATAATCTATCAGGCACCGTACTTAAGGTAGAAGATCTAAGCAGCGGGTCTGGCACTAACACTACCGATATTTTGAGTATTAACCAGAACAACGTATCGGCTGGAGGTAATTTAATTGTAGCAACTACCGGTGGCGTAAATGAGAAGTTCAAGGTTACTAACAGCGGTGTAGTTACATCATCAGGTAATATGAATACGACCGGTGGAGATATACAGACAAACAGCACGACCCGTATCGATAACAGCGGTAACTTAACCGGCATTGGCACAATTAGCGCAAGCTATCTAACCTCTACGTCATTGGCCGCTTTAAAGCTTGTAAATACTGCTTCGGTGTTTGACTTTGCTAGCACCAACGGCAATACAGCGATCCTTAAGATTCCTCAAAATTTATCAAGCGCACCAAGCTCATGTAACACGACTAATGCGGAAGGTTTGATTATTCAGAATGCTGAAGGAATACAGAAGGGACACATGTGTATAGACACGGCTGGCCTTAAGATATATGCAAATGCAATTAACCTCACAAGTACTGACGTCGCCGAAAACTACTCTGACCCATCTGATACTATTGAGCCAGGCGACCTAGTAGCATTATTAGACAATGGTAGTATCAAACATATCGAAAAAGCAAGCTTAACTAACTCATCAAGATTATTCGGAGTTGCTGCAACGAGTCCAGGTATGTTGTTGTCTGGTATTGGAGAGTCTGGCATCACTGACCTTATTAATCCTAAGGCTATCGCCTTATCTGGCCGTATTCCAACTAAGGTCAGCACAGAGAACGGTAACATTGCAGTCGGCGACTACCTTACAGTTTCAAGCGTTCCGGGTGTAGCTATGCGAGCCACTGGCCCAAGTATGGTAATCGGTCGTGCGCTTCAAGGATATTCAGGCGTAGGCGTTGCCAAGATCGAGGTTATGGCGCAGAACTTTTATTTTGCAGGGGCAAGCGTTGTTGACGCTCTACAGAATGGTGCAGTAGTTAACTTAACCGTCAGTGGCGGTATTAGCGGATCATCGTTGCAGGTATTAAGCTCTCTAACAGAGACGCTTGAAGTTAGCGCTGGAGCGGAGATCTGGACATTACACGTCTCTGGCTCGGCTTCGTTTGAAGGTGTCGTTGATATTGCTAGCAATCTTAACGTCGGCGGCACATTAAAGGTTGTCGGGATGGCTAACTTCCAGAGCATAACAGTCGAGGGTAAAATAATCACCTCTGGTACTGCGCCAACTGCCGTTCTTGCCGCAACTACAGGTATTAGCGCCGCAACTACAATTAGCGGTAACGACGTTGCAGGCAACATTAGCTATACTGCCGGTAGCGAATCATTGCCAGCTAATCCATTAGCAGCAGGCGAGCAGGTTAGTTTAACCTTTAACTCAGCATACTCTGTCGGCCCTCGAGTTTACTTGACTGCCAAGAACTCAGCCAGCGCCGCCGTACGTTACTACATAGATTCTACCGCCTCAGGATTTAAGTTATATTTCCTAGACACGCCACTGCCAAACACCAACTACTCATTCGACTACCTAGTCGTACAATAACCCCCCAAAACCCCAACCTAAGCAAGAAATCTAGCAGGGAGTCTCCCTGCAGTAAAGCCCCGCCACCGCAGAATCTAGCAGGGAGACTCCCTGCTAGGTTTCTTGGGATGCTAGATTCGGGGACTGAGTTTGGGGGGCGAGTTTGGGCGGTTATGAATAAGTAGTAGAAATACTAAGCATAATTGCTATAATTATAGGGAGGAGCTGAGCGGTTTTGATTAGGGGTAAAATTAAGAAAATCGTAGCCAAGTTGAGTCGACCCAAAAAAGGTCTATCTAAGAGCGTGGCCAAAATAACGCGCCTTGTAGTCAGGCCCCTCAAAACAGTAGCCAAATTAGTAGCCAAGAGACTGCCCAAATTCATGAAAACCTGGCAATTCCTGAGCGCATCAAGTCTAGTTGTCGTAGTTGGTATTGGGTTTATTGGCCAGTCATATTATCGTAGTTACCAGGACAGTAAGTATCTACTTAGTCATGCCGAAAAGTCACTATTATCCAAAACATCTGTCGACAGCAAGTTTATCAAGCAGTCAGCCAAAGACTTTAGCTATTCAAAAGGGGACGAAAAGGTAGCCGACAATGGCCCTCCAAGATTAATCATCTCTAATCCTCTCGACTCTAGCGGGGCAAGTGACTACACCGTTAAACTGGCCAAGAACCCTAAGGACGGCATAACATTTGGTGACGGCAAAAACGACCGCAAAGTAGTCATCAAATCCTTGTCTAATCTATCTGGGGGCAGGCTAGACGACAATAATAGCATAGTCTATCCAGCCAGTTCCACAGAGAAGCATATATACACTTTCAAGCGTAACGGACTCAAAGAAGACATAGTATTAACCGAGCCTTCCAGCAAAGTCATGAATTTCAGCTGGCAGCTAGATACCGGCAAAGACTTAGAGGCGAGACTTCAGCCAGACGGCAGTGTCGGTATTTTCTCGGCTGACCCAGTGTTGTTTGGTGATATATCTATCTCCGACCAAAAAAGCCAAGAAATGGTCGATAAAGCACGCAAAAATGGCAAAAAAACCAATCTCGTATACGCAATTCCAAAACCCTTTATTCTAGACGCAAGAGGTATAAGGATATACGAAGACTTAGCCTATAGCCTCAAAAACAACACCCTGACTCTGACAGCCGGCAACATGACCAACCGCCAGTATCCACTAAGCATCGATCCAACTATTGTCGTAGATACGACGACCGATTTTCAGTATGGCGACAACAACGGCGGCGGTACCGGCACCAGTAATGGTGTTGGCGGTACTAGCGCAATCGACTACTCTACATCTGGTCAAATCAACCGTGGCTATATAAGCAATGGAAGTGTTGGTAATTTTACTCTCAGCACCCCCACTCTACCTTCAGCACGAGGTTATTTCGGCTCGGCGTTATATAACGGCGTGATGTATACAGTTGGTGGATCTGACTCCAGTATTGCAAATACGTCAGTTCAGTATGCAATCATTGATGGCACAACCCATACACTTAGCGAAGGAGTTCACTATGCTACAGCTCTAAGTTCGGCACGGTCACATAACGCAGCCGTTGCCTACAATGGGTATCTATATTCAATAGGCGGCAGTGACGGCGCTCCTGTCACACAGTCAGACATCCAGTTTGCCAAGATTGATGCTGCCGGTACTTTGGGCAGCTGGAGCTATACTCATGGTGGTGTCAACGACGGCACTACACCTTCTAGCGCCTTGTTGACGGCTCGCCAAGATCACGGCGCTGTTGCCTACAATGGTTTTTTGTATATTGTTGGCGGCATAGATAGTACTGGTCAAGTCCTTAGTACGACGGAATATGCAGCAATAAAAGCCGACGGCACTATCGGACCAATGAGTTATTCTGTCTCCTTGTCGACTGCGCGTTCAGGTCATGGCTTGGTAGTATATAATGGCATTATATATGCATTATCAGGGACGTCGTCTTCAGGTTCATATACTAATACCATCGAAAGCACCAGTATTAGCTCCTTCGGGCCGCTTAATGGCTGGACAGCCACTGCTAGCATGCTTACTGGTCGGAAGGGTGGTTATTTTATGGTTTATAACAGCTATATCTATGTATATGGGGGTTACAACGGCGCAGCTTTAGGCGTGGCAAACACTGAAGTTGCCGAAATTAATAGTGGTGGTGGTGGGCTAGGGGCTTGGCGTATACCGGCACTTTCTACTGGCGGGCTAGCGAGACATTCAGGAGGTGCTGCCTCGTACAACGGATATATATATTGGTGGGGAGGTCTCACTTCTGCTGGCGCACAAGTTAACAGTATATATTACGCTGATGTAACTACTGCTTATGTCAACGATGGCGTTTCTACCGGTCAAAGCCTCACAGGTACACAACAGATACGTTGGGGCGCCAGTGTGATAGCCACTAGTGCTGCTATCTACGTTTCGGGTGGCTGTAAGGGTAGCGGCTACACATGTTCTGTAGGTAATACAGTTAATGATATTTATTATGCGCCATTCACTTCGGATGGCGCAATAGGTCCCTGGGTTGCAACAAGTGGTCCGTCCAGCACTACAGCCACTCTTCCGTCGGTCCGTCTAGGCCACACTACATTTATTTATGATTATCTTGGTGTTAAGCGTTTTTACGTTGTCGGCGGCTGTTCGGCCGTTACGTCAAACAGCTGTACGAGCGTTTTGACCGATGTTAAGTTTGCTACCATGACACCTACTTATGTTGTTTGTGGTAGTAGCATCTGCCAAGTAGACTTGATTGGTTCGAGCTGGACGACAGCAGCCACCTTACCTGAAGGACGTGTATGGCATCGCACAGAGCTAGTCGGCGCATTTGTATATATAATAGGCGGCATCAATTCTACGCCAGCACTGACATCATACGGATATCATTACACAATTAATGGTTCTACTGGTTTGATGACAGGCCTCGCTCTTGATATTGGTGGTGGTTTTACACCTAGATACGAGTTTGCTTCGGTCGTTAACAACGGATACATCTATATAATTGGCGGCTGCCTCACCTACACACAATGTGGCTCCGTCACCAATTCGGTTCAGTACGCACTTGTTTGCACTGGCCTTAATAATGGTATTGGTGGTTGCGGCTCAACGGCCGGTGCTTTAGGGACCTGGACGGCAGGCCCCGCATTGCCAGTAGCTCTATACGCTTTAGGTGCTCTTGTCTGGAATAATAGAATATGGATATCTGGTGGATATAATGTTTCGACTTCAAGCTCAGTGTACTCATCTCAATTGTCTAGCAATGTACCAGGCGCATGGAGTGATGCTGGTGGTACGATAAATTCTTCTACTGGTATGTTCCATCATGGTTTTGTTGTTCACAACGGCTATGGTTTTGCTGCGACAGGCAATGGTAGCAGTATAGCAACAAGAACCAGTAGCACCTATGTGGTGAACCTTGCAAGTGGTAGCGGCGCAAATAAGAAATCCCGTTACGAGCGCTACATTGATTATGGTATAAACTACGCCCCATACTCAATCGTAATTAATGGTACAAGCTGTGTTGGCTACACGGTAGAATACAAAGGCGCCTCTAACAGTACAAAATATTTTGGAACGCTAAACACTATATCTAATTATTCGCCAGGAACCCTTCAGACGCTGAACATACCAGGGAGTCGTTATCTGTTTTTAGCTATAACTATGGACGATTCATCCTGCAGCACTACATCAACAATAACCGACATAACAGTAAATTTTAAAGGTATGCCGGTTGCGCCTACATTATTTCAGCCAATTAGCGGCGCCACGAATACATCACTAACGCCCGAGTTTAGGTTAGCCGGCCCTAATGCTTTTGGTGATTATCACCAGTACAAGATTGAAATTCTTGACGCCTCTTGCACTAGTGTTGTCAGGACAGTAGACCAAACTGCGTCACAAACTGGCTGGCTAGGGCAAACCGAACAGTCCAGCACTGGTTATAATGGCGGCATAACCATTTCTCAACTAGGAATTCATAAGTTGCAAACAGCCTTAACTGCCAATACTGCCTACTGCTGGCGTGGCTACACCCAGGATCCGATTGTTACGACCGAAGCTTTCAGCGAAGTATCAGCAACGCGACTCTTTACCACTGGCGCAGCCCCAACAGGCCAAGTAAACCTCCGCGGCGGCACCAATCTCCGCGGCGGCACCAATCTCCGCTAACCTCGCTTACTCCCATCAACCCCGCTATTCCCGCTAAAACCCATCATCCTCCCCATCTCCCCTCCAAAATCTAGCAGGGAGACTCCCTGCAGTAGCTTGCAAGAACACATAATTAGGAATAGAGTGTGGCTATGCCAGCTCGAAACGCTATCAAGCACTACGACGTCGATGCATACTATCATGTGTACAACAGGGGTGTTAATCGACGGAAGATATTTCTTGACGATCAGGACTATACTGTATTTCTCGCCTTTCTTAAGCGTTACCTCGGGGAAGTAACCGAAAAAGATAAATTCTACCGTGTATATCCTAGCTTAAAGGGTCAACTAGATCTGCTGAGTTACTGCTTAATGCCTAATCATTTTCATCTGTTGCTGTACCAATACGATGATGTGAAGGCTATGGAGACTCTATTACGCTGTGTATCTACAGCTTACACGATGTACTTTAATAAGAAATATCAACGCGTTGGACATCTTTTTCAGGGTACATACAAGGCATCCAGAATACTTAGTGAGCCATACCTGTTACACATTTCAAGATATATTCACATGAACCCGGATGATTATAAGAATTGGCCTTACTCAAGTTGGCCGTATTATGTCAAAGGCTGGCAGGCTGACTGGATAAAGCACTATAAGATTTTTGAACTTTTTGAAGGCGATAGCTACGAACAGTACGTGGATGATTATAAATTAACCAAAGAAGAGCAAGAAGACCTCAAAAAAGAGCTCGCAGATAGATAACCACCTAAATGCCCACAAAACACCAAATCTAGCAGGGAGTCTCCCTGCAGTAGAGCAGTAGGTCATATAGCAGGGAGTCTCCCTGCAGTAGCTTTATGGTACTAGCCTTATTGTACTAGTGGTTTATTTTTTTGGTAAATTTTTTTAATTTTTTGGGGAAGGGGACGAGGGGCAAATTTTGTTAATGTCGGCAGGCGGAACAACGTGGACTAAGCACGGCTAAAATGATATGCTTATGTTAGTAGTGAGGAGTAAGGGTAAACAAACATGGCACATACAATTGCAGTTCTAAATCAAAAAGGAGGCGTCGGCAAGACTACCACGACACTTAACGTCGCGGCCTATTTAGCCAAAGATGGATTCTCTGTTTTGATCGTAGATATGGACCCCCAAGGAAATGCGACTAGCGGCCTCGGTATAGATAAACAAACCTTAGACTCAACAATGTACGACGTACTGTTTGGTGAAGTAGATGCATCAAAAGTAGTCAAAGAGACCACAGTCGACAAGCTTTATATATTGCCTACCAACTCACAATTAGCCGCCGCAGAAGTAGATCTTGCTGGCGAAAATAACAGAGAGTATAAATTAAAATCAGCTCTAGACACATTAACATTCGACTACATTTTAATTGATTGTCCGCCATCGCTCGGCTTACTTAGTATTAACGCTTTGGCCGCAGCGAACCAGGTACTCATACCTGTTCAAGCCGAATATTACGCACTCGAAGGACTTGGCCAGCTACTCGATATTATTCAAAGAGTTCGCGGTGGGCTAAATCCAAGACTTGAACTACTAGGTGTTGCAATCACAATGCACGACAGTCGCACGACTTTGGCCGAACAAGTTAAGGGTGAAGTTAGTAAGCACTTCGGTGATAAGTTGTTTAAAACCGTAATTCCCCGTAATGTTCGCTTGGCCGAGGCACCAAGTTTCGGCAAAACTATCATGGAGCACGATAAATGGAGTAAGGGCGCTCGCGCCTACAAACAGTTGACTAAAGAAATAAGCAGGAGGCTAAAATAATGGCAGGTAGTAGTAAGGGTTTAGGCAGAGGTTTCGATTCATTGATTCCGACTACATTCGACTCATCGATACTAATCGATGAGGCTGATCGAATACAAAAAATATTAATTGAAACGTTAAAACCAAATCCCGAACAACCGCGTAAACATTTTGACGAGACTGCAATAAAAGAACTATCAGAGTCGATTAAACGTTACGGCGTTTTGCAGCCAATTGTTGTAACTCCAGGTAAAGCTGATGACTATTACATAATTGCCGGCGAACGACGAATGAGAGCTTCAAAACTAGCAGGACTCAAGCATATCCCTGCAATTGTTCGCACTTCTAAGGAGTTAGAGCAACTAGAGATAGCTTTAGTAGAGAATGTTCAACGAGTAGATTTGTCACCATTAGAACAAGCAGCATCGATTCTTAGACTTCACGAGCAGTTCAATATAGATTTTGACACAATTGCAAAACGACTCGGAAAAGCACAAGGTACATTAAGTAATGTTGTGCGTTTATTGCAGCTACCAAAGCTTGCGCAACAAGCACTTCAGAACAAAAAAATTACAGAAGGTCATGCCAGAGCGATACTTTCACTTAAAGACGAATCGAAACAACTAGAACTGCTCAATTATATTATTCAAAAGAATTGGACAGTTCGTCAGGCGGAACAATATGTGACAGCTCTTAAAGATGGAGTTACTGACACGGCAAAAGCTCAAGTTAAAACAGAGACAGTGACCCCAGCTACCAAAAGATTATCCAAAATTCTGCACACTCCAGTAAAATTGCGTCGCACAGCTAAGGGTGGCAAATTAGAAATCAGCTTTAAAACTGATCAAGAACTAGAAGATATAATCAAAAGAATTAGCTAGAAACTTTTAGCTTTGTTGAACGGGTAAATTCTAAGTTTCAGCTTCGCAATAATATCTTCAGCTTTAACGGTACCAAAAATTCGTGAATCAAGTGAGTTAGGTCTGTTGTCTCCACAGACAAATACTTCATTTTCTGGTACGACTAAGTCGATGTTGCCAGATGTGGTGGTTATAACGGTGCCATATGCATAGGTTTTGTCTGGGTAATAACCGTCAGGATGCTCTTTGTTGATAATTTTAAGAACACCGTCCTTGACTATCACTCTGTCTCCAGGTAATCCAACAACTCTTTTTATTAGCTGACGATCATTCTCTTTGCGAGAAGTAAATATGATAATGTCGCTTCTGCTTGGAATGTATGGTCGGCCAGTTATAGACGACATAGTGCGAGGAATCTTGTCCACGATTAGTCTGTCGCTGTTTTGGAGAGTCGTCTCCATGCTTGGACCGTCAACTTGGTAGGACTGAAATACAAATTTAGTTAATGTGAGTGCGATAATTGGTGCAATCAAAAATATAGAAATGGTCGAGGCGACACTTTTAACACCGTCATGATCATTTTTTGGACGTTTATCACGTGCGTGTTCCTGCGAAGAGTCCTCTTGAGGGTTCTTGTGTTTGGAGTTTTGGTCTGACTTTGGCGATGATGTATTTTCTGGTTCCATATGCTTGCTTACTATAACCCACAACCACCTTATTGGGCAAAATTAAAGCGTTGTTATTCTTTAGTCGACCAATTTTAGAAAGCTGTAATAAATTGCATCTGGGGTGACGGGTAAGATGACAAAAAAGTTACTAAATAGGTTTTAGATTACAGCCTAAACGGGTATAATATAATGATAGG
>Ga0194048_10002008_pt1 | contig 10131 bp, 9 predicted proteins | sample JunL225m_MetaG_FD_161685 | JGI IMG/M metagenome (GOLD analysis project Ga0194048, IMG submission 161685) | Anoxic zone freshwater microbial communities from boreal shield lake in IISD Experimental Lakes Area, Ontario, Canada - Jun2016-L222-5m | ecosystem: Environmental > Aquatic > Freshwater >... | reverse complement strand
GGGCATCATGCTCGCCGCTTGGGGCAACTGCCCAGTCTGACATCATTCGAGCAATTGCTCGATTGACCTTTGGATGTAATTTCACAGCGCCCTGGCTTCTGGCCAGGGCGCTGTCGTTTTGGGCGGCAGCCGTTCGACGAACGGCAGCGTTCTCCCGTTGGCGTAGCATCGCCCCCCTATGAAATCATCAACTCGCTCGATCGCTCTTTTCGCATCTTCCATTCTTGTGGGCTCGCTCCTTGCCGGATGCGCCGCACGCATGGCTCACAAGCTTGCCACCTCTGGCGATAAGGACAAGACCTCGGAGAAGACCACTCCGGAACAAGCCCTGCGCGCTGCAAACAGTCAGCTGTACCTCGCCATCAACTTGGTGCTCGCTGGCAATGCAGACATGATCGACAATGTCTGGTCGCAGAAGCCAGATGTCACGGATTTCGGTCCTACGGCTGACCGGATCGTTGGTTGGAAGGCTGTTGAGGCGGAGTTCAAGAAGGAAGCCGCCATGAAGATGGGCGGCACGATCGTCTGTGAAGACCTCACAGTCACTGTGGGTGAGGACATGGGCTTCACCACCTGCATGGAAGTGGGAAGCAATCAAGTCATCGATGGTAAGCCTGTGAATCTTCGCTTCCGCGCCACGAACGTCTTCCGGCTCGAAAAGGGTGAGTGGAAGTTGGTCCATCACCACACGGATCCATCGCCAGCGTTGCAGGCCAAGTCAGCAACGAAGGGCTGAGTAGATTCGTTAGAGCGAAACAAATAACGCGGGGATCGGCAGCAAGCCGATCCCCGCGTTCTATTTGCATTTCAAGCTGCGATCGCGGTGCGCCGGACTTTAGTCCTGCACTTCGATCGAAACGATCTTGTCGCCAGCCTTGATCTTGTCCACCACCTCAACGCCCTTGGTCACCTTGCCAAAGCAGGTGTGCGCACGGTCAAGGTGCGCGGTGCCTTCGCGGCTGTGACACACGAAGAACTGCGAGCCGCCGGTGTCCTTGCCCGCGTGAGCCATGGAGAGGACGCCGCGATCGTGGCGCTGGTTGCCACCCGAGGTTTCGCACTTGATGGTCCAGCCTGGGCCGCCGGTGCCGGTGCCTTTGGGGCATCCACCCTGAATCACGAAGTTCGGGAGCACGCGGTGGAAGGTGAGTCCGTCATAGAAGCCGCTCTTGGCGAGCTTGCAGAAGTTTGCGACGGTGAGTGGGGCGTCGGTGTCGAAGAATTCGACGGTCATATCGCCCTTGGCGGTCTTGATGGTTGCTGTTGACATGGGGCGGAATGATAGTCGAGCCAACCAAAGCTGATTCGCTGCGCGCCGCGGCTACTTCAGTGCGAGGACGGTCACTTCAGGGCGAGGTTCAGTTGGTTGGCAAGGCGTGCGCACGCCGATTTCGTCTGCTCGCGAGCGCGTCGGCTGGGAACGCCGCTTTCGGTCCACATCCGGTCAATGCGGAGGACGCCCGCGGCGCGATCGCTCGCGAGGTCAACGCGGCCAATGAAGGTATCGCCCACCAGGACCGGCATGGTGTAGTAGCCGTACACACGCTTTGCCTTCGGGACGAACGCTTCGAAGCGGTAGTCGAAGTTGAATAAATCCATGAGCCTCGCGCGGTCACGCACTAAGGGATCGAAGGGCGCAAGGAGCCGCGGCGTCTTGTCGAGAGACACTCGCGCCGCGGCGGCCTTCCAGTTGCGCCGCGCGTACCCGGCGACATCTGTGCGCGTGCCGCGTTGAAGATGTACAGGCACCACACGGCGTGCAGCGGACTGTTCCTTGCACCAGGCATTCGCCTCGGTCACAGTGACTGCATTCATGAACTGTGATAGTTCGCGCGCGGTGGCGGCGCCAAGCCGAGTAAGTGCTTCGCTGCATGCCCATTCCACCAACTCTGCGCGCGCTGGAGTTTGCGGTCGTACGCCGTGAACGCGTTCGGCAAGGTCGTAGACCTTCTCAAATCCATTGCGCGAATGAATCGCCAGTTCCCCCGCGCGCCACAGAAATTCGAGCGCGGATTTATGAGGGGACCAATCCCACCAGCCCTCGCCCGCGCGTGGTGGTCGTGGGAAGTCTCGCGTTGCAAGTGGACCGCGTTCCGTGATGGTTGACGTGACAGAAGCAAGTGTGGCACGCCAGTTTCTGCCAAGTCGTTCGCGCATCCATGCGTCGCGAAGCATGCGCGCCTGGCTTCCTTCAAAGCGATGCGTCCACCACGGCATCCAGTCGCGGCGAATGATGCTTGCGTCATGCGTCCAATGCTCAAAGGCCGTACGCGTCACCTCGGTGTGGTGCCCGAGCATCGCTGGAACATAGCCATCGAGTCTGGCGTGCAGAATCAGATGATGAGCGCGTTCAACCGAACTAATACTGTCGACTTGGATGAATCCCAGTTGTCGAATGACGCGCAGAACAGAGGCGCGGCTTGCTTGCGTAGGGGGGCGATCAAGACCGCATCCCGCAATCAGTAGGCGACGCGCTGCTTTCTGATCGACCTTCGCAGGCGTGGCGCTTGCTCGCCGACCCACCTTCAATCGCGGGCCGTCCGTGCAATCATTGCGCCTTGTCCTTTTTCATCGCGGGATGGAGTTCGCAATCCGCCGCAAGAACGCCAATGATTCGACCGTCCTTCTCAACTGGTACCGAGTAGGTGACCATCTGCGCTTCGCCGCCGCCCGCATCGAAGTATGCATCCGACCACATGGCCTTGCGTTGCGTTACTGGATCAATGAACCACGCTTGGGTTGGATAGTTGTAATCATCAGCGGAGCGATCTCGCCGAACAAGTTTCTCATTGTTCGTCAGCATTCCGGCTCTACGCAATGAAGTGCGCGTGGCCTTCGCAAGGTCAACGCGGATGAGTTTGCTCCCCTGGCGATAGACGTACGGCGCTAATGGCTTGCCTGCATATGCCGGGTCAATGGCGAACGTCCAGCCATAGACCTCAGGATGCTCCACAAGGAATCGCTCAAGTGCGGGATAGATGGAATCAGCATCAAGCGGAAGTTTCTCAGCAATCGGCGCCTGCTTCTGTGCGGCAGTTTCCACCTGCAACTGCTCCTGCTCGGAAGGCAGCACAAAGTGCGTGGTGGTGCAGGCGCCAAGGAGCGAGAGGCTGAAGATGGCAATAGTAAGAGTCGTGCGCATGACATAAATGTACGAAGAATCGCCGCCGTTGTCTTGCCGTTCGCGGTCGGGTGAATTACTTGCCAAGCCCAATGTCCTTGGGCGGATATTTCCTGAAAGTAGCGCCGTGCGCTTTCATTTCAGCGCCCATTGATGCCAGCCAAGCGTTCATCCGATGCCCCACCGCGCACTCCTCCTTGGGGTCGATATATAGATTGAAGAGCCATGGCGAGATTCCAACCTGGCGTTCGGTGGCCATGTCAATGGCGAGCCATTGCGATTCCGCCTCAGTGACGTGCAAATGCATTTTGTACTCATACATGCGCATGGCCATGAGTGTCCCCTCGTTCCACATGTAGACCTTTTCTCGGTGCGAGAGGCCAGCGTCGGCAAGTAGAAACGAAGTCTGATCAATCCCGTCGATGTACCGATCAGTTGGGATGCGGTCGGTTGCACCAGCAAGGGCAAGGGATGTATTGAACAAGTCCATCAAGTCGAACAGGTCATCGCTCTGGCGACCGGGCGTGATCATGCCCTTCCATGATGCGATGCCAGGCACGCGCACGCCGCCTTCCCACGTGGTTGCTTTGCCGCCACGAAATGGGGTGTAACCGGTGTCTGGCCAGGAGTCGAGTTGGGGGCCATTGTCAGATGTCAGGAAGATAAAGGTGTTCTCTAGGACTCCCGCCTTATCAAGTGCCGCAACGATCTCGCCGACGTACGCGTCAACTTCGACCACCGCATCCTTGTAGGGGTACTTACTTGCGCTCTTGCCTTCAAAGGCCTTGGACGCAAAGTTGTCTGCGTGCACCTTCGCGAATGCATGTTCAAGAAAGAACGGCTGGCCGTTCTTGGCAAGTTCAGCAATCTTGGCAACCGTGAACTCCTTGAGCATGCGATCGCCTTCGGCAACATTCTCGATGCAGTCAATGTGCATCACTTCCGTAGTAGCGCCGCCCTTGAAACCGTGCATCAATCCTTCGCTCGCGCCGGTCTTGTGCAGCATTTCCAAGCGCTCGGGGTTGAGTACTAAATCCGGATAGCGCCGCTTGTCTACGCCCTGTGAAAGTTCCTTCTGCGCGGGGTAGAAGCCGTAGAACTCATCGAATCCAACATCTTGCGGACGCATGCCTTCGGTTTCACCAACATGCCACTTCCCAGAGAGCACCGTCTTGTAGCCAACAGTTCCAAGAATCGCTGGCAGCGACAACTCGTCCGCCCAGGGATTCTTGGTGAGCTTGTCGCCAACAAGAATCGGGCGCGTGAGTCCGGTGCGCACCGGAAGTCGTCCGGTCAGGATGGCGGAGCGCGTCGGCGTGCATGTCGGCTGTGAATAGCACGAGGTGAGTTTCAGACCGCTCTGCGCGAGCGCATCAATGTTGGGCGTGGCTGCGCCAATAGCGGCACCGCCGCCGAAACAACCTGGATCACCGTAGCCCATGTCATCGATGAGCAGCCAGACGATGTTCGGCTTCTTGCCTGTGCCGGTGCGCAGCGCAGCCAGTCGCGCCGCAACAGACGTGTCTTGCTCAGCGTGCGGAACGGCGGGCTCCATGTTGGCGGCAGTTCGGACGGCTTTACTGAGCACTGATGCTGGGGCCCAGCCTGCAGCCGGCGCAGATGCTGCCACCGATGCAGGCGCTGCGGGCTGCCCCGCAGTTTGCGCGAACGTAGTTCCAGCAACCAGTGCTGTGCTGATGATGGACACGAAAGAAATTGATTGCATGCAATACATCTGGCAGGGCTCCTAGTTAGACATCGGTCATCATTCGGTGGATCGCAATTCCGAGGCAGCTCTGCTACTTGGTAGAAGGAGCAGATTTTTGCAGATACATCAACGCCTGGTCAATCGTGAAACTGGCAGGCTTCTGTCGTGGCGGGAATTCCCGGAAGGTCATCAGCATTTTGCCCACGATGTCCTGCATGGGAAGGGCAAGGAATGTCCGCCGGTACCACCAGTCGTTGTAGTTCATTCCTTCTTGACCGCGTTCGCACGGATCAACCGCGAGGTCAAAGAAGATTGGTGCACGGAGGGTGGTGAACGGGTGCCTCCACACATCAATTCCCGTGGCTTCCTGAATCATGAAGTGGACCTTCAGGCTCTTATATCGAACCGCGAGCAAGTCGCCGTCATCAGAGAAGTAGAAGAAGTCGTTGCGTGCACCCGGCGCCTTTCCTGCCAAGTAAGCCATCTGGTTGTAGCCATCAAGATGAACCTTGTAGGTTCGGTCGCCGATCGTGTCGCCCTTCAGTAGCCGATCAGTGACTCCTGGATCGCCCGCCGCTGCAACGAGGGTCGGGAGCCAGTCTTCACCAGCCACGATGTCGGTGAAGAGTGTGCCGGGCTTGACTACACCAGGCCAACGGATGAGGGCTGGCACGCGCCATCCACCGTCCCAGTTCGTATCTTTTTCGCCACGAAACGGCGTGGTTGCTGAGTCTGGGTAGAGGCACACCATCGGACCGTTGTCGGTGGTGTAGATGACGATCGTGTTCTCCGCGAAACCAAGTTTGTCAACGGTATCGAGCAGTCGACCGACCAAGGCATCGTGCTCAATCATGCCGTCCGCGTAGAAGCCGTGACCAGATGTGCCAAGGTCGGCAGCCTTCACGTGCGTGAAATTGTGCATACGCGTTGAATTGAACCAGCAGAAGAACGGCTTGTCGCCACTCTTGGCGCGCGTGAGAAAGTCTTGCGTTGCGGCAAGGAATTCCTCATCAATCGTCTCCATGCGTTTGATGTCAAGCGGACCGGTATCCACCACGGTCTGTCCGCCCTTGCCATCAGCTTTGGACTTGATCACGCCGCGCGGGCCGAATCGCTCTCTGAACTTTGGATCCTTTGGATAGTCAGGATTCTCTGGCTCCTCTTCCACATTCAAGTGATAGAGATTGCCAAAAAACTCATCGAAGCCATGAACGGTTGGAAGGAATTCATCCTTGTCGCCAAGGTGATTTTTGCCAAATTGCCCAGTCATATAGCCAAGCGGCTTGAGCAACTCGGCAATGGTTGGATCTTCTTTACGCAATCCAATGTCGGCTCGCGGCAGACCAACCTTTGTGAGGCCAGTGCGAAACGGCATCTGTCCGGTGATGAACGCAGCACGGCCAGCGGTGCAACTCTGCTGCCCGTAGTAGGTCATGAACTTGCCGCCCTCCTGCGCAAGGCGATCAATGTTGGGCGTGTTGTAGCCCATGATTCCTTGGTGATAGGTGGAGAGGTTCCACAGCCCGATGTCATCGCCCATGATGACCAGGATGTTTGGTCGTGCCTTGGGCGCAGATTGTGCGTGCACGCTGTTGGAAAGTGCTAGCGCCAAAAGAGCGAGCATGGGTCGAATGTATTTCATGGTGTGAATCTCTTCCGGAAGCGAATGCGTCGGTGCGCTGTCATGGCAGGTGCGAAGTGTGCAGACGCTAGCAGATCGCCTACAAAGACTGCGCATTACTTAATGGTTCATTGATCACCACAAAGTGCGCGCCGCTGCGGTACCCGTCAGCGTGCAGCGCAAACGTGGGCTCTGCGACCGTATGGAAGAATTTCTCGAGGTACTCGATAGGCCAGGGTCGATCGCCCGCCTGCTCGCGTGCCACAGCGCGCTGCCACCGGAGTGCCTGCGGCGCATCAACAAAGACAGCAATATCAATGTGCTTGCGCGGCAGCGCATGCAGCGCATGCAGACCTTCCACCACTACAACATCGGCGGCTTCGATGCGTTGCTCGCCAACCCGCCGATGTTCCTCGAAAGTCCAGTGCGGAATGTTGGTGCCTTGCCCGCTGCGCAAAGAGGCAAGGTCTTTCGCTAAGCGTTCGAGATCCGAAGATTCCGGAAGATCGCGCAGGTGTTCAGCAGTTGTTTGATAGTCCGGCAAGTAGTTGTCGGTGCTGACCACGCACGCGGAGAGGCGTCGTGCCAGCGTCGACTTTCCAGCAGCCACCGCACCCGTCACGCCAATGACTGTTGTGTCACCGCGAGCGCGCACTGCGGCCAAGATCGCCTCGACGGCATCTTCAAAGTTGACGATCAGGGGCGTCGGGGTCACGGTGGCAGGATAGGCGGCTGCGGTGCGCCTATCCGTATGCTGCACCCGCACCCCGCGTGGCGGGCGCGCCATGGTGACGGAGCACATATGCAGCAATACATTGGAATTCTTGGTGTCGTAGCGATTCTGTTCATTGGCTGGCTGTGCTCCACCAATCGCAATGCAATCAATCGTCGCACCATTATTGTGGGCGTGGCGCTTCAGTTTGTGGTCGCATTTCTCTTTCTACGCTTTCCGCCGATTGCTGCGCTGTTCACGCTCTTTGCAACAGCAGTGACGCGGGTGATCTCATTCGCAGATGCAGGCACTCGTTTCATCTTTGGAAACGCAGCCGATGCGTCGGGCGCGTGGGGATTCATATTTGCAGTGCAAGTATTGCCAGTGATCATCTTCTTTGCATCGCTGATGGCGGTCCTCTATCACTTGGGAGTTATGCAGCGCGTAGTTGCAGTGTTGGCGTCAATCATTCAGCGCGCTCTCGGCATCACTGGCTCGGAAGCACTTTCGGCCGCCGCGAATATTTTCCTCGGGCAGACCGAGGCGCCGCTCACCGTGAAGCCGTTCATCGCCGGCATGACTCGCTCGCAGATCATGTGCATCATGGTGGGTGGGTTCGCAACCATCGCTGGAAGTGTGATGGCTGCGTACATCGTGCTCATTGGCGGACAAGATGAAGGCGCGCGCATAGTTGTTGCCACGCACTTCATGACGGCAAGCGTCATGTCTGCATTTGCTGGCATTGTGATGTCCAAACTGATGCTTCCAGAGACAGAAACCCCGCGCAAGGAGTCAATTGCAGATCTGCATGCGCTGCCGCGTACTACAGCCAATGTGATGGACGCTGCAGCGGAAGGTGCTACCGATGGTTTGAAACTAGCACTCAATGTCGCGGCCATGCTGGTGGCATTTGTTGCGTTGATTGCGCTCCTGAACTGGCCGCTTGCTGCTCTGAGTGAAGTGAATGTGGATTGGCTTCCGATTGCACAGTGGCGGCAATCCATGAGTATTCCAGTTCTTTCCTTCCAGAACATCTTGGGCGTGTTGTTGCAGCCGCTCGCTTGGCTGATGGGTGCTGGCACCGAGGCGCGCTCCGTTGGCACGCTGATGGGCGAGCAGGTGATCGCTACGGAGTTTGTTGCCTATGTTGACCTTGCCGCACAAGTGAAGGCGCACAGCATCTCGCCACGCGCGGAGGCCATTGCAACCTACGCGCTGTGTGGCTTCGCCAACTTGCCATCGATCGCTATCCAGATTGGTGGCCTGAGCAGCATGGCACCGGGCCGCCGTGCGGACTTTGCCCGGATCGCTCCCCGCGCCATGGTGGCAGGTGCGTTGGCATGTTGGATGACTGGCGCGATCGCCGGCGTGTTGATGCCCCTGTAAGCGCAATGAATCACACATCCACTCCCATCCGTCTTGAAGTGATCTGCGGCCCGATGTTCGCTGGTAAGACCACGGAACTCATGAGCCGGATTGCACAGGCGCATTCTGCGGGGATACGTGTACTGACCGTGAAGCCAACGCGTGACACGCGCTATGGACACAGTGAGATTGTTACGCATACGGGATTGCGAGTTCCAGCCCTTGCCGTCGATCGCATTGCGGATGTCTTGGAACACACGCACGATGTTGTTGCCATTGATGAGATCCATTTCTTCGCATCAGAGGCCGTTGCGCCTATCCAAGCATTGCTTGCGCGCGGGACGCGCGTTGTGGTTGCGGGTTGCGATATCGATCATTTCGGCGAGGTATTTGCGCCGTTCGATGCGCTCATTCCCATGGCGGACAGCGTGACACGCATTGCTGGCGCGTGCGCCCGCTGCGGCGCACCATCAACTCACAGCGAGCGCATATCCGCAGTCACGGATCGAATCATCGTTGGTGGCATCGGAGACTTCCATGCAACCTGCGCCGCGTGCTTTCGACCAAGCGTGCGGCCGCCGGCCTAGAAGTGCAGAAAGCTTGAAGTGCAGGAAGTGTGAAGCGCAAGAAATGTGAAGTGCTCACCGCGTAGGAGTTGGCCGTGCGCCTTGCATCACAGCGATTTCCTGTTTCGTCACGATTGGAACAAATCCAATCTCCATTCCCTTTGGCGGCATGACAAGCAGATTTGCATCGAACCGCACCAGTGTGCCTGCGCGCGGTGGGGCCATGTACGCACCATCAATGCGCCAAGAGCGATGCATGCGCTCGATCGTTGTCTGCAACGCCGCGCGTTCCTCGGCAGTCCACTTCAGTTGGCCAAATACCGGTTGCTCGATGAACTTGTACCAGTAGTAGGTCACAGTTGAACCATCAACTAATTTCACTTTGAACGGTCCGGCGCTCGGTCCTGGATTTGCCCACGCGCCAGCGAGTGGCTCGGCGGTGTACGGCTCGGGCTGCGTAGTTGGAGTCGGAAATTCGCGCTGTCGAAGCCCGAGCGCCGCGGGCACTTGCGCCGCCGTCACCGCCGTCCGTGTAGCGCCAGCGTCGCGGAAATACTGCGGGAATCTGCCAATGCCATCAGGCGGACGCTTCGACCATTGCAATCCAAATGAGTTGTCCTCAAAGATTGCTGGCGTCGCCATTTCATTGATGCCAGTCATGGTCTTCTCGTCTTGCTTGTATCCAACAGTTCCGGTTGCCACCTTCGGGAAGACCGTACCTGTTGCATTGAACGCGCCCGCTGGCGCAGCGCCGCCGCGTCGCCACGCTAATACAGCGTCATAAAGCGCAGACTTGGAATACAGCGCTACGTCGCGCACGAGAACAGTGCGACCCGATGCATCAACTGGAAATCGCAGTTCGGGAATCTTTGACCATGTCCCACCGTCAGCATCCTTTGCAGTGAACTCTGGCACGGTGTTGATCTCCATCGATCCATCCACGCGCCCCGACGCAGCGCGCGCGTCAAGTCCACGACCAGTATCGATGGGATATTCCCGCGAGATTCTGCTCCAACACTCCGGTATGTAGTACGCAAG